>Ga0207639_10003843_pt1 | contig 10119 bp, 9 predicted proteins | sample KBSCornC32_FD_184299 | JGI IMG/M metagenome (GOLD analysis project Ga0207639, IMG submission 184299) | Corn rhizosphere microbial communities from Kellogg Biological Station, Michigan, USA - KBS Corn C3-2 (SPAdes) (version 2) | ecosystem: Host-associated > Plants > Roots > Rhizosphere > Soil ...
CTCCTGATCAGGTCTTTGGTAATGGGAATGAATTTGCTGGTAGCATCGCTGGTGCCGCTGCTGAGGGCAAAGTATTTGATAACGCCGGGCCAGCAAACATCTGGACTTCCCTCTTTGGCTTTATACCACCAGGCGTCGTAAATTTTATTGTAATCGAATGTAGGAACGTTTTCCTGGAATTTTTTTCCCGGATGATTGCTCATCAACACATCATCAAAACGATAGCGCTGTCCAAACTCGGTAAACCTTGCTTTTTTTAAAAGCTTTTTAAGCACTTTAATTTGCTGACTTCTTGGGTTACTTATAGGAATATTAAGTGCCCTGGCAATTGACTTTGGAAGCTTAATATCAAATAGCGGCATCTGCAGTTATAAGGTTAAAGAAGCAAATATAAAGAAAAAGAACACGCCCCTATCCCCTAAAGGGGGAAATGGAGAAGACAAAAGCGAAGGGGCGGGCATTTGAAGATATTTAATCACCCTATTTTCTCAATCATCTTTAATACGTATTCATCGAACGATTAAGTCTTTGGTTTTTTTGCAAAACATGATCTTCGCTTTTATCCTCCAGTTCTCTCTCCTCTTGGAGTTCCTTATAAAGGAACGAGCATAGCTCATTGGGGTGAGGCCGTTTTGACTTACAGTTTATAATGATTAAGTTTGTCCTCTAAAAAACGAAGTTATATGAAGAAGATTTTTATTATGGTTGCGCTTTCGCTCAGCCTGTTTAAGGCACAGGCCGATGAAGGCATGTGGTTACCGATGTTGTTAGGCCAGCAGGTTTACAACGATATGGTAAAAAAAGGGTTGAAGCTCACCAAAGAGCAATTGTACTCCATCAACAAATCATCGTTAAAAGACGCCATACTTATTTTTGGTGGCGGCTGTACCGGCGAGATCGTGAGCAGCCAGGGTTTGATATTCACCAATCACCATTGTGGTTATTCAGCTATCTCCGGCGCCAGCACAGTTGAACATAATTATTTACGTGATGGCTTTTATGCATACAACAAAGACCAGGAAATTCAGAGTAAGCTAACCGTTCAGTTCTTAGACAGGATCGTGGATGTTACCAAAGAAGTGGAAGACCAGTTAAAAGGACTAACTTATGCCGAAAGGGTTAAGAAGATCGCTGAGGTTTACAAATCAATTACCGACAAGGTTGCTGATAAATCAAATGAACTTGCCGGAAGGATCTATGGTATGTTCAAGGGCAACCAACACATCATGTATGTGTACAAAACTTACAGGGATATTCGCCTGGTAGGCGCACCTCCTGAAAGCGTTGGTAAATTTGGTGGTGATACCGATAACTGGGAGTGGCCACGCCATACGGGTGATTTTTCTATCTTCCGTGTATATGCATCTAAAGATGGAAAGCCTGTTGAGTACAGCAAAGACAATGTGCCTTTAAAGCCAAAACATTTTTTACCTGTAAGTATCAAAGGAATCAAAGATGGCGATTTTGCCATGATATACGGTTACCCCGGCGGTACCAATCGTTATGAGACAAGCTATGGCATTAAATTAAAAAATGAAATTGAGAATCCTTCATTGGTTGGATTGCGTGATGTACGTTTAAAGTACATGCACGAGCAGATGATCAAGGACCCTGCAGTAAAATTAAAACTGGCGGATAATTATGCCGGTGTTGCCAACTACTGGAAATTCTATGATGGCGAAACAAAACAACTGATCAAGTACAAAGTGTACGATCAGAAACAGGCTTACGAAAATAAATTTGCTGCATGGGCAAAAGGCAAGCCTGAGTATGAGAATATTTTAACCGATTATGCAAAAAATTATGCCGACTGGACACCTTACGCAAAACAGCGCCAGTACCTCATCGAAGGTATTTTGGGTTCGCCTTTGGCTGCTACTGCTTCTGGTTTAGCAAGTCTTGAAGCATTGCTGTTAAAGAACAGCGCAACTGCTGCCGATATTAAAAAAGCAACCGATGCGGCAACAGCAAATCGTAAAGACTTTTTAGATAAAGAAGACCTCCCTAGTGACGAAAGAATACTGGCAGCTACCTGCATGATGTTTTACAACGATGTAGATAAGAGTCAGCACCCCATCGGTTTCTTTGAAGGCATGAAAGCCACGTACGGCAGCCTGAACAAAGAAGCCACTTTTAAAAAATGGGCGCATGATGTTTTTGCAAAGACCATGTTGCTGGATGATGCCAAATGGAATGCCTTTGTTTCAAAACCAGATGCGGCTGTTTTACAGGAAGACCCCGCTTATGCATATGCATCTGCTTTTGTAAAAAATTATAATGGCAAATATGCCCCGATGTCAACAGCATTCAGGACCAAGAATGATGAGCTGGGCCGACTGTACCTGAAAGGTATCATGGAAATGAACCCTGCTGCTGTAAATAAAATGTATCCCGATGCAAATTTCAGTATGCGTGTCAGCTATGGCAGTGTTAAAAGCTATCACCCGAGAGATGCTGTTTTTTACGATTATGTTACAACCAGCAAGGGCATACTTGAAAAATATGTTGCCGGCGATTACGAATTTGACCTGCCTGCAAAACAGATAGAGTTGCTGAAGAAGCGTGATTTTGGCCAGTACCTTGATAAGCGCACCAACGAACTGGTAGTTGGCTTTATTACCACCAACGATATTACAGGTGGTAATAGCGGCAGCCCTGTAATTGATGGCAGCGGCAACCTAATAGGACTTGCTTTTGATGGTAACTATGAAGCGTTAAGCCATAAAATTGCATTTGATAAAGACCTTAACCGCACCATCAACGTGGATGTGCGTTATGTACTTTGGTGCATTGATAAACTGGGTGGTGCAAAAAATATAATTAATGAATTGCAGCTCGTGAAGTAATATCTATAAATGATCATTAAAAGCCGTTCAGTTAAAAAATGAACGGCTTTTTTATTTAACCATTTTCCTGTTGTTCTTTCGAGAACGGGTGCACAGAACTCCACATCCTGTATAAAACGATCAGCGGAAAAATAACCCAGGCCGCGTTTGCCATTAATACCCTCGGCAATTCCGGTGTAGCATATTGCCCGTTTATTTCTTCAAATAAAATGATGGATACATTGGTAAGCATTACCGAAGCCCAGATGATGGCACCAAAGCGGATCCAGTTCTTTCCTTTTATAAAAGCATAAATGGCAGCCAGGTAAAACGGCCCAAAGAACAGGCTGTCTATCCAGATCGTTGCCCGCCACCAGGCTGGTCGGGCCATCAGTACAGGATCAAAATTCTTTCCGTACCAATGCACCAGGTCAACCATCCAGCGGGGAGGCCAGGCCGGGTACTGAAAATTATTAGTGTCGGCAATAACCAGTTGCTCCACATCGATCATGTAGGTTACCAGCAAAAAATTGATGATGAAGAAAATGATCAATGCAACATCAACCGGTCTTTTTTTAAGAGGTACCTGTTCTAATGCCATATCTTTTAATTTATTTGATAACGAATAAAGAATTTATTTTTGATAAAATTCATTTTTTTTATGGCGATACTTAATATAGAATTTAAAGCAAAGGCAAAAGATATAGCAAGATTGGAAACCATACTTCAACAATATAAGCCGCGGTATATCGGCGAAGATCAGCAGGTAGACACTTATTTTAATGTGGCCGTTGGCAGGTTAAAATTAAGAGAAGGCAATATCGAAAATGCTTTAATACATTATGAGCGGGAGAACACAGCCGGCGCAAAATCCAGCCATGTTTTATTGTACCAGCACCAACCCGATAAAACACTCAAAGAGATCCTGGTAAAAACCCTGGGCATAAAAGCTGTTGTTGATAAAAGAAGGAGGATCTATTTCATCAACAATGTAAAATTTCATTTTGACAGGGTTGAAGGCCTGGGAACTTTTGTGGAAGTAGAAGCGATCGATAAAGACGGAAGCATCGGAAAAGAAAAATTACAGGCGCAGTGCGATGGATATGCCGCTTTGTTTGGTATCAAGGATGAAGACTTTTGTTCGCTTTCTTACAGTGATATGATCATCGAAAAAAGCTGATAAATATTTCGCACACTCTTGCGCCTGTCATGCTGAGGTACGCAGGAATGACAAAGCCAACTTATCTTTGCCTTATGGCAGAAGACTTAACAATCATCACCGGCAGTAAAGCCGAAATTTATCAATCACTTATACCACAAATAAAAGGCTTGCTTGACGGCGAGCCTGATCTTGTTGCCAACCTCGCCAATGTAAGTGCTGCATTGAAAGAACAATTTGGATGGCTTTGGGTTGGGTTTTATTTGGTTAAACCGGGTTCAAAACCCTTCGGTTCCGCTCAGGATGAAGAAACCGAGTTGGTTCTTGGTCCGTTCCAGGGACCTGTAGCCTGTACGAGAATTAAAAAGGGCAGAGGTGTTTGCGGTGCCGCCTGGCAAAATGCCGAAAGCTTAATTGTGCCCGATGTAGAAAAATTCCCGGGCCATATTGCATGCAGCAGCTTATCAAAATCTGAAATAGTATTGCCGCTTATTAGAAATGGAGAAGTTGTTGGCGTGTTGGATATTGATGCTGTTGAGCTTGACCAGTTTGACGAAACGGATAAGAAATACCTGACTGAAATAATCTCTCTGATACCTATTCCGTAAAACTGTTTAAATAATTTTACTCCAGGTTCCCCCTTTCCTTCGACTATCGCTCAGGACTGGCAGAGGGGGTAGTAGTAGCAGGTGTGTTATCCTTCCAACCCCATAAATACCGGCAGGCATAGGTTCTGTACGGACTCCATTTTTTTGAAATGGAAAGCATTTTTGTTTTCATTTCTTTTTTATCCGAAGGGTCAATTTTATAGAGTTTACAGATGGCTTGCTGAATGCCCAGGTCGTCAACTGCAAAAACATCTTCCCGGCCAAGGGTAAACATTAAGATCATTTCCACGGTCCATTGTCCTACTCCTTTTATTTGTGTGAGGTACTTTATCAGTTCTTCGTTACTCATCTTGTGCAACATGGCATCGGTGATCTTTTCTTCAATAAAAAAATTGCACACATTAATGACATAGTTTGCTTTGGCATTGCTGAGGCCAATACCTCTTAAAGTTTCAAAAGGTGTTGCAGCAATTTCTGCAGCAGTTGGGTTTTTGCTATTGAATAAATTTAGGAACCGCTTTTGAAAAACATCCGCCACTTTGGTGCTCAGCTGTTGGCTCATGATTGAGTTGCACAAATGAAGGTGCACATTTTTTCTTTTTGCCAATACAAAGGGCTCCTGCAGTTCAAGTATTTTTTTGAATTTTTTGTCTTTAGTAAGGTGTATGATGTGTTCCATATTTATTTTTTTCACGCAGCGGGCGCAGAGCAGCGGAGATAGCAGAGGCTTTTTCCCTGTTTCCTCTGCCTCTTTGCGTTCTCAGCGTGAAATTTCACGCAGAGGGCCGCAGGGCAGCGGAGATCACAGAGGAGCAGAGATCGCAGAATTGGCCTACTCAAGTCCCCAACTCATTTCCCCTCCCTTCTCATCTTTTAAATTAATGCCAATGGCTGCCAACTGGTTTCTTATTTTATCACTGGTTGCAAAATCTCTTTTTGTTTTTGATTCTTTTCTTATCTCTATTAATAGATCCATTACGCCGCTAAGCACTTCATTATTGGCAGCGCTGCTTTTTAATCCAAAAACATCTTCCAGGTAAGCCTTAAATTTTTGTTGCATCAAACTAAGTGTTGCCGGGGAAATGGCATCAGCCTGTATCAATCCGTCTTTTATAGAATTTATGACCGGCACCAGCTCAAACATATTTCCTAACACCTTTGCAGTGTTAAAGTCGTCATTCATAAACTCATCAAACTCGTTTACAAGTTTGGCCACTTTCGCATCAAGCTCTGCATCGCCTGCTTCTCCCTTATTGCTTGTTGCTTGCAGCTTGCTCAACAGTTCATATGCCTCCCACAATCTTTTTACTCCTTTCTCGGAAGCCTGTAAAGCTTCATTACTAAAATCCAATGTACTTCTGTAATGTGTTTGCAACATAAAGAACCTTACCACCATGGGTGCGTAAGCCTTATCCAGCAACCGGTGATTACCGGTAAATAATTCTTCGGGCAAAAAGCCGTTGCCCAATGTTTTACTCATCCTGGTTCCGTTTACCGTAAGCATATTGGTATGCATCCAGAAATTTGCAGGCGTGGTATGGTAACATGCCTGGCTTTGTGCAATTTCGTTGGTATGGTGTGTGGCTGCCAGGTCCATGCCGCCGCCATGTATGTCAAATTTCTTTCCCAGGTATTTTTCACTCATGGCCGAGCATTCTATATGCCAGCCCGGGAAACCCATTCCCCATGGGCTAGGCCACTGCATTAAATGTTCGGGTTTGGCCTTTATCCACAATGCAAAATCAAGACGGCCGCGTTTTTCATCCTGCCCGCCTAACTCTCTTGTGCCTTCTAAAAGATCATCCATTTTCCTGTTGGTCAAAATGCCGTAAGGTTGTTCCAGGTTATATTTTTCAACATCAAAATAAATGGTACCGTTTACTTCATAAGCATAGCCATTGGCTAATATCTGCTGCGTGATCTTTATCTGCTCTGCAATATGACCGGTTGCTGTTGGCTCTATCGAAGGAGGTTTGCAATTGAACAATTCCATTACGTGATGAAAGCCCAGTGTATATTTCTGAACGATCTCCATCGGTTCTACTTTTTGCAGGCGGGCAAGTTTGCTGAATTTATCATCGCCCTCATCACGGTCGCCTTCCAGGTGACCGGCATCGGTTATATTACGCACGTAGCGAACCTTATAACCCAAATAAAGCAGGTAGCGGTAAATAATGTCAAAAGAAATAAATGTGCGGCAATTGCCCAGGTGCACGTCGCTGTAAACCGTGGGGCCGCATACATACATACCCACATGGTCGGGTGTAAGGGGCGTGAACAATTCTTTTTCTCTGGATAAGGTGTTATATATTTTTAAAGACATAATTTTTTGTTCCCGGCTTTTAGTTATTAATTAAACATTCTTGCGTCGCACACTTGTACAGTTTCAGCAATTGGCAACGATTAAAAGTAAATGTAAATTTTTACAAAGATATTAAGCTATGCCGCAAGGGCAACAGAAATATTGGTATGTGTGGAATGTGTTCATCGAGGTTGCTAAGATATTACTTTTTACCCACTTGCAGGTCGGCAATGATGGGGAAATGATCGCTGAGCTTTTTTTTGATGAGTTCAAACTGCAAAACATCCATTCTTTTATCCGCAAAAATATTGTCTATCCGCAATACCGGCGAAATACCGCTGAACGTACGGCCCAGCCCGCTTCCTTTTTCAACAAAGGCGTTTTTCATGTCTCCGCCAATGGTATGGTAAGCATAGCTGTTGGGCACATCATTAAAATCGCCGGTAACAATTGTTGGGTAGGGACTTTTGTCAATCTCGGCCCTTATCCTGTCGGCCTGCAGCTCTCTTCTTAAAAAACCTTTTTTAAACTTGCCGAGGATGCTTTTGGATTCTTTGATCGCCATCTTTTCATCTTCAACGGTAGGTTTGTCAATATATTTGAGGTTCTCTTTGCTGAAACGTAAGGATTGCAGGTGAATATTGAAGAGCCGGATCGTATCGTCTCCCTTTACGATATCTGCATACTGAAAAATCGAATTATAGTCGTTTGGGTAAAAGCTTACTGTTTGTTTATTTATGATCGGATATTTTGAAAAAATGATAATGCCGAAATGTGCATAGCCCCAAAAATCTTCCTTTACGTTATAAGAATAAAAATAATTTTTGAAATTAAGTTTCTGTAAAAATTCGTCAACATGCCCGTGCTCTCTTACTGTACTGTCCTCAGCAACCATTTCCTGGAAACAGGCTATATCCGGTTCGTTCTGGTTAATGATATCGATCATGCGGCTTTTTACATCTGGGTGCTGTTTATCCTCCATCACATTAAACTGTGCCACATTCCAGGTCATTACCCGCAGTGCATTGGCCTGCTTTTCTTTGTTGAACGTATGCGACAACCTGAACGGAAAGATATTACTTATGGGTTTGTAAGCCAGCAACAGGGCTATCACCGAAATTAAGACCCGGCGTGGTTTTATGAAAAACCAGAAAAAAATGAATGCCAGCAGCAGCAGCAAAAAGTAAAATGTAGTGAGTGTTAAAAAACCAACGAACCAGAAATATTTGGGGTTAAGTAAATATCCGTAGCTGCCCAACAAAAAGAATATGGCCGCAATAACATTTACGACGATAAAAAAACGTTTTGTTAGTCTTCGGAAAAAACTTTGCGGCATGGTATAAAGATAATGCTAACTACCATAAAAGCTGTGAAAGAAAAGGTAAAGCCGTTTAATCCTCGCTGGCCCTTTTTAAAATATCTTTTTCTTCTTTGGTGAGATAGTTATATCCTTTCTGGCTGATCTTGTCCAGGATCTCATCAACCCTTTGCTGGGTTACATTTGAGGTTTTGCTATAGGGGCTCCTGTTGCCGGTATTATAAAACACTTTCTCTTTTACCGAATTAACCGGTTTGGGTTTATTGGGATTGAACAGGTTGATGAACCAGCTGTAGCTTTTGTTCATCCATACGCTGCCATCAATATTGCGACGTAGTAACACAACAAACAAAAAGCCAGCAACTGCACCACCAATATGAGCAAGCGGCTGTGCTGCCGGCTGATCGGCCACACCGGCCAGGTCAATAGCAATATATGCAATAGTAAGCACCCAGATAGGTATACCGCCCCTGATATGCCTGAAGAAACGATAGTTAGGCGCCAGCATTGTTGCCGTAACAGCAACAGCCATTATAGCAGTATTGGCACCAAGTAAACCGGCAGATTCAATGATGGCTTTATTGGTTGGAATTAAATAAGAAGCAGTGATAAAAAAAACAGCGCCGGCAATTCCGCCATATAAATAAACCGGTATCAGTTTTTTGTTACCGGTTAAATTTTGCAGGATACCGCCAAAAGCCCACAGCCAAAGCATATTGCTGATCGCCCTGAACAGCTCTACATCGCTGAACATATAGGTTAAAAATGTCCAGGGCCTGCTACCGAGTTTTGCAAAGCCCCCAGGTAAAACAAACCAGTTAGCCACCTGCGAATAAAATACAGCATCAGAATTATCATTAACCGAAACAGCGGCTTTTATGGTAAGCAATACCAGGAAGAAAATAACATTGAGGGCAGACAGCCACATCAGTGCATTATCTGCCTGTCCCAGCGTAAAGCGTTGCCTTTTTAGTTTATAATCAATATACCTGTCCGATTCTCCCATAATTATTGTTGCCTACTGGCAAAATTACAAACAGTTATCTCAATCGTTTGTTAGCATTAATAGAAAGTTTTTTTATTTGTTTTGTTCCAGAATATTACAATTAAAAGGCCAATTAGTGCACCTCCTACATGTGCAAAATGAGCTATATCATCACCGGGGATCTTTGATACCCCGCCAAAAACATCATACAATATGATCGCACTGATCGCCCATTTTGCCTTTACGGGCACCGGAACAGGAAAAACAATCAATTCGGTATTTGGAAACAGGTATCCAAAAGCAGCCAGCACCCCCATGATAGCTCCAGATGCGCCTACTGTGGCAGTTCTTCGCAAAACCTCCTGGTATTGCATAAACTCATCGGCTGTTAAATTAGCATGGTCTATTTGCCAAAAATCAAATGTGTAGGAGCCCATTTGTGCAAAGGCCGAACCCAATCCGCAAATGAGGTAAAATATTAAAAATCGTTTTGGCCCCCAAACTCTTTCTACATGACAGCCAAACATCCACAACCCTAACATATTAAACAGCAAATGAAAAATGCCTCCATGCATGAACATATGCGTAACCAGCTGGTAAGGCCTGAAGACTTCTGCTTTATAATGATGCAGTGCAAACAGGTCGATCACCTGGTTCAATGAACTAGTTCCACCGAATGCAACCTGGGCAAAATAAACCAACACATTAATAATGATCAAATTCAACACCACCGGCGTTGTGCGCTGAAACCTGTTTCCGTAATTATTAAAAGCCATTTTACAAATTTAGTTGATTAAAGCCTCCTTTAATGTAAGCAACACCACGCATTCGATATGGTGCGTATGCGGGAACATATCTACAGGCTGAATTTTCTCAATAATATATTTTTCGCCCAACAAACCAAGGTCCCTGGCCTGTGTGG
>Ga0207639_10003846_pt1 | contig 10116 bp, 6 predicted proteins | sample KBSCornC32_FD_184299 | JGI IMG/M metagenome (GOLD analysis project Ga0207639, IMG submission 184299) | Corn rhizosphere microbial communities from Kellogg Biological Station, Michigan, USA - KBS Corn C3-2 (SPAdes) (version 2) | ecosystem: Host-associated > Plants > Roots > Rhizosphere > Soil ...
ATCCTTTATATACAAGGGTTTGGCTGCACCAATTCTCGTTAATTGTAATGCCAACCCCGCGTTAAGGTCGAGGCGAGAAACTCGACCGGAGGTAAATATCATGGGGTATAAACGAATTGCAATTCTCCTCTTTTCATTGGTACTGATGTTAGGTGCAGGTGTCGTGAGTGCTTCGGCTCAACGGCATTGGCATGGTCACAGGGCTGTGATCGTAAGGCCGTACTTCGGGTTTGGCTATGGGTGGCGTGATCCTTTCTGGAATTCCTGGAACTACGATCCGTACTTTTATGACCCGGTATATCGGGCAGAGGTCGATCGGTACAACCTGCAGAACGACGTCTCGTCGGCCCGCAAAAAAATAGCAAAGGACCGCGAGAAGTACGCAAAAGACGGCTATATCGATCCTAAGGAGCAGGAAAAGCTCATGAAGGACCAGGAGAAATATCAGGAGAAGGTCGCTAAGCTGAACCGGTACAACCGGGACCGCTACTAAGCGACGGTCTTTTAACTAAACACCACAGGCCGCGGAATCGCGGTCTTTTCTTGCGCAAAAAAGCACGCCTTCGGAAGAAGGCGTGCCGTAAAGACCTCAGTTTCTACTGAGACTAAAATTGGAACCGAACGCCAAGCTGGACCTGACGCGGTGTGAATACCGTCGAGTTGTTGATCGCATTCACCTGTCCGTAGCTTGGGTTGTACGTTAACGTGCCACCCGTCGCAGTGAAAGCAATGCCGCCACTCGCGACATACGTTGTATTTACCGCACCGGAGCCGGCAACATTTCCTCGGTTGAAGATGTTGAAACCTTCGGCCAGGAATTCGAGGTTCTTACCCTCGCGGATCCGTATCCGCTTTGACGCACGCAGGTCCATCGTCTCTGTGTGTGGACGCCGGTTAACATTTCTTAGAAACGGAATATACAGCGTTCCGCCCGCACCAAACAATCCGTTACCAGGCGAGCTGAAGCCGGGTGGAAAACTGGTCGGTATAGCGGCGGTCATCCCATAGCCGGACGCAATGTTGAAGATCGGCGACAGTTGGAACCCACTCAGGATCGTCTTGCCCCAACCTGACTTGTCGAGGCCGAAGAACTGTCCGGGACGCCAAACCGCACTTGCGACAAACTTCTGCGGGATATTATTGCCCGACAGACCCTTGTCAAATGATATGTCAAAGGGATAGCTCAAGGTCATAAAGTTCGCAGCAAAGGTCGCGAACTGCTGATTGGTATCGGTCGCCTTAGACCATGTGTAATTGACCTGGAATGCAAGCCCATTCGTCATGCGACGCTGAGCCTGTACGACAAGAGCGTTGTAGGTCGACGTTCCGATACTCTGCATATCGATGATCGATCCAAAGTTTGTGATCGGCCGCGTTTGTCCATTCGAGGCCGCGTAGCTTTGCACGAAAGGAACCGTAAACGAGACGCCATTCTGAGGCCCGCCGACGATCGTGTATGTCCTCGTAGCGCCTGTGGGCGGTGCGAGATTCAGGTCGACGAATGCCGGAAGTTTGCTGGCCTTTGTAAAGAGGTAAGAAATCGACACCGCCGTGTTTTTGGAAATCTGCCGTTCAAAGATGAGGTCAGCCTCATTAACTTGAGGATTCTCGAACTTTGGATTGACGGTGGTAATGCTCTGATTTGAAGTAACGCCCGCACCGGTGGCGAGAACATTCGGGAACGTGGGTGCTCCCACGGTGCTTGGGGTGATGGATACAAGAGCAAGCTGCGATCCGGGAGCTCCCGTGTTAGATACCGCACTCGAGAGGAACGTATTCGGCACGCGGCCATAATACAAGCCCCAGCCTCCGCGGACGACCGTCTTGCTGTTGCCAAAGATGTCCCAGGCAAAGCCGAAACGCGGTCCAAAGTTGTTTCTGTCGGTTGGGAACTGTCCGGTGCGGGCGATTATCGCGTTAGCCTCGTCCTGTACGTAACGCTGCGGGATAACAGTCGTGTTGGTATTCAAGATCGCCGCTGTTTTGTTGGGGAAGAGCGGCTTGGGCATGCCTTGCAAATCCCATCTGATGCCGAAGTTCAGTGTCAGCCGGGGAGTGGTGCGCCAGTTGTCCTGGAAGAACCATGCATAATCTGGCGTTTTCAGCGTGTAATCCCTGAGACCAATACCCTGCTGAAAGGTGCTGTAACATGCCCTCGGCAGGGCGACCGTGCCGCACTTTAGCCCTGTGCCGTTGATAGCGCTCGTGTAATCGCTGATAAAGTCGGCAACCGAGCCGTATTGATACGAGCCGAACTCACTACGTAGGTTGCTGATGAAATCACGCGTATTCTTTATATCGAATCCGGCTTTTAGTTGGTGATTTCCGCGGATATAGGTCAGCGTGTCCGCAAACTGCGTCGTGTACTCGTCCGGAAATGCCGCCCGTTGGAAGTTCGTGCTCGTGCCGAACTGGAATCCCACGTTCGCGCCTGTGGTAAACGAGACTGATGGCAAAAGACCATTGATCCCGTTGCCCTTGGCCGCGAGCGCCTGCTCGGACGGAGTCTCGGTCTGCAGGAGTGAGCGAGCGTTTTCGCGTCCGCGCTGGAAGCGAAACTCGTTGATCATCATTGTCGAGATATTACTCGTCAAACGCGCGTTGAACGTATCGATGCTGACGAGATCGTCACCAAAGTCAGCGAGACCGATGTTCACGACCGACGGGGTCTGAAACGCATTCAGACCATTGGTCCGGACGCGATTGTATGAAACGGTAAGCTGGTTTGCGGTATTGATCTTCCAGTCGATCTTGGGAAAGATGATCCGCTGGTCCTGTCGCCGGGGAGCGGTGCCCGTCAGGCCTGTGAGGAAGGCGATGCCAGCATCGGCCTGTGCCTGCGTTATGCCGCGTGTGGCGAGCACAGATCCGGCCGTGACCGTGATCGGATTAAAAGCACCTAGTTGCTGAGTCGTCGCAACGCCGGGAAAGTTACGTTTCTGCTGGTCATAATTAAAGAACCAAAAAAGTTTATCCTTGATCAGCTTGCCGCCTATCCCGATGCCAAACTGATATCGGGTGTCCTTTGGTTTGATGGCTACGCTGCCGCCGCCCGGAGCTGGAATGACGGCTGTCGGATTGCGTGCTCCCCACCGGTTGTCGCGATCAAAGAAAAAGGCCTCGCCGCGAAGATCGTTCGTGCCGCTCTTGGTGATCGTGTTGACAACGCCACCGGCCGCACGGCCATATTCCGCTGAGTAGTTGGTGTTGTTGACCTGAAATTCGCGTACGGCAGCCTGACTGACCGAGTATTGAATACGTGTCCGGCCACGCTCCTCGGAAAAGAAGGTGTCGTTATTGTCTGTCCCGTCGAGCTGGTGATTATTCAGCAAGGAAGATAATCCGCGAAAGCTGTTGAGGCCAAACTCACCCTCATTGTTTACGCCAGGGGTCAAGCGAACGAGGTCCGATGCGCGGCGGCCATTCGTCGGCAGCTCGCTGATCTCGGTTTGCGTAATGTTGGTGGCGTTCGCATTGTCCTCGGTATTGATGACGGGGGCCTCGGCAGTGACGATCACATTCCCCGATGCAGGACCTACGGACAAGGGCAGTTCTAATGGTGTTGAGCGCCCGACCTCGACGCTGACCTGCGCCGCTGATGCCGATGAGAACCCTGTCGCGGTTACATCGACTCGGTAGTTGCCCGGCTCGAGATTTGAGAACTGAAAGGTCCCCTCGTCGGTTGTCGTGGCCGTTTTCTCGGCCTGTGTGCCGAGATTAACTAATTTCACCGTCGCGTTTGCGACCAGGGCTCCTTGGGGGTCGGTCACTTTTCCGTTGATGGCTCCTGTGGTCGCCGATTGGGCCATCATATGGCCGGCAAACACTATGACGGCCGCCATAACGGCTAAAGACTTTACCGTTTGTAAGAAATATTTCGTCATTCTTTGATCCTCGCTAAGATAGCAACTGTTTTGTGAGGCACGGCTTAAGTGCCTGTTCTGGATTTTTATACCGAATTTCGGATTTTGAGGTACAACAATAGTCGTTTTCCCGCACCGAATGCAACGTCGCGGCGACATGCCTCTAATTCATTTTTCCGACTCAATTCTCCGGCGCCCTCGGAGGGGAAGACGGGCACCGCACAATGACACGTCCGCAGATATCGATCCGGGAGAAAATTATGCAATTTAGGTGCCTTGTCAGACGCTACTTCAGAGCCGACGACAGGATCGCCGCAAGTCTCCAACCTGCCTTCTGGATCTCGGACCTTACGATCTCCTCAGACCACGTGGCGTAGGACTTTTCTCCGGGGATCTGTCGCTCCATAGCTCGGCCGCTGTCGATGTCGCCTTTGCCGCCCGACTTGATCTTTGAATATTCAAGCCGTCGATGGGCTTCTCTCGCGATCGGCAGGATCTCATTCGCCATCTGCTGCGCGAGAGCGTCAGGGTCGCCTTTCAACTCCCAATCGTCAGGCTCGAGCCGGGCAAAGTCGAGAGCGATCTTGGAATCGCCCATCTCACCAAACGCGCCGTCAACCACGCCCGTGTCCCAATAGGAGTGTAGTTGGCCAATGTCCTTTGATTTGCCGTTGATGTTCAAAAACAGCTCCAGCTTGTTTCCGCCCTGATCGCCATGCCACTTGGCGCCGTCGACGGGCTCGACCGGGTTGCCGTTGTCATCAAAGTATTCCGCACCGACGTGCAACGGCTGGTGGATGTCTCCAACGTAATGCGCGAGCAGGATCACAGCTATGGTCTTTGTGATCGCCCGCTTGTTCTTGTCCGGTTCCTGACCATTCAGCACCCTGATGCAGTACGCGATCATATGCACGACATCCGAGTCCGACCGCCCGATCTTACCGGACGAATACTTCTCGTCTCCCTGAAGAGGCACATCGGTGTAGTGGTAATCGTGGTGACTCGGGTGATGGTCACAAGGGTTAGCCCTCACGAACGCCCGCAGCTCCGCATTCACCCGAGCCCCACCGGTGACGGCGACGTCCATAGTGGTGTGTTCCACACAGATGTCCCAGCTCTTGATCGAGTCGGCAATAGTTGCCGCCTGAGCCAGGGAAATTCCGTCGAGCAGCTTTGCGACCCTTGCTTGGGCGGGCTTGTCGATCGACAATCGGAGGTCCGCAATCGCTCCGACCATGGCGTGCCCGCGGGCGCCGTAGCCAAAGCTGCTCACAGGCATCATTGAGAGAACAAGGAGCACGACGAACTTTTTCATTGCATTAGGTCCGATGTCGAGTGGAAGGTGTCTGACAGGAGATATTCCAGATAACTTTTTTCGCAAGCGATAATAGCACAAAGGCGCTGAAAAGCGGCCTAAAAAGGTCGCGATGGCGTACTGGGGCATCGCTCTCGCACGCTATCGCACCGGATACGCACGGAGCTTGTCGCCGTCGGCAGAGTAGAGAAGACCGGCCTCGTCATCGACGACGAATTGCGGGTCGGGATCACCAACATTCACAAACCGCTCGTCGCGACCGGTGTGGACGTTAGTGCCGACGAGACCGTGACCGCCGCGGGGCAGGTCAGTGTAAAAATACATCGTGTTGGAACGCAGCTCAGCAAGGCGTCTGCGGCGGAGCAGGAAATCGCTAAGCCTGTCCATCTGATGCGTAGGATCGAGGCGATCGAGAATGCTCTCCTGGAGGTCTTCAGGCGAAAGCGGACTTCTCGAAAATGTTGGTTGGGAGAGCGGATCGAGCCCGTTGAACAAACCGGGTTGAAAACGAGCAGAGCCATACAGGTAAGGTCGACGGACGAACGCCGACTTTGCGACGCTCGCTAGGGACGAGAGATTGACGCTCCCGAGATGCGACCTCAGGCCCGACACACGGAATGAATTTGCCGCGCTCGCGATGCTCATCCCACCTCGCACAACGCCGATCGTCGATGTCGCCAATCCGCCATAGCGGAAGTAGATCGCTGCGGCCCTGAGGGCGATCCCTGCGGCGACCCTCAATATGCCGCGAGATGGCGGCGTATGACGCACGCGCCAGAATTCGGACTCTTTTGAGTTACGTGGTGAGAATGCGGCGAGTTCATTTTTGCCGCCGACAACAGCCTGCCCGCTCTCGTTTACGATCACGAACTGCGGATCGTCGATCTTGTGCTTTCGGCTCGTCACGCGTTTCCCGGTGCCGGCGTCGAGAGTGATCAGCTCATCGCGATCGGCTAGGACGATCGTGCCTGGATCAACGAATGCAAAATTTGTCAGGCCTTTGTCAGCACCTTTCCAACGCCAGAGCGTCTTACCCGAACGAGCGTCGATCGCAGCAACGCCGAAGGGGCCTTTGTCCTCGAGATCGCCACCCTTCAAGCGCGTAAATCGCCCGCCTGTGCGAACGTAAAGTATCTCGTTGACAAGCGCCATCTCGGCGCAGTTGCCGACGTCGCTCGCTTTCCAATCCTCGCGTCCCGAGCGTCGGTCGATCGCACGGATCTGCCCGCGGCCAGAGACGAAGATGTGCGACTCGTCCCACACCGGATCTGCCTCCGTGAGAGCTAGTCCACCGTCATTGACCTTGAATTTCTCTCGTTCCTTTTCCTTGCCCGTGCGGGCGTCATAGGAGGTCGAGCCCTCGTAAAATAGCCACAATCGGCCGTCAAGGATGAGCGGTGCCCGGTAATTGTCGAGCGTGAAATCGATGTCGCCGTCTGCATCAAATCGCGATGGCATCATCTCAATGTCATCATCTAGATCGCGCTTCCACAGCTCATCGCCGGTTGAGAGCTGGAGCACATGAATGGTGGGTTTGCGCTTTACGTTTTCGCCGACGTGACCGCGAGCATCTTTCGCAAGCACGATCGCCAGCACATCAAGCTCGGGATCTAGAGCGAGCTGCATCACATCGCCTTTGACCTTGTCGCTTTGCCAGATCCGCGTCCCCGTGAGCACGTCTATGGCCTCAAGACGCGACTTGCTCCCGAGATCACGCGTAAAAAGCACGACATCCGTATTCGGCACCTGCGTCACCGCCGTCGAGCCAACCTTTCCCGTCGAGCGCCGCCATATTCGCTCACCGGTGCGGCCATCGATCGCGTAAAGGCTCTTCTCGGTGCCCACGAGCACGACGCCGAAATCAGTCGTGTCGTAAAACCGAACGTTCGAATCGAGGTCCGCCTTCCACGCGGTCTGGCCAACGGACGTCGAGACGAGGAGCAGGCAGGAAAACAATACCGCTGTTTTCATGTTCCTATCTTACAGAAGACGGGCCCACGAAATACACGAAACACGCTAAATGGAAACTCTTGTTTAGTGACTTTCGTGTCTTTCGTGGGCTATTGGATTCTGTAGGCTTTGTCCTTCCACACGACGACGACAACACCGCCAAGCTCATTGGCGATCGAGCGGAGGCCGGAGTCGAGCTTTTTGAATTCATCAGAGCCTCGGCGAATATTCGTCGTCGATTGGCCGTGATATGCAGAGTCGTACCACGCGCCGCTCGAGTTGTGGAATGTCTTGCCCGCGACCTTGCGGGCGACCGCCATCTCCGATTGCCCGTTTGCCTGGACCTGATTTTGAACCTGTCCTGCTAAGCGGCCTGGGGCGGCAACCTTCTTGGCAGTCATGGTTCCGCGGGCTGGCGAATCCTCGGACAATGCTCGGTTTCGGGCAGTCTCTTTGTCTTCGCGGCGATCTTGCTCTGTCTTCGCCTCGTCTTTTGATTTTTCGGCTGCAACTGAGCCACCGGCAACGAGTGCATCGGCGGGTTTTGACGCAGGGGCGGCAGCGACGGGCGGCTGGCTGGGGGCTGTCCCGCTAGCCATCGTATTACTCGCAACTGCATTGGAGGCTGATCCGGCGGGCTGATCGACGGTCGTTTTGGTCGTGGAATTGGTGCTCGATGCCGCTGCGGTATTCGCAGTATTGTTCGTCGTAGACCTATTGCTCGTCGCCGAGGATGCGTTGGCATTCATACCAGCATTCGATTCGATACCAGCGTATGGAGCGCTGGCGGCTGAGTTTGAGACCTCCTTTTGCATCGCGACCGACGTATCTGTGGCGGCACCTCTTTGCGTGATGAGGTACGCGAGCACACCACCAAAAGCGAGAACAAGCACGCCAAAGGCCGCCGCGAGGCCGGGCGTGCTGAATAAAGATCGATACCACGGTACGACAGATCGCCGAGCCGGAGCAGCGGCTCCTAGCGGGGCCGCAGCCGCGGCAACGGCTTTCATTCCGATGGGTTCATTTAATAATGCGACTTGCGACAGGGCCTTTCGGCAACTGTCGCAATCTGAGAGATGCGCTGTGTATGTCTTGCGAATAGCCTCAGGCATTGCACCCTCGGCGAACGCATTCATCGCGTCCGCGTCCATGTGCGCACCCCGAGTTGAGGCGGCAGGCGGCCTCGCCTTTCGCAACAGAGCGTCTATCTCCTTGTCGAATTCAAGTTCCACTTTCAGAAATTAGCCACAGAGGACACAGAGGGCACGGAGACAGGCTTTATCCCGGTGTTCATGGCACACGTGGTTTTGATCAGACCTATCCTCATATTCTCAATGTTCTCTGTGGCAGGTTTTCGTAACCACCACTAGAACGCCTCAGCGCCACAAATCTTGCACCAGTACGAGACTAAGCAACACTGCAAACATCGTCTCCAAGCTCATTCCCAGACTCGCGGCAGTATCGCTGAGGTGCCGTTTTACCTCGCCGTCGGTCCAGCCGTGCTTTGTCTTTAGCTGCTTTTCGACGGTCTTGCGAATATCAGCCTGAATCCGCGTCAGCCGACGGCTCGCGGTCGCCTCGTGATAGCCAAACATTGCTGCGATATCTTTCAGTTTTAGCTCGTCAAAGTAGTAGAGCTTCATCACCAAGCGGTCCTCGTCATCGAGACTCGCGATCGCTGCGGCGAGTGCCTCCTGGACATCGGCCGAGGTCTGCTGATCCGTAAATGCATCCTCAGGATTTTTCCCGTTTGACGTCAGTGAATTACCTTCGCTCGCCGCCTCGTTGGCGAGATTCTCAAATTCGCGATCCTCCTCGACCTGAACGAATTTTGAGATCTTGCGATGCTGATCGACGCCAAGTTGCGCGACAACGGCCCGCAGCCACCCGGCAAGGCTGCCGCGGCCTGAATAGTACGCGAGCTTGCTCTTCTTTTTGCCCTCGGCGTCGACGCGCAGACCGTATAACTCGGCCCAGATCGATGATGCAAGGTCCTCGGCATCCTCGGTGTTTGAGGTGATCTTGCGGGCTGCGGACTTTACGGTCGAGTCGAAATTCGCGACGAGATCCTCCCACGCCTTTTCGTCATTTTGTTCGCACGCTATGATCAGGCACAGGTCGTCGGCGCGGATCTCTTCGACAAATTGGCGAATGTCAGCGTGATCGGCAGATGAGCCTTCTACGAAGAGGTATTTTTCCAAAGCCGCGTAGACTCGCGAACCGACGACGTCAGCCGTGAGACCTCGTGAATTCGTTGCTCTCGAGATCAGATGAGCGACGGCCTCATCGATCGTCGAAGCGTATTTTTCCGCCGTTTTTGCCATCAATGGTCGGGGAAATTCTACCAGAATTGAGATGCCGCTGCTTATAATCGAGATATGCTGGACAAGGTGGAATATCAAGGGGTGGCGGGTTGCTTTGAGCTGTCAAACGGCACCGTTAAGATCATAGTCGCGTCTGAATTTGGACCGCGAATTCTCTCGTATAGCCTCGGCGATGGGCCTAATGTGCTCGGCTGGCATCCTGAAGCAAAGGTCGAAACGTCCCTTGGCACGTGGTATCCACGTGGCGGTCACCGCCTCTGGATCGCTCCTGAGAACAATCCCGTCTCCTATGCTCCGGACAACGATCCGGTCGAGGTGGTCGAATCAAGCGATCTCGCACTCACGGTCCGCGGCGGCGTAGATGCTGCCGGGAATACAAAGCAGATGACGATCAATCTCGCCGAGAGCGGTTCCGAGGTCACGATCGATCACACGCTCACGGTCGGCTCGGCTCGCGAAGCCGCCGCTTGGTCGCTGACGATCATGGCTCCGGGCGGTACTATCATCATTCCAAACGAGCCTTTTGCCCCATATAGTCCTGAGCACCTGCTGCCGGTCCGTGCGATGGCGTTGTGGTCCTACACCGATTTCACCGATCCACGTTGGGAGTTTACAAAGGACGCCACCCGCCTCCGCGTCGACCCGACGCTCCCCAACCAACAAA
>Ga0207639_10003847_pt1 | contig 10114 bp, 10 predicted proteins | sample KBSCornC32_FD_184299 | JGI IMG/M metagenome (GOLD analysis project Ga0207639, IMG submission 184299) | Corn rhizosphere microbial communities from Kellogg Biological Station, Michigan, USA - KBS Corn C3-2 (SPAdes) (version 2) | ecosystem: Host-associated > Plants > Roots > Rhizosphere > Soil ...
AGCGACGGAAGGGGGCGGGACTGGACCCCGTGCGCGGGGCCGCCCCCTCCACCACGCTACGCGCGGTCCCCCTCCCCCGCTTCGCGGGAGGAGGATTCCCGACTGCCAAATAAAGAGCGGCGGCATTGCTGCCGCCGCGAGTGTCCTTGGAGGAGAGGCAGGAGAAATCAGGCGACGCGTTCCTCGGTCGAGGGACGGCGGCGGAAGGAGTGGGAGCGCCAGAGCTCGAAGATCTCGGTGGCTTCTTCGCGCGTCAGCGCTTCGAAGCGGCGGCGCACATTGGTCTTGTCGGCTTCGCTCGGCATGTCGCGCCAGGGCATGGTCGCGATCAGCGCCTCGAACAGGTCGGAGGTGATGTTGAGCGCCTTGAGCGCCACCGTCACCGCCGCATAGTCCTGCATCGCGAGCCATTTGACGAAGACTTCGGGCTGAACGCTCAGCATGACCGAAAGCGCGGCGGCGCCGTGGTGGCCGTAGCCGAAGCGGGCGAAGCGCATCAGCGCACGCTCGTCGAGCTGGTGGCGATCGTAGAGCGCCTTGACCTGATTGTACGCGACCTTCCATTCCTGCGCGGAGAAGCCAGCACGGTTGCGCATGCGGTTATAGACGACGGCGTTGATCTTGCTGGCCGTGACCGGGTCGAGCGGCTTGTTGCCCTCGGCCAGAGTGTCGAGCACCTTCTGGCCGGCATCCGTGATGTCGTTCCGTAGCGTGCTCCAGTCGATGTCGGAGCGGCCGCGCAGATTACTGGCAAGCTCGGCATCGCTCTGGGCGCGGACGACGAGCTTTTCGACCGTATTGCGGCCCATCTCAGCATTCGCGTTCGACACGAGCCGGCTGACCGACGGTGCGCCGCCATGCTGGACGATGGCTTCGCCGACGCGGTCGGGCACGCTTGGGCGGCCGGCGATCGCGACGCGATGCGCTTCCGACTGCGTGGACGCGATGTCGATGAGGTCGTCGTCGCTCAGGACGTTGGAGAATTCGAGCAGCGGCGCGGCGACTTCGATCTCGTCATAAGCGAGCTTGCTGACGACGTTGCCGGGAGCGCGCTCGAGCGGGGCGAGGAGCTTTGCGACATGCGCCCTCGCCTGCACCTCGACCAGCTCGGCGAGCTGGCACAGCACCTCGTCGTACTGGGCGACCTGCTCATCGTCCACACGATCCGATACGTAAGAATAAAGCTGGGCCATGTTGCGGAAGAGCTGCTCCCGCTCGGCCACATTGGCGTCGCCGTTCAAGACCCGGAAGGTCGAGAAGGCGCGACCGCCTTGTTCCATTTCCTCAGGCATTTCGTACTCCCCGGCTTCTGCCGCTACGACATGCGAACATGACAGCCGGGCGCCATCGCCGCTTGAAGGTGTCAGCGCGGATTTGAGTAAAATTGAATCGATTTCCGGCGCCCTCAGCCGGCGTAGTCCGCCTGCGACCAGATACGGATTTCGATTGAATCCCCAGGACTTACGGTTCCTTCCCGCTCGACCCAGCCGACCAGCCCGCGCTTGCCCCTGGCCGCCTGCACGAAGTCGAATTCGTGCTTGCCGACTCCCGTCTGCGCCGCAATCGAGCGGCCGGAAATGCGGCAGGGGCCGTTATCGCCATCGATCCGGATCGCAGCGCCCGAGGGAAACATCAGGATCGAGCGCGGCGGCAGCGCCGTGAGATTGGGGACGCCTTCGATCAGCAGGTTGGCCCCGATCCACTCCGCAGGAAGCGTCACGATACCGAGCGTCGCGGCAATCTCTGCCATCTCCTCGGTCGACAGGATCGAGATCTGGCGCTCGTTGCGCATCGGCGTGCCGCGCGCATACCAGGGCTCGCGGGCGCCGCTCTTGCGCGTTAGGCCCTCGTGGCGATCGCCCGGCACGCCGGCATAGGTGAGGATGAGCTCCGGCCGCGGTGTGCTCGCGACCTCGCCGTCCGCGACATAGACGCCCGCGACCCTGCCCTCGATCGTTCGCGAGGAGGTCGCCATCAGGCCATCGCGCTCCGGCGGCGGAAGACCGAGTCCGCACTGTAGATGACAAGCGACAGCCAGATCAGCGCGAAGCTCGCGAGCTGGATCGAATTGATCGGCTCGTGCAGCACGAAGATGGCCAGCAGAAACTGAATCGACGGGCTCACATATTGCAGCATGCCGATGGTCGTGAGCCTAAGCCGGCGCACGGCAAACGCAAAGAGCAGCAACGGCACCGCGGTCGCGGGGCCGGTAAGCATCAGCAGCAGCAGGTAGTAGGGATCGGCGTGAATGCCCGGCCCACCATCGCGCCAGAAGGTGTAGCCGAGATAGGCCAGCGCGAGGGGCAGCAGGATGATCGTTTCGAGAAAGAGGCCGGTGGTGGACTCGACGCGCGCAGTCTTTCGCACGAAGCCGTAGAGCGCAAAGCTGACGGCAATGCTTAGCGCGAGATAGGGCATCCGTCCGATGCCGGCCCATTGCACGAAGATGGCGCCGACGGCGATGAGGATGGCCGCCCCCTGCCAGCGGCTCTGCCGTTCGCCCAAGAACGCCATGCCGAGCGCGACATTGACCAGCGGATTGATGAAATAGCCGAAGCTGCCCTCGAGCACCTGGTTGGTCGAGACGGTGTAGACATAGATCAGCCAGTTGGCGGCGAGCAGCAGCGACGAAAGCAGCAGCGTCCTGAGCGTGCCGCGATCTGCAATGGCCGCTCGCACCTCGCGTCCCCGCCGAGCCACGAGCACGATGATCCCCACGAAGAGCAGCGACCAGACTGTGCGGTCGGCCACGATGGTGACTGGACCGGCCTTTTCGAGCACCGCGAACAGCAGCGGCAGGAAGCCCCAGAGGACGTAGCAGACGAGCCCGACCAACAGCCCGGAGCGGGTGCGCTCGGCGTGCGTTTGTTCGGCGATCTCAGGTTGGGGGAGACTCAAGGCGGGGCCGTTCCGGATGCCGCCGGTCCTATCAACGGCAACGCTTGCTTGCCAATCAGAGTTTTTGATCGGGAACAAAGCGGCGGCCGGCGGTCGCCTCTAAGTTCGATCGAACAAGGAGCACTGCCATGAAGCCGACCATCACATGGGTCGTCATCGCCGACGGGGATAAAGCCCGGATTTTCCAGCATGACGGGCCGGGCAAGGGATTGCAGGCCCTCCAGGACCTCAACCAGGACCAGGCGCACCTGCGGGCGCGCGATATCATGGCCGACCGGCCCGGCCGGGTGGCGAGTTCGCAGGGGAACGGATCGCGGGCCGCGGTCGACTACAAGACGGACCCTGTGGCGACCCGCGAGCGGCAGTTTCTGGCTCACCTGGCCGACACGCTCGAGGAGAAGCGCGCGGCCAAGGCCTTTGACCGGCTGGTGATCGTGGCGCCGCCGATTGCGCTGGGTGAACTGCGCCCCGCCCTGACCGACGCGGTCCGCAGCACGATCGAAGCAGAGCTCGCCAAGGATTTGACGAAGACGCCGACCGATAAGCTGGGCGGCCACCTCGAGGGGGTGCTCGCCGTCTAGCGCTTGCCGATGACCCGGGCCAGCGCCCGCGCTTCCTGGCTGATGCGATAGAGCATGCCGCCCGGCGTGACGTCGAAGCCGCAGAAATAGAGGCCGGGTGCCGCCGTGGGGGCCCCGCTGGCGAGGGGCGTGCCGTCGGCGTCGAGGACGCCCTCGGCGCTGGGCAGCAGGTCGTGGAGAGCCGCGCGGAACCCCGTCGCGAGGATGACCGCGTCATATGTTTCCTCGCGCCCGTCGGCGAAGGCGATGGTGCCAGAGGCGAAATGATCGATGCCGGGGCGGACGGCGATCCGACCCTCGCGGATGAGCTTGAGCGTGCCGATATCGATGAGCGGTATCCGGCGATGGTGGACGATCTGCTCGATCGGTCCATAGGGCAGCGGAGTGAGCCCCAGTGGACGGATGTCGCCGACCGCCAACGCCAGCGCCGGTGCGTTGATCGCGTCAGCGACGCGCGGCGGGAAGATTTGCGAAATGAGCCCGAAGCTGGTGATGGGGATGCCCAGCAGTTCCCGCGGTATGACATTCACTGCGCTGCGCACGGCAAGCGCCGGCGAGGCGCCCTGCTCGGCCAGATCGATCGCGATCTCGCAGGCCGAATTGCCGAAGCCCACGACGAGGACGCCCTGGCCGCGAAAATCGGCACCGGTGCGATACGCCGACGAATGCAGTACTCGACCGGAATAGGAGTCCATTCCGGGCCAGACGGGAGAGTCGGCGGCCCGCGTATTGCCGGTGGCGACCACTACATTTCCGGCCGTGTTGGAGCCGGTTGCGGTCGTCACCCGCCAGCCCTCGCCGCTTCGCTCGATTGTCGTGACACGCTCGCCGAAGCGTGGCGGCGATTTGAGGGCCGCCGCGTAGGCGACGAGATAGTCGACCATCTGCGTGCGCGAGGGATAGCGGGGATAGTTGGCAGGCATCGGCATGAACGGCAGGCCGGACCGGCGGCGCGAAGTATGGAGATGAAGCCGCTCATAGGCGTTGCGCCACATGGAGCCGACGCTGTCGCTTGCTTCGAGAACCAGCGGTGTCGCGCCCGCCTCCTCAAGGCACCGCGCGACCGCCAGGCCGGCGGCGCTCGCACCAACAACGATGACTTTTTCGCTCATGCCCGCACCGCTACAATGAAGAGCCGCGGAAATCGGAGGAGCACCTTGCCGTCCACCGTCGGCGGGTACGCCTTGGCAATCCGCGCTGTGTAGTCGGCAAGAAGCGCTGCGCGCTCGGGTTCGGTCAAGGGATCGAGGAAAGGCCGAAGGCCGGTCGAGCGGACCCACTCCACGATCGCCGACGCGTCCGCCAGAACGTGGTTGTAGATTGTGTGCCAGATGTCGATGCGCGCGGCATAGGGTTTGAGCGCATCGTAGTAGGTGCGCGTCGACGGCAGCATGCCACGCGCAGCGCCCTTGAGCCTTTCGGCCCAGGGACCGGAAGCAGCGACGTCGCGCATGAGCTGGTGGCTGGGCTCGGCGACATTGTCGGGCATCTGCACACCAAGAACGCCACCCTGCGGCAGCGCGGCGAGCACGCGTGGCAGCACCTGCAGATGATCCGGCACCCATTGATAGATGGCGTTGGCAAAGACCAGGTCCGTGCCCTTGTCGGGCGCCCACACATTTGCATCGGCGATGTCGAATTTGACGGACGGGAGCCGCTTGCGCGCCTCATCGAGCATGGCCGGCGAGCTATCGAGGCCGATCACAGGCGCGCCCGGCCAGCGCTCGACAAGAAGCTCCGTAGAGTTGCCCGGCCCACAGCCCATGTCGACCACGCGCCGCGGTGACTCAAGCGGCACCTGCGCCAGCAGGTCGCGCGCCGGACGCGTCCGTTCGTCTTCAAAGCGCGAATAGAGCGAGGGCGACCAATCGGCCATGGGCGAACTCCCCTGAGGGTTGCAGGCGCGGCATAGCAGCCTCGCGTCAACGCGCAAAGTCTCGCGACCGTAACCCGAGAAACGCTGGGGAGCTCGCTGAGGGTGTTCGCAGGCTGAGCGTCGCGTTCAGAAGCCGTTCACCGAGCCGATCCCAGAAGCCGCGCCTTCACGACAACCTATGAAGAGCTTGGGACGAATGGAAAAGCGCTTTCCGATTGAAGATCAGATCGCAATGCTGGCGATGGCCCTCAAGGGCCGCGTCATCACCGCTGCGGATACCGACTACGACGCGGCCCGCCAGGTGAACCTCGCCAATTTCGACCGCCGGCCGCGCGCGCTGATCCGCGTCGCCAACGCCGCCGACGTCGCCGCCGTCGTCAACTTCGCACGCGCCACGGACCTCGAACTCGCCGTGCGTAGCGGCGGCCATTCGACCATCGGCGGCAGCACCTCCGAGAACGGACTGGTGATCGACCTGCGCGACATCAACATGATCGAAATCGACACGGAGGCGCGTATCGCCTGGGTCGGCACCGGCAATACGGCCGGCGACGTCAGCCGCGCCGTTGAAAAGCATGGGCTGATCGTCGGCTTCGGCGATTCCGCGACGGTGGGTATCGGCGGCCTGACGCTGGGAGGCGGCATCGGCTACATGGTCCGCAAGCACGGCCTCACCATCGACTCGCTGCTCGCGGCCGAGATCGTCACCGCCAATGGCGACGTGCTGATCGTCGACGACTACAACCACCGCGACCTGTTCTGGGCCATTCGCGGCGGCGGCGGCAATTTTGGCGTCGTCACCCGTGTGAAGTTCCGTCTGCATCCGCTGCCCCATTTCGTCGGCGGGCCACTCGTCCTCCCCGCCACGCCCGAAGTTCTCGCCGGCTTTGCTGCCCTCGCGGCGGCGGCTCCCGACGAGCTCTCGACCATTCCGCTGGTGATGCCAATCCCGCCGGTGCCGTTCGTGAGCCCCGAATGGCATGGCAAGATCGCACTGGTGAGCATGATGGCCTATTCCGGTGACACAGCCTCGGCAACGCACGTGCTGGCGCCGTTCCGCGCGCTGACCACACCGATCGCCGATCTGGTGCGCGAGGCACCGTATTCCTCAATGTATGCGCTGGACCCGCCGCCCGAGATGCGGACCGCAGTCGCCATCCGTAGTCGCTTCACCCAGAGCTTTGGCCTCGAGGAAGCGAAGCAGATGATCGCCGCGATCGAGGCCTGCGATGCACCGATGAAGATGGCGCAGTTCCGCGTGCTCGGCGGCGCCTTCTCGCGCCTGCCCGCAACCGAAACCGCTTTTGCGCATCGCGACGCAAAGGTGATGGTGGCGTTCCTCGCCATGTATGGCGGGGGACCCGAGATCACCGCGAAATACGAGCGCTGGGTCGAGGACTCGCTCAACGCCGTGGCGCCGGGTGCCGCGTCCGCGTACGTCAACTTCCTCGCCGATGAAGGTGCGCCGGGTCTTGCCGCCGCGTATCCTGCGGCGACCCTCACTCGGCTCCGCGCGATCAAGAAGACCTATGATCCCGAGAACATGTTCCGGCTCAACCAGAACATTCCGCCCGCGGCCTGATCCGTGTCATGCCTCCGCTCGCACGTCGCGCGGAGGTCAATCCTGGAGACAATCATGCCAACCGCAATGCGTCAGTGCGGCGAGGTATCGCTATTCGTCGTCGAGAGGGGACCGGCCGACGGCCCCCTGCTCTTTCTTCTGCACGGCTTTCCCGATTATTCCGTTGCCTGGCGGCATCAAGTCCCGGCGCTCATCGCGGCCGGCTATCGCGTCATCATTCCGGACCAGCGCGGTTACAATTTGAGTGACAAGCCAAAGGGCGTGGCCGCCTATGACCTCGACCGGCTCGCCGGAGACGTCATCGCGCTCGCCGCGTCCTACGGCCAGGACCGCTTCACCGCCATTGGTCACGACTGGGGCGCCGGCGTCGCCTGGTGGCTGGCGGACCGATATGCCAGCCACATCGAGCGGGCGGTGATGATCAACGCGCCGCACCCCGCGATCTGGCGCGACGCGATGGACCATGATCCGCGGCAGCGCAAGCTCAGCTCCTATGTCCGCGTGCTCGGCCTGCCCTGGCTGCCCGAAGCGATCATTGCGTCGGGTCGATACAAGGCATTGGTGGACTCTCTGCGCATGAGCAAGGACCCGTTGCCGGCACCCGTTCTCGACGGCTACCGCACCGCATGGTCGCAGCCCGGCGCGCTGACGGGGATGATCAACTGGTATCGCGCGATGCTGAAACGGCGTTTCACCATTCCGGCACCCGCGAGCATCGCGGCGCCGATCCTGCTGCTTTGGGGCCGCGACGACAAATTCGCGATTCCCGAGCTTGCCGAACGCAGCGTGGAGCTGGGGACTAACGCCCGCGTCGAATTCATCGAGGGCGCCGGTCATTGGGCGATGTGGGACGCGCCCGAGACGATCAACCCGCTGCTGCTTGACTTTCTCGGGAAGGGACGGACCGGCTGAGCCAGTGGCTCAGCTCGTCGGAATACCGCGTGCCACCATCAGCTCCTTCCACGGGGCGATAGCCTTCTGCCAGCCTGAGGTCGCTTCGAGCCGCTCGATCCACGCCGCGACATTGGGGAAATTCTCGACGCCCTGCTGCGCCGACTTCCGCAGCATGAAGGTAGTGGCCAGCGCGAAGTCGGCGATACTCAAATCGCTGGCCACCCAGAGCTTGCCGGCGAGGGCCGCATCGAGGATGCCGAGATCGTTGGCCACGGTTTTGACCTCGCCGACGATGGTGGACTCGTCGGGCTCGCCGCGCCCGAAACCCTTCTTCTGCACGCGTTCGAACTGCACGCGCTGCATGGCCGGGCCGAGATGGATCGCCTGCCAGAAGACCCACTGGTCGATCATGGCGCGTTTCGCGAGGTCGTTGGGATAGAGCCCGCGCTGCGGCACCTTGGCGGCGAGATAAGCATTGATGGCGCGCGACTCCCACACCACCAGATCGCCGTCGACGAGGGTCGGCACGCGGCCGGTGGGGTTGACCGCGAGATATTCGGGCTTCCGGTTCTCGCCGTTGCCGATGTTGACGTTGATGATCTCGGGATCGAGGCCGAGCTCGTAGGCGACGGCGCGCGAGCGGAGCGCGTTGGGCGATCCGGGTGAGTTGTAGAGCTTCATGATGACGTCCAACGGCGATTGCTAGGATACTAGCTATCGGCCGCCGCCCGTCTTCGCTCAAGGCTCCGCGATGTGCCTGAGGATCACGCGATCGGGGACTAGTCGAGCTTTACCGAACCCAGGATCATGCCCGCCCGCACCGCAGTCTTGGTCAGGTCCTGTGGGGTCGAGAAGAACACCATCTGGATGCCGCCGACGCCGGGGTTGACCACGTAGAAGTTCTGATAGTCGAGAGTCGTGCCACCGACATCGACGCTGTATTCGAGCACGTGCCAGTCATGCCCGTCGACGGACTCGGTGCGCTCGCCCAGGAGCTTCGCGGCGCCACCGCCCGCATTGTTGAGAATGCCCGTGCGGAAATCAGCCTCGTTCGCGTTTCCCAGCTCTGTGATGACGGCAAGGCCCAGATTTTGGTCCTTGTCGAAATAAACGAACTCCTGCGGCGCGGTAGCCTTGGAGGGCACCCACATGCCCCCGTCAATGCAGAACGAGAGCGGCACGACCTTGCTCGTGACGGTGTCACAGGCGAACGCACCCGATGCCAGCAGCGCCATCGCGCCACCGAGTGCAAGTGTCTTCAGCATGTTGAGAATCCTCCAAAACCCCGCGCGAGGATGACGGACCGGCTGGCGGATTTGCAAGGGGATTTTCTGCAGCCCCGACCTGGACTAGGCGCGCACCTTGAGCCGTAGGAGAGCGGAACCGTGCGGGGGCAACAGCACCGAAACACGCGGCTGCGAAGGCGGCGCCATGTCGGTGCCAGACCAGAGGTCGCGTACGCCGGCAATCGACTTCAAGCCCAGGCGGTCGAGCGGCAGTCCGACCTCCTTCTCCTTCGCGCCGGTATTGAACAGCGCGAGGTAGCGGTCATCCGTTTTGGGGTCGCGCGCGGACCAGAGGCGCGTGCGATCCTCCTCGAAATGCGGCCGGTTGTCGGTGCTGTGCTGGTCGACCTCGATCACCTCGCGATTGGTGAGCAGCGCAAGCGTCGCCGCATCGAGATGGCGCAAATCGCCGCCCATGATCAGCGGCGAGCGCGTGATGGCCCACAGCGTCATCACGGAGCGTTGCTCGTCCGGCGTGAAGCGGCTGTCTCGCGTGCCCAGCGAGATGCGGCCCAGCGGCAGCATGTCGGGGTCCGGCCAGGCGCCCTCGCGGCGAACAGGATTCCAGTTCTCGAGCCGGACGAACTGCGCCTCAAGCTGCGGCCACTCGTCCCAGAAATCATCGCTGATCCGCCACATCTGCGCGTAGCGGCTCACATGATCTGCGCGGATCACCGGCGTCTCGCCCGGCGAGAGCGAGAGGATCATCGGCCGGCCGGTCTTGGCGATAGCGGCATGGACGGCTTCGATCTCCGGGGCATGCGCGTCATAGGGCCGGCTCATATCGTCGACCTTGACCAGATCGACGCCCCACGAGGCAAAGAGCGCGAAGACGGAATCGTAATAGGCCTGCGCCCCCGGCTTGCGCATATCGATGCCGTACATGTCCGGATTCCACGAGCAGATGCTGGTGGTGTCGGCTATGTCGCCCGCCCGCACATTGGTGCCGAGCACCGGCAGGTTGCGCTCGACCGCGAGCCTCGGGATACCGCGCATC
>Ga0207639_10003850_pt1 | contig 10111 bp, 6 predicted proteins | sample KBSCornC32_FD_184299 | JGI IMG/M metagenome (GOLD analysis project Ga0207639, IMG submission 184299) | Corn rhizosphere microbial communities from Kellogg Biological Station, Michigan, USA - KBS Corn C3-2 (SPAdes) (version 2) | ecosystem: Host-associated > Plants > Roots > Rhizosphere > Soil ...
CTGGGCACGCCGCGCGACCGCGTAGGTGGCGCGCAGCGGATTGATCTTTCCTTCCATGGGGCAGAGCTCGGCGCCCAGCAGCTGCCCGGACAGCGCGGGCGAAAGGCGCCGCAGCTCGGCGCCGTCGATCACCTGCGCATCGATGCCGTGGCTGCGCTCCAGCGCGGCCTTGGCTTGGAGAAAACGCATGCCGGCCTCGCTGTCGGCCACCATGAGGCCGCCGGTGATCTTGATCTCGAGGTCTTCGCCGCAGTCGGCCTCGATCTCCTGCCACAGGCGCACCGACATCGGCCCGAGCGGCAGCGTGGCCGCGGCCGGGCCGCCGCCTTCCTGCGCCTTGGCGCCGAAGTCGAATGAGAGAAGCTGCACGTGCAGGCTGCCGGCGTTGGCGCCCGAGGCCTGCAGGTTGATGTCGTCGCGGTCGGCCACCGTCACGTCCTGGCCGGCCTTCGACAGGTAGTAGCCGAGGCAGGAGCCGAGCACGCCTGCGCCGATCACCAGCACGTCAGTGCGCAGCGTGTTCTCGAACGGCGCCTGTTCCACCGGGCGCGCGAGGTTGGGCGTGATGGCGGGCTTGTGGCCGCCCCACTCGGGTTTCTCGAAGCCGAGCGCGCCGGCCGGCACCGGCTTGGCGGGCGGGCGCGGGGCGAAGTACTGCTCGACCTGCGGTGGCCGGCCGGTCATCTCGGTCAACAGCCGGCCGGCGGTGACGCCGCAGTAGCGCGCCTGGCAGCGGCCCATGCCGAGGCGGGTGTTGCGCTTGAGCGCGGCCAGCGTGTCGCTGCCGGCGCGGATCTGCTCGCGCACCGAGCCGAAGGTGATTTCCTCGCAGCGGCACAGCAGGGTTTCGTCGGGCACCGCCGAGAGGCTGACGGGCGGCGGTGCGTAGATCGACCACAGCGCCTGCTGGAAGCATTCGGCACGGTGCAGTTTTTCCGTCGCCTCTCCGGGCTCGGGAGCCTGCAGGCCGAGGTTGCGCGCGACGGCGGTGCCGGCCAGCGTGCCGCGTGCGAGCGCGACGCGGGAGCCGCCGAGGTCGGCGCCGTCGCCCACCACGTACACGCCTGGCAGGCTGGTGGCGCCGTCTTCCTGCGTGACGGTTGCGAGGTAGCCCAGATGGCGGGGCGCGAGGCGGTGCTCGCAGCCGAGCATGCGCGCGAGTTCGGTGGAGGGGATGAATCCGTAGCCGAGGCAGAGCGTGTCGGCTTCGAGGCGGCGTGCCGTCGTGGGCATGGCCTGGCCCTGGGCGTCGACCTGCGCTACTTGCACCGCGTGCAATCCGGTGGAGCCTTCGGCGGAAACGACGGCGTGTTCCCACAGCACGGGCACCTTGTGGGCGCGCAGTTTTCGCAGGTAGCGCCAGCCGTCGAGCAGCAGGTCGGGGGCCGTGCGCGCTGCGGCCAGCAGATGGCGCCATTGCTTCGGCGAGGGGCGCGGGGCTGATTCCAATACCGCGACGACTTCGGCGCCGCCGGCGAGGAGCTCGGCGGCGAGCTGCAGGTTGAGCGGTCCGTTGCCGGCGATCACCACGCGGCGGCCGGGCGCCACGCGGTATGCGCGTGCGAGCGTCTGGCCGGCGCCGGTGGTCATCACGCCGGGGAGGGTCCAGCCGGGGAAGGGCACGGGGCGCTCGTAGGCGCCAGGGGCGATGACCAGCTGCCGGCAGTTGACGACACAAGCTCGTCCGTCGATGAGCGCGGCGACTTCGCGTGGAGAGAAGGCTGCCCAGACCTGCGCGCCCTGGGCAATGGCGACACCGGCAGCGCGGACTTCGTGCTCGAGCGCGAGGCCTTGAGCGAACTGGCGGTCGGCCGGGGAGGGCGCCTCATGCGAAGGCGCGAGCGGCTTGTAGAACTGTCCGCCGGGCTGCGGACGCTCGTCGAGCACCAGCACGTCCGCACCGGCGCGGCGTGCGGCGAGCGCGGCCGAAAGGCCGGCCGGGCCCGCGCCGACGACGAGCACGTCGACCTGCCGGCGCTCGGGTTCGGCGCCGGCCTGGGGGGTGAGCGGCTGCAGCGGGTCGTCGGGCGTGCCGGCGGGTTGTGCCGAACGCACCTGCTGGCCATCGGCCACCTTCGTGAGGCAGGCACGCTGGCTGGATTGCCCGTCGACGGTGACGAGGCAGTCGAAGCACGCGCCCATGCCGCAATAAAGACCACGGCGCTCGCCGCCGCGGGTGTGGCGCATCGCCTTGATGCCGCCGGCCGCCAGCGCCGCCGCGATGGTTTCGCCCTCCAGGCCCTCGACGGGCTGCCCGTCGTACCAGAAGCGCACGGGGCGTCCGGCCGGGGTGATGGAAGGGTGGGTCAGTCTGGCGCTCATGGTCAGTGCGAAGGAAGAACGTCAACTTACGGTTGACGTGCTGGATTGTATACGTATACTCAACGTATACATATACCGAATCGCCCGAATTTTCCCAAGGACTGCCCATGACAGCGTTCCGCGGCACCTATACGGTGCTCATCACCCCCATGACCGCCGACGGCAAGCACGTGGACGTGCCTGCGCTGAAGAAGCTGGTCAATTGGCAAATCGAGGAAGGAATCCACGGGCTGATCCCCCTGGGGAGCACCGGTGAGTTCCTCTCGCTGACGCCCGATGAGCGCCAGCTGGTGATCGAAACCTGCGTGAGCACCGCTGCAAAACGCGTGCCGGTCTTGATCGGCACCGGCGCGGAGTGGACCGACGAGTGCGTGCGGCTGAGCCGCGAGGCCGAGAACATGGGCGCCGACGGCGTCATGATCATTCCGCCCTTCTACAGCACGCCCACCGATGACGAGTTGTTCGAGCACTACCGCAAGGTGGGCGAGGCGATCGGCATTCCGATCATGGTCTACAACAACCCGGCCACCGCCAACGTCGACCTCAAGCCCGAGCTGGTGGCGCGCCTCTCGCGCATCGACAACTGCAAGTACATCAAGGAGTCGACGCTCGAGGTCACCCGCGTGCGCGACATCATCGAGCTGTGCGGCGACCGCATGACCGTGTTCGCCGGCATCCTGGGCTACGAGTCGTTCTGGCTCGGCGCGCAAGGCTGGGTGGCCGTGTGCTCCAACCTCATTCCGAAGATGTCGGCGCGCCTGTTCGAGCTGGTGGCCGACGAGCGCGACATGCCCGCCGCGCTCGCGCTCTACAGGAAGATGCTGCCGATCGTGCGCTGGGTCGGCGGCCACCGCTATGTCGCGGCCTCCAAGGAGGGCCTGTCGATGATGGGCCTGCCCGTCGGCAAGCCCCGCGCTCCGCGCCTGCCGCTGCCCGATGCCGACGCCGCCGACCTGCGCCGCGAGCTCGCGCGCCTCGAACTGCTGGACTCGATCCGCGCCTGAAGCGGCCACCGGCACCTCGTTCTCCTTTTCCCCACCTCGTCGCCTCGATCTCTTCCTCTAGGACCACACCATGAAACTGCTCCCCGCTCTCGCGTCGGCAACGGCACTCTTCATCTCCTGCGCTGGCGCCGCGAACGCGCAGCAGGCCTGCAAGTCGCCCGTGCCCGACTCGGCCCTCGTCAAGAAGGGCACGCTGACCATGTCGGTCAACCCGACGCTGCCGCCGATGCAGTTCGTCGACCAGTCCGGCGCGCTCAAGGGCATGCGCGTGGAGCTGGGCGAGCAGATCGCCAAGCGCCTGTGCCTCACGCCCGAGTACGTGCGCATCGAGTTCTCGGCCATGATCCCCGGCCTGCAGGCCGGCCGCTGGGACGTGATCAACACCGGCATCTTCTTCACCGACGAGCGCGCCAAGCTCATGCAGATGCTGGTCTACGAAGACCAGGCCATCAGCATCAGCGCCGCCAAGGGCAACCCGCTGAAGATCGCCAGGCCCGAAGACCTCTCGGGCAAGAGCATCGGCGTGGAGCTCGGCGGCTTCGAGGAGCGCAAGGCGCGCGAGCTCGACAAGCAGCTCACCGACAAGGGCATGAAGGGCATGACCATCCGCACCTTCGAGAACTTCGCGATGGCCTTCCAGGCGCTGCGCGCCGGGCAGGTCGAGGTGGCCCTGTCCATCGACTCGACCGGCGCCGAATACCAGAAGCGCGGCGACTTCGAGCGCGTGCTGCACGGCCTGTTCCCCACGCCGGTCGCACTGGCCGCGCGCAACAAGGACCTAGCCGCCGCGATGGCCAAGGTCATGAACGACATGAAGGCCGACGGCAGCTTCCAGAAGCTGTTCGACCAGTACGGCGTCAAGGCCGCCGACGGCGCCGTGACCGTCAAGGGCCCGGCGAGCTGACGCCGCGGCGTCATCGCCATCAACATCGCCATCGGGCAAGCAAGCGAAGGAAACTTCCATGGGACAAGGCTGGAGCTGGTCGGGCTTCTTCGACTACCTGTTCAATCCGTACATCCTCAGCGGCGCGGTGACCACGCTGTGGCTCACGCTCGCGGCGATCGCGGGCGGGCTGGTGGTGGGCTGCGCGCTGGCCCTGGCCCGCCTGTCCAGCCACCGCTGGCTGTCGGCGCCGGCGCACTTCTACATCTGGGTGTTCCGCGGCACGCCGCTCTTGGTGCAGCTCATCATCATCTTCACCGGGCTGCCACAGCTGGGGCTGAAGCTCTCGGTGATCGAGTCGGCGCTACTGGGCCTGATCCTCAACGAGGCCGCCTACCTCGCCGAGATCGTGCGCGGCGGCATTCAGTCGATATCCGCCGGCCAGACCAACGCCGCGCGCGCCGTGGGCTTCAGCAGCGCGCAGACCATGCGCTACATCGTGCTGCCGCAGGCCATGCGCCTGATCGTGCCCACGCTGGGCAACAGCATCAACGGCCTGCTCAAGACCACCTCGATCACCTCGGTGATCTCGATGGAGGAGCTGCTGCGCCGCACCCAGGTGCTGATCCAGGAGAAGTTCATGGTGCTCGAGCTCTTCATCGTCGCCGCCATCTACTACCTGCTCATGACCACCGCCTGGGACTTCATCCAGCGCCGCATCGAGCGCCACTACGGCCGCGCCTACGGCAATGCTGCCGCGGCGCCGGTGGTGCCTGCGGAGCCTGCGCTCGAGCAGCGCTAGAGAGGACGAAAGCCCAATGAGCACCTACGACCTGATCCTGCGCAACGCAGACATCGCCACCGCCGGCGACCGCTACAGCGCCGACATCGGCGTGCGCGACGGGCGCATCTGCGCCATCGCGCAGGGGCTCGACGCCGGCGCCGCGCGCGAGATCGACGCGCGCGGCCGGCTGGTCACGCCCGGCGGCGTCGACGGCCACTGCCACTTCGACCAGCCCACCAGCGACGGCTCGCGCTTCGCCGACGACTTCCTCTCCGGCACCCGCTCGGCGGCCTGCGGCGGCACCACCACGGTTCTGCCCTTCGCCGCGCAGCAGAAGGGCCGCAGCGTGCAGGAGGCCGTGGACGACTACCACCGCCGCGCCGAGGGCAAGGCGGTGATCGACTACGCCTTCCACCTCATCGTGGCCGACGCCACGCGCGACGTGACGCAGCGCGAGCTGCCCGCCTTGATCGAGAAGGGCTACACCTCCTTCAAGATCTACATGACCTACGACGACCTGAAGCTGGACGACCGCCAGATCATCGAGGTGCTGGCCACCGCGCGCCGCCACGGCGCGATGACGATGATCCACGCCGAGAACAGCGACTGCATCGCGTGGCTCACCGAGCAGCTGCTCGACGCGGGCCTCACCGTGCCGCGCTACCACTCCAGCTCGCGGCCGATGGCGGTGGAGCGCGAGGCCACGCACCGCGCCATCGCGCTGGCGGAACTGGTCGACACGCCCATCCTGATCGTGCACGTCTCGGGCCGCGAGGCCGTCGAGCAGATCCACTGGGCGCGCGGACGCGGGCTGCCCATCCACGCCGAGACCTGCCCGCAGTACCTGTTCCTGAGCGCCGAGGACCTGGGCATCGACCCCGACGACCCGATGCACGGCGCGCGCTGCATCTGCAGCCCGCCGCCGCGCGACAAGGCGAACCAGCAGTTCATCTGGAATGGGCTGTCGAGCGGGCTCTTCACCATCGTCTCTTCCGACCATGCGCCCTTCAACATGAACGGCAGCGACGGCAAGCGCGTGGCCGGCGACAACGCCTCCTTCGACCGCATCCCCAACGGCATCCCAGGCGTGGAAACCCGCCTGCCGCTGCTCATGAGCGAAGGCGTGCTCAAGGGGCGTATCGATATCCACCGCTTCGTCGAGCTCACCGCCACGAACCCGGCGCGCCTGTACGGCCTGTACCCGCGCAAGGGCACCATCGCCGTGGGCAGCGACGCCGACTTCGTGGTGTGGGACATGTTCCCCGAGGGCCAGGAGAAGCTGCTGTCCAACGACATGCTCCACCACGACGCCGACTACACCCCCTACGAGGGCATGCGCCTGCGCGCCTGGCCCGGCCTGACCGTCTCGCGCGGGCGCGTCGTGTGGCAGGACGGCGTGTTCCAGGCCGAACCCGGCTCCGGCCAGTTCCTTCCGTGCCTGCGGCCGCGCGCGCCCAACGACGGCAATCCGCTGGACAAATGGCTCTGAAAGAATGGCCCTGAGCGCGCCTGGCCGGCCCTGCTAAGCTCACCCGCCCTCGTGGCTTTCGCCCATCCTCGCATGCCCAGCCTTCCCAGCCCCACGCAGCCCGCCACCATCACGATCGCCCCCCTGGAGGTGCGCTCCGCCAGCCTGGCCGAACAGGCCTACGACCGGCTGCGCACCCTCATCCTCGATCGCCAGATATCGGCCGGCAGCCCGCTGCAGGAGGCACGGCTGGCGGAAGACCTGCGGATCTCGCGCACGCCCATGCGCGAAGCGCTTGTGCGGCTGGCGGGCGAGGGGCTGCTGGTGCGGCGCGATGCGCGCTCCTACGCCGTGCGCGCGCTGGGCACCAAGGAATACTTCGACTGCATGCGCGCACGCGAGGTCATCGAGTGCGAGGCCATCGCACTGGCGGTGGGCAAGATCACCGACGCGGAGATCGACGCGCTGGAGGCCGACATCGCGACGCTGGGCGGCGGCGAGCACAGCGAGACCGAGCACTGGCACTTCGACGACCGCTTTCACCTGCTGATCGCCAAGGCCAGCGGCAACGTCGTGTTCCCGCGGCTGGTGGAGGAGCTTCGCGTCAACGCACGGCTTTTCCGCCTGCACAGCCCGCTGCACAGGCATTCGGAGAACCACGACGAGCACGGCGAGATCATCCGCGCGCTGCGCGCGCGCGACGCCGAACGCGCACGCACGGCCATGCGCGATCACCTGCGCAGCCTGCAGGAAGACGTGAAGCGCGCGCTGATCGAGTAGCAGACGGCGGCGAGCCGACGGACGACAACGCTCAGCCTGCGCGCGGCGGCGCAGCCGCCCAGCACGAACGCGCCGGCGGCCAGCACCGTGCGCCTGGCGAAGACCAGGGGATGCGTCATGTTCATGTCTTTCAAGGCTGCAGTCCTCCGATCGGACGCGGCGCCACCTGGAAGTTGTTGCGACCGGCTCCCTTGGCCTGGTAGAGCATCTCGTCGGCCTGCCTGACGAGCGCGGCAGCGGTTGCATCGCCGCCCTGGTAGAAGGCCACGCCGATGCTCGTCCTGACGAGGATCGTGCGCTCCTCCAGAGCGAACGGCACCTGCATGGCCTCGATCAGCTCGGAGGCCACCGAAATCGCGGCATCCGTACCGGGCAGGCCTTCCATGATCACCGTGAACTCGTCGCCGCCCAGGCGCGCGCGGATATCGCCGGAGCGCAACGCCTGCGACAGCCTGCCCGCGAAGCCGCGCAGAAGTTCGTCGCCCACCTGATGCCCGAACTGGTCGTTGATCTTCTTGAATCCGTCGATGTCCAGGTACATCAGCGCCATCAGCGCGCCGGCACCGCGGGCGCGCTCCATCGCTTCGGCCAGGCGCGCCTCGAAGCCCGCGCGATTGGCGAGACCGGTCAGGGGATCGACCTGCGCAAGATTCACGAGGCGCTTCTCTTCCAGCTTCTGCCGCGTGATGTCGGTGATCACTGCATGGAAGCCGACGATGGCCTCGTCGTTCACCGCGGGCTGGGGGATGTACTGGGCCTCGTAGCAGTAGTAGCTGTCGCTCCTGGCGACTTCGCTCTGGAAGGTGACGGTCTCGCCGGCCAGTGCCGCGCGGATGTGCGGCCGCAGGGCCTGGTAGTCGGGCTCTCCCAGCAGCTCCTGCACGGTGTGCCCCTGGATCTGCTCGCGAGAGAGCCCGAAGCCGCGCTCGTAGGCCAGGTTGTTGAAGCGGTAGCGCTCGTCCGCATCGATGTAGGCCACGCGCATCGGCAGCGCATCGGCCACCGTGCGCAGGCGCGCCTCGCTCTCCTGGAGGGCTTCTTCCGCCTCGTGGTGCGCGGTGATGTCGCTGTCCAGCGTGTAGAGGCCGATCACCTCGCCGTGCTCGTCGCGCTCCGGCACCACCGTGGCCTGGACATCGCGGCGCCCGCCGGGCGTCTTCAACCGGCGCTCGTAGGTGACCTGGCGCCCGGCCAGCGCCGCGCGCAGGTGCGGCTCCATCTCGGCCCACGCTTCCTCGCCGTAGAACTTCCACAGGCCCATGCCCAGCAGCTGTTCGGTCGGGATGCCGAACCAGTCCTGGTGGGCCTTGTTGACGAACCGGAACCGCAGGTCGCGGTCCAGGTAGGAGATCAGCGCCGGCAGGTGGTCCGTCACCATGCGCAGGCGATGCTCGCTGTCGCGCAGCGCCCGCTCGGCGGCCTTGGCCGCCGAGATGTCGCGCATCAGGCCGGAGAAGTACTCCACCTTGCCGTGCTTGTCCCGATGCGCGATCACCATGTGGCTCGCCGGGAACGCCTGGCGCCTGGCGTCCCACACCATCGACTCGCCCACCCAGATGCCCGTGCGCACGGCCGTGGGCACGATCTCGGTGCCGAGCCTTTCCATGGTCTCCGGCGGATTGAAGTCGGCCACGCTGAACTGCTCGATCGGCGCGTCGAGCGCCAGGCCCGTGCGCAGGCGCGCGGCCGGGTTCATGTAGATGAGCCGCCCCTTCGCATCCAGCTGGACGATGTAGTCGGTCGTCATGTCGAAGATGGCAGTCAGCGTGCGAAGGGCCCGCTCGGCCCGGGTGCGCTCGGTGATGTCGGTCACCGTGCCCACATGGCCGAGCACGCGGCCGTCGGCGGCGAGCACGGGCCGGCTCTTCAGCGCCACCAGCACCCGGGTGCCGTCCTTGCGATGGAGCCGGCGCGTGGCCGCCAGCGGCGTGGTCGAGTTGACGAGGCGCACCCACTCCTCGCGAACCGTCTCGCGGATTTCCTCGCGCACCAGCGTGAGCCAGCCCGCCGGCGCGTCCTTGCGAGCGAGACCGTGGATCGCCAGGTACTCGTCGTTCACGTAGGTCATGCGACCGTCGCTGTCGCAGCGGAAGAGGCCCACCGGCGAGGCATCGGTGACCGCCGCCATCTCCAGGCGCTGCTCTCGCAGCTCGGCCATCAGCGCGTCGAACTCGCGCGCCAGGTCTCCTCGCTCGTCGTTGGCGACGACGTCGAGCTTCACCTGGCTGTCCGGCGAGCCGCGCAGGGTGCGGATCGCGTTGCTCAGCGCCTCCAGGGGGCGCATCAGCCACGTGGTTCCCAGCCAGACCAGGAGCGCGCAGCCCAGTCCCAGCCAGAGCAGCTGCAGCAGCAGGTTTCGCCGGGCCTGTTCCAGCGGCGCATAGGCGATGCCGGCCGGCACGATCAGGCGCAGCTCCCAGCCGGCACTGGGGATGGCGGCATGCGTGGCCATGTCGGTGCCGATGCCGATGCCGTCGCCGGAGGCGAGGGCGCTCGCGGGCTCGAGCAGCAGGCGCGCATCGGGGTGCATGACGATCTGCGGGGACGGGCCGCGCGTGACGATCACGTAGTAGCCGCCCCGGCCGACGGTGGCATGGCTGAGATCGCCGAGCACGTTGGCGCGCTGCAGGTTCAGCGCCGCGCCCAGCACGCCGGCGAGGCGGCCGTCCGCTGCGTCGACGGGCACGGCCATGATGACCGCCGGCTGCCGCGCGCTCCTGGTGAGCAAGGGCGCCGAGATCGCTGGCTTGCCCGTGTCGCGCACGCGGCGGAAGTAGTCGCGGTCGGCAACGCTCGAAGGCCGGGCCGTGGGCGGATTGATCGCCACGATGGCGCCGTCCGGCGTGGCCAGCGCGGCGTTGTCGAACATC
>Ga0207639_10003851_pt1 | contig 10105 bp, 9 predicted proteins | sample KBSCornC32_FD_184299 | JGI IMG/M metagenome (GOLD analysis project Ga0207639, IMG submission 184299) | Corn rhizosphere microbial communities from Kellogg Biological Station, Michigan, USA - KBS Corn C3-2 (SPAdes) (version 2) | ecosystem: Host-associated > Plants > Roots > Rhizosphere > Soil ...
GTGCGCGTGTGCGCCTCGAGCTCGACGACGCGCGCCCCGACTCCCTCGAGATCCGCTAGCGCGTCCTAGACGCTCACTCGGCGCCGCGCGGCGATGGTCTCGACCGCGGCAAAGAGCTGCTCGAACGAGTCGACGACGAAGAGCACGTCCTGCATCCGGTCGATCTCGTAGGGCTGCGCGATCACCGCGTCGAGATCGAACGGGCGGCGATCGCAGTTCGGGCCGAGCGCGTTCGCGGCGTCGCCGTGCGAGGAGATCAGACCGCTGCCATACACCTTCGTGCGGCCGGCCTCCTTGATCAGCCCGAACTCGACGGTGAACCAGAAGAGGCGCGCCATCTCCTCGGTTTCCTTCTCACCCGGCGAGACGGCCGCGAGCGCGCCGAAGTGCTGGAGGAAATCGGCGAACACCGGATCCGCGTGCAGGGGCACGTGGCCGAACACATCGTGGAAGATGTCCGGCTCCGGCAGGTAGTCGAGCTTCGCGCGCGGTCGAATCGTGAGCGTCGTCGGAAAGCGGCGCGCAGCCAGGCACCGGAAGAACACCACCGGAGGCATGAAGCCACCCACGCCCACCGCGGCCCAACCGGTGCGCGCGGCGAGTCGCGCGTTCACGTCCTTCAGATTCGGCAGCTTGTTCGGCTCCAGTCCGATCAGCCTCGCCCCACTCAGGTAGATCTCGCTGCCGTTGTCCTTCAGGGAATCCATCCGGCGCGAGTACAGCATCTTCCACGTGTCGTGATCTTCCTGCGTGTACTTCTCGTAGTCCTGGGTGAGGAACTCGGGTAGCCCGTTGCCGATGTCCACCGCCGCGCCGCCCATGGACTCATCCTGGTCGGGGTGCGCTGCCGAATGCGAATCACTCATGTGCGCCTCCTGAATGGCCGGTCGCGGACCGCGACGCTACCGAAAAGTACTGCGCGGAAATCCACTCTGCTGGCAAGCTCTAGCGCGTTTCGACGCCCGGGACGTAGCTCACCTTCAGCTTCTCCGTGCTGGTGTGACCGCCGGACTTCAACGTCACCGTGTACTCGCCGGGCGCGACCGGCTTGTTCCCCTCGCCCCCGTATTCCGTGAGCACATCCTTCGTGGGCTTCAGATCCCAGTTCACGCGATTCAGACCGGCAATCGCGGGCGCGGTGAGATTCGCGACCGGCTGCCCCTCCGAATTGGTGATCGAGATCTTCACGACTTCCGGCGAGTAGCTGCTCAGCCAGAACGTCAACAGCGCGCCCTCGGGAGGATTGGTCCCGCGGAACACCGCGTTGCCGTTCGAGTCCACGAAGCCAGGATACGGCACGTAGCCCACCGTCGGGCGCGGCGGGAAGAGATGCGCAGGCTCTGCGCGCACCTCGGGCGTGAGCAGCTCGAGGCCGCCGACATCGTCGATGACGTACAAGCTGCGGCCATGCGTCGCGATGATGAGATCGCGGTCGCGCTCCTGCATGTGGATGTCATCCACCGCCACCGTCGGCAGCGCACCGAGCTTGAACCAGCTCCGGCCGCCATCGACGGTGGTCCACAAGCCGAACTCCGTTCCGACGAACAGCACCTTCGGATTCTTCGAATCCTCCCGCACCACCTTCACGGGCGATTCCGCAGGGAGATTCGACGCGATGCTCGTCCATGTCTTCCCTCCATCCGCGGTGCGATAGACGAGCGGCGCGTAGTTCCCTTCGCGGTGCGCATCGACCGACACGTACGCGACCTGCACATCGGCCGCGCTCGCGGCAAGGCTCGAGATGCGGCTCCCCTTCGCGGCTGCAGGCACCGATGACGTGAGATCGGTCCACGTCGCGCCATCGTCTTCCGTGCGCCACAGCTTTCCCTCGTCGGTTCCAGCCCACAGCACGCCCGCCTTCACGGGCGACTCGGCCAGCGCGTACACCACGCCGAAGTCTTCCGCGCCGCTGCCCACCGTCGTCATGCGCTCGTAGTTCCTGGTCGAGAGATCCGGAGAGATCAGGCGCCACTGCTCGCCGTGGTTCGTGAGCTTGAACACGCGGTTGCCGGCGTAGTAGAGCACGCCCTTCTCGTGCACGCTCGCGAGCAGCGGCGAGGTCCAGTGAAAGCGGAACGCCGGCTGTCCTTCCGCGGGCTGCGGGCGAAGATTCTTGTCCTGGCCGCTGCCCAGATCGAAGCGGAAGATGAATCCCTGCTGCGACTCCGCGTACACGAGGTTCGAGTCCGCCGGGTCGAAGGTGCAGTACGACCCGTCGCCGCCGCCGATCGCCATCCAGTCCGCGTTGCGAATGCCTTCCTTGCTGCGCGTGTTCGCGGTGCCGACCCAGTTCGTGTTGTCCTGCAGTCCGCCGCAGATGCGGTACGGTAAGGAGTTGTCCGTGCTCACGCGGAAGTACTCGCCGCCGGCGAACCGGTTGAGATGCGCCCAGCCCTCGGCGCCGTCGTAGCTCTCGTACAGCCCGCCGTCGGTGCCGAGGAGCATCCGCTTGGGCATCCGTGGGTCGATGGCGAGCGCGTGATTGTCGGAGTGCACGTTCTTGAATCGGTCCTCGCGCCACGTCTTGCCTCCATCGTCCGAGACGTGGAGCATGAAGCCGAGCACGTAGACGCGCTTGTCGTTCGTCGGATCGACGCGGATCTGGCTGAAGTAGAACGGGCGGGGATCGAGCTTGCTCTGGCGTGTCCAGATCGCGCCGGCATCGTCAGTGCGAAACACGCCGCCGGCCTTGCTGTACGGATCGTCGATGTCCGACGTGCCGCCCGCGTCGCTCTGGATCACCGCGAACACCGTTTTCGGATTCTTCGCATACACCGAGAGTCCGATGCGCCCCGTCATGGTCGGCAATCCGCCGGCGAGCTTCGTCCACGTCGCTCCGCCGTCGGTGCTCTTGATCAGTCCCCCGATGTCCTTCCCATCCGTTGCCGCGGCGCCATAGGTGAACACCCACGGCCTGCGCTGGCGCGCGTATACCGCCGCGTACAGCACGTTCGCATCGCTCGGGTCGATGGCGAGGTCACCGCATCCGGCGCGCGTCTCGAACGGCGCCGGCGCGGTGTACACTTTCTTCCAGCTCTTGCCGCCGTCCGTCGTCTTGTAGATCCCGCGCTCGCCCGGCTGCCACACGTCGCCAGGCGAACAGACCCACGCGGTCTTCGGATCCGTCGGATGCACGACCACGCGAGCGATCGCGCGCGTCTTCTCGAGTCCGGACCTGGTCCAGGTGCTCCCTCCATCCGTCGACGTGTAGACGCCGGCGCCCCAACTCACGGTGTTGCGGTCGTTCGCCTCGCCGGTGCCGACGTAGATCGTCTTCGCATCCGATGGCGCGACCGCGATGTCGCCGATCGCGGCGACCTCCTCGTGCTCGAACACCGGCTGGAACGTCGAGCCGTTGTCCGAGCTCTTCATGATCCCGCCGGTTCCGAGCCCGACGTAGAAGGTGAACGGATCAGCCGGACTCAGCGCGATGCTCGAGACGCGTCCACCCATGACCGCGGGCCCGATGGGGCGCGCCTTGAGCGCCGTGGGCAGCACGATCCCGGCGGAGTCGACGCCGGTGGCAGCCGGAGTCGCAGGCTTCCCCTCCAGCGTCTTCTTCTTCGTGGTCTGCTGTGCGGGCAGCGCGAACGGCGGCGCTGCGAGAAGGACGAGAGCGAACAGAACGGACGAGCGAGGGCGCATGCGCATCGCGTATTCGGGAAAGAGAGATTGTATGTAATGAGCGTCGCATCGTAGCACGCGTCACGCGCTCAGGGAAGTCCGCCACGCCTCCCCACGATCGCGAGCACCGGCGGCGGCGCGAGCGCGGAGAGCGTGAGCGTGCCGCCCACGTTCACGCTCCCGGCAGGGGGCCCGTCACCTGTTGAGCCCGTCAACCGTCCTTGTAATGCGACGTTTCGATGCACCCCGCCGCGCCACTCGGAAAAATTGCCGGGGTCATCCCATCCTCACTCACTAGATTAGGCCGTATGAGCTCCCCGGTAACCCGTGAGCCCTCACCGCCCCGCTCGGCCACCCTCGCGGCGCCGCTCGCCGTGTTCGCGATCGCGCTCGGCGTCCGGCTCATCGGTCTCCACCACACGCCGTACGTCGATGAGCTGAATCACGTCATGGCCGCGCACTCGTTTCTCGCGCACGGCACCTACGAGCTCACTCCCGGCGGCGAGCCGTACACGCGGGCGCGGTTGTTCACCTGGCTCGTGGCCGGGCTCTTCCGCCTCTTCGGCGAGAGTCTCGTGGTCGCGCGCATGCCGGCCGTGCTGGCAGGTGCCGCACTCGTCACCGTGCTCTTCGTCTGGGTGCGCTCCGTCGCGGGGCGCGCCGCTGCCTGGATCGCAGCGATGCTCTTCTGCTTCGAGCCGCAGTCGATCTACCTCTCGCAGCTCGCGCGCTTCTACACGATCCAGACGCTCTGCTTTCTCGGCGGCGCCATTCTCGTCTATCGCGTCCTCACCGATCGCACTCCGGGCACGGCACGCACGCTTCGCCTCGCCCTCGGCGCGGTGCTGCTCTTCCTGCTCGCGCTGCACTTCCAGGTCATCACGCTCGTCGGGATCGCCGGCGTGCTCCTCTGGGCGGCGGCGGATCGCGCGCGCACGCGCCTCGGTCCCGCGCAGATGGCGTTCGCGGTCGTCGCCGTCGCGGTGATCGGCCTCGTGGCGCTCGCGGCGATCGCGCGCGGTGCCTTCGCGCACCAGCTCGCGCTCTTCAACTACGTCGATCAGTGGGCGGCGGCCAATCGCCACAATGTTCGCTACTATCACGACATCTTCCTCGACCAGTACGCGACGATCTGGACGATCTTCCCGCTGCTCGTGATCCTCGCGATCTATCTCAACGGACGCGCGGCGAGCTTCTGTCTCGTTCCGTTCGTCATCGCATTCGTGGTGCACTCGCTCGCGGCGTGGAAGGCCGAGCGCTATCTGTTCTCCGTGATGCCGATGTTCTTCGCGCTCGTGGGAATGGGCATCGCCGAGGGTGCGCGGCGCGTGCGCCCCGCCTTCGAGGGCGCGGTGGAGTGGGCGGGGGGTAACGCACTCGGCCCCCGTGCACGCGCCCTCGGCACCGCGATGCTCTTCGCCCTCGTCGCGCTGTTCGCGGCGTTCGGCAACGGCGCGACGTCGTACGCGCTCAAGATGCTGCTCGTCAAGGACGCGGACTGGCAGCTCGCACTGCTCTATCGTGGACAGCCCGACTGGGACGCGGCGCACGCCGTGCTGGGGCCGCAGGTCGACAGCTCCGCGGTCGTCGTCTCGACGTCGGAGCTCAAGTCGCTCTACTATCTGCATCGCGCCGACGTGCTCCTCAGCGTGGACTATCTGGGCGACCCGCGTCACCCGGGACCGGAGTTCACGACCTTTCGCAAGCTCGCGCGTCCGGTGGTGAGCACCACGCAGTCGCTCGATCAGCTTCGCGCGTGCTACTCCACGGGGCTGGTGCTGGCGGAGCACGGCCAATGGCGCACACCGTGGAGCGTGAAGTCCGGAGTGGCCGACTACATCGAGACCACGCTCGACCCGGTGCACCTGGATCCGTCCACTCGCCTCCTCGCCTATCGCTGGCGCACGTCCGTTCCGGACAGTACCGCGGATTGCGCGAAGATTCACGCGATCGTCCATCGATGATGCCAATCCCGAACAGCCGGAAGCACTGACGTGGAATACCGAACCGTCGCACAGCTCGACGACGCGGTGGTCAGCTGGCTCGGCGATCTGCCGCGCGACATCGACATCGTCGCGGGCATTCCGCGGAGCGGGCTGCTCGTGGCGAATCTGCTGGCGCTGCACCTCAACATCCCGATGACCGATGTCGCGGGACTGCTGGAGGGACGCGTCATCCAGTCCGGAGCGCGATTCAAGGGGAGCGATCCGCGAAAGTTTCTCTCCACGCCGCGGCACGTGCTCGTGGTCGACGACAGCGTCTGCTCGGGGTCGGCGATGCAGAAGGTTCGCGCACAGCTCGCGGCTGCCGCGCTTCCGCACCGCGTCAGCTTCGCCGCCGTGTACATGGCGCCCGAGGCTCGCATGGATGGGCACGTGGATCTGTACCGCGAGATCGTGTCGATGCCCCGCGTGTTCGAGTGGAACCTGATGCATGGTACCGTGCTCGCGAACAGCTGCATGGACATCGACGGCGTGCTCTGTCTCGATCCGACGGATGAGGAGAACGACGACTCGCACCGGTATCTGCGCTTTCTCCGCGAAACACCCGCGCTGCTGCTCCCGAGCGCGCCGGTGGGATGGCTGGTGACGTCGCGGCTCGAGAAGTATCGCGCGGAGACGCAGGAGTGGCTGGCGCGTCACAAGGTGCAGTACGGCGAGCTGCGCATGATGCAGTATCCCGACATGGCCGCGCGCCGCGCCGCCAAGGCCTACGCGCAGTTCAAGGCCGACATCTACGCGGAGACGGGCGCCTGGCTGTTCATCGAGAGCGATGCCGCCGTCTCGGTGCAGATCGCGCAGCTGTGCGGGAAGTCGGTCTTCTGCACGGAGACGCGCGAGATGCTCGCGCCCGGCGACTCTCCATCGCCGGCGCGTCGCGCCCCCCCGCCGCAGGAGCCTCCCCTGAGCGCCGCCCTGCGCGCCACCGCGCGCGCGATGGGCCAGCGATTGCGCGCCGCCTATCGGAGAAGCTAAGTTACAGGGCTTCTATGACTTGCCCCCCTCCTCCCGCCGTCCGCGCGGGAGGCGGCAGTCCACAGGGAGGAAATACCGCAATGCCTCGCAAGTACGAGGTGGTGTACATCTTCGACGCCGGTCTCGAGGATGCCGCCATCAATGACACGCTCACGCGCGTACACGCGCTGCTCGGCACGAACGACGTCGCCGTCGAGCACTGGGGAAAGCGCCAGCTGGCGTATCCCATCGGCCGTCGCGAGACGGGCCACTACACGATCGCGCACTTCGAAGCCGAAGCGACCGCGCTTCCGGAGTACGAGCGCGCGCTCAAGCTGGATGAGGGCGTCGTGCGCTATCTCATCACGCTGCACGAGCACGAAGTCGGCGCTCCGCCGATGACCGAGGAAGAGATCGCCGCCGGACGCGGGCGCGCGAGTGACGATGACGACGACGAGGATTAGCATGCGACGCCCACAGAAGAGTTGCCCATTCTGCGAAACCCGCGTGCGCTTCATCGACTACAAGGATGATCGCACCCTCGGCCGTTTTCTCACCGACACCGGCAAGATCCTGCCGAGCCGGTTGAGCGGCGTGTGCGCGCGTCACCAGCGTCAGCTGTCGACGGCGATCAAGCGTTCGCGCTATCTCGCGCTCGTGCCGTACATCCGGGGTCATCAGGCCTGACATGAGCGACGCCCTCGCGGCTCCGCCGCGGGAGCAGGGTTGGACGCGCATCGTGATTGCGCTCGTGGCGTTCCTCCTGCTCTCGCACGCGCCGGTCGTGCGGGCGGCCGCACCTGTCGTCGACACACCCGTTCTGCTCGTGCCGGCGCTCGCCGCATGCTTCATCGCGGGGTGGCGCAAAGGCGGATCGTCGGCGCTCGCGCTCGCATGGGCGGCGCTCGCGGCGCTGTTGCTCGCGATTCCATCGCGCCCCGGTAGCGAGGCGTATGCGGATCTCGTTCGCTCGTGGGGAGTGCTCGTGGCCGGCGCCCTTGGCCTCGTCTGCATTCTCGGCTGGCGTCGGCAGTTCCTCGGCCGTGCGCTGGCGGCAGTGGGGATCGCGGCGCTCATTGCCGCGATCGGGATGGCCTTCGCACCGCACGCGGCTGGTCGCATCGAGGACGTGTTCGCGCGTGAGCTGCAGCTGCGCAATTCCACCGTGCTCGCACAGTGGGCACGGGGCTTTCCGAACACGAGCTTCGCCCCGAGCATGCGCGAGTGGGCAGCACAGCGCGCGATGCAGCTGCAGCAGGCGTCGGGGAGTTTCGCAGTTTTGCTGTACCCGGCGCTTCTGGCGCTCGAATCGCTGGCGGCATGCGCGCTGGCGTGGGGATTGTACCATCGCATGAGCCGCGCGCGACTCGGCGCGGCGCTGGCGCCGTTTCGCTACTTCAGGTTCAACGATGAGCTCATCTGGGCCCTCGTGGCCGGGATGACGATCGCGGTGCTGCCCTCGCTCGAGTCACTGCGCGTGTTCGGTGCGAATCTCGTCGTGTTCTTCGGCGCGCTGTACGCGCTTCGCGGCTTTGGTGTGATCGCCTGGTTCTATCCCCAGCTCACGCTCGGGGGGCAGTTGGCGGCGAGCTTCGTCGCCGTGGTATTGTTTCCGGTGTCGCTCGCGCTCGCAGTCGGGCTTGGCGTTACCGATACGTGGATCGATTGGCGGCGGCGGATGCGCACGGCGGACTCGCCTGCCGGCCCCGGCGCCGCCAGATAGCTCACTCGAAGATCAACCGTCCGACCGGAGCACTCCGATGGAAGTGATTCTCAAGCAGGCAATCGACAACCTCGGCCAGCCCGGCGACATCGTGATGGTGTCCCCGGGGTACGGCAGAAATTTTCTTCTCCCGCGCGGGCTCGCGTACGAGGCAACGCCGGGCAATCGCAAGCGCATCGAGCGCGAGAAGGCGCACCTCGAGGCCGCGGAGAACGAGCGGCGCACCCAGGCGCAGACACTCGCCAACCGGCTCGAGCAGGTGTCGCTCACCTTCTCCGCGCGCGTGGGAGAAGAGGACAAGCTGTTCGGCTCGGTAACCTCGGCCGACATCGCGCAGCAACTCCACGCGCAGGGTTTTCCGGAAATCGAAAAGCGTCAGATCGACCTTCACGAGCCCATCAAGGCGCTTGGCGTCTACAAGATACCGGTTCGCCTCCATGCGGACGTGAAGCCGGAGATTCGCGTTTGGGTGATCAAGCAGTAAACGCGGTACGCCCATTGCGCGTACTTTGACGCCCGGCGGAAACTTCCGCCGGGCGTTCGTGTAGTGCTGTTGGTACACCCCGGTTCGCTACACATATTGCGCGCACAGTCCATGCACGCCGTGCGTTTCCACCACAGATGAGAGGCACCTCCAACCCGTGTCGTCCTCACTCGCCCAAGTGCAGCGCGCAGCCGCTTTGTGTTTGGATCTCAAGGCCAACAACGTCGTAGTGCTCGACCTCGACCGAGTCTCGAATGCCACTGACTACTTCCTGATCGCCAGCGGCTCCTCCGACACGCACGTGCGCGCGATCGCCGAGCACGTGCTGGATGAGCTCAAGAAGGAAGGAGTACGCGCGCACCACGTCGAGGGACTCGCCCAGGGGCGTTGGGTTCTACTCGATTACGTCGATTTCGTCGTGCACGTCTTCCACCCCACGTTGCGCGACTTCTATCAGCTGGAACGCCTGTGGGGTGATGCACGACTCGTCGCCATCGACGCGGAGGAGGCCAGGGTATGAGCTCACGCTTGGTATGGCGCGCAGCGCTGATCACCCTCATGGCGAGCGGCGCGTTCGCCTCGAGAGCGGCAGGTCAGGAGTACTTCGGTCAGAACCAGGTCCAGTACAAGGATTTCAACTGGCAGGTGATCGAGACCGAGCACTTCCTCATTCACTACTATCCCGACGAGCACGTCGCGGCGATGCAGGGCGCGCGGATGGCCGAGCGCGACTACGCCCGGCTCTCGCGCATTCTCGGACACGAGTTTCGCGAGAAGAAGCCGATTCTCTTCTTCGCGTCGCGCGCCGACTTCGGGCAGAACAACGTCACGGGCGATCTGGGCGAGGGCACGGGCGGTGTCACGGAACCGCTGCGGCACCGAATGCTCATGCCTTTCACCGGCGACTTCCGCGGCCTCGAGCACGTGCTCACGCACGAGATGACGCACGAGTTCCAGTTCGACATCTTCGCGCGCGGGCGCGCGGGCGGGGGCATCGCCCAGCTGTCGCAGGTCAATCCGCCACTCTGGTTCATGGAAGGCATGGCCGAGTATCTCTCGCTCGGACCCGACTACGCGCGCTCCTCCACCGTCATGCGCGACGCTGCGATCAACGGCGACCTGCCGACGATCGTGGCGATGAACGAGCATCCCGACCACTACGATCCGTATCGCTTCGGCCAGCCACTGTGGGCGTACATCGCCGGCCGCTTCGGCGACGAGATCATCGGCGCGATCATGGCCGACGTGCCCTCGATGGGCATCGAGCGCGCATTCAAGCGCGAGACCGGCGAGTCGCTCGAGGATCTCGGCGACGAGTGG
>Ga0207639_10003853_pt1 | contig 10104 bp, 11 predicted proteins | sample KBSCornC32_FD_184299 | JGI IMG/M metagenome (GOLD analysis project Ga0207639, IMG submission 184299) | Corn rhizosphere microbial communities from Kellogg Biological Station, Michigan, USA - KBS Corn C3-2 (SPAdes) (version 2) | ecosystem: Host-associated > Plants > Roots > Rhizosphere > Soil ...
TCCCCGGCCGCGGCATGCTGCACTGGGCCCTGCTGCTGCCATTGGCGATGCCGACCTACATCGTCGCCTTCGCCTATCTCGACCTGCTGCACCCCATCGGCCCGGTGCAGGGCGCGATCCGCTGGATGCTCGGCTTCGACAGCCCGCGCCAGTTCCGCCTGCCCGACCTGCGCTCCATGCCCGGCGCGATCTTCGTGCTGGGCTTCGTGCTCTATCCGTACGTCTACATGACGGCCCGCGCGATGTTCATGACGCAGCCTGCGCATCTCATGGAAGCGGCGCGCATGCTCGGCGAGAGCCGGCGCGGCGCCTTCTTCCGCGTGGCGCTGCCGCTGGCGCGTCCTGCGCTGGCCGTGGGGCTGAGCCTCGCGCTGCTCGAGACGCTCAACGACATCGGCGCATCGGAATTCCTTGGCGTGAACACGCTGACGGTCGCGGTCTACACCACCTGGATCACGCGCTCCGACCTCGCGGGTGCCGCGCAGATCGCCTGCGCGATGCTGTTCGTGGTGATCGCGCTGGTCTGGCTGGAGCGCAACGGCCGCAGGCACCAGCGCTTCGGCTCTGCACAGCGCATGCGTGCTGTGCAGCCGCGTCGCCTGCGCGGTGCCGCGGGCTGGGTGGCGACGGCCGCAGCCTCGTTGCCGGTGCTGATCGGCTTTGCAGCGCCTGCCCTCTATCTGGTCTGGGAAAGCGCCAAGCGGCTGCGCCAGGGCGGCGGCATTTCGCAGGGGCTGGTCGCGAGTCTCGGCAATACGCTGGCACTGGCCACGGGCGTCACCGCCGTCGCAGTGGCCGCAGGGTTGATCGTCGCGTGGGCGGCACGCAGCCAGGGTTCGGGCTCCGGCCGTACCCGCTGGCAGGCACGCGCGGCAACGCTGGGCTACGCGGTGCCCGGCACGGTGCTGGCCATCGGGCTGCTCACGCCCGCTCTGGCCTTCGATTCGGCGCTGGCCACGGCCTTCGGCCTGCAGGGCCTGCCGCTCATGAGCTGCGGCGTGGTGCTGGTCGTGGCCTGCGCGATCCGCTTTCTCGCGATGCCGGTCGGCGGCATCGAGGCCGGCCTTTCGCGCATTCCGCCCGCCATCGAGCAGGCCTCGCGCCTGCTCGGAGAAACAGCAGCCGGCACGCTGCGCCGCGTGCACCTGCCGCTGCTTCGGCCCGCCATGGCGGCGGCCGCGCTGCTGGTGTTCGTCGACGCGATGAAGGAGCTGCCGGCCACGCTGCTGCTGCGGCCCGCCAACTTCGACACCCTGGCCACCTGGCTGTATGCCGAAGCCGCGCGCGGCACGTACGAGGAAGGCGCCATCGCCGCGCTCGCCATCGTGCTGGCCGGCCTGCTGCCCGTGGTGCTGCTGGCACGCAACCAGCTGGGCGCGCCTTCGGCCACACTGGGCACCAAGAAGACATGACATGAGCTCTCCACTGCATCTCGACGCGATCAGCCTCGCCTACGACACGCCGCGCGGCCTGCACACCGTCGTCGACGGCTTCTCGCTGGCGCTGAACGCGGGCGACATCGCCTGCCTGTTCGGCCCCTCCGGCTGCGGCAAGACGACGGTGCTGCGCGCCATTGCGGGCTTCGAGCCGGTGCGCGCCGGCACGATCCGCCTCGGCGAGATGCTTCTGTCGTCCGCGCAGAAGCACCTGCCGCCCGAACAGCGGCGCGTGGGCATGATGTTCCAGGAGTACGCGCTGTTCCCGCACCTCTCGGCCGCCGGGAACGTGGCCTTCGGCCTGCGCCGGCTGGGCCGGGCCGAACAGCAGTCGCGCGTGGCCGAAATGCTCGCGCTGGTCGGCCTCGCGGATGCGGGTGAGCGCTATCCGCACGAACTCTCCGGCGGCCAGCAGCAGCGCATCGCACTGGCCCGTGCGCTCGCGCCCTCGCCCGCCCTGCTGCTGCTCGACGAGCCCTTCTCCAACCTCGATGGCGGCACGCGCGAACGGCTGACCGTGGAGGTGCGCGACATCCTGAAGCAGGCTGGGCAGACGGCCATTCTCGTGACGCACAACGAGGCCGAGGCGCATGCGATGGCCGATCGCATCGGCGTGATGCATGGCGGGCGCATCACGCACTGGATAGATACGGAAGCCGTGGATCCGGCCTAGCACAGGCGGCCCGTTTTCCGAATGGGCTTTCCGGGAAAAGGTTGTTCGGGATCGGAAGAATCGCCGCGATCCAGACACAACCGATCCAGAAAAAGGAGAGCCCCATGTCCCAGCAATCCCTCACCCTCGTCAGCCACTTGCTGTGTCCGTACGTGCAACGCGCCGCGATCGCGCTGCATGAGAAGAACGTGCCCTTCGAGCGCATCGTGATCGATCTTGCCAACAAGCCACAGTGGTTTCTCGACATCTCGCCGCTCGGCAAGGTGCCGCTGCTGAAGGTGCGCAGGCCCGACGGCAGCGAGGCCGTGCTGTTCGAGAGCAACGTGATCTGCGAGTACCTGGAAGAAACGCAGCCCGGCGCGCGCCTGCACCCCGAAGACCCGCTCACCCGCGCGGAGCACCGCGCATGGATGGAGTTCGGCTCGGCCATCCTTGGCGACCTCTGGGGCTACGAGACCACGCAGGACGCGACGGTGTTCGAGCAGAAGCGGCAGGCGCTGCTCGCCAAGTTCCAGCGCGTGGAAGCAGCGCTGGGCGAAGGCCCCTACTTCGCGGGCGGCAGCTTCAGCCTCGTCGACGCGGTCTTCGCGCCGGTGTTCCGCTACTTCGAAGTGTTCGACGCGATCAGCGACTCGCACATCTTCGACGCCCTGCCCAAGGTCGATGCATGGCGCAAGGCGCTGGCCGCCCGCCCGAGCGTGCGCAATGCCGTGGTTCCGGAGTATCCGCAGCACCTGACGGAATTCCTGAAGCGCCACCAGGCCCACCTTCTGACCCTGGCGGCTTGATCGCAGCGCCCGGAGGCCCACAATAGCGGGCCTCCCTCCCCACAACTACAAACAAGGCACCACGAGATGCGACTTCTCCACACCATGCTGCGCGTCGGCAACCTGCAGCGCTCCATCGACTTCTACACCAAGGTGCTCGGCATGAACCTGCTGCGCACTTCCGAAAACCCCGAGTACAAGTACAGCCTCGCCTTCATCGGCTACGGCAACGGCAACCCCGACCAGGCCGAGATCGAGCTCACCTACAACTGGGGCACCGAGAGCTACGAGCTCGGCACCGCCTACGGCCACATCGCTCTCGGCGTGCCCGACGCCTACGCGGCCTGCGAGAAGATCAAGGCCGCCGGAGGCAACGTGACGCGCGAGGCCGGCCCGGTCAAGGGCGGCACCACCGTGATCGCCTTCGTCACGGACCCCGACGGCTACAAGGTGGAACTCATCCAGCGCGACGAGAACGCCACCGGCGGCGGCCTGCGCTGAGAGCCCCGGCGCCGAATACGCCATGGCAACCGCGAAGAAGCACGCCGCCACGGCAACGCGCCATGTCGCGCTGCTTCGCGGCGTGAACGTCAACGGCATCACGATCAAGAGCGCCGAGCTCAAGGCGCTCTTCGTCGAACTGGGCTTCGGCGCGGTGCGCACCGTGCTCGCCAGCGGCAACGTGCTGTTCGATACCGCCGAGAGCGACGCCGCAGCACTGCGCACCCGCATCGAGCAGGCGCTGCGCAAGCGCTTCGGCTACGACGCGTGGATCGTGCTGCTCACGCAGAAGACCGTCGCCGACATGGCGGCGGCCTACCCCTTCGAGCGCATCGACGAAGAGCGCCATCCGTACATCGTGTTCGGCTCCGACAAGGCGATGCTCGACGAGATCATGGAAAAGGCCGGCACGGCCGATGCCGATACAGAAAGGCTCGAACGCGGCAAGGGCGTGCTGTACTGGCAATGCCCGCGCGGCGAGAGCCTGGAGACGCCAGTGGCCAAGCTGCTCGGCAAGACGCGCTACAAATCGAGCACCACGACGCGCAACCTGCGCACGGTGGAGAAGCTGCTCGCCGACTGAGCAGCAGCAAGCGTTGGGCCTCAGCAGCCCAGCAGGTCGGCCAGATGGTCGATGTCGCGCGCGTGCAGGTTGTTGTCCGGCAGCGGCGACACGTCCTTCGGCCGGGCCTGGCCGAATTCGTGCGGACGCTCGATGTACGCCGTCTTCAATCCGCAGGTGCGCGCGGCCGCGAGGTCGTCGTGGTGCGCGGCGGCCAGCATCACCTGGCCGGGCGTCGCGTCGAACACGCCCGCCACGCCGAGGTAGGTGCGCGGATCGGGCTTGTAGGCCTTGAATACTTCGGCCGACAGCACGCAGTCCCAGGGGAGGCCGGCGCGCTTGGCCATCTCGGTGAGCAGGCCGATGTTGCCGTTCGACAGCGTGCAGATGGTGAACTTCTTCTTGAGCCGCGAGAGCCCCGCCACCGAATCGGGCCAGGCCGGCAGGCGGTGCCAGGCGCGGCTCAGGTCGCGTTTGGCAGCGCTGTCGATGCGATCGGCCAGGCTGAAGTCGTGCAGCACCTGGTCGAGCATGCTCAGGTGCAGCTCGTCGAGCAGCGTGAAGCCGCCCTCGCCCGCGGCGATGCGCTCCATCACCGCCTTCATGGCCGGCTGGTAGCCGGCGCGCCACGCGAGCGCGAAGGCCGCGCCGTCCACGCCAGGGAACACGCGCTCGACCTCGGCGGCGATGCCGCTGTGCCAATCGACCACCGTGCCGAAGACGTCGAACGCGATGACCTTGAGATCGCTCGCGTCGAAATCAGCGCTGCTCATGGCAACAAAGCTCAGCGCGCCAGCTGGCTGGCGGCGCGTGCCAGTTGCTCGATGCGCGCCCAGTCGCCGTCGCGGATCGCGTCGGTCGGCACGATCCACGAGCCGCCCACACAGGCCACGTTCGACAGCGCGAGGAACTCGGCCGCGTTGCCGGCATGGATGCCGCCGGTCGGGCAGAAGGTGACGTCGCCGAACGGGCCCTGCCAGGCCTTGAGCATCGGCAGGCCGCCGGCCTGCAGCGCGGGGAAGAACTTAAGCTGCGTGTAGCCGTCTTCCTGCGCCGTCATGATCTCGCTGCCGGTGGCCACGCCGGGCAACAGCGGCAGGCCGATGTCGTGGCAGGCCTTGCCGACCGAGCGCGTGTAGCCCGGACTCACGCCGAACTTCGCACCGGCCAGTGCCGCGGCCTGCGCGTCGGCGGCGCTGCGGATGGTGCCGGCGCCGGCCACGGCCTCGGGCACGTCCTTGGCGATGGCCTCGATGCACTGCAGCGCCTGCGGCGTGCGCAGCGTGACTTCGAGCATGCGGATGCCGCCGGCCACCAGGGCGCGCGCGAGAGGGATGGCGTCTTTCACATCGTTGAGCACGATGACCGGAATGACCGGAGCGTCGCGCATCACATCGAGGGGGGTGAGTTTTTCAGTCATTTCCTGGCTCCAATTGGTTACTTGCGCATCGCCTTCGGGGAAGAAGCCGCCCTGGTCACAGCCAGGAGCAGGCGCCCTCTTCGGCGGTCAGTGCATTGCGGCGCATGCCTGCGAACAGCTCGCGGCCGAGACCGTGTCCGTCGGCGATGCGCTGCGCCTCAGACATGGTGGCGACCTCGCGCGCGGCCCATTCGTCGTCGGGCAGCAACACGGCGAGCGTACCCGCGACGGAATCGAGGCGGATCAGGTCGCCGTCGCGCACCTTGGCCAGCGGCCCACCGGCGGCGGCTTCGGGCGAAACGTGAATGGCAGCCGGGATCTTGCCCGACGCGCCGCTCATGCGACCGTCGGTGACCAGCGCCACGCGGAATCCCTTGCCCTGCAACACCGACAGCGGCGGCGTGAGCTTGTGCAGCTCGGGCATGCCGTTGGCCTGCGGGCCCTGCCAGCGCACCACGCAGACCACGTCGCGCTCCAGTTCGCCGGCGGTGAATGCCTTCTGCAGCGCGGCCTGCGAATCGAAGACGCGCGCGGGCGCCTCGATGACGTGGCGGTCATCGGGCACCGAGGACACCTTGATGACGCTGCGGCCCAGGTTGCCGCTCAGCAGCTTGAGGCCGCCGGTGGCGCTGAAGGGGCTGTCGACGGTGCGGGTGACGGCCTCGTTCTTCAGCGGCGCGGCGGGAGTCCATTGCAGGCGCTTCTCATCCGAACCGCTCGCCAGCGAGGGAATGTTCGCGAATTCGCGGATGCCGCCCGAGCGCACCGTCAGCACGTCGGCGTGCATGAGGCCGGCATCGACCAGTTCGCCGATCACGAAGCCGGGGCCGCCCGAGGCCTGGAATTCGTTCACGTCGGCGCTGCCGTTGGGATACACGCGGCTCAGCAGCGGCACCACGTCGGAGAGCTTCGAGAAGTCGTCCCAGTCGATCACGATGCCCGCGGCGCGCGCCACGGCCACCCAATGGATGAGGTGGTTGGTGGAGCCGCCCGTGGCGAGCAGCGCGACCATGGCGTTGACGATGCAGCGCTCGTCGACCATCACGCCGATCGGGGGGCAGTCGAATGTGGTTTCGCCCGCCTTGCCCAGCACCGTGCGCACGGCCTCGCGCGTGAGCGTCTCGCGCATCGCGTCGCCCGGCTGGATGAAGGCCGTGCCGGGCACGTGCAGGCCCATGGCCTCCAGCAGCATCTGGTTGCTGTTGGCGGTGCCGTAGAAGGTGCAGGTGCCGACCGTGTGATAGGCCGCCATCTCGGCGTCGAGCAGGCCCTGGCGGCCCACGAGGCCCTGGGCCGCCTGCTCGCGCACCTTCGACTTGGCGCCGTTCGACAGGCCCGAGGGCATCGGCCCGGCCGGCACGAACACGGTGGGCAGATGGCCGAAGTGCAGCGCGCCGATGAGCAGGCCGGGCACGATCTTGTCGCACACGCCGAGCATCAGCGCGGCGTCGAACATGTCGTGCGTGAGCGCGACGGCGGTGCTCATGGCGATGAGGTCGCGGCTGAAGAGGCTCAGCTCCATGCCGGGCGTGCCCTGCGTGACGCCGTCGCACATGGCGGGCACGCCGCCAGCCACCTGGGCGGTGGCGCCGAGGCCACGGGCCTCGTTCTTGATGATGTCGGGGTAGCCCTGGTACGGCGCGTGGGCCGAGAGCATGTCGTTGTAGGCGGTGACGATGCCGATGTTGGGCGCGCGCTCGGTCACCACGCGGAACTTGTCGTTGGCCGGAATGCCGGCCACGGCGTGCGCCACGTTGGCGCAGCCCATGCGGTCGGAGCCGCGGTCGCGGGCGCGGATCTCGGCAAGTCGGGTGAGGTATGCGCCGCGCAGCCCCTGGCTGCGCTCGCGGATGCGATCGGTGACGTCGCGTACGGTGGGGTTGGTGCTGCTGCTCATGGGGGATCGATGGCTCTTGCTGCTGTCGCCCGGGCGACTCTGGGCCTGGAGGCCCATGGTAACAAGTCAGGCGCGAATGCCCGATGAAATCCGAGCGCGGGGCAATACGAATTTACCCAGTTGCACGCTGAAAGACGCCGCGCACAAAAAAGCCCGGCATGGCCGGGCTTCCTGTCCGGCAGCGAGGCTGCCGCTCAGTCGACCAGCTTGACCTCGACGCGGCGCGCCTCGGCGTTGTTGCCCGAGCCGGCCGTCACGGCGGGCTTCTGCAGGTCGACCTTGGCGGCTGGAACGCCCAGGCCCACGAGCACGTCACGCACCATTTCGGCACGTTTCTTCGCGAGCTGCTCGTTGATGGCGGCGTCGCCGGTGGTGTCGTGGAAGCCCGAGATCACCGCCTTGCGGCCGCTCTCCACGCCCTTGATGACGGCGGCCAGGGCCTCGGCGGCGCCCGGTGCGAGGTCGGCGCTGCCGGTGGCGAAGTAGAAGTTCACCACGCCGTCGACCACGCGGATGCTCGCGCCGTCGGGAATGACCACGGTGACCGTCTCGGTGACTTCGGCCACCTTGGGCGCCGCCTGGGCTGGCGATGCCGGCGGCATGGTCGTCGTCATCGCTGCCACCACCGGCGGCTTGGCGGCGACCGCGGTGCCGTGGCCCTTGTGCCAGATGGCGATGCCCACCACGAAGAAGATCACCAGGGCGATCAGCGCCATGACGAATCCGAGGATGAAGTTCTGCTGGCTGTCGTCGTCGCTCATTGGGGGTCTTGCTCCATAAGGAAGGGGCCGGTAAATAATGGTGCGGTGAACCATGATCAGGAAATTGTAGGTGGCGGTTCCGGCACTCCCGTGTCGGAGCCGGCGCCGAACCCCGGTCCGCCGGGACTCGACCCCATGCCCACTCCCCTGCGCGACCCGCAGCCGATGCTCGAACGCGCCATCGCCGACTGGGGCGGGCACGAGGATCTCTGGCTCTTCGGCTACGGCTCGCTGATCTGGCGGCCCGAGTTCGATTTCGTCGAGCGGCGCCAGGCCTGGGTGCGCGGCTGGCACCGGGCGCTGAAGATGTGGAGCCGCGTGAACCGGGGCAGCGTACAGACGCCGGGCCTGGTGTTCGGGCTGCTCTCGGGCGGCAGCTGCCGCGGCATGGTGTTCCGCGTGCCGAAGGCCGAGGGACTCGAAACCCTGCGCCGGCTCTGGCTGCGCGAGATGCCGACCGGCGTGTACGACCCCAGGTGGCTGCGCTGCGGCACTTCCGAAGGCCATGTGCGCGCACTGGCTTTCACGCTCTCGCGGCGCAGCCCCAACTTCACCGGCGAGCTCAGCGACGAGCGCTACCGCCACATCTTCGCCAACGCGGTCGGCCGCTACGGCAGCTCGCTCGACTACGCCCAGCAGACGCTGCTGGAGCTGCAGCGCCATTCGATCCACGACGCGGCACTGGCGCGGCTGGTGGCGCTGGCCGAAGCGAAGGAGCAGCCCTCGTCCGATTGCGATGCACCGCAGCCTCCGGTATATGTTCCGGGGTCTTCAGACAACCCTTCCCAACCATCTTCCGGTCCATTCAAGGAAAACACATGAACCATCGTCGCCTCATCGCCACCGGCTCCGCCCTCCTCGCCTCGGCCATCCTGGCCGCCTGCGGCAGCATGGGCGGCAAGCCCAGCTCCGCCGTCGAGCTGGTGCCGACCGGCGCGATCACGCCCAACCCGACGCGCGGCACGGTGACCTTCACCGCCCTCGACCATGGCGTGCGCGTGGCCGGCGAGGTGCGCGGCCTGGTGCCGGGCAGCGAGCACGGCTTCCACATCCACGAAAAGGGCGACTGCGGCGACAACGGCAACGCCTCGGGCGGCCACTTCAACCCGACCGGCGGCACGCACGGCAAGTTCGGCGCGCCCGGCAGCCATGCCGGCGAACTGCCAAGCCTGCGGGCAGACGCCAGCGGCGTAGCGCGTTTCAGCTTGGAAGACCACTCGATCTCCCTCACCCCGGGCGCGACCAACAGCGTGATCGGCCGTGCGCTGGTGGTGCACCGCGACCCCGACGACTTCACGACGCAGCCGGCGGGCAACTCCGGCCCGCGCATCGCCTGCGCGGTGATCGCGAAGCCCTGATCGCGCAAGAAGAAAAAGAAGGCTAGGCGCCCTCGCGCGCCAGCCATAGCGCCTCGGCCCTCGCCAGGGCTTCGGGCGTGTCGATGTCGGTGACGACGCCCACATCATCCACCGCGAGATCGATGACCGAATCGATGGCACGCATCGCCCGCAGGACGGACGCCGCGCCGGCAGCCCCCTCCAGCGCCGCAAGCCGAGCACCGCACGCTGCGGCGAAGCCTACCGGGTGGCCGCGCTCTCCCTGGTACTGCGGTTGAACGGCATTCACCACACCGCCCAGAGCCGCCGCCACGGCCTGCAGCGTGCGCGGCTGCACGAGCGGCAGATCGCCCGGCAGGATCAGCCAGCCCGCCGCCCCGGAAGTGGCGCGCACGGCAGCCGCGATCGAATCGCCCATGCCGGGATGCCCCGCGTCTTCCACGTGCCACGGCAGTCCGCTGGCGCGTACCGCGTCCAGCGTGCGTTCCAGCACCGGCCTGCCCGCGAGCGGCGCCTTGAGCTTCGAGCCGGTGCCACCGGCCGCGATGAAGCGCTCGCCGCGGCCCGAGGCCAGCACGATCACCACCGGGGAATTCGCCTTCTGCGTCGTCATGGGCCGAGTATGTGCGCAACAATCCCGGCATGACTTCCCCTCTTTCCAAAGACGCGCTGGCCGCGCTGCGCAAGAGCTACGAGCGTGCCGAGCTCGACGAGACCCGCAGCGCTGACGATCCGCTCAAGCAGTTCGAA
>Ga0207639_10003854_pt1 | contig 10101 bp, 10 predicted proteins | sample KBSCornC32_FD_184299 | JGI IMG/M metagenome (GOLD analysis project Ga0207639, IMG submission 184299) | Corn rhizosphere microbial communities from Kellogg Biological Station, Michigan, USA - KBS Corn C3-2 (SPAdes) (version 2) | ecosystem: Host-associated > Plants > Roots > Rhizosphere > Soil ...
CGGTGTGGATCGTGCCCGCCGCCTCCCAGGCGGTCGAGCCGCGCGGGATCGGGCGGGCGACCGCCTCCTTGCCCTCGCCGGCGGTGAAGAAGGTGAGCAGGTCGAGCAGCTCATAAGCGGCTCGGATGAGGCGCGACAGGCCCGAGCCCTCGACCCCGTAGGACTCGCGCATCTCCTCGGCTTCGGCCGGTTCGAGCTCGGCAAGCTCGCCCTCGATGCGGGCGCTGACCGCGACCACCCCGGCCCCGACTGCGGCGGCATGATCGGCGACCGCCTGCGGTGGCTCAGCGTCCCCCTCGTCGACGTTGGCGACGTAGAGGATCGGCTTCGAGGTCAGCGCTTGCAGGTTGCGGGGCCCGTGGGCCGCCGCCTCGGGGACCGGCACCGAGCGGGCCGGCTTGCCCTCGGCGAGGGCCGCAACCACCTTCTCCAGCCAGTCGCGCTCGGCGATCGCCTCGGCGTCGCCGGACTTGGCGCCCTTGCCGACCCGGTGCAGGCGCCGCTCGGCCTGCTCGTAGTCGGAGAGGATCAGCTCGGTCTCGATCGTCTCGATGTCGGCCAGCGGGTCGACCCGACCGTCGGGATGCGGCACCCCGGAGTCGGCGTGGCAGCGGACGACGTGGCAGATCGCGTCGGTCTCTCGGATCGAGGCGAGGAACTGATTGCCCAGCCCCTCGCCCTCGGAGGCGCCCTTGACCAGGCCGGCGATGTCGTGGAAGGCGATCGTCGCCGGTTCGAGCTTCGAGGACTTGAGCGTCGCGGCGACCTGTTCGAGCCGCTCGTCGGGCACCTCCGCAATCGCCACGTTCGGCTCGATCGTGGTGAAGGGATAGTCCCCGGTCTGCGCCCCGCCCTCGGTCAAGGCGTTGAAAAGAGTCGACTTGCCTGCGTTGGGCAGGCCGACGATCCCGACCTTCATCTGGCGTCTGCTCCTAGGCTCACAGCGAGAGCGGCACGATCAGGCCCAGGACGACGCCGAGCAGGGCACCGGCTAGGACATCGGAGGGGTAGTGCATGCCGAGGTAGGGACGGCCAAGGGATAGGACAAGCGCGACGACCAGCGCGCCCGCCGTGGCGGGGTCGACCCGGAACATCGCCGTCGCCACGGCGAAGGAGGAGAGGGCATGCGCAGAGGGGAAGCTGAGCGAGCTGGGCGCCCCGCCCAGCGGCGGCAGGCCCTCAAGCACCGGCCGGGGGCGCTTGACCAGCAGCTTGATCCCGTAGTTGAGCCCGATCGCGATCGGGCCGAGCGCGGCGCAGATCAGCCACGATTCGCGCCGCTCGGGGTCGAGCAGCGCCAGCGCGATCCCTAGGACGACCCAGACCGCGCCGTTGTTGCCGGCCTTGCCGAGAGCCTTGGCAGCGGACTCAAGCCCGGGCGAGTGGCCGCGGGTGCGCATCAGTCGCAGCAGCTTGAGATCGGCTTCGTGCATCGGCGCGCAGGATAAGCCGGTAGGTCAGTATCCCGTCATGCCCTCGCTCCCCGGCTACGTCCACACGCCCGGCCACCACTGCGGCTCGACCGCTCTGCGCAACCTGCTCGGCTTCCACGGCGTCGGGATCAGCGAGGAGATGGCGTTCGGGCTCGGCGCCGGCGCCTGCTTCTACTACGTGGTCCTCGACGACACTTCGCCGACCCGCTGGTTCAACGGAAGGACCGCGCGGTTGGAGGAGAACTTCAGCGATCTAACCGGGGGAATCTTGGAGCTCCGCACCTTCGACGAGGGCGACGACGGCGCTTGGGAGGCGGCGCGCGATGAAGTCGACGCCGGCAAGCCGGTGCTCCTCCTCACCGATCTCTATTACCTCGACCACTACGGCAACTCGGCCCACTTCCCCGGCCACGCCGTGGTCCTGGCCGGCTACGACGAGGAGCATGCCCACCTCTCCGACACCGGCTTCGAGCAGCTGCAGACGACGACACGGCTGGAGGACCTCGAAAAGGCCCGCCACAGCGGCCACCCGGCCTACCCGCTCTCCGGCCACATGTTCACCGTCTCCGGCGAGGTGACGCAGGAGCAGCTGCGCGCCGCGATCCCGGCGGCGATCGGGCGCGCAGCGCAGGCGATGGTCGCCTCCGAGCTCGGCGAGTTCTCCGGCCTCGGCGCGGTCGAGCGCCTGGCTCGCGAGGCCGGCAGCTGGCCCGAGGTCGCCGCGGACTGGCAGTGGTGCGCGCGCTTCGGCTACCAGGTGATCGAGCGGCGTGGGACCGGGGGCGGCGCCTTTCGCCTCATGTATTCGCGCTTCCTCGAAGAGGCGGGGCGGCCGGAGGCGCCACTGGCCACCGAGGCGGCCGCATGCTGGACCGATCTCGCCGAGGCCTTCCGCGTCGCCAGCGAGCACGACGATCCCGAGCCGGGCCTCTGGCGCGAGGTCGACCGCATCGCCCACCGCGTCGCCGAGGCCGAGCAGCGACTCTGGACCGCCCTGGCCTGAGCCGTGGCCGAGGGCGACACGATCCTGCGGGCGGCGCGACGGATCGAGGCGGCCCTGGACGGCGCCAAGGTCGAGGCCAGCGCGCCAAACCCGCGCGGACGATCGGCCCGGATCGAGCGCCTCGACGGCCGCGACTTCGAGCGCGCCAGCGCCCACGGCAAGCACCTGCTGCTCCACTTCGGCGAGTTGGTCCTACACAGCCACCTCGGCATGAGCGGCGCCTGGCACACCTACCGTCGCGGCGAGCCCTGGCGCAAGCCGGTCAGCGCCGCCTGGGCTGTGCTTTCGACCGAGCGAGCCGAAGCCGTCCAGTTCGGCGGCCCGACCCTGCGATTGCTGCGCGCCTCCTCGCTGCGCCGCGATCCGGTCCTCGCCCGCCTCGGTCCCGACATCCTGGCTTCCGACTTCGATGCGGCGCAAATCGCTCGCTCGCTCGCCAGCGTCCCCGACCGCAGCCTTGGCGACGCCCTGCTCGACCAGCACCTGGTCGCCGGCATCGGCAACATCTTCAAGAGCGAGGCCTGCTTCGCCGCCCGCCTCGACCCCTGGCAGCGAGTCGCGGACGTGCCCATCGAGCAATTGAGCCACGTCGCCCAGGCAGCCCACGACCTGATGCTCGAGGCGGTCGAAGATGGCCGTCAGGACCGCGCCGCCTACAAGCGCGCCGGCCGCCCCTGTCCCCGCTGCGGCACCCTGATCCGCTCGCGCGGCCAAGGCGACGCCAACCGCACCACGTATTGGTGCCCGAGCTGCCAGGTCGCTGCCCAGACGTCCACTACCTAGCTCCGACCCGTTTGCCGATCTAAACGGGGGGTACCAGGGCCCTATGACTATTGGTGGAGGGATATTCCTGATCGCGGTTGGCGCAATCCTCAAGTTCGCGACCAACGTCCATGTTCAAGGCGTCAGCCTCGACACCGTCGGGGTGATCCTGATGGTCGCCGGCGCCGCTGGCCTCATCCTCGGCCTCTTCCAGGAGGCGATCTGGTCCAGACGCGCCCCCCGCGGCGCTGTCGTCGCGCCGGAAGAACGAGTCGAACGGGTCCCGGAGGAACGCCGCGACCTGCCCCCGCGCTACTAGCGTCCTGGCAGTCGCCCGATCAGCTCGCTGGCCGAAGACGAGCGAAGTAGCCGAACCAGTTGCCGGAGTGACTCTCCCAACTGAGGGCGGCTTCGCCGGCTTGACATTTGAGCGCGGCTTGGGTGGTGAAGTGGGGATCGCCGAAAAGCTCGCCAACCACCAAGCGACCGCTGGGCTTCAAGACCCGCTGAATCTGGCGCAGGGCGGCGACGGGATCGGGTATCTCGCCGAGGACCGCGGTTAGAACGACGGCGTCCATCGAGCCCTCGTCGTAGGGAAGGGCGGTGGCGTCTCCCTGGGTGGGATTGATGTTGGTGAGGCCGCGCTCGGAGGCGCGCCTGCTCGTGTGATCGAGGAACTCCCGCTGCAGGTCGAAGATCTCGACCCGTCCCTCCGGCCCTACCCACTCGGCCATATCGAGGGTGTAATAGCCGACGCCAGGGCCGATCTCGAGGATGCGCTCCCCGGGCTCAGCTTGCAACACGGAGCGCAGGCGCTCGCGGGTGATGATCGGATGTGGCGCTTCGACCCAGAAGCGCTGACCGTAGGGGCACGCCGACGGGTTCTTACGCCACCAGAGCGCTGCGCCCAGCGTCGCCAAAGCGGCGGCGCCGAGCAGCTTGCCGCCCCGCATCAGTCCGAGTTCTTGAGCGAGAAGCCAACCCGGTGCTGACCAGAGTCGATCCGCAGGAAAGCGATCTTGCCTACGTAGAGAGCCAGCTCCCCGTCCTCGGTCTTGACGTCGTGCCAGCCGCCCTTCTCGACCTGCTTGCGCAGGTCCTTGAGCTCGTCGTCCCTGAGCCGGACCGAGATGACCTGACCGCCCTCGAAGCCGATCTCCACCTTCTGTGCTTCCGCCATCAGTGTCCTCCTTCGGGGGGTTCGACGATCTCGGTCAGCACGCGCCCGGTCGAGCGCGGCTGCAGGAAGGCGACTCGGCTGCCGCCGATGCCGACCCGCGCCTTGCCGTCGATCAGCTCGATCCCGTTCGCCGCCAGCTGCTCCAGCGCCGAATCGATGTCGTCGGTCGCGTAGGCAACGTGGTGCATGCCGGCGCCCCGCTTGGCAATGAACTTGCCGACTGGGGTGTCGGGCCCGGTCGCCGCCATCAGCTCGACGTGGCCTTCGCCGACGTTCAGCAGCGCCGCCTCGACGCCCTGCTCCTCGACCGTTTCGCGCAGCCCCAGCTCCATGCCGAAGCTCTTTTCGTAGAGCTCGATTGCCGCGTCGAGATCCTCGACGGCGACGCCTATGTGGTCGATCCTTCCAAACACGGATCGGCAGTCTACGCGCCGTTCTCGGCTCGCAGAATCTCGGCCAGCGCTGCGACCCCGACCTCGAGCTGTTGCGGAGTCGGCTCCTTGGTCGCGACCAGGCGCTGAATCTCGCGACCGGGCGTGTGGAAGGCCTCGGCGAGCGGATCCCCGTGGTGGCGGTCGCTCCAGGCGAACATCTCGACCGCGATCGAGGCGCCAGCCATACCGACGAGTGCACGAGCCGCCGGGCTAGGCTTCTCGACCAGTCGCTCGAGCAGCACGGTCCCGCCGACCGAGAGCAGCATCATCGGCGTAATCAGGTTGGAGCCGCAGCGATCGTGCTCCTTGGGGACGCCGGTCGGATCGTCGATGCCCTGCTCGTAGGCGGCGATCGACTTGTGCTCGACCCCGTGGTAGGCGGCGAGGTCACGATCGAGCAATGCGACCAGCGCCGGCGCCGCGCCGGCGACTTGGACCACGCCCTCGCGCAAGGCAGAGCTGCCAAAGCGCTTGCGCAGGGCCGCAGTCGTCACCAGGGTGGCACCGATCGCGCCGAGTACGCGCAGGTTTTCGAACGGCAGCCGCGCCGCGGGCATCCGCAGCCGCACCAGCGGCAGAACCGCCAGGGCGTCGGCGAGTCGCAGCGGGCCGCGCAGGCCCGGAATCCGCGCCGCCAGCGCAGGCGCCAGCTCGGGCTTGCGCTCCGAGGCGACTTCGATGCTGCCGTCGGTGTCGCGCACGGCTGCGGCCCAGTGCGTCGGTCCGTGGATCAGCAGCCCGTTGCGCAGCGCCATGCCGCCGAGACGAAGCCGCTCCTTCTCTTCGGTGGCCATGCGTTCACGATAGGCGGTCGGCTGCATGGGCGCGGGGCGGAGCGGCGGCGCAATACGCCGCTCCCTGACTTGGCCCCTTACGCGGTGACAACGCCCATCGAGTGAGGCGCGTCACCGTTTCCCCCTGTGTCCCTTTGATACCCGGCCGGAGGTCCCCAGTCCAGACCTCCGGCCGGTGTGTCGGCTCTCCCTGGCTCTAGCTTGGAAAGCCGCCCTTTAAAACACCTGATTTGAAAGAAGTTGCGGTTGCCTCAATGGGGGCGAATCTTCTTTTGCAGAGCGGCCCAGCGCCGGCTCAACTCGGCCTCGAAGCCACTCTCGGTGGGCGCGTAGAAACGCCGATCCTCGAGCCCCTCCGGCAACAGCTGCTGATCACTGACGCCCTCCGGCTCGTCGTGCGGATAGACATAGCCCTTGCCGCGGCCGAGCGACTTGGCGCCGGGATAGTGCGCGTCGCGCAGGTAGTCGGGCGGCGTCTTCGCCCCGTGCTCTCGCACCTCGGCGCGCGCCGCCTGCAGCGCCTTATGAGAAGCGTTGGACTTCGGCGCCAGCGCCAGGTAGACAGCTGCCTGGGCGAGGTTGAGCGCGCACTCGGGCAGACCGACCCGGTCGACGGCGCGCGCCGCCGCGTCGGCGACGAGCAGCGCCTGGGGGTCGGCATTGCCGATGTCCTCGGAGGCGAGGATGACCATGCGGCGGGCGATGAAGCGCGGGTCCTCCCCTCCCTCCAGCATCACGGCCAGGTAATAGAGCGAGGCGTCGACGTCGGAGCCCCGCGTCGCCTTGATCCAGGCCGAGACGAAGTCGTAGTGCCGATCGCCCTGGCGGTCGTATTCGAGCGCCTTGCGCTGCAGCGCGTCCTCGATCGCGGCGACGTCGATCGCCTCCGGCTTCGACCCCTTGCCGGCGCGATCGAAGTCCGCAGCGCGCTCGACCGCCCGCTCCAGGGCCGAGAGCGCCACCCGCGCGTCCCCGCCGCTGCGCTCCGCCAGCATCGCAAGCGCCGTGTCCTCGACCGGGGGCGGGTCGACCAGGCCGCGCTCGGGGTCGCTGAGCGCGCGCCGCAGCAACTCCTCCACCTGCCCCGGCTCCAGCGGCTTCAGCTCGTAGATCTGGCTGCGCGAGAGCAGCGCCGAGTTGACCTCGAAGTAAGGGTTCTCCGTCGTCGCCCCGATCAGCGTCAGCAGCCCTTCCTCGACTGCCGGCAGCAGCGCGTCCTGCTGGGCCTTGTTGAAGCGATGGATCTCGTCGAGGAAGAGCACCGTGGGTCTGCCGCTGGATCGGCGCCGCTCCAGAGCCCGCTCGATCACCGCCCGGATCTCGGCCCGCCCCGCATTGACCGCTGACTCCTCCTCGAAGGCCCCTTCCGCCCCGCTCGCCGCGATCCTGGCCAGCGTCGTCTTCCCGCTCCCCGGCGGCCCGTAGAGAATCGCGCTATGCGGATGCCCGCTCTCGATGGCGGTACGCAGCGCGGATCCCTCGCCAAGGATGTGCTCTTGCCCCACGAGCTCATCGAGGTTGCGCGGGCGCATCCTCACCGCCAACGGCGCATCCGCAGCTGGAACCTCTCCGGGCTGGACGCCTCCGCCCGTGGGCTTGGCGGGTTCCCCTGTGTCAAATAGCTGGTCGGCCACTGTCGCTGAGTATGAGGGAGGTGGGAGAGGTCTCGGCGTGCCTCCCCGCTGTTGCACGACGAGACCTCTCCCGCCTCCCTCCAACCCGCCTACAATCGACGAATGGCTACCACCGCAGGAGCGCCCCCCGCCCAGTCCACTCTCGAGTCCTTCAACCCGGCAACGGGTGAGCTCGTCGGCTCCGTCGCCACGATCACTCCGGACCAAGTCCAGTCCGTAGTCGATGACGTCGCCCGGATCCAGCCCGCCTGGGCCGAGCTCTCCCTGCAGGACCGAGGCCGCTACCTGAAGCGCGCAGCCGACGCCCTGCTCGACGACATCGACGAGATCGCCGAGCTGCTGGTGCAGGAGCAGGGCAAGCCGCGCGCCGAGGCCTACACGATGGAGCTGCTGCCGACGGTCGACGCCCTGCACTGGTGCGCTAAGGCCGGGCCCAAGATCCTCACTGACGAGAAGGTGCGGATGAGCCAGGGCTTCCTGCTCAGCAAGAAAGGCCACTTCTCCTACGAGCCCCTCGGCGTCGTCGGCGTGATTGCGCCCTGGAACTACCCGTGGTCGATCCCCTTCGGCGAGGTGGCGATCGCGCTGATGGCCGGTAACGGCGTCGTCCTCAAGCCCGCCAGCCTGACGCCGTTGCTGGGCGAGGCGATCCGCCGCGTCTTCGAGAAGGGCGGCCTGCCTGAGGGCCTGATCCGCGTCGTCCACGGCGGCGGCGCGGTCGGCGACGCGCTGGCCCGCTCCAGCGTCAGCAAGGTCTTCTTCACCGGCTCGGTGGACGTGGGCCGCAAGGTCGGCGCCGTCTGCGCCGAGAGCCTCACGGGCTCGGTGCTGGAGCTCGGCGGCAAGGACCCGATGATCGTCTGCGCCGACGCCGACCTGCCTAACGCGATCTCCGGCGCCGTCTGGGGTGGTTTCGCCAACGCCGGGCAGACCTGCTCGGGGATCGAGCGCGTCTACGTGGTCGAGCAGGTGGCCGACCGCTTCGTCGAAGGCGTCGCCCGCGAGGCGGAGAAGCTGCGCCTCGGCGATCCGCTGCAATGGGAGACAGAGATCGGCCCGATGACCTCCGACGGTCAGTACGAGATCGTCGTCGAGCTGATCGAGGACGCGGTTGCCTCCGGCGCGACCAAGCTCTGCGGGGGGCCGACTGACGTCGCCGGCCTGCCTGGCAAGTTCATTGCCCCCACGGTCCTGACCGGGGTCACCCACGAGATGCGGATCATGCGCGAGGAGATCTTCGGCCCGGTGCTGCCGATCGTCGCAGTCAAATCCGAGCAGGAAGCGATCGACCTCGCCAACGACTCCCAGTTTGGCCTCGGCGCCTCGGTCTGGACCAAGGACCGCCAGAAGGGAGAGCGGATCGCTCGCCGGATCGAGTCGGGCATGGTCTGGATCAACGATCACTCCTTCAGCCACGGCGCCTGCCAGTGCTCTTGGGGCGGTGTCAAGGACTCCGGCATCGGCCGCTCGCACTCCAAGTTCGGCTTCTACGAGTGCGTCAACATCAAGATGAACGCCTGGGAGCCCGGCCTGACTCGCGACTTCTGGTGGCACCCCTACGACCGCACGCTCGGCGAAGCGGTACGCGCCTCGGCCAAGCTGCTCTACGGCAAGGGGACCGTGCGCACGCAGGCGCTGCGCGAGGGCGCGGGGCCGCTGCTCAAGGTGGGGCGACGGACGTTGGGTAAGGGCCGGTCCCGGTAGGGGTTCCACTTAACTTTTTGGATGGGGACGGAGCTGCTGGCGCCGCAAGGTCAGCGCCCAAAAAGTGCAAGACGTTCCACCCCTACCGGGACCGGCTCCTCACGAAGCGACCAGCTGCTCCAGCTCGAAGACCGCCCCGGCGGCGTCGAGTTGGCGGATACGGTCATAGTCAGCTTTGAGCTGGCTGCGGTCGGGATCAACGAGGTAGATGATCCCCGGACAGGAGAAGAGGTCGACGGTCTTCTTCAATTGGTCGCCCGGGCCGAGCATCGAGATCGTGCCGGCGAAGGATGGAAGCGCCTCGATCTCGCGCATGCCGGCGTCGTTCACGATCCGCCCTTCGTGCTGGGAGATCAGCATCACGCAGTAGGCGCCGGCGGCCAGCTCGTAGGGCTGCTGGGCGCGGCGCGCGACCGATTTCGGGTCGAGGTAGGCCTCGGCTGTGAGCGTCTGGTGGCTGGGCGTGCAGCGGTCGACGATCTCGTCGGGAACGGAACCGTGCATGCGCGCGCCGGACTCGACCAGCACCGGGCCGGCCGCGGTCAGCATCACCTCGGTGTGGGCGGGGCCGAAGCGGATGCCGAGCGCGTCGAGCACCGCTTCGACGTAGGGCACGACCTTGTCCTGCTGCTCGCCGTGGCGCGGCAGCAGCTCCTCGTAGTCGTAGATGAAGTTGGCGCCGGCGCGCAGCTTGTTGTCGCGCCATACCTCGGAGACGTGGTGCACCCCTTCCCAGCTGATCGAGTTGACGAACAGTTGGGTGCCCTCCAGCAGCTCCTGCACCAGCAGCTCCTCGTTGGCGCCGTGCAGGGCGTTGGGGCGGCCGAGATTGGCGGCGAAAGCGGCCTCGATCGCTGCGGCGTCGTGGCAGATGCTGACCCCGTCGGTGCCGGCGCTGTCGAGCGGTTTGACCACGACCGGGGCGCCGCCGCGCTCGGTCGCCCATGCAACTGCGGCACTCGCCTCCGCCGTCTTCAGCGCTTCCGCCGTGCGCAGGCCCGCGGCGCGCAGGGCCTCGGACATCGCATTCTTGTCGCGCCGCGCGGCGCTCTGGGCGCTGCCGTTGGAGGGCAGGCCGAGGCGCTCGCTGAGCGCGTCGGCCAGCGGCACGCCGGGCTCGGCGCCGACGACGACAAAGGCGGGGTCGTGCGCGGCGA
>Ga0207639_10003858_pt1 | contig 10098 bp, 9 predicted proteins | sample KBSCornC32_FD_184299 | JGI IMG/M metagenome (GOLD analysis project Ga0207639, IMG submission 184299) | Corn rhizosphere microbial communities from Kellogg Biological Station, Michigan, USA - KBS Corn C3-2 (SPAdes) (version 2) | ecosystem: Host-associated > Plants > Roots > Rhizosphere > Soil ...
ACAATATGGGGTGGGTCGGGCGGCCTTTGAAGGCCCCGGATAGAGGCCGGGAAAACAAGGGTTTGACAGGCTTTTCCGGCTTCCCTAAACATCGCCGCCCAAGCCCGTGCCCAGATGGCGGAATTGGTAGACGCACTAGTTTCAGGTACTAGCGCTGCAAGGCGTGGAGGTTCGAGTCCTCTTCTGGGCACCAGCCTTCGCTCGCGAAGCGAGAGAAGGCTGTCGCGCCGTAGCCCGAAGGGCGAAGGCGGACCGGTTGCCGCGAGCTACGGCTCGGCAAGCCGATTTTTGTTTTGAACACACTGCCCTCGCCGAAAAACGCGGGACACATTGGCAACCGCATCTGGAAACACATGAGTCACGGAACAGTAAAATTCTTCAACGCCGGTAAGGGCTTTGGATTCATCACACCTGACGACGGGAGCAAAGACGTCTTCGTCCCGGCGGCGTCTGTGTCGGCGGCTGGTCTTGGTACGCTGAAGCCGGGCCAGCGTGTTTCGTTCGAGGTGAAGCCAGACGCACGCGGGCCGATGGCGATCGATCTTGTTCAGCTTGCAGAGCCACCGCGGCTCGACGCCGCCAAAAATGGCGCGCCTCAACATCGAAGAGTGGATGAGCGGCAGCGGCTGACGTTCTATTTAGATTCCGCCGACGACAGCGCGGTGTCCGCGCTGGAAGACCTGCGTGCCGCCGGTCACGACCCGAAGGTGGTCGACTATGTCGCGACGCCTCCGCGGCGCGAAGAACTCCGCGCACTATCCATGCTGTTGAGCAACAAGAACCAGAGCCTGGTGAAACGCTACGCGCCACTGTTCTACGACCTGCGCCTGAACGACCGCTTTTTGAGCCAGAACGAATACTGGGATGCAATCGTTGAGCATCCGTCGCTGATCAACGGCCCGATCATTTCCACCGCGGCCGATGCAAATCTCTACAGCGCCAAGAGCGGTGTCGACGCGTTCCTCGCAACCCATTTCCCGAATATCGCGCCGGTCGTCCGGCAGACGAAGCCTGTGCCGCCGGTTGAAGACGATGAACTCGATGACGACGAGGAGGATGTTGAGGGCGTCGACGAGATTTCGGCGGTCGAGGAAGACGAGGCTGAGTCTGCTGACGAGATGGTGAAGTCGCGTACGAAGTCAAAAACGCCGGCCGCTGCGAAGGCGAAAGCGGCCAAGCCGAAACCGGCGGCGAAAAAGGCGGTCGCGAAGCCGGCAAACAAACCAGTCGCCAAAGCTCCCGCACGAAAGCCGAAGAAATAAGCCGCTAGGAAGGCGCCGCTTTGCGGCCTTCCCAGGCATCGACCACGACGCAGGCGACTGCGTTGCCGACGATGTTCGTCGCGCTGCGGCCCATGTCGAGGACGTGGTCGACGGCGAGAACCAGAAGCAGACCTGCTTCCGGCAAATGGAAATAGGGCAGCGCGGCGGCGATCACGACCAATGAGGCGCGCGGCACGCCGGCCATGCCCTTGCTCGTCACCATCAGGAGCAGGAGCAGCGTGATCTGCTGGCCGAGATCGAGCGGTATGGCGTAGGCCTGCGCGATGAACAGCACCGCGAAGGTACAGTACATCATCGAGCCGTCGAGATTGAACGAATAGCCGAGCGGCAACACGAAGCTGACGATGCGGCGCGGCAAGCCGATGCTCTCCAGTCTGTCGAGCAGTTGCGGGTAGGCGGCCTCCGAACTCGCCGTCGAGAACGCGAGCAGCACGGGGCTGCGCACCGCGCCCATCACGGCGTTGTCGCGACGGACAAGGAATGCAACGGCGAGCAGAAGCAGCCAGAGCAGCGCCAGCGCGACATAGAAGCCGCCGACGAATTTTGTATAGACGAGGAGAATGCCGGCGCCTTGTGCCGCGACGGTCGAAGCCAACGCCGCGAACACCGCGAGCGGTGCAAACAGCATCACGTAACCGGTGACGCGCAGGATCACGCCGGCCGCTTCTTCGACCAGCGTGAGGAGGCCCTGTGCTTTCTCTTTCGCGGCAGCGATGGCTGTGCCGACGAAGCAGGAAAAGACGACGATCTGAAGGATCTCGTTGTTTGCCATCGCCTCGAAGATGGAGCGCGGCACCAGATGGGTGATGAAATCGGATAGCGACAGCGCCGTGGCGGTTTGTGTGGAAGCACCAGAGGGCAGAGCGAGCCCGACGCCGGGCTGGAACAAATGCACCATCGCTAGGCCGAGCATCAGCGACACCAGCGAGGCGAACAGGAACCAGGCAATCGTCTTTGCGCCGACACGTCCGACAGCGGCTGCGCCTTCCATATGCGCGATGCCTGCGACGAGCGTGGAGAATACGAGCGGGGCGATGATCATCTTGATCAAGCGCAGGAAGATCGTGGTGACGAGGCCCAGCCCATCGGTCACGCGTGCAACGTCGGCAGGCGCGAGCCATTCGTGGCATGCGAGCCCTGCGGCGATACCGCCCAGCATGGCGGCGATAAGCCAGATTGCGAATTTGCGGTTCATCCCACTGCGGACATAGCATGGCCGCACACAAGGGGAAATCGCATGCTCCGCTCCATCGCCTTCGCGTTTGCTTTGCTGCCGGTCGCCGCGTCCGCTGAAACCTTCACGCTCGCCGCCGGGCCGGACACCGTTGCGTGGGGCAATTACGACGCAGCGAAAGCGCCGGTGCTGCACATCAAGTCCGGCGACACCGTCGTGTTCCACACACTGCTGACCAATTCACCGGCTGGTCTGGAGAAAGCGGGTGTCGCGCCCCATAAGGTCGAACAGGCGTTGCGTGATGTCTACACGAAGGTGACGGACAAAGGTCCGGGCGGACACATCCTCAACGGTCCGGTTTACATCGAAGGCGCGGACCCCGGCGACACGCTCGAAATCCATATCAAGAAGATCGAGCCCGCGATCGATTATGCCTATAACGGCTTTCGCTATGGCGCGGGCATCCTGACCGATGATTTTCCGTATGCGCGGATCAAGATCATTCCGCTCGACCGAAAGAAGATGGTCGCGCATTTCGCGCCCGGCATCGAAATTCCACTACATCCGTTCTTCGGCAGCATGGGCGTGGCACCACCGGCGGATTTTGGCCGCTACGATTCCACGCCGCCGACGATCAGCGGCGGCAATATGGACAACAAGGAGCTTGTCGCCGGAACGACGCTCTATCTGCCGGTCTGGAACAAAGGCGCGCTGTTTGAGATCGGCGACGGGCACGCGGGGCAGGGGAATGGCGAGGTCGACGTCACCGCGATGGAGACGTCGCTGATCGGCACACTGGAGTTCATCGTGCGCAAGAACATGCATATCGCCTATCCGCGCGCGGAGACGCCGACGCATTTCATCGCCATGGGCTTCGACGACGATCTCTCGATCGCCGCGCATAAGGCGGTGCGTGAGATGGTGGATTTCCTCGTGAAGGAAAAGCACATGAGCCGCGACGACGCCTATATGCTGGTGAGCGTCGCCGGCGATCTCGATGTGACCGAGGTCGTGGACCGCAACAAGGGCCTGCACGTCATGCTGCCCAAGGCGGTCTTCAAATAGTCACTGCGGAGTCATCGCAACTCTTATCGGATCGGGATAGCTGTAATATGCCCCGCTGGCTGCATCGATGGCGGCGCCGGGCAGATCGAGCCACGACGGATCTTTTGCGCCGGTGTGCCCGATCTCGCGTTGGGGGTGAACACTCATTCGTATTTCCTGAAAGCCGGGTTTGACGCAATCGATTTCGAGATCGCTGCTGCTGCGCGATACGCGCGCGGTCCCTGGCGTTACGACTGTCCAGCGCCCTGACTTGTTCGAGAGCGTGCAGCTGGCGCTGGTGGTTCCTATTGTGATGACACCGATGTCCTGCGATGAGCCGTTCTCCATCGTGACGCAAGCGCTGAGAGTGAGGGCGATCGCGGCGGTGAGGAGGAGGGCTCTCATGACTACCTCGCTTCGGCAACGGTCGTGGCGACTAGCACGTCGAGAGCGTCGACAGCGGGTGCGGCGATGCCTGCCGGTGTCCCAAGCACAGAAAGTTCTGTGCAAGCGATGAGATAGGCGTCGGCATCGAGGGATAGAGCGATGGATGCGTAGTGATGACGATGCGCGTTGGTGATGCGGTTGGCTTTGACGGCGCGGATGATTTCGAGCACTGGCCCGTCGTCTTCCGGGAAAACCGCCTCTTTGCCAGCGGCATGCAGCGATTTCTCATAGAGGCCGACTTTGCGCACCGCCGGCGAGGCGAGCATGCCGATGCGTTTGCCCGGCACGGCGGCAACGGAGAGCGCGACCATGTCGAGAAACGGGATCGAAACGGCTTCCGCGATACGCGGGCGATAATAATGCGCGGTGTTGCAGGGCATGGCGAGAAGCGCCGCGCCCTGTCTCTCCAAACCCTTGGCCATAGCGACGAGTGTCGGCAAAGGATCTTCGCCGGTGCCCTCAACAATCACTGCAAGGCGCGAGGGAATTTTCGGATTGTTATCGACGAGAACGTGGATGTGATCCTGATCGTCGTTGGCGGGCGTCGTGGCGATGATGCGGCGGAGGAACTCCACCGTCGCCTCCGGCCCCATGCCGCCGATGACGCCGACGGTCTTGCTCATAGACCGAAGGAATCCGGATAGGCGAACAACCCTGCGGAGCCGCCGGTGTGCAGGAAGACAATGTTTCCGTCTTTGCCGAAATGACCTTTGCGGACGAGGTCGATGAAGCCGTCCATCGCTTTGCCGCTGTAAACCGGATCAAGCAGGATGCCTTCGAGTTGCGCCAGAAGCTTCACCGCCTCGACCATGCCCGGCGTCGGCAATCCGTAACCCGGCCCGACATAGTCGGTGTTGGCGACGATGTGCTCGCGCTTCACGATGCCGGGCGCGCCGATAAGTTCGACCGTGCGGCAGGCAAGATCGTAGACCATCTGCTCCTGCTTCTCCTTCGGCGCGCGAACGCCGATGCCGAGGGTGGGGATCAGTGAATTGATCGCGACCATGCCGGCGACGAAGCCCGCCTGTGTGCCGGCGCTTCCGGTCGCGTGCACGACGTGATCGATCTTCAAGCCGCGCTCGTTCGCTTGGTGCACCAGTTCGAGCGCACAATTCGCATAGCCGAGCGCGCCGACCGGATTGGAGCCGCCGCCGGGGATGACATAGGGCTTCTTGCCTTTGCCGCGCAGATCGGCGGCGAGCGTTTCCATCTCCGCGTTCATGTCCGCGCCGCCCGCACGTTTCGACACATGCGCACCGTGTAGCTTGTCGAGCAGCACGTTGCCGTTGGCGGTGTATTCCGGCGTCTGAAAACCTGTGCGGTCTTCCAGCAGAATGTGGCATTCGAGGCCGTAGCGCGCCGCCGCGGCAGCGGTCTGGCGTGCGTGGTTCGATTGCGTCGCACCCTGCGTGATGATCGTGTCGCTGCCTTTGGCAAGCGCGTCGCCAATCAAGAATTCAAGCTTGCGGGTTTTGTTGCCGCCGCTCGACAACCCGGTGCAATCGTCACGCTTGATCCAGAGCTTCGGCCCACCGAGATGTTTGGTCAACCGCTCCATCGGTTCGAGCGGCGTCGGCAGGTGGGCAAAATGCTTGCGGGGAAAGCGCGAGAGATGCACGGGCAAGGCTCCTAGGGCGGCGCGGGCGTGAGTGTCCTCATTCGCTCCGGCTATGCAAGGGCGGCGAGCGCTTTATCGCGTCCGGCCCAGCGTGCCGTCGTTCGCGAATTTGAAAACAACATCCGCGGTCGCCTTCGAGACGAATTCGAGTACTTCGCGATTGTTGTTCGAAAGGTTGTCACACCAGCGCCTCGGCGTATCCACGCAGCCGCCATCGTGGCTCGGGATGTTGCCTTCGAAGTTACCGAGGAAGCCGCCCCACAGGCGAACCTCCCACGGACGCTTGCAGCAATTCTGCTCCGTAAGGATGCCCGTGTTCGGAACGCCCACAAGGCTGAACGGAAGGGAGTCGGTGCCGTCATTGCCATAGCTCGCGATCCGCGCCGGGATTCCGATGTTGCGGAAATATTTCAGGAACGCCTGATTGCCGATCTGCGAATCCGGAATGACGTTCGGCGGAAACTTGTCCGCATTGTGCGCATGGCCGGGATCGGCGATCAGGACGGCGTAGTTGGGTGTCGCGGTGACATCGGCGTCGATGTCGAACACGATCTTCTTCAACTCATCCTTCGGCAGGGTGCGGGTGTAATATTTGGAGCCGAGCAGCGCGATCTCCTCGCCGCCGAACCAGATGTAGCGCAAACGGTTCGTTGTCGGCGTGTGGGCGAGGTTGAGTGCGATCTCCAGGATGGTCGAAGACCCGGAACCGTTGTCGAGGATACCCGCGCCATAAATCGCATCCAGATGGCCCTCGACGACGACCGTGTGATCGGGATCGCCAAAGGGTGAGTCTGCAATGACGTTGTAGTCGGTGTCCGAGCGCACCTCTGTCTTGACGGCGATGTCGGCGATTGGGGGATGGCCTGAGCGGGACTGTTCGGCCAATTTGACGCCCGCTACGTAGGAGAGTGCGCCAACAACGGGAATATGCGCCGATTGCGATAGCGTGATGGGGAAGGCCTCGCCGTCCGCGTGCTTTCGATAAGTGCGTTTGGCATCAACAGCGGTCTTATCGTTGTAAAGGATCGCCGCCGATGCACCGGCGTTTTGCACGTTTGCTATCTGCGCGTCGAAATCACACGCGCCACGCCGCAACAGCGCGACATTGCCGCGCGGGAATCCTTGAAACGCTGCACGCGCGCAGCCGGTGAGGTCAGACGGTGTGGCGATCGGCGCGTGGACATTGCCGCTTCCTGAAAGACCGGCGACAAACCAATCTTTTTCATTTTGATAGGCGCGGCTGTCGATGGAGAACTTCGGCGTTCCAATCGTCGTTGAATGTTTCCATTGATACGACTGCACCTGGACTTGATAGCCAGCTTGTTGCATCAGTTGCGATACATATTGGACAGATGCCGCATACCCTTGCGTTCCAGTATCGCGGTTGCCGTGCCCTTTGGCGCCTGGATTGTCATCGGCGATTTTCTGAAGGTCCACCAGATGCTGCCACAGCGCTGGCGCCTGGATGCATTCCAGAAGCCGCTTCTCCGTGCCATTGACGCGCTGATAGCACTCGGATTGTGACGCCGCGAACGCCGGGGAAAAGCTCGCTGCAGCGAGCACAATGCCGATGGAAACGCGACGCATACAGGTCATGGGGCACCGGGGGAAATGCTTCGGTACCCTACACTGCCCGCGGCGGTCTTAGAATATCGAGCGGGCGATGATCTCGCGCATGATTTCGGAACTTCCGGCATAGATGCGGGAGATGCGCGCGTCGGTGTAGCGCCAGCACACATCGTATTCCTGCATATAGCCCGCGCCGCCGTGAAGCTGGACACATTCGTCGGTCACGCGGCCTTCGACTTCGCTGGCGAGCAGCTTTGCCTTGGCCGCGGTTTCCGAACTGAGCTTCTTCTCGTTGTGAAGCGCCACACAGTGGTCGATGAAGACCTGTGCGACGTCGAGCTCCATCTTCATAGTCGCCATCTTGAAGCGCGTGTTCTGGAACTGCGACAGCGGCTGGCCGAACGCCTTGCGGTTCATCACGAATTCACGCGTCGTCTCGAACGCACACACGGCGTTGGCGTGATAACCCGTCGCGCCGATCAACCGTTCCTCGGCGAGGCTGAACATCAGATTGTGGAAGCCCTTCGCCGGATCGCCGAGCACGTTCTCGTATGGGATTTCGACATCGCGGAAGAAAAGCTCGGCGGTGTCCTGCGCGGGCAGTCCCATCTTGTCGAGGTTGCGGCCGCGGTCGAAGCCCGCCATGCCGCGCTCGACGAGAAAGAGTCCGATCTGACGATTGTTGTCGGGATTGGTCTTCGCGGCGACGATCACGAGATCGGCGTTGATGCCGTTGGAGATATAAGTCTTCGCGCCGTTGAGCACCCAGTGCGTGCCTTTGTCGACCGCGCGCGTCTTGATGCCGGCAAGATCGGAACCCGCATCCGGCTCCGTCATCGCGACCGCGAGAATGCACTCGCCGGATGCGCATTTGGGGAGGAAGCGTGCATGCTGCTCCGGCGTGCCGAAGTTTTTCAGATACGGCGCAACAAGGCGACTGTGCAGCGTGTGATAGAAGCCAGGCTCACCATAGGCCGCATCTTCTTCCATGATGATCTGCTGGAAGCGGAAATCTTCGATACCGAGGCCGCCGTAACGCTCGTCGGCCCACATCAGCAGATAGTTGTTGTCGCCCATCTTCCGGAACATTTCGCGCGGCACGATGCCAGCCTCGCGCCAGGCCTTCCGGTGCGGCAGGACTTCCTTCTGCAAGAACTGCCGGTAGGCGCTGCGAAACATTTCCTGTTCTTCGGTGAAATGACGGGCTTGCACGGCGACGCTCCGTATAGGTTCGCGTTCTCTATAACAGCTTCGCCGGTTGGTGATGCGTAAACTTTATGGGGATTTGGTTTCGCCCAAGCCACGTGTACGCTCGCCGCATGAATTGCGATTACGACAGCGATGATCTGCGCTTCCGTGACGAAGTGCGCACATTCCTCGATGAGAAGCTGACACCCGATCTGCGCCGCGCCGGACGGTTGATGACCAGCGTCTATGCCGATCGCGATACGATGCGTGCCTGGCAATCCATTCTCTATGCGCAAGGTTGGGTCGCACCCGCGTGGCCGGAGGAATATGGCGGCTGCGGCTGGTCGCCCGTGCGGCGCTACATATTCTCCACGGAGCTTGCGATGGCGGATGCGCCGGCGCTGTCGCCGATGGGATTATCGATGTGTGGGCCGGTGTTGATCGGTCACGGCAGCATCGAACAGAAAGCGTTCTATCTGCCGCGCATTCTTTCCGGCGAAGATTTCTGGTGTCAGGGCTATTCGGAACCGCAGGCCGGTTCCGATCTCGCCTCGCTGCAGATGCGTGCCGAAGACATCGGTCACCATTTCATTTGCAACGGTCAGAAGATATGGACGACGCATGGCATGCTCGCGAACCGCATCTTCTGTCTGGTGCGCAGTTCGAACGAAGGCGCGCAACAGCGCGGCATCACCTTCTTGCTGATCGACATGGACACGCCGGGCATAGAGGTGAAACCGATCACCATGCTCTCCGGCGAGCAGATCCAGTGCGAAATCTTCTTCCGCGATGTGAAGGTGCCGAAGGAGAATGTCGTCGGACGTATCGGCGACGGCTGGACCGTGGCGAAATATCTGTTGCAGTTCGAACGCGGCGGCAACGCGGCCGCGCCGGGTCTGCGCGCGCGGCTGAACCGCGTGCGCGATCTCGCGAAACGCTGCGGCGTGTCCCACGACGAAGACCTTGGGCGGAAAATCGCGCAGACAGACATCGAGATTTCAGCGCTCGAATTCACCGAGCATCGCCTGATGGCCTCGCGCAGCGGCGCGCCATCCGGCACCCATGCCTCGATGCTCAAAATACGCGCTACGGAACTCAGCCAGCGCGTCACCGAGGTGGCGCTGGAAGTCGCCGCGCTCGATGCCGTGCCGTTCCAGCCGGAGGAGACATTCCCCGGCGGCTGGGTCGGCGACGCGCGCAACACAGGCCCGATCGGCCCGGACGGTGTTGCGCCTGTCGCGCCGCGCTATCTGAACGAACGTGCCGGATCGATCTACGCCGGCTCGAACGAAATCCAGCGCAACATCATAGCGAAGGCCGGACTGAATCTCTAAACGCTTATCCTGCGGGAATAGGCGCGTTGCCGGAGATCATCATGTACCACCAACCCATCGCGATCAGCGAGAACAGGGTTGCGCCGCCGCGCAGGCTTGCGAGGCCGACGCAAAGCAGCGGCGCGGCCGCGATCTGAATTGCCAGCCACGAAAGACCGTGCACGCGCTCTGTGGCAGCAAGCGCGAGGGCTAGCGGCAGCGCGAGCAAGCTCATCTGCACTGCGATGCTGAGGACGAGGCGTATCCGCACCGGCCATGGGCCCATCACGCTCGGCTGCACGAGGCTGCGCAGTCCGCCTTGCTCGAAGGCTTCGCAGAGCTCGGGCCAGCGCAACATGTAAAGCCCCCACGCGAAGCCGAGCGCGATGACAGCTGCCTGGTCTGAAGCTTTGACAGTTTCGAAAACGACGGCGGCGACAACGAGTACGAGCGCCCAAAGCG
>Ga0207639_10003862_pt1 | contig 10094 bp, 6 predicted proteins | sample KBSCornC32_FD_184299 | JGI IMG/M metagenome (GOLD analysis project Ga0207639, IMG submission 184299) | Corn rhizosphere microbial communities from Kellogg Biological Station, Michigan, USA - KBS Corn C3-2 (SPAdes) (version 2) | ecosystem: Host-associated > Plants > Roots > Rhizosphere > Soil ...
AAGAGTGCTCAGGTGTTCTTCAAATTTTGGCAGCATTTGTCCTGCTCCATATAAAAAAACAAGAGGTTGTTCTTCTGTTGCACTTTCTACCAGGCCTTCAGAGCCGTTATCTTCTTTAACATACAGATCATATGTTAATGACACTACGTGTTTTGATTGTATCTTCATTTGTATCTTTTTTTGATAAGTATTTTAATTCCAGATTTGTTTTAGTGCAGCTTCGGTATTTTCAGATGGTAAGCCGCAGGTTCTGTCTTTACAAACAAATATGCGGGTGCCAGCGGCAAACTTGTCTCGCAGCAAAGGTAAACTTCCTTTTTTACCGCCCAACATAATTTTGTTGGGGACATAATTTTTTTCCATTTCAACCCGCAGCGTCTCGGCCTTATCGCCAACGATTGCTACTTCGTTTATCCCAAAAATCTCGTTCAGCAGTAATGAGCACCAATTGGAATAGGATGAGCCATATTTAGCAATCTGCCCCACCACATTGCGTAAAAGCTGCACGGATATTTCAGCATATTCCTCATTATCAAAAAGCAACCCCAGTCTTTTAAGATTGTTAGCCATTACCGAATTAGATGCCGGTATCACACTATCCATGATCTCTGATTTACGTGCAATCAATTGTTCATCGTCAGCCGCAGTGAAATAAAATATGCCTGTCTGTTTATCGTAATAATGTTGAATAGCCTGATCGGTTAATGCCTTTACTTCATACAGCAAAGCTTCATCAAAAGTAACCTCATACAAAGCGATAAAAGCATCGATGATATTGGCGTAATCGTCGAGGAAAGCGAAAGTGGCCTCATCAGGGCTGCTTTTCTTATTGTATATGCGGATTAACTGACCATCTTCATTTATCATATTATCAGTAATAAACTGCGCATTCTGCAAAGCCAGTTCCAGGTATTCCGATTTGTGAAATGCCCGGTAAGCTTCGCACAGTCCTTTTAGCATGAGCCCATTCCACGAGGTAAGTATTTTATAATCCAATCCCGGGCGAATGCGTTTGCTTCGCTCCTCCAATACTTTATTCCTAAGTGCATTTATTTTAGAGACCAGATCGCTTTCGCCGAGGCCTAACTTTCCAGCTAGTTGTTCATCGGATTCCCTCCTGAAGAATACATTCGTTTCTTCCTCTTCCCAGTTACCATCATCAGTTACATTATAATAAATACAAAAGAGGTCTGCATCCGGGCCGAGTATTTTTTCGATCTCAAACTTGCTAAAGGTGTAGAATTTCCCTTCTACTCCTTCACTGTCAGCATCAAGCGCTGAATAAAAGCCGCCTTCAGGTGAAGTGAGTTCCCGTTTTACAAACTGAATAGTTTCATCCACAATCTGTGGATATAGCGGATCATATTGCCAAACCGCCGCTTCAGAATATAATGCCACTAACTGCGCATTATCATACAGCATCTTCTCAAAATGTGGAACGTGCCAGTGCCCATCAACCGAGTACCGCGCAAAACCACCGCCGATATGATCATATATTCCGCCAAAAGCCATTTTGTGCAGGGTGAGTTTTACTTGTTGTGCCACTTCATCATCCTGCATCAGGAATGCATAGCGCATCAAAAACTGCCAGTTATTCGGCAGCGGGAATTTTGGGGCGCTTCCTATCCCGCCCTCTACCCTGTCGAAATAACGCTCCCAGTTTTTCAGGATGGCTTCCAGGTCTTCTTTTGCGTATTCAGGCTGACTATCGATAAACTTTACAGACTCATATTGACGGATGCCCTCGGTCAATTTTACCGCATATTCTTCGGCTTCCATTGGCTTCTGTTCATAAAAATCGGCCAGGTTAAACAGCAGGCTTATCCAGTCGTTTTTGCGGAAATAGGTACCGCCATAAATAGGTCGCTGATCGGGCAGACAGATGCAATTCAATGGCCAGCCGCCACGCCCGGTCATCAATTGAATTGCGCTCATGTAGATCTGGTCTACATCCGGGCGTTCTTCCCGGTCTACTTTGATGCAAACAAAATATTCATTCATCACGGCTGCAACCTGTTCGTCCTCAAAACTTTCGTGCTCCATTACATGGCACCAATGGCAGGCCGAATAACCTATACTTACCAGTATAAGCTTGTTTTCATCTTTTGCTTTTTGCAATGCTTCTGCGCCCCAAGGATACCAGTCGACGGGGTTATTAGCGTGTTGCAAAAGATATGGTGAAGCAGAGTTTGCCAGGCGATTCATAGGAGAAAAATTATTACGCGAAAGTGCATATTCAATTCAAGAATTATGTAATCTGAAAGTTTAAAAAAATGTGCAATTATCACATTTTCAAACCCGAATGGCTTGAAATTGATAGTTCCTCAATTTTATTTGTTTTATTTGCCCCCTGATTATCAAATTCTCAATTAATGAACCGTTTTAATTTGAAACATGTGGCAGGCATTGGCCTGATGCTGCTGATCGCCATTAATGCGTCGGCACAAACCACCGATACCATTAAATATGATCACCAGGACCTTTTCGGCCCTATTACCTGGCCAACTACCAGTGGCAATACCCGTTCGGCTAACGGCAACCCCGGTGAGCATTACTGGCAAAATCGTGCTGATTATTTAATTAAAGCGACCCTTAACGAAGCTCAGCAGGATACTACTATTACCGGCGAGGTAACCATTAGCTATACCAACAACAGTCCGGATCAGTTGGACCATTTGTGGTTACAATTGGATCAGAATCTTTTTAAACCGGATTCACGTGGTGCAGATGTTACTCCGTACACCGGCGACCGTTTCGATGTAAAAGGATTTAGCCGTGGCGGTTATCATATCGAGACCGTTTCTGTGACTTATAAAAATCAGACTTATAGTGTTGAGCCGGTAATCACTGATGCCCGCATGCAGGTTCGCTTACATGCTCCGCTTGGTGCCAAGGGCGACAAGATACAGGTGAAAGTGAAATACAATTTCTCCATACCGTTTTATGGTGCCGACCGTATGGGCCGCAAGAAATTTAAAGATGGCTATGTATATGAGATCGCTCAATGGTATCCGCGCATGTGCGTATATGATGATGTAGAAGGCTGGAACACCCTACCATACATGGGCTTAGGCGAGTTCTACTGCGAATATGGTGATTTTGATTACTATGTTACTGCTCCGGCAAATATGACCGTAGTTGGTTCAGGCGATCTGCAAAATGGCTCGCAGGTACTTTCTTCCACGCAGCAATCACGCCTGGAAGAAGCTCGTAAAAGCGATAAAACCGTAATGATCATCAAACCGGAAGAAGTTGGCCAAAACGCCAATGCAACCGGCAGCAAAACCTGGCACTTTAAAATGGATAATAGCCGTGATGTATCATGGGCCGCATCAAAAGCATTTATCTGGGACGCAGCACGTGTGAATTTCCCTTCGGGCAGAAAAGGTATAGCGATGTCTACCTACCCTGTTGAAAGCTCTGGCAACGACTCATGGGGCCGTTCAACCGAATACCTGAAAAACAGCATGGAGATCTACTCAAAAAAATATTTCGAATATCCATGGAACTCGGCTGTAAGCGTATCAGGCGTGGCTTTGGGTATGGAATACCCGGGTATCATTTTCTGCTTGAGCAATCTGAAAAATGGACAGCTTTGGGGCGACGTAACCCACGAGATCGGTCACAATTGGTTCCCGATGATCGTTGGCTCGAACGAACGTAAATATATGTGGCAGGACGAAGGTTTCAACACCTTTATTAATGAGTATGCAACTCAACAGTTTAATAACGGCGAGTATAATGATACCTCTAAGCAGGCACAGCGTATTTTGCGCCAGTTCAAAAACAGCAAAGACCCGCTGATGACCCCTCCTGAGGCCATCGGTCTGAATGATTACGGTCAGTATTACGTTAAAACAGCTTTAGGTTTGGATATGCTGCGCAACGTGGTTTTAGGGCCTGATCGTTTTGATTATGCCTTCAATGAATACATTAAACACTGGGCATTAAAACATCCACTGCCCTATGATTTCTTCCGGGCCATGAACGATGCGTCAGGTGAAGACCTGAACTGGTTTTGGAAAGGCTGGTTCTTCACTACCTGGAAGATCGACCAGTCGGTTCAAGCCGTTAGTTATGTACAAAATGATCCTAAACAAGGCGCATTGATCACCATTGTAAATAAAGAGAAACTGGCTATGCCTGTTGATCTGCTGATCACCCAGGAAAACGGCGCAACCGAAACATTACACCTGCCGGTAAACGTATGGCAGCGCGGAGGCGTATGGAAATTTAAATATCCTTCCAAATCGGCCATTAAAAGCATTGTGCTTGATCCGGGCCATGAGTTACCAGATGTTGACCTGAAGAATAATGTTTGGAAAGCGGCGAAGTAGTCATTAGTCATTAGTCATTAGTCATTAGTCATTAGTGCAATTTTTTAAAATAGCGATGGGTTTGAAATCCATCGCTATTTTTTGGAATTATCTGAATAGGGGTATCAAAATATTCTTCACCTGTAACTTAATCCTGGCGGTGTTGTCATACAGCGAAAAATAAATCGATGTCATTAGTTATAACCAACCTTACCAAACAATACAATAAAAACAAAACCGGGCTGTCAAATTATTCTATTACTATAGGCAAAGGCGTTTTAGGTTTACTGGGGCCAAATGGAGCGGGTAAATCAACGCTGATGAAAATTGTAGCTACCATCAGCAAGCCCACCGAAGGGACCTTATTTTTGGATGGCGAAGATATAGTGAAAAACCCCGACCGCATCCGTAAAGTGCTAGGCTATCTTCCGCAGGATTTTGGTGTATATCCAAACCTGAATGCCTATGAATTCCTGGAATATATTGCGGCAATGAAAGGCGTTGGCGGAAAAGACCTGCGCAAACGGATAGATATACTTTTGGAAGGTGTTAATCTTACAGCTGATGCCAAAAGACCGATTGGCACTTATTCCGGCGGGATGAAACAGCGTATCGGCATTGCGCAGGCGCTTCTTAACGACCCCAAAGTATTGATCTTTGATGAACCTACAGTCGGCCTCGATCCGGAAGAACGGATGCGCTTTCGCCAGCTGATATCAGATCTTGCCGATGATTGTATTATTATTCTTTCGTCGCATATCGTATCTGATATCGAAACAATTGCGGATGAAGTGGCTATTATGAAAGGCGGGCTGCTCCTTGAAAACGCCATTCAGCCTGATATCATAAAACGTGTAGAAGGCAGGGTATTTGAAACGCTGATCGATAATAGCGAACTGACTGCATTCAAAACCAAACACCTGGTTGTGAATACCAACAGGCAAAAAGATAAGGTGAGTGTACGTTACATTACCAGGGCTGACGGACCAGAACCAGGTTCGGCGACTGTTAATGCAACTTTAGAGGATGCTTATTTATTTCTGACCCAAAATATCTAAGCCCGATGAAATATAGCTTTACCTTGATAAAAGCGGATTACCTGCAGCGCACACGCAGTTACTCATTCCTGATCACGCTGGCAATTACCGTTTATGCTGCTTATTCATTCGTGCCGCCTACAAACGCGGCGTATACTACATTAAATGTTACCGGGTACCGTGGTGCTTTTAACTCAGCATGGGTAGGCTATGTGTCGGCAACGATGACCGCCGTGATGCTTTCGTTGTATGGCTTTCTTTTGGTAAATAATGGTATTAAAAAAGATATCGATACTGAAGTAGGCCTGATCATCGCGACAACACCTATCAGCAATTTCGGGTACCTGCTGATCAAGTTATTCAGCAATTTCCTGGTATTGCTGACTATCGCGGGTATTACTTTTACCGTTAGCATGGTGATGTTTTGGCTGCGTGGTAGCGGCTACCCGTTTATTTTTACTGATTTCATAACTCCATATATTCTATTTGCATTACCTGCCTTGTTCGTGGTATCAGGACTGGCGGTAGTTGCCGAGGTATTTTTAGGCAAACGGAGCATACTGCAATTCATCATTTACTTTTTCATTTGCGGGGCGGTGATGGCTGGTATTAACGGTCCTGAATCCGGTCATCCCACTGCGGCATTTGATCCTTTTGGATTAAGCCTGGTTACCGGCAGTATTAAAAGCCAGATCAATACCCAGTTTCACGAAAATATCAAACAAGTTTCATTTGGCTTTATATTCGCCAAACATAAATCGTTCAGGACTTTTGAATGGAATGGCGTAAGCTGGACCGCCATTTTTATTACTAGCCGCCTGATTTGGATGGCTTTTTCGCTGGCTTTAGTTTACCTGTCCTCATTTTTCTTTCACCGGTTTGATTTTAATCAATCTGCCGGCAGAAAGAAGAAAGCAATAATCCAGGATCAACAGACCATATCAACGGAAATCAGACCTGCTGCCATCCATGCCGGCCCACTCCTGCCCGTAGTTATCGATTATGGCATTTTACCCTTTATTAAGACAGAGCTATTATTACTGATCAGGAAAGGTGTCAAATGGTTCTGGCTTGCGAGCGCTGGTGTTTGGATAGCCATGCTCTTTGCGCCGTTGGATATTGCTCATACTTATTTGTTACCAATCGTATGGTTTTTACAGGTTACCCGATTTTCAGAGTTAGTGACCAAGGAGCGCACTAACAGACTGCACTATTTTACTTATTCATCCTATAAACCGTTACTCAGGATGCTTCCTGCGCAAATACTGGCTGGAATATTACTTGCAAGTGTATTGGCACTACCTATAATAGTGCGTTATATCATCAGCTCCAATATTGATGCTGTGATCAATATCTTGCTTGGAGCAATTTTTATTGTTTTATTAGCTGTATGCCTGGGTATTGTAAGCGGCGGCAAAAAATTATTCGAGATCATATTTTTTATGCTGACTTATGCCGTTACACAAAAAATACCGGCAATAGATTATTTAGGAGCCGCGCCGCAACAGGACAGTGCAAGCCATATAGTTATCATAGCGATATTAATCCTTTCATTAGGGACACTAAGCTTTTTTGTGAGAAATTATCAGGCAAGGCATTTATAAGGACTGCAATAAAAGGCGAAAGAATAATTTTATGTTTATACTTTAGCCTTTCAACCTTAAATCATGTCAAAACTCCAAAGTGCGAAACTGATTATGCTGCTGGCTGCTATTTATAATGCGGTTTGGGGCACGGTCATTTCAATTTATCCGCAGATCATCCTATTCGATTATCCTTCTACTGATTTTACTTTAATTCTGCTACGATGCATAGGCATGCTGGTAGGAACTTATGGACTGGCGTATTACTTTGCTTCTAAAGACCCCATACGATACTGTCCATTGATATTTGTTGGCTTTGCAGGCAAGATATTAGGGCCGATAGGCTCAGCCTATTATATTATTAAAGGCGAGTTGACTGTAAAGTTCCTATATGTTAATCTGCTGAACGATCTGATATGGCTTATTCCCTTTGGGTGGATATTATGGCAGGTGTGGACTAAACGCCTCGATGTTTAAAAATAATTCCGAAATCGAACATCCGAAATCCGAAATCACCCTTCCGGCTTTCACCTCAAAAAACTAACTTCGCCATTTCAGAAAAGAGGACAAGATTTTGGATTATTTAAAGGGATTAAACCCGGCCCAGCGCGATGCCGTATTGCAGATGAACGGACCGGTAATGATCATTGCGGGTGCAGGTTCGGGCAAAACAAGGGTGATCACCATGCGTGTGGCACACCTGGTTGCCAGTGGGGTTGATGCTTTTAATATACTGGTGCTTACCTTCACCAACAAGGCCGCACGCGAAATGCGCGAGCGTATTATGCACGTGGTGGGCGACGAAGCCAAGAACATCTGGATGGGTACCTTCCACTCGGTTTTTGCCAAAATTTTGCGTGTGGAGGCCGATAAAATAGGCTACCCAAACAACTTTACCATTTACGATACCGACGACAGCAAAAGCGTTATCCGCGCCATCCTGAAAGAGATGCAACTGGATGATAAGCTGTACAATGCCAACTTTGTTTATAACCGCATTTCAGGGGCCAAGAATAACCTGATATCATGGCAGGAATACCAGCAGAACGACCAAATCCAGGCGGATGATTTTTCTTCCGGTCGCGGGCAATTAGGTAAGATATACGAGACCTACGCCAACCGTTGTTTCCGTGCCGGCGCAATGGATTTTGATGACCTGCTTTTCAAAACCAATGAGTTGTTAAAGCGCTACCCTGAAGTACTCAACAAATACCAGCACAAGTTTAAATACCTGATGGTGGATGAGTATCAGGATACTAACTTTTCGCAGTACCTGATCGTGAAAAAACTGGCGGCTGTGAACGAGAACATTTGTGTGGTTGGTGATGATGCGCAAAGTATCTATGCCTTCCGCGGTGCCAATATCCAGAACATCCTGAACTTTGAAAAGGATTATCCTGATCTGAAAGTATTCAAACTGGAGCAGAACTACCGGTCTACCCAAAACATCGTAAACGTTGCCAACAGCATTATTGCGAACAATAAAGAGCAGTTAAAAAAGAACGTTTTCTCGGAAAAAGAAGAGGGCGATAAAATAAAGGTAATGCGCGCCTTCAGCGATAACGAGGAAGGCAAGATAGTGGCCGAAGCCATTATGCAGGAACGTTCTACCAAGGGCATGAAATGGCACGATTTTGCCATTCTGTACCGTACCAACGCCCAATCACGCTCGATGGAAGAGGCGCTTCGTAAACTGAATATACCTTATAAAATATATGGTGGACAGTCCTTCTATCAGCGTAAGGAAATAAAGGACCTGATCGCTTATTTCAGGCTGACCATCAACCCAGCCGACGAGGAAGCTCTGAAACGCGTGATCAACTACCCCCGCCGCGGTATTGGCGATACAACAGTCGACAAGATAATTCTGGCAGCTGACCAGAACATGGTGACGGTGTGGGAAGCAGTGATCAATCCGTCAAAATATCTGGATGGGCGCAGCTCGGCAGCCGTAGCTACATTTGCCACCATGATTCAGAGCTTCCAGGTGATCACCAAAACTCAATCGGCTTACGATGCCGCTTTGCATATTGCACAACATTCGGGCATATTAAAAGACCTGTACGAAGATAAATCGGTCGAAGGATTAAATCGTTATGAAAACATCCAGGAGCTACTCAACGGGATAAAAGAGTTCTCGGAACGCGAGGACATTGAAGAAAAAGGCCTTGAAGTTTTTATGCAGGATGTAGCATTGCTCACCAATGACGATAAAGGCGATGATAAAAATGCCGACACGGTATCTTTAATGACCATACACTCGGCCAAAGGACTTGAATTCCCGCAGGTATTTGTGGTGGGGCTGGAGGAGAACCTTTTCCCATCTCAAATGTCGCTTAACTCACGCAGTGACCTGGAAGAAGAACGCCGTTTATTTTATGTGGCCGTTACCCGGGCTGAACGCAAGCTTAATATCAGCTACGCTACTTCCCGCTTTAAATTTGGTACCCTGATCGGCTGCGAGCCTAGCCGTTTCCTGGATGAGATAGACGCACGTTTCCTTGAGCTTGATTTTACTGCAAAGCCTCCCCCATCAGCCAGTAATCCATTTTTTGATGATGAGCGCAATTCGTGGAACAAGCGTAGCGGCGATGCGTTTTCAAAACCTAAAGCAGCGACTGCACCACCCGTTAAAACTACCTCTATCCTGGCAAAAGCCCACGTACCTACGCCAGGCTTTGCACCATCGGATACCGGCAACCTGCAGGTGGGCATGGAAGTGGAACATGAGCGTTTTGGTTTCGGGAAAGTTATTAATCTTGAAGGCAATAAACCCGATATTAAAGCGACTATCTTTTTCAAAGAAATCGGGCAAAAACAACTCTTGCTTAAATTCGCAAAATTGCGTATATTATAAATTATTAACTAATTGTTTATTGTCTTTTCGAATAGCTAATCTTACTTAGCCAGTATTTCCAATTACATTAATTCATTGAGAATTGGTTAAAATTTCATGACAAATATTTCCTGTTTGTAGAAGGATTTCCCCAATACTACCCGAAACAAAATTGCTTATAATGCAACAATCCTTTAATTCAGGGCAAATTGGCATATGGCACACAGTTTGGTTCATGTTTAGTACCCTTAAACATTTAAACATTGAATTATGAGCGATCCAAACAAAAGAACCGCAAACAAATCAATCGGAAAAAGCATCA
>Ga0207639_10003864_pt1 | contig 10091 bp, 9 predicted proteins | sample KBSCornC32_FD_184299 | JGI IMG/M metagenome (GOLD analysis project Ga0207639, IMG submission 184299) | Corn rhizosphere microbial communities from Kellogg Biological Station, Michigan, USA - KBS Corn C3-2 (SPAdes) (version 2) | ecosystem: Host-associated > Plants > Roots > Rhizosphere > Soil ...
GTCGAGCCGCCGGTTGTGATGACGTCCTCGACGACAAGGACCTTTTCTCCCTTTCGGACGCTAAAGCCGCGGCGGAGAGTCATTTCGCCACTTTGACGCTCTGTCCAGATGAACCGCACGCCGATCGCCTGAGCTACGGCAAAACCGATGACGAGACCGCCGATGGCAGGCGAAGCGACAGTCTCCACACCGGCTATGGTGCGATCGATTGCCATGCGGTTCACAAGCTCGCGTGCAAAACGGTCAGCGTCAGATGGCTTTTGCAAAGCTAACGCGCATTGCAAATATGTCGGGCTGTGGAGCCCACTCGACAGGATAAAATGACCATCGAGGAGCGCATTCGTCGATCGAAAATGTTGGAGTATCTCGTCCTCGTTCACGGCGATGTTATTATCGATGAAAGATGTTGCAGCATCCAAATCTCGTTTCGGATTCGCGTCTGATCAACGATGCGATCAGTCTGCTGAGGTCGTTTGGCGGGCGAGTTTCGTGTGTAAGCGTAGTCGATTTTGTGATGAAGATCCGTCGACCGGACCCGGTGCTTGCCAGGCAGTTGGTGGCGGATCTCATCGAGCGTGACCCGCGGCTAAATTTGATCGACGATACTGTCGAATTAACGCCGGATGGTTACGATGACCTCGAGATCGCTAATACGGATTTTGTAGTTTTTGATCTTGAGACGACCGGCTCCAATCTGCCGCAGGGACGCGTCATCGAGGTTGGAGCGTACAAGGTGCGCGACGGTCGTGTCGTGGACGAATTCATCACGCTCGTAAACGGGCAAGCTCCGATACCGCCATTCATCATCAGCTTGACGCGGATAACGAATGAGATGATCGCGGACGCTCCGCTGTTTAGCGAGATCGCGGACGAGCTGTTGGATTTTATCGGCGACTCGGTTTTGGTGGCGCACAACTCGGGGTTTGACATGGGGTTTTTGAATCACGAGATCGCGCGGATCTATCCCGACTATCGTCTTGCGAATCCATGCCTATGCACGGTCAAGCTCTCGCGAAAGCTCCTGCCGCACATCCTTAATCACAAGTTGAAAACCGTTGCAGAGTTTTACGAGGTCGACCTTCGCGATCACCATCGCGCCGGACCGGACGCGCGGGCGACGGCGCATGTTTTTATAAATCTTTTGACAAAGCTGCGAGAGGACGGCGTTACCGATCTGGCGTCGGTGCGGCAGATCGCATCGCGGCGACAACGATATGCAAGACGCAACGCGGCTTGAGCCGTCAAACAGCCAAGGGCCCGATATTCGTTCGACACCGCGGGACGAGATGGACCTTTTCCCGCTCGACACTTTTGCCTATGAATATCCTGGCAAAGAGATCTGGGTGGAGTTTGAGATGCCGGAGTTTACGGCCATCTGTCCATTCTCGGACTTTCCCGATTTTGCCGTGATCAAGCTCAAGTACGTACCCAACGATCTCTGCATAGAGCTCAAGAGTTTAAAGCTGTACATCAATTCATTCCGCAACATCAAGGTCTTTCACGAGCATGTGGTGAATATTATTCTCGAGGATTTTGTAAAGGCCTGTGATCCGCTGCGGGTTGAGATGGAGGGAGATTTTCACGTGCGAGGGAATATTAAGACCCTCGTTCGGGCTTCGTACACAAAAGGATAATTAACCGCAGATACACGCAGATAAATGCAGATCAGGCCCGCTTTCTGATTTGCGTCCATCTGCGTCTATCTGCGGTTAATTCGTTCTTAGGTTGCTGCCATCTGCATGACGTGCGGCTGCGTGAAGGTGTGCTTTGTGCAGGCGGACTCGACCATGTTGATGATGTCCATCTCGCGCGGCGGACGGCCTGACGCGAGGCGGATCTCTGAGATGATGAGGAATTTTGCCTTCTCGAGCAGCGTCTGCTCGCGGAATGAGAGCTTTTTTTCGTGCGAGAGGAAGGTCAGTTTTTTGAGCACGTCCGCGGCTTGGAAAACATCGCCCGACTGCAGCTTATCCATGAATTCGCGCGAGCGGGATTTCCAGTCGCAGGAGATCGGCTCGAAATCCTCGGCGAGGCCGCCGATAAGTTTTTTGCATTGCGAGTTGCTGATAAGCGGGCGGAGACCGAGGTGATCGGCGCGGTGCTCGGGGACGAAAATCGTCGAGTTATCGCCCATCACGCGGAGGATAAACCCACGCACGCGATTCTCGCCGCAGACCTTTTCCTCAAGGCTCTCGACCAGGCACGGGCCCTGGCTCGGATATGCGACCTTTTGACCAACCGTGAGCTGCATGACCGTTTTCCCTTATATCGGGAGAAGTCGGTGTTGAGTGTATAAAAGCTTCGGGTAGTGAACTATTCCTGTATAGGGTGATTATAGCACGACTTGGACGCCCCAGATAGATTTTTTTGCCGATGGGCAGCCACTATAAAACCATCGCGCCTATACCAATGCCACGCGAATGAAGGCAAAGACGCTGATCTCGCCTGAAGCCTTATTCGCCCGGTAATCAAGTATTCATTTCATCGCGCGGGCGAAAGATCGCGCGCAAAGTGCCGCGGCCGGACGCGATCTGCTTCCAGGTATCGATATCCAGATCAATGACCGCGACGGCCGCTGTCGGCATCGGCTCGGGTCGGCCGGTGAGGACGCGGACGGCGCCTTCCATCCCCGGATTGTGGCCGACGAGCATCGCTGAGTCGATCGAATCGTCGATCTCGCCAGCGACATAGAAAAGCGTGCTTGCACTCGCCTCGTAGATGCGATCGTCAAAGACGATCTCGGCCTCGTACTCACCGCCGGCTTTAACGAGTTTGGCAGTTTTTCGGGCACGTTTTGCCGGCGATGAGATGATCAGGTCGGGCGCAAATCCGCGCTCCTTTAGGAGTCGACCCATGAATGGTGCGGCACGCCGGCCGCGCTCGTTGAGCGGGCGGTCAAAATCGGCGATGTCAGCCTCTTTCCAGCTCGATTTTGCGTGACGAAGGAGGAAAAGTGTCTTCATGACGTTCCACTCTGCCAAACCGAATGCCCTCGCGCGGCATCAAAAACCTTTCACGAGCGCCTCGCGTAATTAGATGTTATCAAACGCACCTGGTTGATATGGGTGTTGACAACATCCTAAGTCGGTCATAGATTGTATCTTGCTCATGAAACGGCTCTACCGTCTCACAACACGAAAAAAGAACGTTCGACGCATGCTCGCGGCGATGTTCCTCTTGGTGTTTTTTGTCGAGATGGGATCGCATGTGATGATCGATTCACAGGACCCGAATGCCGTCACGGAGGCTGTCTCATGCAGCCTCGATGAAAACATTCCGGCTCGTGCAGACTGCCCCGACCAGCGTCGACAGCGGCAGGAGACAAAGGACCTGCTTGACGAGATGACGACGCACGTCATGGTGCTCAACAATTTGGTCATCCCGCATTCGGGCATCATGTATCGCACCGCTGCGAACTACGCTTTTGAGACCCTTCACGTCTCGACAGACCTCACGCCACCTTTTCACCCGCCGGAACTTGGCTGATCTCACCATATCCGTTGGGCGCGCGCCTGATCCTTAAAAGGTCAGGTCGCCCGCTGTTTCAGCTACGCCTCGCGCGCATGATGCGCGCAAAGCATAACGACTCGGCCATTGGAGGCCGGTCCAGAGTTCCTTAAGTAATGAAAAGCATATTCTTGGTGCTTTTGATGCTCCTCACGGGAGCCGTCTTGGTGCATGCGCAGACGCCGACGCCGAGCGTGACGGCGACACCGGCGGCGACGCCCGTCGGTCGTCAGGTCACTGTCTCGGAGGCGGTGTCGATCTTTTTGCAGCAAAATCTCCAGCTCGTGGCATCGAGATACGACGTCGACACGGCCGAGGCAGAGAAGCTAACCGCGCGCCTGCGTCCAAACCCCGTCGTCTCGATAGGAAACTCCGGAATTCCGATCTTGCTCAATGGGCCGTTTCTACAGCAGCAGACGTTTGCCTACAACATCTCGCAGGACCTCGAGCTTGGCGGCAAACGCGAAAAGCGGATCACCGCCGCCGAGGCGAATGCAGAGCTGGCACAGGCGCAATTCGAGGTCGCGGTGTGGCAAATGACCAACGATGTAAAGCGAAAGTTTTACACGGTCCTGCTCAACCGCTCGCTGCTCGATCTCGCGCGTGAGAATCAAAAGACGTTTGACGAGATCGTCGAGCATACGCGTGACGTTTTTAAGTCTGGTGAGATCTCCGGCCTCGATCTCGAGAGGCTCGAGGTCGAGAGGATCAAATTCGATACCGACGTCGCGAATGCGGAGCGCGATTACCAGCTCTCATTGCGCGATCTCCGGCTTGCCATCGGAGCTGACTATGCCGCGATGGCGATCGATGTCTCGGGATCCATTGAGTACTACAAGGAGTACGATTTCACCTACGGCGAGCTGCGAGACGAGGCGCTTTTGGCGCGGCCGGACCTCAAGGCCGCTCACGTAGCCGAGCGTGCGGCGGACGCGAACATCATCCTCCAGGACGCGCAAAAGGTACCGAATCTCACACTCTCGGGCGGTGTAAATCAAGTTGTCGCGGGCGGGAGCAACTACAACTTTGGCGTAGGGATCGCGCTGCCAACCTCCGACAGGAATCAGGGCGAGCGTGCAAAGGCGAGGATCGACAAGCAACGCGCCCTGAATCAAGTGCAGATCACGACGAACCAGATCCTGAGCGATGTCGACAAGGCTCTGATCGCCGTAAATATTCAAAAGCATCGCGTCGATCTCTACAAATCCGGCGTGCTGACCAAGGTCACAAACATTCAGACGGCGACACAGGAGGCGTTAAAGGCGGGTGAGAATTCGACGCTCGATCTGCTCGATGCCATTCGCACGAGGCGCGAGACGCTTGCCGATTTTTACCAGGCCATTTTTGATTACCAGTCGGCCCTGCTCGACCTCGAGCTTGCGACCGCAACACCGCTGCCATGAAGAGAAAGGGAGAAGGGGAGAAAGGGAGAAGGGGAGTTATGAATAGGTTTTGCGTAGGATCTTTGGCCCTACTTCTTGCGGCGGCGGGTTTGAGTGCGTGCGGTCGCGGCTCGACGGCTGTCGTCGCAAACGTCGCGACGGCTCCGAGCCAGGCGGCAGATCAGAACAATGGTGTCGAGCTGGAGATCGTACAGATGCAGCCGATAGAGGGCTCGCTGACGGCGACCGGCAAGGTGCTAGCGATGGAGGACCAGACGGCGACGCTTGGGCCCGTTCATGAAGGTCGGATCGTGAATTTTTACGCCGGACAAGGCTCGGTCGTTCACAAGGGGCAAAAGCTCGCCGATCTCGAGTCCGCCGACATTGACGAGGCCGAAGCCGATTACCTCAAGGCGTTGAACGATCTCGAGAACGCTAACCGCACCTCGGCCGCGGAGATAAAGTTCAATCAAGCGACCTACGACCGCACAAAACTTCTCGTGGAGAAGGAGATCTCGCCGGCAAAAAACCTCCAGCAGGCCGAGCATGATCTCGATCTGGCAAAAGCGAACGCCGCCAACACGATATCCACTGCAAAGGTGGAGCTCGCGAATGCAAAGCGTCATCTGATGATCCTCGGCGTTAGCGAATCAGCCATCGACTCGATGGCCAAAAAGCAGAATCTTGGCTCATCGCTCTTCCCGCTCGTGGCTCCGATCTCGGGGACTGTCGTGGAACGCGACGGCTCGATCGGCGCAACGGTCGGATCCGACGCAAATGTATTTAAGATCGTCGATCTCTCGAGCGTTTGGATCGACGCGAATGTTTTTGAAAAGGACCTCAATCGCGTTCACATGGGCGAGTCGGTCAAGGTGACGGTGCCTGCGATACCGAATGCGAGTTTTGTCGGCCGCGTCATTCTGATCTCGACGGTTGTCGATCCCGACACGCGGACTGTGAAAGTGCGGACACAGGTTGCAAATCCCGGCGGCGAACTCAAACCCGACATGTTTGCCAACGTCGAGATCGTCACCGCTGCTCACACGACGGCGATCACGATACCGCTCGCGTCGGTCCTTGATGACGGCGGCAAATCGGTCGTTTTCGTTCAGACCGACAAAGGATATGAGAAACGTGAGGTCACGCTCGGTCTCAAGAGCGATGACCGCGTCGAGATCTCGCAAGGCTTGAGCGTCGGCGACAAGGTCGTTACCAAGGGGAATTATCTTTTGATGGAGCAAAGCAAGGGCGGAGAAGGTCAATGACAGATAACGTCATCGCCTACTTTTATCGCGAGCGGCTCGTCGTCACGGTTGCGTCGATCATTATCGTCGCGGGCGGGATATTTGCGCTCACGCGTTTGAATGTCGATGCGTTTCCCGACGTGACACCGGTTCAGGTCGAGATCGATACCGACGCGGAGGGCTTAGCTCCGCAGGAGGTCGAGCAGCTTGTTACGTTCCCGATCGAGAATGTGATGAACGGCATTCCCGGCGTCACGCGTGTCGAGTCGATATCGAAGTTTGGGCTCTCTGTCGTCACCGTCTATTTCAACGACGATGTCGATATTTACTTTGCTCGGCAGCAGGTCTTTGAGCGGCTCTCGACCGCAAAGGACGATCTGCCGTCCGGTATCGATCCGACGATGGGACCGATCACGACGGGCACCGGGCAGATCTATCTCTATCAGGTAGTTGGGCCGGGCAAGTCTAATCAGGAGCTGCGCACAATTCAGGACTGGATCATCAAGCTCCAGCTTCGCACTGTGCCGGGCGTCTCTGACGTGCTGGATTTTGGCGGCGACGTTAAACAATACCAGGTCATCGTCGACCAGCAGGCGCTCGTCAATTACAACATTCCGCTGAAGGCGGTCTTCGATGCGGTTGCGGCGAATAACCAAAACGCCGGTGCGAATTTTATCGAGCACGGCGACCAGCAATACGTCGTGCGCGGCATCGGTCTGGTAAAGGACGTCAACGATATCGGCAATATCGTGCTCGATTCGCGTGGCGGTACGCCGATCCGCGTGAGCGACGTCGCTCGCGTCACGATCGGGAACGAGCTGCGGCAAGGCGCAGCGACCGAGGATGGCAAGGGCGAGGTCGTGACGGGAATCGTTCTCAAGGGCATCAACGAGAACACGAAGAATGTCATTCAGCGTGTGCAGGCAAAGGTCGACGAGATCAACAAGACGCTGCCCGAGGGCGTACACATTGTCGATTATTACGACCAGTCGGACCTGATCGATCACAGCGTCCACACGGTGACGGAGTCGCTCATCGAGGGCGAGATCCTCGTGCTCGTCATTCTGCTTTTGCTGCTCGGGGATTTTCGCGGCTCGCTGATCACGGCGGCGGCGATACCGTTTTGCATGCTGGTCGCCTTTATCCTGATGTGGTGGTCGGGACTGTCGGCGAATCTCACTTCGCTTGGCGGACTGGCTATCTCGATCGGAATGATGGTCGACGCCACCGTCGTGATGGTCGAGAACATCTACCGTCACCTCGAGGAGCACCGCGAGCACTCGATGCGCGAGGCGATACTTGTCGCTGCGCAGGAGATCGGGCGGCCGATGTTCTTTGCGATCCTGATCATCGTCGCGGTGTTTTTGCCGGTGTTTACGCTGCAGGGGATCGAGGGCAAGTTGTTTAAGCCGCTCGCGTATGCGGTGACGTTCGCGATGTTCGGATCCTTGCTGATGTCGCTGTGCATTGCACCGATGCTCTGTGCTCTCTCGCTCAAATTAAAGAAGGGTGAGCCAAGACAGAATCCGATCGTCCGATTTTTTAAAGCGATCTACGTCCCAGTGCTTCGCTGGACGATGGTCCATCGCTACGTAACGGTGTTTATCGTCGCCCTGTTGATGGCGGGCAGCATCGGCTGTCTCTATCTGCTCGGGAGCGAATTTTTGCCGACGATCGACGAGGGGAATCTGCTTGTGCGGGCGACGATGCCGGCGAGCATTTCGCTGCCGAGGGCGGTCGAGATCTCCTCCGGCATTGAGAAGAAGCTCAAGGAATTTCCCGAGGTCGAGACAGTTGTCGCAAAGATCGGCCGTGCGGAATTGGGCGGCGATCCCGAGAGCGTGTCGAATGACGAGATCTACGTTCGTCTAAAGCCAAAGGAGCAGTGGACGACGGCCTCGACAAAGGACGGACTTGTCGACGCCATGCGCAAAAAGGTGGAGGGACTGCCGGGCGTCGACTTTAACTTTTCGCAGGTCATCCAGACGCGCAACGACGAGCTGATATCCGGGATCAACGCGCAGATCGCTGTAAAAGTCTTTGGCGAGGATCAGGAGACACTGCTCAAACTTGCCGAGCAGGTACGCGACGCGATGTCGCACGTCGGCGGCGTCAAGGACCTTGCAGTCGAGCAGGTTGGCGGCGAGGAGCATCTCGAGGTCGAGCTCAAGCGTGTGGAATTGGCGCGTTACGGCCTCAATGTCGGCGATGTTTTGGAGGCCGCCAAGATCGCGATTGGCGGCGACGAGGCGACGCAGGTGCTCGAGGGCCAGCGGCGTTTCGCGATATTCGTGCGTCTCTCTGAGAATTATCGGAACCAGGTCGAGAAGCTTGGCGACATCCTGATCGCCGCTCCCGTCGGCGGCAAAGTGCCGCTCGGACAGCTCGCAACGTTTAAGCTCTCGACGGGTGACGCCGAGATCGATCGTGAGAATGCGCTTCGCCGTGTAGTTGTGAAATGCAATGTCGAGGACCGCGATATCGGGAGCTTTGTCGCGGACTCGCAAAAAGCGGTTGCGGACCAGGTCAAGATGCCGCCGGGTTATTTCCTCACGTGGGGCGGGCAGTTTCAGAACGCGCAGGAGGCAGACCGTCGGCTCGCCATCGCCATTCCGATCGCGCTCGTGCTGGTGTTTGTGCTCATCTACGCGTGCTTTGGCAATCTGCGCAACACGCTGACGATCATCTTTAATATCCCGATCGCGCTGGTCGGAAGCACGTTCTTTTTGCTGATCTCAGGTTTCCCGCTGAGCGTGCCGGCGCTCGTGGGGTTTATCGCCGTGTTTGGCATCGCCGTTCAAAACGGAATGGTGATGGTCAGCTTTATTAACAAGCGACGCTTTCGTGGGCTTGAGCTGCGCGAGGCGGTGATCGAGGGCGCGAGCATTCGTCTCAGGGCGGAGCTTTTGAGCGGACTGATCGGCAGCGTATCGCTGATCCCATTCATCATCTCGACCGGCACCGGTGCCGAGATCGAAAAGCCACTCGCCATAGTCGTCGTCGGCGGCCTCGTGATGACCCCGCTAAAGATCGTCATCCTCCCAATGGTCTACGAATGGATCGAGGAACGCGCCGCCAAACGCCTCGAACGTCGCGAACTCCGCGGGGCTCTCGTCGATGGCCCACAGCTAACGGATAACGATGATGAGGTCGATGATGCATGACCTCTCAAGAGCGTCCGACAGGGCGGAGTTGTCGCCAAAAAAAAGCCGCTTCTTGTGAAGCGGCTCGTGTGGGGTTGCTGTGTGGTGCTTTAGTAGCGTCTGGCGCCGAGTATCTGGTTCAGGAATGTCCCGAGAACGGTGTTATTCGAACCATATCGATTTCGGCTGTTGTAGCCGTCGTCGTAGCCCTTCTGAAATCCCTGCTGGAAATAGTACTGATACTGGCGGCGGTCTACATGACTGTCGTAGCCCATGTCGCCCGACCGATAAGTGCTATTGTTTCGCCAGTTGTTGTTGTTGTTCCTGCGACGATTGCTCCTCGCCTCCTGCCCGGCCTGGAATCCCTGCTGGTAGCCCTGGTTGACGGCCTGTTGCAGAATGTTGACGCCCTGTTGATCGGTGCGGTAGTTGCCGTGGCGAACGCGGTAACGGTCGTTCTGCTGGTTATTATTTTGACGATCGCGGTCGTTTTGACGGTCGCGGTCATACTGCGCGTTTGTAACGCCGACGCCCACAAGAATGAATGTCAATGAGATCAGCGAAATGCCGAGTGTCTTTTTTAAATTACGAATATTCATGAGTACTCCTTTACTGATACCTGCTTCGCCACGCCTCTAGGAGGAGATGCGTGAGTGTTTCCAACGTAAATTGCAGGGTATCTTACGGTGGGTCGTCCTGTGGACGGCCGTAATGGCCGCGGGCGATCTAAATTCATGATGACACCTCTGCGTGCGGCTCACTGTGTGCCAGAGTACACAGCGGGAGCAGAGACGACATGTCATAAACCGCGACGG
>Ga0207639_10003869_pt1 | contig 10087 bp, 8 predicted proteins | sample KBSCornC32_FD_184299 | JGI IMG/M metagenome (GOLD analysis project Ga0207639, IMG submission 184299) | Corn rhizosphere microbial communities from Kellogg Biological Station, Michigan, USA - KBS Corn C3-2 (SPAdes) (version 2) | ecosystem: Host-associated > Plants > Roots > Rhizosphere > Soil ...
AGGCTCGTGCGACATGGGCTCGTTCCCGCACGAGTTCCCGGGTTACCGGCATGTCTCCGATGATGCGGTGCGCGCCACGTTCGAACAAGCGTGGGGCGTGCCGCTGCTGTCCGAGCCCGGTCTGCGCATTCCGAACATGTTCGAAGCGGCGCTCGACGGCGAGTTCAGGGCACTGTACATCGAAGGCGAGGACATCGGCCAAAGCGATCCGAACACACAGCATGTGACGGCGGCATTGTCGGCGATGGAATGCGTCGTCGTGCAGGACCTGTTTCTCAACGAGACCGCCAAGTACGCGCACGTGTTCCTGCCGGGCTCGTCGTTCCTTGAAAAGGACGGCACGTTCACGAACGCCGAGCGGCGCATCTCACGAGTGCGCCGGGTCATGCAGCCGAAGGCCGGCTATGCGGATTGGGAAATAACCCAATTGTTGTCGAATGCGATGGGTTATCCGATGCACTACACGCACGCTTCGGAGATCATGGACGAAATCGCGCGATTGACGCCAACGTTCGCCGGCGTGAGTTTCGCGAAAATCGATGAGCTCGGCAGCATTCAATGGCCATGCAACGAGCAACATCCGCAGGGCACGCCGACCATGCACGTCGAGGAATTCGTGCGCGGCAAAGGCAAATTCCTGCTGACGGAGTACGTTCCCACCACCGAGAAGGTCAATGCGAAATATCCGCTGATCCTTACCACCGGACGCATCCTGAGCCAGTACAACGTCGGTGCGCAGACGCGCCGCACTGAAAATGTGCGCTGGCACCATGAGGATCGCCTGGACCTGCATCCGCAGGATGCCGAGGATCGCGGCATTCGCGACGGCGACTGGGTCGGCATTGCCAGCCGTGCCGGAGACACGGTCCTGCGCGCATGCATCAGCGAACGCATGACACCCGGCGTCGTCTACACCACGTTCCATTTTCCGGGTTCCGGCGCCAACGTCATCACCACGGAGAATTCCGACTGGGCGACGAATTGCCCCGAGTACAAAGTCACCGCCGTGCAGGTCACGCGTGTGACGCAGCCTTCGGAATGGCAGAAGCGCTACGCGGCGTTCAGCCGCAAGCAGCAGGAATTGCTCGGCCATGCTTCCGGCAAATGACGTGCTGCCGCTCGGCGCCGTGCGCCGCGAGGTGGAACGCCATCGCGGCGCCGACTCGGCGCGCGTCGCCGACGCGATCGCCGAGGAGATCCCGGTCGCATTCGTCTACAACGATCGCCCGCATGCGGTGATGATGGCGACACCGTCGGATCTGGAAGATTTCGCTCTGGGTTTTTCGCTCACAGAGGCGATTATCGGCAGCGCCGGTGAATGTGGAGAAGTGGAAATTGTGAACGCGTTGTCCGGAATAGAATTGCGTGTGGCGATTCCATCGGCACGCGCCGCCAAGCTCGAAGATCGCGTGCGCGAGCTGACCGGCCGCACGGGCTGCGGATTGTGCGGCGCGCAGACTCTCGAAGCCGCGGTGCGGCACCCTGCGGCCGTTTCCGAGCCGGCCCCGATCGGCGAACGCGCGCTGCGTGCTGCGCTTTCCGACTTGCACGGCAGGCAGACGATCAACGTCGCCACCGGCGCGACGCACGCCGCCGCCTGGGCCTCGTCGAGTGGTGAAATACTTCTCTTGCGCGAGGATGTCGGCCGGCACAACGCACTCGACAAACTCGTGGGCGCGATGCTGCGCCGAAATCTCGATCCGCGCGCGGGTTTTCTCGTGGTCACGAGCCGCGCCAGCTACGAAATAATCATGAAGGCGGCGACGGCCGGCATCGGCATCGTCGCGGCTATCTCGGCGCCGACGGCGCTTGCGATCGCGCTTGCGCACGAGGCCAACGTCACGTTGATCGGTTTTGCGCGCGCGGACGGCTACTCGGTCTATGCACATGCGCAGCGCGTCGAAAACACACCGAGTGGACATATTTCGTGAACGCCGAACGTCTCGCGGCGATGGCCAACGACATCGCGAACTTCTTCGCTGCCGAACCGGATCGCGAAATCGCGATCGAAGGCGTCCGCAATCATCTGCTGCGCTTCTGGGAACCGCGCATGCGCGAGCAGATCATCGCCTATCTGCGTACGAATAACGGCGAAGGCCTGAACGCTTTGGCGCGCGCCGCCGTTGCGGCGCTTGCGAACGGGCGACAGCGCTAGGGTGGCCGTTCTGTCGGGTACGATTCTGAAAGCGAACCCCAGCATGCACTCGCGCGTTGTCGGGCTCTTGCTGGCCGCGGTCCTGGCAATCAGCGCGGCGCTCAATTTCGTCAACCTCGGCTCGTCCAGTCTATTCAGCGATGAGGCCATCTACGCGGTGCCGGCGCACAACGCCCTCGCGCATGGCCAGTGGTATCCGCTGATTTACCGGGACCAGGAATACACCTGGAAGCCGCCGCTGGCAGTTTGGCCGGTCGCGGCTTCGTTCCTGATATTCGGCGAAAGCGCCTTCGCAGACCGATTGCCGAGCGCGTTCTTCGCGGTGTTGGTTGCAGGCTTGGTATACATCTGTGCGAGCAGCATGCTCGGCGCCTGGTACGCATTTTTTGCCGCCGTCGTTTTTGCCGCCTGCCCACTCTGGTTCCAGTGGCATGGTGCACGCGAAGGCGTCGCCGATCCGCTGTTGTGTCTGCTTCTGCTCGGTACGCTGGCCGGCTACCAACGCTATCGCGAGACGGGTGCGCGTCTACCGCTGGCGATCGCATGCGGCGCGGTCGCGCTGAGTGGCTTGTGCAAGGGGCTGACCGGTCCCGCGTTCATTTTCGTGGCAACTGCCTGCAATGAATGTCGGGTTGCATTTTCCCAACCACGGGCGACCCGCGAGCCGTGGCGTCGCGCTCTGCTCCGGGCGCTGCGTACGCCGGCAGTACTCTTTGTGTCCGGCGTCTCGCTGTATGCGATTTGGCTTGCGGACAACGTCGTGCGCAACCCCGGGTTCGTCGCACAGCTCTACCGCGATGTCGTCAGCAGGACGCTGCATGGCGTAGATCCGGACCATGTGCAAGGCGCCGGTTTCTATCTTCGCAGTCTGGTTCAGGTGTGCGGGTATCCAGGGCTGGCGCTGATACTGTTCGGAGCTCTGGTCGCCTTGCGATCTGCGGAAAACGAGCGCCTGCGGCTCACCGCGGTATGGGCGATTGCGGTTACGGTGCTGATCCATTGCTCGGTGTCGAAACTGCCGTGGTACCTCGATTCGGCGCTGCCGGCCATGGCCATTCTGGCTGCGGCGGGAATGCGCGCGATCATTGGAACGATGCCGAGAGGCTGGCTGTTTGCTGCAGCCAGCATCGTCGTTCCGCTGACCGTCGCCGCGAATCAGACGCTGCGTGCCTGGCACACGGTCCGTTATGCCGCGCCACGAAAGATCCACATGCAGGCATTGGCTGACGCCGTGACACGCACGCCCGAAGCACGCTTCTACAGCGACAATTTCGATCACCCGCCGACGCCGGACTTTTCGGGCTGGAACATGTATTTTCGTGAATGGAATCAGTATTACCTGGACCGTCTCGAAGGTGTCACCTTGCCTGTGCCGGACCGTTTGCAGGCCAGTGGCTGCGACATCGTATTGACCGACCGCGCACCGCAGTTGCTGGCTCGGCCTGGCTTCGAGGGAGCGCGCATCGTGCGGCTGAAAAGATTCGATCATCGTGAAGCGGAACTCGCGGTGATGGATCTGTGCCAGGGGCGGATCGCGGCGCAACTGGCGGGCAGCTGAGCCGGCACGAGCCTGCGCGACCTTGCTGCGCCGCGCCAGCTCGGGTATGATTACGTCGTTAAGGGGCCTCAATCGAGGCCTTTTTGTTAGCTCAAGGATTTGAGCGCGTTGCCGATGTTTGGATGCGAGACAACGGCGGACTATGGAAAGGCCTTCATGGCCTTTTTTTATTCCCGTCACTTTCATATATGCGTAATACGGAATTGACCGAATTGCTGGCGCCGGTGGTGGCGGATCTGGGACTCGAATGCCTCGGCGTCGAGTACAGCCCGTCGCATGGGAACTCTCTGGTGCGTGTCTATATCGACGCGCCGGACCGCGCGGTGACGGTGGATGACTGCGAAGCGGCGAGCCGGCAGATCTCGGCCACGCTCGACGTAAACGATCCGGTGCAGGGCCGCTACACGCTGGAAGTGTCCTCGCCGGGGCTGGATCGGCCGCTGTTCACGCCGGAGCAATTCGCGCGTTTTATCGGTCAAAGCACGAAGCTGGAAGTGAACCTGCCGATCAACGGACGGCGCCGTTTCCAGGGGCCGATCCGTGCGGTGGAAGGATCCACGATCGTGCTGGACCAGGATGGAACCGAAGTGCGTATCGCGCACGAGAATGTGCACAAGGCCAAGCTGGTGCCGGATTTCGGCGAACCCGCGGCCAAACCGGGCAAAGGCAAAAAGCCGAAGAATTTGAAGTGAGAATTCGCAAATGAGCAAAGAACTACTGCTGGTCGTGGACGCCGTCGCCAACGAAAAGGGCGTCGCCAAGGACGTGATCTTCGAAGCGATGGAAGCGGCGCTCGCTTCCGCGGCGAAGAAGCGCTATCCGAACGAAGACATTGCCGCGCGCGTCAGCATCGATACCGAGAGCGGCGATTACGAAACCTTCCGCCGCTGGGAAGTCGTCGCCGATGACGTCGTCATGGAATCGCCGGATCGCCAGATCCGCCTCATGGATGCCGTCGACACGAATCCCGACATCCAGGTCGGCGAGTTCATCGAGGAGCCGATCGAGAATCCGGAATTCGGACGCATCGCCGCGCAGGCCGCCAAGCAGGTCATCGTGCAACGCGTGCGCGAAGCCGAGCGTGCGCAGGTGGTCGAGGCCTACAAGGATCGCGTCGGCGAACTGCTGACCGGCGTCGTCAAGCGCGTCGAGCGCGGCAGCGTGTATCTGGATCTCGGCGGCAACGCCGAAGCGTACATCGCGCGCGACAAGGCGATTCCGCGCGAAGCCGTGCGCGCGGGTGACCGCATCCGCGGTTATCTGTACGAGGTGCGCCCGGAGCCGCGCGGGCCGCAGCTGTTCGTCTCGCGCACCGCGCCGGAATTCATGATCGAGCTGTTCAAGCTCGAGGTGCCGGAAGTCGGCCAGGGCCTCGTCGAGATCAAGGGCGCCGCGCGCGATCCGGGCGATCGCGCCAAGATCGCCGTGCTCGCGCACGATCATCGCACCGATCCGATCGGCGCCTGCATCGGCATGCGCGGTTCGCGCGTGCAGGCGGTGTCGAACGAGCTCAACGGCGAGCGCATCGACATCGTGTTGTGGAACGACAACTCCGCGCAATTCGTGATCAACGCGATGGCTCCGGCCGAAGTGCAGTCGATCATCGTCGACGAAGAAAAGCACTCCATGGACATTGCCGTCGCCGAAGACAAGCTGTCGCAGGCGATCGGGCGCGGCGGCCAGAACGTGCGCCTGGCGAGCAAGCTGTCGGGCTGGCAGCTCAACGTGATGACGCAGGACCAGGTCGCCGCGAAATCCGAAGCCGAGCAGATCGCCGCGCGCGAATTGTTCCAGCAGAAACTCGAGGTCGATGCGGAGATCGCCGGCATTCTCGTGCAGGAGGGATTCACGACAGTCGAGGAAATCGCCTACGTGCCGACCGGCGAGTTGCTCGCGATCGAAGGCTTCGACGAGAACATCGTCGAGGAGCTGCGCGCGCGTGCGCGCGACGCGCTGCTCACCGAGGCGCTGGCGGTCGAAGAGGACATCGAAGACAACAAGCCGGCCGAAGACCTGCTTGAAGTCGAAGGGCTCGACGAGCCCACCGCGTTCGCGCTCGCCGAGCATGGCGTGATCACGCGCGAGAACCTGGCCGACCTGGCCACGGACGAGCTCATGGAATTCGCGATCGAAGGCATGGACGAAAAGCGCGCGGCGGCGCTGATCATGGCGGCGCGCGAGCAGCAGGCACACGCCGCGTAGCGGCTCGGTCTTCGGGTAATAGATACGGGATGTGCCATGGGCACTTGACGCACAAATGCGCTGCTCGTTCCGCCCGCTGCGGGACGACGGCATAGAGAAGTACGAGTCGCGCGAATAGCGCACTCGCGAGGAGAATACGACGAATGTCGGATGTAACGATCAAACAATTGGCCGGAGTGCTCGGCATGGGCGTGGACAAGCTGCTTGTCCAACTCGCCGAAGCGGGCATGACGTTTTCCAATCCCGACCAGGTCGTGTCGAGCACGCAGAAGGTGAAGCTGCTCGGCTTCCTGCGCCGCACGCACGGCAAGGACAAGGAGGCGACGGAGGACAGCGCACCGCGCCAGATCACGCTCAAGCGCAAGACCGTCAGCGAGCTGACCGTCAACCAGGGCGCCGCGCGCGGCAAGACCGTCAATGTCGAAGTGCGGCAGAAGCGCACGTACGTAAAGCGCAGCACGATCGGCGAAGTCCAGGAAGTGGATGCCGAGCGCGAGGACGCTCTGCGCAAGCTGCAGGAATCCCAGGCCCAGCGCGACGCCGAGAACGCCGCGTTGCAGGCGCAGGATCAGCGCCGTCACGACGAGCAAGCCAAGCTGCGCGCAGCTGAGGAAGCGCGCCGCGCGGCAGAAGAGGAAGCGCGCAAGCAGGCTGAAGCCAAGGCCAAGCCTGCCGAAGAAGCGCCCAAGGCCGAGAAGCCGGCCAAAGGCGAAGACCACGCGCCGAAAAAAGCACACGCGGGCGAGAATCGACATGGTCGCGCCGCGCCAAGCGAGGAAGCGCCGCATCGTCACGCCAAGGCCAAGCATGGCTCGCATCGCATGCGCGAAGAAGGCGGCGAGGAAGTCGAAGGCGGTCCAACCTATTTTGGCGCCGAGCTGCATTTGTCCGACGCCGGCCACGCGCGTCGCGGTGCGGTAAAGAAGAAGCCACGCCGCCAGATCGAGCCGGCGCGCGCCGCGACGGGTTCGCATGCATTCTCGCGGCCGGTCGCGCCGATGGTGCGCGATGTTCCGGTCGGCGAAACGATCATGGTTTCCGAGCTCGCTGCAAAGATGGCGGTGAAAGGCGCCGACGTGGTCAAGACGCTGTTCAAGATGGGCGTCATGGCCACGATCAATCAGGTCATCGACCACGACACCGCAGTGCTCGTCATCGAGGAACTCGGCCACACGGCGGTGAAAGCCGAAGAAAAGAGCGCGGAGACGACATTGACGAAAGTCGAAGTGCAGGGCGACAAGGAGCCGCGCCCGCCGGTCGTCACGATCATGGGCCACGTCGACCACGGCAAGACGTCGCTGCTCGATTACATCCGCCGCGCCAAGGTGGCCGCGGGCGAAGCCGGCGGCATCACCCAGCACATCGGCGCGTACCATGTGCAGACGGACAAGGGCGTGATCAGTTTCCTCGACACGCCGGGCCATGCGGCGTTCACCGCGATGCGCGCGCGCGGCGCCAAGCTCACCGACATCGTCGTGCTGGTTGTCGCTGCCGATGACGGCGTCATGCCGCAAACGATCGAGGCGATCCAGCACGCCAAGGCGGCGCATGTGCCGCTGATCGTCGCCGTCAACAAGATCGACAAGCCGGAAGCCAATCCCGATCGCGTCAAGCAGGACATGATCCAGCACGAAGTCGTCTCCGAAGATTTCGGCGGCGACACGCAATTCGTGCCGGTGTCGGCGAAGACCGGCCAGGGCGTGGACAATCTGCTCGATGCGATCCTGCTGCAGGCCGAACTCATGGAGCTCAAGGCCGTCAAGGACACGCGCGCCACGGGCGTCGTCGTCGAATCGAGCCTGGACAAGGGCCGCGGTCCGGTTGCGACGATCCTCGTGCAACAGGGCACGCTCAAGAAGGGCGACTTTCTGGTCACCGGCGTCGAGTACGGCCGCGTGCGCGCGATGTTCGACGAAGCCGGCCGCCAGGTCGACAGCGCCGGACCGTCGATTCCGGTACAGGTTTTGGGTCTATCCGGCGTGCCGGATGCCGGCGATGATTTCGTCGTCGTCGACGACGAACGCCTGGCCAAGCAGGTCGCTTCCGAGCGCGAAGCCAAGCGCCGCGAATCGCGCATGACCAAGACCGCGATGCGCAGCATGGAAGACGTCATCTCGACGATGGGCCAGGAAGAACTGCGCGTGCTCAATCTCGTCGTCAAGGCCGACGTGCAGGGTTCCGTCGAAGCGCTGCGCGATTCACTCACCGCGATCGGTACCGACAAGATCCGCGTCAACGTGATCGCATCGGGCGTCGGCGGCATCACCGAATCCGATGCCACGCTGGCCGCGGCATCGAAGGCGATCATGATCGGCTTCAACGTGCGCGCCGATGCGTCCGCGCGCAAGGTCGTCGCCGAAAACGGCGTGGACCTGCGCTACTTCTCGATCATCTACGACGTGATCGACCAGGTGAAACAGGTCGCGACCGGCCTGCTCGGCACCGAGATCCGCGAAGAGATCATCGGCACCGCGCAAGTGCGCGACGTGTTCCGCTCGTCGAAGTTCGGCGCGATCGCCGGTTCCATGGTCATCGAAGGTGTGGTCAAGCGCCACAAGCCGATCCGCGTGTTGCGCGACAACACCGTGATCTTCCAGGGCGAACTCGAGTCGCTGCGTCGCTTCAAGGAAAACGTCGACGAGGTGCGCAACGGCATGGAGTGCGGCATCGGCGTCAAGCAGTACAACGACGTCAAGCCGGGCGACCAGATCGAGTGCTATGAACGTATCGAAGTCGCCCGTACGCTGTAACCAATAGTCGTCATTCCGGGGCCGCCGCAGGCGGAGCCCGGAATCCAGTTCCTTCTTTCCGCGAGCAAAGATCAAGAACTGGATTCCCGCCTTCGCGGGAATGACGGCTGGTTTGAGGAGATATTGATCATGCCTTCCCGTTCATTCTCCCGTTCCGACCGCCTCTCCGCCGAGCTGCGCCGCCTGCTCGGCACGATGGTGCACGAAGCCGTGCGCGACAATGCGCTGCCGTCGATGAGCGTGTCCGACGTAGAAGTCACCAAGGACTTCGACGTCGCCAACATATTCGTCACCGCGCTGGTCCCGGAGCAGGCCAAGGAAGGCGTCAAGGCGCTGAACGAGCTGGCCAAGGAATTCCGCATGGAATTGTCCAAGACCATGCGCGTGCGCCGCGTGCCGGAGCTGCGCTTCAAGTACGACGATTCGGTCGACCGCGGCGAGCGCATCGAGGCGTTGCTGCGCGGCGAGAAGTGAAACGCGCATATCGCGACATCAGCGGCATCCTGCTGCTCGACAAGCCCATCGGACTGAGTTCGAACAAAGCGCTGCAGAAAGCGCGGCACCTGTTCGAGGCGAACAAGGCCGGGCATACCGGCAGTCTCGATCCGTTGGCGACCGGGCTGTTGCCGATCTGTTTCGGCGAGGCGACGAAGATCGCCGGCCACCTGCTCGGTTCGCGCAAAGCCTACGCTGCTGAGTGCCGGCTTGGGATTACGACGACGACGGACGATGCCGAAGGCGAAGTGCTCTCGACTCGCCCGGTGCCAGCGCTGAGCGACGCGCAGATCGAAGCCGCGCTGGCTACTCTGCGCGGCCGCATCGTGCAGAAGCCGCCGGCGTATTCGGCAATCAAGCAAGGCGGCGTGGCGTTGTACAAACGCGCGCGGCGCGGCGAAGACGTGCAAGTGCCGTCGCGCGAAGTCGTCGTCGATCGACTCGATGTCATTGAGCGCGCGGGCGATACGCTGCATCTGCACGTCGAATGCGGCTCGGGGACGTACGTGCGCAGTCTCGCGCGCGATCTGGGCGAACGCCTTGGCTGCGGCGCGCATCTGACTGCGCTGCGTCGGCTTTGGGTCGAACCGTTTCGCGAACCGCGCATGCACACGCTGGCGCAGCTCGAGCAAGTGCGCGAAAAATCCGCACTGGACGGGCTGGATGCCTTACTGCTGCCCCTGAACGAAGGCCTTGCCGGGCTGCCGGCTCTGGCCGTTTCGGCGGATCAGGCGCGTGATTTGCGCCAGGGCAAGCGCCTGTTGCAGCCGGGTTTGACCGAACAGCCGCTGTGCCGGGCCGTCGCGGTGGACGGCAACCTGGTGGCCCTGGTCGCGATCGACAACGGCGGCGAGGTGCGCGTGCTGCGCGGCTTCAACGCGGTCGCGTAAAGCCACCTTTCCCGAGCGAAAACGGTTACAATAAGCG
>Ga0207639_10003870_pt1 | contig 10084 bp, 5 predicted proteins | sample KBSCornC32_FD_184299 | JGI IMG/M metagenome (GOLD analysis project Ga0207639, IMG submission 184299) | Corn rhizosphere microbial communities from Kellogg Biological Station, Michigan, USA - KBS Corn C3-2 (SPAdes) (version 2) | ecosystem: Host-associated > Plants > Roots > Rhizosphere > Soil ...
AGCAATACCGCCGGGCCCTCAGCCTCGACACGCTGACGATCGGGTTTGCGCGGCGGTTCGCCACGTACAAGCGGGCCCATTTGATCTTTCGCGATATCGAGCGCATCGCTGCACTGCTCAACGACCCGCGGCGTCCGGTGCAGCTCGTCTTCGCCGGCAAGGCCCATCCGCAGGATGAGCCCGGCAAGCAGATTTTGCAGCAGATCGCCCGCCTCTCGCACGACAAGCGGTTTTTAGGCAAGGTGGTGTTCGTCGAAGACTATGACATCAAGACGTGCCGGCATCTGGTGCAGGGGGTCGACGTCTGGCTCAATACGCCCAGGCGGCCGCTGGAGGCCTCGGGCACCAGCGGCATGAAGGTGGTCCTCAACGGGGGCCTCAACCTGTCAATCCTGGACGGCTGGTGGGCCGAAGCCTACGACAGCACGAACGGCTTCGCGATCGGGTCGGATGAAACCCATACCTCGACCGACGTGCAGGACGAACGCGACGCGAAGTCACTGTATGAGGTCCTCGAGAACGAAGTCGTCCCCCTCTATTACGACCGCTGCCACGACGGCCTGCCGCGCAACTGGCTGGCCCGCATGAAGCGCTCGATCCGCACGCTGGGCTGGCGGTTCAGCGCCGATCGGATGGTGATGGACTACGTGCAGAAATGCTACCTCCCCGCCGCGGGAGGCATGTCGAGCGACATGACGTTTTGCTGAGCCGTAGGTCCCATCTGCCGGGTGGTGACCGGTAACCGGCGGAGGCCTTCGATCACCGCCGTTCACGAGGGCTCAACGAGCGCCGAGCGGAGAGAATTCCAGCTTGTACCGACATCTTGCGCGCACGGTCACCGCCCGGCAGGCGGGACCTACCGTGCCTCGTCGCCCAGCAGCTTGTCGATCGCGGCGCCCAGCTTGTCGACCTTCACCGACGTGCTCACCACGTTGCCGGTCTTATCGACCAGCCACAGGGCGGGGAGGTCCATGATGCCGTAGCGCACGGCGATCGGGTTGTTCCAGCCGCGCTGCTCGGCGTCGGAAAAGAAGATCTGCGGCCAGTTGATCTTGTTCTTCGCGGCGAACTGCTGCATGTGCGCGGGTTCCTGATCAAGGTTCACACCAATGACTTGCAGTCCCTTGCGCGACGAGGCCTTGAGCACGGGCATCAGCTTGGGCAGCAGCTCCTGAAAGGGCTCGGCCTGTGAATTCCAGAACACGACCAGCACGACCTTGCCGAGCATGTCGTCGATGTTCACCTGGTCGCCGTCAACCGTCGGACCGACGACTTTGGGTGGCTTGCCAGCCAGTTTCATCCGCCGCACGATCGGCGTGACGCGGGCCGCGATCGGGTTGTTCGGAAACTTCTTCAAGATCTGCACGTAACAGGTGAGCGCCTCTTTGTTGAGGCCGGCGATTTCGCAGCTTCGCCCGGCCGCGAACAGCAGGGGAAGCGAGCGGCGTTCTTCGGTCGGAAAGTTTTCGGCGAAATAACGGGCTGCCGTCGCGAATTCGACGAGCCACTTGGCATCGTCGGCCGGTGCGCTTTTCGCCAGGCCATACATCAGGTTGACCTGGGCGTGCGCCGCCTCGGCCGCGGCGGCAGACTTGGGGGCGCGCTTGACCAGGGCGACGGCATCTTCGTTGAGCAGGTCGATCTGCTCGGCGTCTCCCGCGAGGGCCAGTTGCATGCGGGCTTCCATCAGATTGTGGACGGCCTGGTTGAACACCGATTCTTTCTTGGGGTCCTTGTGGGTCAGGGCGATGGCCTGCTGCGAGAGCTTGACGATCTTCTCGTTTTTCTCTTTGCGGTGCTTCTTGAGCACTGCCACGTCTTCGGTCTTGGGAGGAGCTTCAAGAAAGAGCTGCGACGCCTCGTACACCATTGCTTCCGGAGTCCCCGCCTTGGGGGCGACCGCATTCTGCTCCTCGGCCATGTCTTCTTTGTCGGATTCGATATCTTCCGGGTCGTCGTCCGGGTCCACCTCGTCGTCGGCGCCGGGTTTGGCGGGAGTGGCCGATTTGGATGGCGTTGATTTCGACGGAGCTGCCTTTGACGGTGCGGCGTTGGCCGACGCGGATGAGCCCACGGTTTTGGACGCGGTGGCCGATTTAGCCCCCGTCGTCTTAGTCGCAGCCGTCGGCTTGCCGGGAATCGCCAGTGTGGGGAGGCTGTTTTCCTGCTCGTCGCCGGCTGTCGTGGTCGCGTCAGCGGTCTGCGGCGGCTCGGAATTGCCACAGCCGGAGGCCGTGAATAGCATCAAACCGGCGCAAAAACATCCCAATAGGCACGCTCTAACAACGCTCATCGCTCTCCCTCCCTGGAGACTTTGAAGGCCACGGGGGCGGTTTCTGAACGCAGACGCGTGCATCCGACACCTTCCCCATGATGACGGAAGCGGTTTTTACGGGAAAATGCCACGACAGGGCAATAGCGGATTTGGGTGATTATGTCCGCGGGCTCACGGTGAACTGTGCGCCGACCCTTGCCATCTTGATGGCAAGTGAACGAGGTTCCGTCGCTAAAACTCCGGGCGCGATAAAACCAGACCCCGGCCGGCTCGCCCGGCCGGTGAATCAGGTTCTCACGCGCCCGATTCGAAGTTGGACCTTATCCGTCGCTTGTGAGCCGAAAAACCTCATTCACCTTGCCACACAAGGTGGCAGGGGTCTTGTTCATGCATTTCTGTCCACGACTAGCCACGAAACCTCGTTTCCCGACGTACGTCGGGACCGGACGAGCCGGCAGGAGTCGAAAATCACAAAGTGCGTCGCACGCCCGACCGAACAATCGCTCGTTGGACGCGGCATGGGGACAGGCCGTAAGATAAAGACTGTTCCGACCTTGAATCGTTTTCAGTTTTGACCGGATGTCTGGCATGCGCGTGCTGGTCCTGGCGATTGTTACCGGTGGCCTGGGGCTGATCGGGTCCCCGACCAGTTCCGCCGCCGCGCCCGCGGACGACCTGAGCCGGAAGTTTTTCGAACAGTATTGCCGGACCTGTCACAGCGGCGAGAAGCCCAAGGGGGACTTCCAGGTCGACACGCTCGCGCGCGACTTTGCCGACAAAGAGAACCGCGAGCAGTGGCGAAAAGTCGTTGAGCAACTCAAGACCGGCACGATGCCACCCAAGGGGAAGCCTCGTCCTGCCGCCAGCGAAGCGCAGGCACTGACCGATTGGATCGACGGCCAAGTTGCGGCGGCCGAAGCTGCACACCAGGGGCGCGCCGTCATGCGGCGGCTGAACCAGTCCGAGTACGAGAACACGGTGCGCGATCTCTTGGGCGTCGACGTCGAACTCAAGGACGTATTGCCCGTCGATTCGGCTTCCGGAGGTTTCGACACGAGTGCCGAGACGCTGCATGTTTCGTCGTACCTCCTGCAGAATTACCTCAAAGCGGCCGAACGCGTGTTGGAGGCGGCCGTTGCGGGGGGCCCGCGCCCCGCGCAGGTCAAACGACGACTCGACGCGAAGGCCGCCACGCGAAAGCAGGGGGTTTCCCGCGAACTGGACGATGGCGTGGCGATTTTTGCGTCGGACCTCGCGTCGAATATCCAGACCGTCTTCTGGTCGTTTCTCACCCGCGACCGGGGCAAATATCGTTTCCGCATCTCGGCGTATGCGTATCAAAGCGACAAGCCAGTCATCTTTCACGTGAACGGCGGCACCGATGACCTCGGCGTCGAGCCGTACCTGATCGGACACTTCGAGGTCCCCCCGGAAAAAATGACGCAAGGCAACCCGACCGTCGTCGAGTTCGTCGAACAGATGGAGGCCGGGCGCAATATTCGCATCCTGGTGGACACCGAAATGCGAGCGCTTACCCTGCAGCGCACTGGTGCCGAGAAATACGAGGGCCCGGGGGTGGTCTTCCAGTGGGTCGATGTTGAAGGCCCGCTGGGCGATTCGTGGCCTCCGGCCAGTTATCGCATGCTGTTTGGAGATCTGCCGCAGGCCCCGGCGGCCGACAAATCCAACCGTCGCGAGGCCGTCTCGCAGCAACCGCTGGCCGACGCCGAGGCGATTCTGCGGAAGTTCACGCGGCGGGCGTTCCGACGGTCAGTGACCGACACAGACGTGAAGCCCTTCCTCGACCGCGTGCGCGCCAAGCTGGATGCGAAGTCTTCATTCGAGCAGGCGCTGCGGACGGGCCTGAAGGGGGTGCTGGTTTCGCCCGATTTTCTGCTGCTTCGCGAGACCGTCCGTCCCGCAGGGCCAGGGGCGTCACCTGACGACGCGGCCGCGCTGGATGACTTTTCGCTGGCCAGTCGGTTGTCGTATTTCCTGTGGAGCTCGATGCCCGATGACGAACTGCTGAAGCTCGCCGAAGAGGGCCAGTTAAGCCGGCCGGAAATCCTGCGCACGCAGGTCGAACGGATGCTGAGCGATCCCAAAGCCAGGGCGTTCACCGACAACTTCGCCGGCCAATGGCTCGGGCTTCGCGACATCGACGCCACGCTGCCCGACCGGCAGCTCTATCCCGAGTACGACGACATCCTCCGGTCGGCAATGCTCAAAGAAGTGTATTTGTTCTTCGACGAAGTGCTCAAGCAGGACTTAAGTCTGACGAACTTCATCGCCTCCGACTTCAGTTTCCTCAATGGGCGGCTTGCCAATCATTACGGCATTCCGGGGGTGGCCGGGCTCGAGTCGCGCAAAGTCTCGCTGCCGGCCGACAGTCATCGCGGCGGGTTGCTGACGATGGCCGGTATCCTCAAGGTGACGGCCAACGGCACGACGACCTCACCGATCGTGCGCGGGGCGTGGGTGCTCGATCGCATTCTGGGGACTCCGCCTCCGCGGCCTCCCGCCAACGTCGAAGCGGTCGAGCCCGACATCCGCGGCGCTACGACGATCCGCAAGCAACTGGAGAAGCATCGGCAGGTCGAATCGTGTGCGGCGTGCCACGTGACCATTGATCCCCCCGGGTTCGCGCTGGAAAACTTCGACGTCATCGGAGGCTGGCGCGAGAATTACCGCAGCCTTGGAAACGGAGAGCCCGTCACCGTGGCCGGGCGGCAGATGCGATACAAAAACGGCCCCCCCGTCGAAGCCGGCGACGCATTGGCCGACGGCCGGCATTTCCAGAATATCGACGAATTCAAGCAGCTCGTGCTGTCGGACAAAGATCAACTGGCCCGGGCGCTCGCCGTCAAGTTGCTGACGTACGCGATCGGCGTGCCTCCGACGAGGGCCGATCGGGCGAGAATCGAGGCAATCGTCGAATCAGTTCGCGGCAAAAACTACGGCTTCCGCGCGCTTGTGCACGAAGTCGTGCAGAGTGAGGTGTTTCGGAGTAAATGAGAATGTCGTGCAAACTCCATTTTTCTGTCATTTTATTTTTCTGTCCACTCCTCGTCGCTTACCCAACTGCTATTCAGGAAAAGTTACGGTGGACAGAAAAATACGGGGACAGAAAAATGATGACATGTTGATACCGCCGGTTTCTGTTCACACACGCTGACTTTTTTGCACCTGACAAAATTAAGATGGTGATCCATGCAGAATTCCCGCCGCCAGTTTTTGCGTGCCGCCGGCGTATCGTTGGCCCTGCCGTGGCTCGACGCATTTGTCCCCAGACCGGCCCGCGGCGCCGCTGTCCCCGGTCCGCCGCGACGGATGATTTGTATTTGTGCTCCACTCGGATTTTACCCGGGCAATTTTATTCCGCAGGAAACGGGTCGGACCTATACGCTGTCCCCACATCTGGAAGTGCTGGGGGATTACCGCGACGATTTCACAGTGATCTCCGGGTTGGCGGGAATCAACGGCGGCCACCAGGCGATCGCCGGCTTTCTGACCGGCGTGCCGGGAGCAGGCCAGCCCGGCATTCGCAATGCGATCTCGGTCGATCAGTTTGCGGCAGAGCATATCGGCGCCGAGACGCGCTTCCCCAGCCTGGCCCTCACGGGCGAGGGGCTCGGGCTGTCGTTCACCCGGACTGGCGCGCGCGTGCCGGCGCACAACTCGCCGTCGCGGTTATTCGCCGAGATGTTTCTCGAGGGACACGATAGCGAAGTCGAGGCCCAGTTGTCTCGCCTGGAAGAAGGCCGCAGCATCCTCGATGACGTGCGCGGTCAGGCGAAGTCATTGCGGTCGAATCTGGGCGGCGACGATCGCGACCGGCTCGACGAATATCTCACGAGCGTCCGCGAGCTGGAGGAGCGGCTGGTCATCGACGAGAAATGGTGCAAGACCCCCAAGCCCAGGGTGACCGTAGAGCCCCCCAAAGATATTTCCAATCGCAACGACCTGATCGGCCGCACGCGGCTCTTGTTCGAGCTGGCGCACCTGGCCATTCAAACCGATTCCACGCGCCTTGTCACGATCATGCTGGCCGGTTCGACGAGCGCCCCGCCGATTGCGGGGGTGACGCAGGGGCATCACGACCTGTCGCATCACGGCAAGGACCCGGGCAAGCTGGCGCAGCTCAACCTCATCGAAGTCGAGTGCATGAAGGTCCTGCGCGACCTTGTCGCGCGCCTCAAGCAATCTCAGGAGGGCGGCGAGACTCTGCTCGACCGCACGGCGGTCTACATGAGCAGCAACCTGGGAGACGCCAGCAGCCACTCCACCCGGAACCTGCCCGTCCTCGTCGCCGGCGGCGGCTTCCAGCACGGACAGCACCTGGCCTTCGATCCGCAGAGCCCGCCGCCGTTATGCAATCTGTACGTCAGCATGCTGCAGCGACTAGGGATCGAAGTCGACAAATTCAGCACCGGCACCGGCCGGCTCTCCGGATTGGAGTTCAAGCGAAGCTGACCACAATTCGCTATCACTGGCCGCCAATCCGTGATACGATTTGATTGCAGACTGCTGATGACCGGCGGACTGCCAGCGCTCATGGGCTATGACAGCTCCTCTCTGCTCATTCAGCAGAGCAGGAGCTTTTTTTGTATCCGCATTTCCGGGAAATCACTTTCAGGTGAGTCGAGCCATGTCCGCCCTCCAGACAATCTTGCATCCGACCGATTTCTCAGACAGCTCGCGGCACGCGTTCGAGACCGCCTGCTCACTGGTCAAGGACAAAAACACCCGCTTGATCGTCCTGCACGTCGCGCCGCCATTCACGGGCCCGGTCCCCGTCGAACCGGCGCCGAACCCTTTGGTCTCTGCCGAGTCGCAGGCATTCCTGGCGGGGAGATACACGTGGCCGCAGCCCGCCGATCCGCGGATCATCGTCGAGCATCGAGTCGCGGAAGGCGAAGCGCCGCGCGAGATTCTTAATCTGGCGAATGTACTCAAATGCGACATGATCGTCATCGGAACTCACGGTCGGACCGGGTTCAGCCGGCTGCTCACCGGCAGCGTTGCCGAAGAAGTCATGCGGAAGGCCGCTTGTCCGGTGCTGGCCGTCAAAGCGCCGCTCCCCGAAACCGCGGCGGCTGTAGCTGAACCAGTGACGGTTCCCGGCGAAATCGTCGACCTGCGACGTTCCGGGCCGGCACTCACAAAAACACGGTCAGAGAAACTGGTTCGGACCGACCAATTCGAGCTCATCCGGCTGTTCGTTCCAGCGGGAAAAGAAATCGCCGAGCACAAAGCGCCGGGAGTGCTGATCGTCGAATGCCGGGACGGCCGGGTTGCCTTTACGGCGCTGGGCAGGACGCAGGAGCTGCAGGCCGGCCAACTCCTCTTTTTGCCCGCCGCAGAACCGCATTCGCTGAAAGGAATTGAAGACGCGTCACTGCTGCTGACGGTCGTGTTGTGAATACCAAGAGGCACCTTACGGCAGCACGAACACACTCACCGATGAGGGCATGTCTTTCGTACGAAAAACACTCTGGGTCGTCTTCTGGAAGTCGGCCGGTTTGGCACGATAAATATCGACGAACGTCTGCGGATTGCGATCGACCAGCGGGAACCAGCTTGATTGCACCTGAATCATGACCCGGTGGCCGCTGCGGAATGTGTGACACACGTCCTGCAGCGTGAAATTCACCGGGGTTGCTGTGGCGGGCTCGAACGGCTCGGGTTTCTCGTAGCTGTTACGGAACTTGCCACGCATCACATCGCCGCGCACCAGTTGCTGGTAACCACCCATGCGAACCCCTTTGGGATTCGGATTGGGATCGGGGAAATCGTCGGGATAAACGTCGACGACTTTGACGACCCAGTCGGAATCGGTTCCTGTCGTCGCGACGAAGAGCTTCGCTTCGATCGGCCCGGCGATCGTCAGGTCCTCTTCCAGAACATCGCCCGTATACGTCAGCACGTCGGGCCGCCGCGAAGCGAACCGCTGGTCGTCGGTCATGTACTCCTTGACCATGCCCGTGGAGGTCGTCTCCAGAAATGGAACGGGCTTATCGGGGTCGCTGGGAAATTGATCGACAGGCCCATTCAGTTTTTTTGATTCTATCGGCGGTTGTGGAGACAGCTTGCCTCCTTCGCGGAAATAAAGCGTCTTCGTCCTGGCTGCCTTCGGCGGCCAGGCGTCATATTTCCGCCAGACATTGGTGCCGGTCTCGAACATCCAGGCTTCGGGAATCTCGGGCGTCCCTTTGTCCTTGAGGTGCTGTTCGAAAAACGGCAACTCGATCTGCTCGCGGTAAAATTCACCCGTCTTGGAATTAAACGGGGCGTTGCCCAGTTTCAGCCCGTCGTCTTTGTTCCATCCGCCGTGAACCCAGGGCCCCATTACCAACAGGTTCGTCGTTTTGGGCGAGTTGCGTTTGAGATTTTTGTAGACTTCCAGGGCGCCAAACAGGTTCTCGGCGTCGAACCAGCCCCCCACGGTGAGCACGGCCGGTTTGATGTCTTTCAGGTGCGGGCGAATATTGCGGGCCTTCCAGAAATCGTCGTACGTGCCGTGCTGCATGGCCTCGTCCCAGAACGCCGCTTCGCCCTTGAAGAATTTCTTTCCTGCCTCATTCAAAGGACCGAGTTTGCGGAAGAACTCATAACCGTCGGGCGTTTCAAAATCGAACGTGGCGTCGAATTTCTTCGTCGGCTCGGGGCGCGGCTTATCGAAGCGCGACATGAAGCCAAACATGTGCACGAGGATGAGTGCGCCGTTGTGATGCCAGTCGTCGCCGACGAACCAGTCGGTGACCGGCGCCTGCGGCGAGGCGGCCTTGAGCGCCGGGTGGGCGTCGATCATGCCGGCGGCCGTATAGAACCCGGGATACGAAATGCCCCACTGGCCGACTTTGCCATTGTGGTTGGGGACGTGCTTGAGCAGCCAGTCGATCGTGTCGAAGGTGTCGCTGCTTTCGTCGATGTCGTTGGGGCTCTTCTTGGCCGGGTTGTGGGGCCGCATGTTGACGAATTCCCCTTCCGACATCCAGCGGCCGCGCACGTCCTGGATCACGAAGATATATCCCGCTTTGGTGAACAGCGGCGTGGGCCCCGGCAGATCGCGATACGAATCGGCGCCGTACGGCTTGGCGCTGTACGGCGTGCGCGTGAGCAGGATCGGCCAGGTTTGGCTCTGGTCCTTGGGAACATAGACGGCCGTAAACAGCTTCTTGCCGTCGCGCATCGGGATGCGATACTCATATTTGGTGTACTTTGCCTTGACCTCGGCGACCCTTTCTTCTTTGAGCTTGGCTTCGACGGGATCGACTGGTGCCTGAGCGATGGCATATCGCGAACACGCAGTCTCGATCGCGAACAGCAGGCAACAAATCGGTAACCAGCGCAAACCCAGCTTCATGTTGCTCTCCCTCGACGTCGTACGAAATTTCAGTGAACCTCTTCTTCCCAAGCTGACTGCTGTGCAGTCCGCATGCATCCTACCCTTTGTCCTCGTACAGTGAAACTCGCGCTCCTGCATCATTTGCACAGATTTTCGCGATGTGCCATGATGCGTTACTCGATTTCATTTCCCGCGGTGAGGACTGCATCCCATGTCAATTCGATTGGTTTGTCCCGCCTGCCAGCATCCGCACTTTGTCTCGGAAACGCGGCTGGAGACGACGATTCGCTGCAAGCATTGCGGAAAACCCATTCCCGTGACGGCCGGCCAGGCTTCCGACGACGACGAAATGGATGAGGCCGCGGTTTTCGAAACGAGCGATGACGACGACGAACCGGAAGTTGTCTTTCCTTCCGATGAGACCCCGCGCGCGAGGCGCAGGATCGTGGCCAAGAGGGGGA
>Ga0207639_10003871_pt1 | contig 10084 bp, 10 predicted proteins | sample KBSCornC32_FD_184299 | JGI IMG/M metagenome (GOLD analysis project Ga0207639, IMG submission 184299) | Corn rhizosphere microbial communities from Kellogg Biological Station, Michigan, USA - KBS Corn C3-2 (SPAdes) (version 2) | ecosystem: Host-associated > Plants > Roots > Rhizosphere > Soil ...
GGACGCGTTCCCAACCCGGCGGCGGTGATTCGCGCCCAGACCCGACTCGACAGGCGCAGCGCGACCCGGCCGATGGGCGTCAAGGCGGGAGGCGGCCCGTCGAAGCTGGCCCAGGTTGCCAGGCCGAGGTCCACGGTGACTGTGGCCGGCGGCACGGCGGGCGGGCTGACGGTCGGACGAGTCTCGGGTTCGGACGGGGGCGCCTTCTCCGCAGACGGCGCTGTTTCGAGCTCGAACGAAAGCTCCATGGCTGTGGCGCGCAGCAGCTCCAGCGCTCGTCTCGCAAGCACTTCCGGCATGCGCTCCGGATCCTGAACGGCGACGGTCGCCCGTCGGACCGCGATTCCCCGTCCGCTCCGCCGCACGACGCAGAGCTCGGCCTGGCCACGCTCCGGATCGCCGAAGAGCACGAGGGCCGTACCGGGGTCCGCCGCACGCGTCGCGCGCTCGACCATCGCTGCCGGGTCGTCAAGGGTCTCCGCGTCGGCGAGGATGACGTGGAACCGGTCGGCCGACAGCTCATCGCCGATGCGCGCCAGGGTTCGACGGACGGCCGGTGACGCGGCGGCAGGCTGCAACAAGATCACGGTGTCTGCGTCGCGAGCGGTGTCGGCCGACGCACGCGAGCCTGCCAGAAGGAGCAGCAGGAACACCGATCCCGCGAGGGTGCGACTCACTGGCCAGCCGACCGAACCAGCGCGCGCGCGGCATTCGCATAGGTGCCGCGCGGCGATCTCCGCAAGTACTCGCGCGCGACGGCGAGCGCCTCTGCGCGGCGATGCCACCGATCGAGGAGCGTCATCATCCTGCCCAGAGCGTCGGCAATACCCAAGCCATCCTTGGCCTCGACGAGATACCGATCGTACCACCGGAGAGCTTCAGTCGGATCCGGATCCCGGTCGTGCAGACAGCCGAGCAAGAACGCCGCTTCCGGCGACCGAGGCGACGTGGGAAAACGACGCCGATGGGCGTTGAGCGCCTGGGTTGCGACTGCGTCCCGGCCCGCATAGCGGGCGGCATTTGCCAGCGCCCATAGGTCCTCACTGTCGGCGCGATCCATCGCCGATATCGTGCCGCGGCGATCGGCATCGGCGAGGATGTCGGACCACCGGTTCTCGGCGAGGGCGTTCATCCATCCACGGTGCGACCAGCGGGGTGCTTCAGCCGGCCCGCTCGGCGCCGTCCGCGGGGGCTGGAACGAGGGCCTTGCGGTCGCGCCTTCGTCAGGCGATGAGGTCTCTTGGCCGGTGCCGACCACCGCCGTTGCGCCGGTGCTCAGAGTGCTGGACTGATCGCGCAGGCTGACCTTCAGTGTCTGCCCAGCGCGCATCTGTATTTCCGGACCCGCGACCGGGCTCGCGACCGAGATCGCTCCGCTGGCAAGGCGCACTTCGAACACGGAATCTACCGGGTTCCAGGCCAGGGTGAATGATGTTCCGTGAACGGTCACCCGGAAAGGACCCGCGTCGAAGATCCACTGCGCGCGGGGCCGCGGCACGATGTCAACCGAGGCTTGCCCCGCGTCGAGCGCGAACCTCGCGCCGCGGCTGCCCACCTCGACGACGCGCCCATGTGCGCGCGCCGCCATCTGAACCTTCGACCCATCCGAGAAGACCAGCAACGATGCTTCGGTCTGGGGCGCGAGGAGGTAACCGCCGGACGACGGATCCTGGTCGTTGACTCGATAAGTGAGAGCAGCGTCGGTGGGCGCTCGGCCCCGCAACACGTGTCCCAGAATGCCGGCGAGGAGGAGCACGGACACGATGGCGAAGCCTGCCGCCAGGCGCCGCCCGTTGCGTTGTATCCGGCGATCGCGCGCCAGCCGCTGCACGAATCCCTTCTCACCGGACGGCAACGCAGGCGCCCCGGCTTTGCCCGAGAGGAAATCCGCGACACGTTGGGCCGTGCGATTCGGCGGCGGCTGGCCGGGCGAGTCAGCGCTCATGAGCTGCCCTCCGAGCTATCCTCGTCGTCCACGGCAAAGAACGAGCGGAGGTTGGCGTCGCTTGCGACCTGTTCGGCGAGGCTCGCCGCGCCCCGGGCGACACATCGTTTCGCCGTGCTGATCGAAACACCCATCACCTCTGCCACCTCCTCGATCGTCATCTCTTCCATGTGCCGGAGCACGAACGCCATCCGCTCCCTGGTGGGGAGGTCGTCGAGGATGCGATAGCACCGATGCAAGGCCTGGCGAGCTTCGGCATCCGCTGAAGTGCTTTCGACCTCGGGGAGCATGCCGCTCTGGGACAACCGGACCCTGCGGTTGATCCAACGACGGCGGAGCTCCCATTTCAAGACGTTCATCGCGATTGCCAGGACGAAGGCGCGCAACGCCGACGGATCGCGCAGCGACGGCAGGCGCCGGAAAACTCGAAGAAAAACCTCCTGGGTCACGTCCTCGACGTCGACCGTCGGGCCGAGCGCCTTCGCCAGCACCCGCGCCACCAAAGGCGAGTACCGAGTCCACAACTTCGGCGGCGCTTCGGGATCGCCCGCGCGCAGGGCGCGGACCAAGTCCGCATCCTTCGTGGGCCGCTCTTCGACATCATGCGGATCGGCCCGCTGAACGAGCCGCAAACGCGGGCCTGCCAGTCGAGGCAATCGGGCCTTGGGCTGAATGATGTCACCTTCTGTGGAGTTCCGACCATGAGTTCCAGTTCTGCAGGAAAGTGGTCCACGTCGAGGACGCGCCGCGTTGTGACGGCGGCATCTCGCCGCTGGTGCCTGCGGAATAGGGTGCGTAAACCCCGCCCCGCAGGAGCGGGCCGATCATGGGCGGCGATGTTGTAGCAGCCAGTCGTAGATGTTCTGATCGTAAAGGTCGTACAGCGGCAGGCCGCTGCTCAGGCCGGTAAGCCTGAGGACGCGGTCCTGAATGTCGTTGTGGCTGATGCCGGGAAACACGGTGATCTTGGCCCGTTCAGCGGGATTGCAAGCGTTGATGCTGCCCACAGTGGCCACCTGGGTCTGATACGCGACGGTCCTGTCGGCCTCGCCGTTGAAGGCCCAGGCGGGCGTGTCCTTCAGCGCGCAGCCGGACACGGTGCCGTAGCCACCGGAGATGGGGACGACCGCCGCCAGTTGTCGTGGATAGTTCGTGACGTAGTCCCACGTGTCGCCTGATCCCTGGCTGTGCCCGCTCATGTACAGCCGGGTCACGTCGACCTTGTAGGTGTTGATCGCATGGTCGATGAACCGCTTCATCCGGGCCGCCGTCGCGCCGAAGGTCAACGCGTCGTAGCACTTCTGGGGAGACAGCACGATGAAGGGGCGGGAGTCGTCCCAGGCGCCGTCGTTGATGAGCTTCACCAGGTTGCTCTTCTCCAGGATCGAGAGCGGCGCCTGGACGGTGTGAGGATCGAGAAAACGCGAGTTCTCCCAGCCGTGAATGAAGACGAGGAGGGGAAACTTCTGGTCGGGATCGTCGGCGTAGGTCGCGGGCAGGTGCTCGTAGTAACCCATGCGGGCGCGGGTCGTGCCCATGGGGCGGACCGTCTGGAGGGGAAAGGTGCCGGCGTTGACGCGCACCAGCCGCACGACCTCGACCGCCCTCAGATGAGCGCTGTTGGTCACGCCGTAGCGAATCAAGTGGTCACCCACGACGCCTGGGTCGAGCTCGGTCAATCCGGTCACCACGATCCGGCTGGTGATGTCGCCTTCGTGCGGGTCACTGGCGGTGGCTCCCTGATCGGCGTAAGGCGCCCCCAGCGCGTGGTCGATGACGCGGGGACCGTTGAGCGCGAGCACGGGCTGATCCGGATCGCCGGAGTCATCTGTCGGGGCCGTCGAGACACACTCCTCATACTCGGCGAGAGGCGGGACCGGCATTGGCATTGCCGATCCCGCCGGGGGTGGGCCGCTCTCGTCACAAGCTCCCAGAACCCAGAGCGTCACCACGGCCATGTGAGCGACTGATCGGCTGGATGAGCAGGACCTCGGACGCGACTGGGCCATGCTCCATCATCTTCCGACTATGCCGAGCCGTGCAACCGGACCGCGGCGCGAGCTGGGGACGGATCGCTGGCGAAGCCGGCGGCGCTTTCGGGGTGGGGCTCGGGTAATGTACCGGGCACGCGATGGTGAAGGTCGATGATGGTCTCTCGTCGTTCGAGCGTCGAATGCTGCCCGCCATTGTGCCCTTTCGCCGGCAAGGCAGAGCCGTGCGGGCCGCACTGGTCGGCGCGACGGGCGTGGCGCTCGCGTGCGGGTGGTCCCCTTCCGTGGAGGCCGCGCGCATCGAGGTGGCCGGGGCAGACTCGTGCGTGGAGGCGGTCCTCGTCGACGAGCAGGCCAGCGACCTCCTCGGCCGCCCGCTCGCCTCGGTAGAAGGTGTCGACTTCTCGATCCACCTTGCGCGCCTCCCGACGGGGAAGTGGCGGATGCGGCTCGACAGTGTCGACGTTCACGGCTCGGGGTCGGTCGCGGAGACGCCCAGCCCGGGGGCAGCGCCGGCCCCGCCCGCGCCGCGCTCTCGCATGATTCAGGCGTCGACGTGCGCCGAGCTCGCTGACGCCGCGGCGGTCGCGATAGCGATGTCGGTGCGGGCACTGCCGCAGTCCACCGAGATGCCGGCACCTACGCACGCCACGGGGACCGAGGCAGGCTCGTTCCGACCGGCACCCTCGGAGTCGGCCGTCTCATCCCAAAATGGCGCGCCGGTCCTGCGGAACGCGAATTTCCCGGCGAGGACGCCGGCGCCAGGTGCCCTCGCGTTCGCGGTGTCCGCGTCCGTCGTAGGGGATTCCGGTGCCTTACCCGGGTCGACAGTAGGAGGTTCCCTCGGCGCTTCGATGCGACTGAGACGACTGCAACTGGGGCTGGCGGCGACCTGGCTTGCTGAACGCGAAAAGCGAGTGGCGGGCGAAGCGGGCGGCCGTATTGGCCTCGTCTTTGGCGCCGCCGAGGGCTGTGTCCCCGTGCCGGTCGGACCGTTGACCGTGCTCGGCTGCGCCGCCTACGAGCTCGGTCACCTGTCAGCAGAGGGAGTGGGCCTCGCGCGGTCTCGATTCGGCGGCGCTCTCTGGCAGGCGGTGCGGGGAGAGGCGGGCGTGCGCGTGGCCCTCGGAACCAGGAGCGCCCTCGTCTTACGCGCCGGGGCCAGCGTGCCCGTGTCCCGTCCATTCTTCTCCATCGACTCCGCCGGCCAGAACCTGACGGTCTACCGCCCCGCCGCCTTCTCGGTACGTGGCCTGGCGGGCCTGGAGATCGACCTCTGAAGCGATCCGGGTGGTCAATCGAAAATTGTGCGGATTAGCGGGACGGATTCGCGTCGGTCCGGAGACCAGCGGCAGGGGACGTGTTTAAATCAGTGTTACGAACGACAGGGTCAGCGACCTCACCTCGGGGCGGCGCTCTCCCTCTCGATTTCGACGACGTCTACGCTCGCCATTTTGCTTTCGTGTGGCGTTGCCTGCGTGGCCTTGGCATCTCCGAGGTCGCGCTCGACGATGCGTGCCAGGACGTATTCGTCGTCGTGCACCGTAACTTGCCCGAGTTTCGGTCCGAGTCGACGCTGCCAACGTGGCTGTTCGGCATCGCGCGCAACGTGGCGTCGAACCATCGCCGCGCCATCCAGCGGAAGCAAGCACCGGTCGTGGTGCTCGACGAGGAGACCGCCGGTGCGGCGCATGAAGGGCCCGGTCCGCTCGAAAGGGCCCAGGACCACGAGGCGGCGGAGTTCGTCCAACACTTCATGGACGGGCTCGATGAACCGAAGCGCGCGCTCTTCGTCCTCGCCTTCCTCGAGGAGAGCCCCATCCCCGACGTCGCCGCGGCGTTGGGGATCCCTCTCAACACGGCGTATTCGCGCCTGCGACGTCTGCGCGAGGACTTTGGACGCGCCCTCGCCACGCGCGAGGCGCGACGAGGAGGTCCGCCGTGAACGAGCGGTGGGGGGATGATCGCAAGCTGTTTGCGGCCACGCGGCGGGCCTTCTCGCCGACATCGGCGGACGCAGCGCGCGTGCGAAGCCAGCTGGATGCGGTCGTGCGGGCGGCGGCGCTGGTTGGAGGCACGATCGCGAATGATGCGCGCGACGGCCATCGAACCGAAGCAGTGGCGTCAGCGACACCGGCGCGTCAGGGGGATGCCACGCCCCTTGCGACGGCCTTGCGGCCGTGGGCAGGACGCCTCCTCGCGCTGGTCGCGGTCGGAGCATTGTCGGCAGGCGCGGGGTACCGAGCCGGCTGGCACGCCGGTCGGACCGACGGGATCACGTCGAGTGGCCGTGCCGCAACCGCGAACCCTGCTGCTGAGGGAACGATGCCACCGACGCACGGTGATGCGGGCGTTTCGGCGCGACCGCCGGAAGCGACGAGCTCGATGCCACCGAAGGGCTTGGCGGCGCCGTCATCGCGACCAACACCGCGCCGCCGAATGACTCCCGAGGCGCCACTGGCGACCAAGGAGTCTCTGATCGAAGAGCTCCGTGTCCTTCGCGCCGTGGAACGCGCCTTGCGCGACGATGAACCTGCCTTTGCCCTCGCGCTGCTAGACGAGCTGGATCGCAAGATCCCCGCAGGGCATTTTGTCGAAGAGCGCCTGGCCACGCGAACGATCGCCCGATGTGCACGCGGGGACGTGCCCTTCGGGCTGGACCTGGGAGCCGACTTCGGCGAGCGCTACCCGACGAGCGTGTACGGCCTTCGCGTGAAGGAGGCCTGCGCGAAGACGGATCCTGCTGCGGCCGGAGACGAATCTGGCAGGAGGCTGAAATGATCGAGACGCCCACGACGAATAGAGACGCATCGATGGCCACTGCGATGTGGTCGACAAAGACGGGCGGACGCCGACTCGCTTGGATGCTGACCGTCGCAGGTACGATTGTGGTGGCGTCGGATTGCGGCGGCGATCCTCAGGTCAATCTGGGAAGTACCGTGGCACAGCTCTCCGATTTCGCCGCAAGCTGGGATGGTTACGTGGAGGCTTCGAGCTTCCCGGTGAACGGGTCCGATCGCATTCGCATCGAGCTCGATGCGAACGGCCAGGGGACCTTGGAAGTGGGCGACGCCCCGCCGCTGCCACCTGCGACCCAGGCTGAAGGTGGATACCTGTTGGACGAGATCGGTTTTCAACTGCCTGAGTTTCGGGACGGCTTCAAATATAGAGTTCACTTGGCAGAGGTCCACGAGGGACGGATCCGGTTCGGCGTCCTTCCTGCAGAAATTCTCGCGAGCTGGTGTGCGTTGGTGGCGCCCGTGCCGGATCCGACCTCTCCGACCGGGTACTCCTGCGCAAACACGTCGCTGGGGCTCGCGTTGAACCGTCCCAACGATTGCTACACCATTGACCAGCAAAAGGTGAAGACCCAATACGATTGCGGCATCGCAAGCCTTTGCTTCTTCGACGCCTGTTCCTGCACGGCATCGGCCTGCGGTGCTTGGACCCTCGATGGTGCAACGAGTGCCTCGAGCTATCCGGTCCTGGTCGACGCTGCGCTCGATCCTGGCGGGACATCGATGTCCGGAACGCTGGTGGTGGCCGGAGACCCCGTCAGCCGCGTCACGATCCGGCTGCACAGACGGCAATGACCGTATCACGTGGAGGGATGGCACTCATGATGTGGGTTCGCAGCAAGGATTGCGCGCGAGGGCTTCTGCTGGCCTTCGTTCTGGCCGCTGGATGTCTCGAGAGGTCGAGCGTCGGGCAGCCCGATGCAAGAGGCGCCGACGAGGGAGCAGGGACGGGGGGCTCAGCGGGCGGCGCCGGCGATGCGGGAGGAGCGGCCTCCCTGCCCGACGCGAGCGACTCCGAAAGCGCGTCCGTTGCTTGTCCTGACCTTCAGTATCGTGGCGCCCTGGGAACGGTCTCGGGCCGCACCGGCGTCTGCGACTTCAGTCTCGCGAGGTCAATGTTTGGTTTCGGTCTCTACCTCGATTGCAATTTCGTGCCGCCCAGCCAGCTGGTCGAGGCGCCGGGCCCGTCGGACAAGCTCGATAGGATCACGTACTTCACCTTGGTGGGTGATGCCTGCGCCTATCTCGAAGCTCATCCCTCAGCTCGCGTGGATGTCGTCTACCTACCCGGCCCGCACGGCGGTCCCTGACGTCGACAGCTTGGCCCTCGAGGGGAGCCTGCGCGGCGCTCCGTCCCGCTCCGTTCACGCACCCCGGCGACCACGATCCCTCTTTTCGACAGCGCTACGCCGCTCATCGGTTCAGTCTGCCGTGAGATCGCGTCGCGGCCCCTCTGCCGGATCTGTTTTGCGAGGGGGCTTTGTCAGCTCTTTCGGAAGAATTCTCGTCCGCTCCCTCCAAGTGGGTATGGGAACCAGCAAACGACGCGTTCGGCCAGGGTGGGGCTTCGCGATCGCGGTGGCGGCCATGGGCTCGCTGGCGGATGGCGGGGCGGCCGGCGCCACCATCAGCTGGAAGGGCCACACCTGGCAAGTCACCTCGGGTGGGATGGCGGGCGTCTGCGAGGGCAGTCCGGCGAACGTCACCATCGACGGAAGCGGCTACCTGCACATGCGCATCTCGCACTCGGGCGGGGTCTGGACCGCTTCGGAGATCTTCACGACCGACAAGCTGGGATTCGGGACGTATCAGTGGCACGTCGACGGGCCCATCGACACCTATGACAAGAACGTGGTCACGGGGCTGTTTCCTTACGGCCCAGCGGCCGGCATCGGGAGCGACAGGACCAACGAGATCGACATCGAGTACTCGCGCTGGGGCCAGGCGAAGGGGCCCAACGGGGACTGGACGAACTATCCCGCGTCGGGGACGACCGTCGGAGAGATGTCGTACACGTTCTCGCTCGGCGGGGCCACGCTTTCCACGTCGCGCTTCTCGTGGACCAAGACCAGCATCACCAGCTCGCTGCTTGCCGGCCTGCAGGCGGTGGGCAGCAACGACAGCCTCATCCGGACGTGGGCGTACATGCCGTCGAACCCGACGGTGAACATCCCGCAGCAGGCCCTGCCCCTGGGAATGAACCTCTGGTGCTTCGATTCGCCGCCGTCGGACGGGCAGCCCGTCGAGATCGTCTTCCGGGACTTCACGTTCGTGCCAGAAGGCTCGGAGACGGGCATGGGCGGTGGCGCCGGAGGCGGGCGGAGCGGTTCGGCGGGAAACGCAGGGGCCGGCGGCGGCCCGAGCAGCGGCGGAGGAATGGCAGGCGGCGCCGCAGTCGCAGGACGCGGCGGAACGGTCGGGGCCGCAGGAAGGACGGGCAGCACCGGGGCGAATGGCAGAGGCGGCGCGAGCGGCTCCGCCGGGAAGGGCGGCAGCGGGGACGCGAATGGCAGCGGCGGTGCACCCGGCTCCGGCGGCGCGACCGGCGGCGGCGGCACGACGGGCGCCGGCGGCGTGACCGGCAGCGGCGGGACCGTGAGCAGCGGCGGTGCCACGAGCAGCAGCGGGAGCGGAAGCGGAGCGAAGGCGGGCGTCGCCGGCTCAGCGGGCAGCGGCGATGCGCCCGGCGCTGCCGGCGTCAGCGGAACCGGAGGGGCGTCGAACCCGGGCTCCACCGCCGGCGAGTCGGGCGGTGCGGGCTGCTCGTTGGTCGGCCCTCGAGACGCCAGGTCGGGCGCCGGAGTCGCCGTCATGGCCACCATGCTGGTGCTCGCGCGTTGGCGTCGCCGCCGTCACGGAGCGTTTGTCGTATCGTCACCGAAAGGGGCAGTCGACCCACCCATACTCTTGCTACGCGGGGCGGGTGGAGTTGCGGTCCGGTCGGTTTCCGACGGGCGACTTGGTCTCGGCGGAGGCTTCGCCCGTCGACGAGATATCGCTCAGTTGGCAACGTTCCAGGATCTCTTTGGCCTTCTTGGTCCAGTCCGAGTTGTCCGAGTGGACGGAGAGCAGGATGCCGCCCCCCTTGACCATTCCTTCGTATCGCTTGGCTTCGTATTCCGGGATGCCCATGCCGACCAGCGCGCCCGTGATGCCACCGACGGTGCCGCCGACACCCGCGCCCGCCAGGGCCGCCATGATCGGGCCGGCGGCGATGAAGGGCCCGAGGCCGGGGATGGCCAGCGCGCCGATGCCCACGAGCCAGCCCAACGTTCCGCCCACGACCAGGCCCGTGCCTGCGCCGGCGGCCGCTCCCTCGGGCGCCTTGGTGTGCTTTTCGTGAGCGAAGT
>Ga0207639_10003875_pt1 | contig 10080 bp, 7 predicted proteins | sample KBSCornC32_FD_184299 | JGI IMG/M metagenome (GOLD analysis project Ga0207639, IMG submission 184299) | Corn rhizosphere microbial communities from Kellogg Biological Station, Michigan, USA - KBS Corn C3-2 (SPAdes) (version 2) | ecosystem: Host-associated > Plants > Roots > Rhizosphere > Soil ...
TCGGCGGCAGCACCGGGGCGTCGATCGCGCCCGTGACGTCGAGCTCGGGACGGGTCAAGCTCTCCCACTCGTCGAGCAGGCTCGAGTCGACCTGCCGCACCAGCTCGCCGAGCCACTCGATCAGGTCGTGCAGTTCTTCGGTCTTGGCGTCATCCGGAATCGTCTGGCGCGCCGCGCGGAACGCGTCGCTCAGGTATCGGAGCACCAGCCCCTCGCTGCGCCCGAGCTGATAGAACGCGACGAACTCGCCGAAACTCATCGCCCGCTCGTACAGATCGCGCACCACCGACTTGGGTGACAGCTCGAAGTCGCGCACCCAGGGCTGGCTCGACGCGAAAGTCTCGAAGGTCTGCTGCAGCAGCTCGTCAAGAGGCTTCGGCCAGGTCACCGCGTCCAGCAACTCCATGCGCTCCTCATAATCGATGCCCTCGGCCTTCATCGCGGCGACGGCCTCGCCGCGCGCCTTGAACTGCTGCTGCGAGAGGATGGCGCGCGGGTCGTCGAGGGTCGACTCCAGCACGCTGACCATGTCGAGGGCATAGCTGGATGACTCGCGGTCCAGCAGCTCGAAGGCCGCGAGCGCGAACGGCGACAGCGGCTGGTTGAGCGCGAAATTGGGCTGCAGCTCGACCGTGAGCCGGATCGACGCGCTGCCGTCGAACCCTCCCCCGCGCTGCTCGACCACCCCGCCGGCGCGCAGCGTTCGGTAGATGCCGATCGCGCGCCTGGCCAGCTCGCGCTGCCGCGCGATGCCCTCGTGATTGTCGAAGACAAGCGATCGCACGTTGGCGAAGGCCGAGCCCGGCTCCCGGGCCGGCACGTCGGATCCCGGCCGCCCGAGCACGTTGATCAGCATGGCCGCGGTGAGCTGCATCGAACTGGTCAGGGTCTCGGGAACGGCTCCGATCATCCGCTCGAAGCTCTGCGGACCCCAACTGACGAAACCGTCCGGTGCCTTCTTCTTGGGCGTGGCCTTTGCGCGCTTACCGGATGCGGCGGCCGCCTCGGCCTTCGCGCCGATCCGCGCGTTCTCGATCTCGTGCTCCGGCGCCTCGGCCACCACCTCGCCCGCGGTATCGAAGCCGGCGCGGCCGGCCCGGCCGGCGATCTGGTGGAACTCGCGGGCCGTGAGCTGGCGCATCCGGGTGCCGTCGAACTTGGTGAGACCGGTGAACAGCACGGTGCGGATCGGCACGTTGATGCCCACGCCGAGCGTGTCGGTGCCGCAGATCACGCGCAGCAGTCCGCGCTGGGCCAACTGCTCGACCAGCCGCCGGTACTTGGGCAGCATCCCGGCGTGGTGCACCCCGATGCCGGCCCGGATCAGCCGCGACAGGGTGGCGCCGAATCCTGCCGCGAACCGGAACCCGCCGAGCTCCTCGGCGATGGCGTCGCGCTGCTCACGGCTGGCGACCTTGGCGCTGGACAGCGCCTGCGCGCGCTCGACGGCGGCCGCCTGGGAGAAGTGCACGATGTAGATCGGCGCGAGACCATCGGCCAGCAACTGCTCGACCGTCTCGTGCACCGGCGTGATGACGTAGCGGTAGTCGAGCGGCACCGGCCGCGCGACCCCGGTGACCTGCGCCACCTCGCGGCCGGTGCGGCGTTCGAGATCCTCGGCGATCGCGCTGATGTCGCCGAGAGTGGCCGACATGAGGAGGAACTGCGCGCGCGGAAGCAGCAGCAGCGGAACCTGCCAGGCCCATCCGCGCTCGGGGTCGGCGTAGTAATGAAACTCGTCCATCACGACCAGGTCGGCGTCGGTCGCGCCTCCCTGCCGGAGCGCCAGGTTCGCCAGGATCTCGGCGGTGCAGCACAGGATCGGGGCATCCGGGTTGACGCTGGAATCCCCGGTGATCAGGCCCACCTTCTCGGCCCCGAACGCCTCAACCAACTGGAAGAACTTCTCGCTGACGAGTGCCTTGATCGGTGCGGTGTACCAGCTGCGCTGCCCCTGCGAGACCGCTGCTGCGTGGGCGGCGAGCGCCACCAGCGACTTGCCAGTGCCGGTGGGCGTCGACAGCACCAGGTGCTTGCCGAGCACCAGCTCGAGCACCGCCTCCTCCTGAGCCGGGTACAGGCGGATGCCCTGCTCGCGCACCCAGGCGTCGAACACGCCGATGAATTCGTCAGCATCGAACTCCCGGCCGGCGACGGACCCTGGCCTCGAAAGCTGGGCAAGGCGGTCGGCGAGCACGGAACCGAGTCTGCCGTACCGCTCGGAGACCCCGCCGCGCGTCCTCACAAACGCGGACCGGTGCCCCCCGACGCTGTCCCCTAGGGGGACAATCGTGTCCCCATGTTGGGGTGAGTGCGACTAGTATCCCCCGTCCCCCGTTTCCCTTACCATTCATAAGGGAATCAGCGGGACACAGCCCGGAGCGCGAAGGAGAGCAGCATGCCAGACGATGACGTGCGCGTCCCCGCCGGGTGGTACCCCGACCCGCTCGGACTTCCGCAGTTGCGCTGGTGGGACAACCACGCCTGGACCGAGCACATCTCCGACGCCCGTCAGCCGATGATGGCGACCGAGACGGTCACCTCGAAGCTCGCCTTCGCCGACGACGACCGCCCGTCGAGCGAGCGTCCGTTCGCCGACCCGGCCGACGATGCCGAACAAGACCTCAGCCGCCGCGAGCGCCGCGAGCGCGAGCGCCAGTTCGACGAGGAGCCGCTGAGCTTCGGTTCGGCCGACCGCGACCCGATCCCGCCGGCCGCCGCGGCATTCGCCGATCCGATCCGCTCGCTCGAGGCACCGGAGCGCGATCAGATGCTGATCGACGAGCCCGTCGCGGCGTTCTCGATGACGCCGGGCATGCTCGACGACGCGCCGACCAGCGCCCCGTTCGATCTCGACACCCGCTTCGACGACCTGCTCGGCGAGACCTCCGTGCCGCGCTCTGCGTTCGCGCACGTCAGCGAGTCGGCCACCTCCTTCATCCCGAGCACCCCGGCCGATCAGCCGTGGCCGCAGCAGCAGCAATGGCAGCCCGAAGCGACCGCGGGTCGCCTGATCACCGAGGTGCCGACCAGCACCGGTCCGGTGTGGATCATGACCCTGATCCCGCTGTACACGCTGGTGGTCGGTCTGCTCCTGCTGCTCTCGGGCGCCGCGCAGACCACCTCGGTGGCCGTGCTGGTCATGATGTTCGGCATCCCGTATCTGGCGGGAATCGTGCTGGCCTACCTCGACTACCGGACCCTGCGGCGCGCCGGACTCGACCAGCCGGCGCCCTGGGCGTTCGCCATCCTCACGGTCGGCATCTACCTGATCGCCCGACTGACCCGAACCGTCCGCGAGTCGGGCACCGGCTTCGGCCCGCTCTTCACCTTCCTCACGCTCGGCTTGGCGCTGATCGTGGCGAACGTCGCCGTGCCCGGGCTGATCATCCAGCTCGCGCCCGCCAGTTTCGCCCACCAGGCCGAGATCGAGATCACGCAGAGCGGTGCCGCACTCGGCATCCCGCTGGTGGCGACCTGCCCGCCCACCCCGCCGCTGATCCCGCTGCAGTCGTTCGTCTGCCAGGCGCACAAGCCCGGCGGCGCCACCTACGACGTCACCGTGAGCCTTCAGCGCGCCAACGGATGGATCTCGTGGCGCGTCGACGACTGGGGCGTTTTCTCCGCCACCAGCTGAGCTGCGGCTTGACCTCATAAAAGGGGACTCAGAACATACCCCGAATGGGGTCCTGTTCCCGAGAAGCCCCGCTCATAGACTGACATTGCCGTCAAACAAGGGAGGGGATGCGCGTGACTGATCAAGCAACGCGCGTCGTGTCGGCGGGCTGGTACCAAGACCCCGCGTCATCTGTTCAGGTGCGCTGGTGGAACGGGCTGGCCTGGACAGAACACGTGCGCGAGAAGCCGACCACCTCTCCCGGCATGAGTCAGACGGCGGGGCAGACCATGGGTCACGCCGCCATCGGCCAAGGCGGCCTGAGCGGCACGCACGAGTCGTCGCTGACCGAGACCTCCGAGGAGCGCATCGCCGCGGTTCGCGATCTGGAGCACCAGTTCGGGATCGGCGCGGTCGAGAACCCGCTCGCCGGCCGCACGTCCGCCCTGGCGTCCGAAGCGGGTTCCGCATCGATGGCGGGCTCCGCCTCGCAGTCGCGCTCCGCTTCGGCGGCCACCATGGCATCGGCCGCACACGCCTCGACCGCATCCGCGTGGATGATCGCTCTCAGCCCGCTGCTGGCCCTCGTGGTCGGCATCGCCGCCGCGTACGTCTACCTGTACCTCTTCTCGAACGTGATCGTCTTCGTGATCGCGGTGGCCATCCCGTACCTGCTGTGCCTGCTCTGGGCGTTCACCGACGCCCGCGCCCTGCGCAGCCGTGGATACGAGCCGCCGAGCCCGCTGTTCGCACTGCTGACCGGTCTCGCCTACCTGATCGTGCGCCGCACGCGCGTCCCCGGCAACGGCGCGATCGCCATGCTGCTCGTGGTCGCCGCGCTCGCGTTCGGCTCTCCGCTGGTCGCGTCGGCCCTCGGCGAGACGCAGGGACTTGCCAACGCCCTGAACGTGCAGCGCACCATCAGCGCGGACTACATCAGTCACGGCAAGGCCGTCTTCGTGAACTGCCCGCCCTTCGTCGACGCCACCACGATCGGCAGCCTGTATACCTGCGACGCCACCACCGCCACCGGTGTGCACCGCACGGTGTGGGTCAGCATCGATGGAGACAACGGCAAGTTCAGCTACTCCTTCGCTCTCTGAACGGTTCCAGCCGCCCGAATCCTGAACCACCGTTCAGTCTTCTGTGAGCCCGCGCGAACTCCGGGTTAACCTGGACGGATGGGGAAACACGCCAACGCAGACGTAGCCGACGACCGCAACGACGACGAGTTCGCTGAAGGCGCCGACGAAGAACGCGCAGATCACCACTCGGCCCGGCACGTGGCCGAGTCGGGGCATCCGCTCGAGCCGCAGGCCGTGATCTCGCCAGACACGCATGTGGGCGTCGATCTCTCGGGGCGGCCCGCGGGGGCTCAGGATGCGGCGGCATCCCCCGCCCACCCGGACGCACTGATCGAGCGCGGCCTGGTCGGCGACGGCCACGAGCTGGAGTAGTCCGCTTCTCACCCGCGAACAGGGGACTCACCCGCCCGCCATCCGCTGATTAGGCTGCCAAGTGGAGCGCGAGAAACCCGATTCGAGTGCCCGTCGAGGGGGGATCCTCCATGTCATACCCGAGTGACGCCCCCGCCGCCGCTTGGTATCCGGACCCCCAAATGGCCGGACGGGTGCGCTGGTGGGATGGAACAAGTTGGACCGAGCACGTCTCCGTCCCGGCGAATCCGATGCAGGCCGACCAGGTCGCGATCGAGGCGAGCATCCCGCAGATCGCCGAGGCCGATGCGGCCCTTGCCGCCGCCGATGCCGCGCACGCCGCTGCCGATCAGGGAGTCCGGCCGGGCTTCATCGGACGGCATGCCGCCGGCGAGAATCCGGCGCCGCGCCAAGCGCCTCGGGTTCCGCCGATCCGCCCGCGCCAGCGCACGGCGGCCGTGGGCGAGCAGCTGCTGTCAGCCTGACCGGTCCGCACACCACCGGGTCCCCGAACGGGGGACTCGGTTCGTTGACGTGCGCCCCCTACTGTGGGGCCAGGAAACGTTGATGGGGGGAAACGTGTCCACTGCTTCGTCGACGCCGGCTGGAGGCTGGTACGCGGATCCGTTGGACGCATCGCTGCTGCGCTGGTGGGATGGCGCCACCTGGACCAAGCAGACGATGCCGGCGGGGCCTGCCCTCGGCGCGAGCGCAGACGTCAGGCCGTCATTGGCGGCCGTGCCCCCGTTGCTCACGGCCGTTCCCCAGCCCGGCACCCCGCGCATCGACGAGCCGTACGTTCCGCCGAACTCGGTGTTCAGGATGGCCGAGACAGCGGGCGCCGAAGACTACGTTCCCGAGTGGTCGGGCCTCGCCGACATCTCGCCCGAGGTCGCGCTGAGCGGAGTCCCGGTCCAGCTCGCGCTCACCTCGACACCCACCGAGCCCCCGATCCCGGTGTCGGTCGACGCCTTCCCGTCCCTCCGTGGCGAGGAGCCGACCACCAAGCCGAAGGAGCCGGTCTGGAAGGTGGAGGCGCCGCTCGCCGCGCCCGTCGACCAGCTGTTCCCGGTGACCGGTGCTCCGACGGTTTCCGCCGCCGTCTTCCCGGAGGTGCCGGCGGCGTTCGCGACACCGACCGCCGCTGCCGCGCCCCCGCCCGCTGCGCCCGTGGTGGCGCTCGGCGCGCCGATTTCGCCGCACCCGCCGAGCGTGGCGCTCTCGCCCGATGTCTTCCCCATGTCGGCGCCGGCCGCTCCCGTGGCCCCCGTCGCTCCGGCTCCGGTGCCGATGCCCGCCGGCGACTCCTTCCCGGGAATCGTGCCGACCGCGCCCGCATTCGCGCAGGCGCTGCCGGTCCCGCCCGCGGCCGCACCCACCATGTACGCCGAACCCCCGATGCTCGCGCCGCAGACCCCCGCACCGCAGGCCCCCGCACCCGCTGGGTACGCCGAGCCCGCCGTGTACGCTGGGCCGCCGCCGGTCGAGCTCGGAACCAATCCGGTCGCGCCGCCCGAGTTCCAGCCCTTCGCGGCGAGCACTCCCGGGGCCACCTACGTCCCGCTCGCTCCTCGGCCGATCCCTCAGCCGCTGCAGCTCGGGGCGCCGACCGCGCCGGCAACGCCCTCCGAGCTGGTCCCCGCCATGCCGTACGCCGCAGCACCCGCCGCTCCGCCGACTCCGGCCGCACCCGCCGAGTACTGGCCCACCCAGGGGGCGCCGACTCCGGGCGTGCGATACCAGCCGGATCCCGGAAACTACGTCCCGTTCGATCCGAACTCCGTGCACCTGGAGCCGGTGCCGATGATCCCGTTCAGCTCGCGGGATCCCTACAACTCGGCCAGCACCGCGCGGCCCGGCATGCGCGCGTACGGTGCGGCTCCGGTGGGACCGACCGGCTCCACCTGGACCGGCGGGCTGGCGTTCATGCTCCTGGCTCCGCTGATCTCGACCGCCGCCTTCTTCGTCTGGACCCAGCTGACTCCGCTCACCCAGCTCTCGGCCGATTCGGTGGGCTGGCTGCCGTTCGCGCTCTTCGGGATCAGCCTGCTCGGCCTTGCGTCGGCGCAGATCGACAGAAGCGCGCTGGCACGTCGCGGATACTTCGACCTGGCCTCGCCCTTCTGGGTGCTGCTCATCCCGCCGCTGATCTACTTGATCGTGCGCGCGTTGCGCCTGCGCGGTCAGGGCAAGGGCGCGGGCGCGGCGATCGGTCTGTGGGTCCTGTCGTACGTCGCGGGCTATGCCCTGGCGATCCTGGTCGCGTTCGGGTGGTTGTCCGCTCCGACTCCCCAGCGGGTGGCGTACGTCGAGTCCACGTTGCAGCAGGAGTTGGCGACGCAGCAGCACATCACCGCGACGGTCTCCTGCCCGGCGGTCACCAGCTTCGCGCCCGAATCGACCTTCAATTGCACCGTGACGACCCAGCAGGGCGCGTCGCTGCTGTTCCGCGTCACGATGAAGGACTGGTCGGGCGGCTTCACGGCCCAGCCGGTGGTCTCCAGCACCTCCTGACGCGGGCGCGGTGTCGCCGGCATCCCTAGGCTTGATAGTGATGCGACTCCTCCTGATCCGGCACGGGCAGACGCCCGCCAACGTCCGCGGCGAGCTCGACACCGCCGCGCCCGGTCCGGCGTTGACCGACCTGGGCAGGGCGCAGGCGGCCGCCGTTCCGGATGCCCTGGCCGCCGAGCGGATCGACGGCATCTACGCGTCGCGGCTGGTCCGCACGCAGCAGACGGCCGCACCGCTGGCGCGCGTCCGAGGCGAGATGCACCGCGTGGTCCTGCCCGGCGTCCATGAGATCGAGGCCGGCGACCTCGAGGGGCGCACCGACGAGGAGGCCGTGCGCGCCTACCTCGACGCCGTCTGGGCCTGGGCCGCCGGCGAACTGGACGTGCGCATGCCGGGCGGCGGCGACGGCCACGAGTTCTACGGGCGCTTCGACGCCGACCTGGCCCGCGTCGCCGCCGAGCACGACCCGGATGCCACGGTCGCCGTGTTCAGCCACGGCGCGGCGATCCGGGTGTGGACCGCCGCGCGCGCGACCAACATCCCGCGCGACCTGCCCGGACGCCGGCACCTCGACAACACCGGGGTCGTCGCTCTGACAGGTTCACCGCGCGATGGCTGGCTCCTCACGCACTGGGCGGGCGAGCCGATCGGCGGAACCGCGCTGAACGACCCGACGGCCGATGACGTAACGGGTGAGCCGCTGGTTGAGTAGCGCCGCAGGCGCGTGTCGAAACCGGAGTAACCCGGCGGGTTTCGACACGCCGCTTCGCGGCTGCTCAACCGGCAACTGGCTACTTGCCCTTCAGGTCCTTCCGCAGGATCTTGCCCGCCGATGACTTCGGCACCGCGTCGATGAACGACACCGCGCGCACCTTTTTGTGCGGCGCGACCTGCGAGCCGATGAACTGCATCACGGCCTCCGCGTCGAGTTCCGACCCGTCTTTCAGCACGACGAACGCCTTCGGGATCTCGCCGGCCTCCTCGTCAAGCGCGGCGACCACGGCGGCATCCGCGATCTCGGGATGCGTCAGCAGCAGCGCTTCGAGCTCGGCCGGCGCCACCTGATAGCCCTTGTACTTGATCAGCTCTTTGAGCCGGTCCACGATCTGGAACGACCCGTCGTGGTTCACCAGCGCGATGTCTCCGGTGTGCAGGAACCCGTCGTCATCGATGGTCTCGTGCGTTGCGGCATCCTGACCCAGATAGCCGAGCATCACGTTAGGCCCGCGCACCCAGAGCTCGCCGGCCTCGCTGGCGCCCTCGGCGGGCATCTCGATCTCGGCTCCGGTCTCGGTGTTGATCAGCTTGCACTCGATGTTGGCGATCGGGAATCCGATGGTGCCGCGCGAGAGGTCGTCGCGATCGGGCGGGATCACGTGCGACACCGGGCTGAGCTCGCTCATGCCGTAGCCCTGCTGCATGTGCACCCCGAGCCGCTCGGTGACCGCGACCGCGAGAGCCTCAGACAACGGCGCGGCGCCGCTCATCATGCCGCGGATCGTCGACAGGTCGTACTGGTCGACGATCGGGTGCTTGGCCAGCGCCACCGCGACCGGCGGGGCGATGAAGGCGAAGGTGCTCTTCTGATCCTGGATCACCTGCAAGAACTGGGGCAGATCGAAGCGCGGCAGCGTGATCAGCGAGGCCCGGCGGTAGAACGCGAGGTTCAGCAGCACGGTCATGCCGTAGATGTGGAAGAACGGCAGGAAGGCCATGATCCGGTCATCGGCCGTGGCGTCGAGCACCGGCTTGCACTGCACCACGTTGGCCACCAGGTTGGTGTGGCTGAGCTGCACGCCCTTGGCGAATCCGGTGGTGCCCGAGCTGTACGGGATGACGGCCACGTGGGTCGCCGGGTCGAAGCTCACCTCGGGCGGGGTCGCGCCCTCGCCGAGCAGGTCGCGCAGGCCGGTGTAGCCCTCGAATCCGTCGAGTACGACGATCTTGTCGTCGGGGATGCCGGCAGCCGCCGCGGCCGCGCTGGCGACCGGCAGCAGGACGCTCACCGTGAACAGGAACTTCGCCTTCGAGTCCGTCAGCTGGCGCCCCATCTCCTCGGCCGTGTACAGCGCGTTGACGGTCGTCGCGGTCGCCCCCGAGCGCAGGATGCCGTGGAACACCGTCGCGAAGGCCGGCACGTTGGGCGAGTGCAGGGCCACCACATCGCCCATGCCGAGCCCGCGAGCCGCGAGCGCGCCGGCCAGCAGGTCGATCTGCGCCTTGAGGGCGCCGTACGCGGTCTCGGCGCCGCTCGGCCCGTCGATCAGGGCGACCCGGGCCGCGTCCTCGGGGCTGAGATCCTTGAACAGGAAGTCGTAGACGCTGACCTTCGGAATGACCTCGTCGGGATACGGGCTCGAGAACATGCGATCTCCTTTGATCGGTTCTCTGAATCCTATGCACCCGGGGCGGTCGAGTAGCGGCGAAGCCGCGTATCGAGACCGCGTCTATTCGGGGGTCGACTCGGTCGGGAACACGCGCTTGTACGAGCGCCCGTCCGGCAAAGTGACGGTC
>Ga0207639_10003877_pt1 | contig 10078 bp, 6 predicted proteins | sample KBSCornC32_FD_184299 | JGI IMG/M metagenome (GOLD analysis project Ga0207639, IMG submission 184299) | Corn rhizosphere microbial communities from Kellogg Biological Station, Michigan, USA - KBS Corn C3-2 (SPAdes) (version 2) | ecosystem: Host-associated > Plants > Roots > Rhizosphere > Soil ...
ACCAGCCAGAAGCTGGATACCATCACCGTGACGGGTTCCAACATCCGTCGCGTCGACATCGAAACGTCCAACCCGGTCATCACGGTCGACCGCGCCGAGATCCAGAAGTCCGGCAAGCTGACCGTCGGCGACCTGCTGCAGCAGCTGCCGACGATCGCCGGCAACGCCAACAACCCGAACGTCAACAACGGCGGCGGTACCGGTGGCGCGTTCATCTCGCTGCGTGGCCTCGGCACCAACCGCACCCTCGTGCTGGTCGATGGCAAGCGCATCACCAACGGTGACGTCAACGCGATTCCGAGCGCAGCGATCGAGCGCATCGAAGTCCTGACCGACGGCGCTTCGGCGGTGTACGGCTCGGACGCGATCGCGGGCGTCGTCAACTTCATCACGCGCAAGGATTACCAGGGCGCGGAAGTCCAGCTCAACTACGGCATCAGCGACCGTGACGATGGCGCGCGCAAGGGCTTCTCGATCACGTTCGGCCAGACGTCCGACAAGGGCAGCCTGATCGGCGGTATCGACTACAACAAGACCGACCAGATCCTCGCCGGTCACCGCGATTTCTCCCAGTACTCGCTGTCGCTGAACCGCACCGGCACCGCCGTGCGTCGCGCCGGTTCGTTCACCGGCCCGGGCGGCTACTTCGTCGGCGTGCCGCAGTTCGCGAACTGCAGCTACTACGGCTATGGCGTGGCCGATCCGAGTGCACCGGGCGGCGGCGGCATCCCGCAGGGTTACCGTTGCTACGAGCCGGCCTCGTCGACGAGCACCGGCGACACGTTCAACTTCGCGCCGATCAACCTGATCACCACGCCGCAGGAACGCGTCAACTTCTTCCTGAACGGCAATTACAAGATCAGCGATTCGATGGAAGCCTACATGCAGGTCTTCCACAACTCGACGCGTTCGGCCGCGCAGCTCGCTCCGCTGCCGATCCAGCTCGGCCCGTCGGGCGTCACTGTCACGTCCGGCAACCCGTACAACCCGTTTGGCGTGGACATCGGCGCAGGCTCGGCCGACGGCTATGACTTCGGCGTGCGCCTGACGGCGCTCGGTCCGCGTATCGTCAACTTCAACCAGAAGACCGACCAGGCGCGCATCGGCCTCAAGGGCAACATCTTCGACACCGGTTGGCAGTATGACCTGTGGGGCAACTACGGCCACAGCAACTTCGTCTTCCACAACATCAATTACTTCAACGCCGCGAATGCTTCGCGCGCGCTTGGAGACAATTGCGAATTGCCGCAGGCCGGCGTTCCGTTCACCACGAACACCTGCTTGAACATCTTCAACCAGCAGGATCCGAACACCGCCTCGCTGCTGCACCAGTTCTACTCGCTGAATGTCGACAACGGCAGCCTGCAGACCGAGCGCCAGGGTGGCCTCGACGTCAACGGCACGCTGTTCGACCTGCCGGCTGGCTCGGTCGGCCTCGCGGCTGGCGCGAACTACCGCAAGTTCTACATCCGCAAGTATGCCGACACCGTCGCGCAGACCGATCCGGTGACGAACACCTGCGCGGCCGGTTCGCCGTCGCTGTGCTCGAACCCGTACACCGGCGAGTACAACGTGAAGGAAGCGTACGTCGAAGCGTTCGTGCCGATCCTCAAGGACCTGCCGTTCGTGCACAGCCTGAACGTCACCGTGGGCGACCGCTGGTCGAAGTACAGCACGTTCGGCAGCACCAACAACTGGAAGCTGGCGCTCGAGTACCGCCCGATCGAAGACCTGCTGCTGCGCGGCACGGTCAGCAAGGTATTCCGCGCCCCGAACACGGCCGAGCTCTTCACGGGCCTGTCGAGTTCGTATGACGCCTACACCTTCAACCCGGCCCTGAACGAGCCGCGCTCGACCAGCAACACGCAGGTCCAGACGATCTTCAGCGGTGCCGCGGTTTCGGGCTTCCCGATCAAGCCGGAGAACGGCAAGTCGTTCGACTTCGGCGTGGTGTATGACCCGCAGTGGCTGCCGGGCCTGTCGCTCAGCGCGGACATCTGGCGCATCTTCCTGCTGGACAACATCCAGCGTCCGGGTGGCCAGACGATCGTCGACCTGTGCTATGGACCGACCCACGCGTTCGATCCGAGCAACCAGTACTGCAACTACATCAACCTCAATGCGCAGGGCACGATCACGAACATCACCGGCGTGCCGGTGCTGAATCTGGGTCGTCTGGACGCGTCGGGCGTCGACTTCGCCGGCGTGTACAAGCTGCCGGAAACGTCGTTCGGCAACTTCTCGCTCGGCCTGAACGCAACGTACCTGACGCGCTACAACAATGCGGTCCCGGCCAGCGACACGTCGTTCGTCGCCGGCACGTACGACCAGCAGTTCGGTACGTTCCCGCGCTGGCGTGCACTGGGTACCGTGTCGTGGCAGATGGGTGACTTCTCGGCCAACTGGCAGCAGCGCTACATCGGCCACCTGAAGAACACCGCTGGTGCGTTCACGGGCCTGCCGGACGGCTTCCTGCCGATCGGTGCGGTCGTGTATCACAACGTGTCGTTCGGCTACAACATCGAGCCGATCAACACGCGCATCGACATCGGTGTCGACAACCTCGGCGACAAGCAGCCGCCGCTGTACTACCAGTCGGTCACCAACGCGAACATCGACATCAACACCTATGACCCGATCGGCCGCTACTACTGGGGTCGCGTCACCGTCAAGTTCTGATAGTCGTTTCAACAGCAAGACTTGAAACCGCGCGGCGAAAGCCGCGCGGTTTTTTTACGCCCATGGATGGGCGGAATGCCGGCAATGCAGGAGCAATTGCCGGCTAACGCCCATGGATGGACGGAATGCCGGCAATGCAGGAGCAATTGCCGGCTAACGTTCATGGATGGGCGGAATGCCGGCAATGCAGGAGCAATTGCCGGCTAACGTTCATGGATGGAGGAATGCCGGGTCCGCTGGCGCTCCAGGCGCGAGCGAACACTCCCCACATCCCTGTGGGTCGAGTTGCAGCAGCAATTTCCGGTGTTGCGTCAGGACGGACGGCAGCGCGGACGAGTGGGGCTAACCCGTCGGGGGCGCGGAGGCAGCAAGCGCCTTGCGCAGCGGATCCAGCAGCGCGCCATAGGCGGGCGTACGCGCAGTATTGCGGCGCAGCGGTTCACGCACCTGGGCGGCACTCGCCGTGCGCACGCTGCGTTCCACCTCGTAGAACCTGAGGCAGGCATCATCGAAGGCGAGCCCGCAGAAATCGAGCAGGGCGTGGACTTCCTGCTCGGGATCGGCCAGCAGGTTCTCGTAGACCTGGTCGCGGATGCGTCCGGGCATCTGCTGTTGCCAGTGACGCATCATGCGGTCGTAGTCCAGCCAGAGTCGTGCCAGATAGCCGAGGTCGTAGCTGAATTCGTTGCCGATCGAGAACATCTGCTTGAAGCACGACCAGCAGGTCTCGACCGGGTCGCGCCGGCAATTGACGATGCGCGCACCCGGCAGCATCGCGAGGATCGCCGCCACGAAATACCAGTTGTTCGGCATCTTGTCGGTCGATCGCGGGCGTTTCGTACGCCATCGCGCAGTGCGTGCGAGGTAGTTGCGGCCGAGTCGGCTCCAGTCCTCCGCGCTCGCATCCGGCACCCAGTATGGGAAGTCGACGCCGCGGCGTTCGGATTCCTCCTGCAGCACGTGGCTGACGTCGCCGAGCTCGCTCGCCCCCTCCACCTCCGGGTGGGCCGCGAGGATCTGCTCGGTGAGCGTCGATCCCGAGCGCGGCAGGCTCACGATGAAGATGATCTCCTCGCCGAGCCGCGGATCTTCCGCCGCCTGATGCGGCCGATCGAACTCCGCGAGGGTGAGGTCCACCAGCGCGCTGAACTTGTCGGGATCCCACGGTTTGCGCTCGCTGATCCGCGCATTCGTCGCGGTCAGGATGGCGTAGGCTTCCGGATAGCGACCCTGGTCTTCGTAGGCCTTGGCGAGTACGCATCCCATCGCGAGGCGGTCACTCTCGCGCGTGCCGGGCTCGCGTAGCAGGGCCTCCAGCAGGCGCGTCTCGGCGTCGGTGAGGCGCACGGTCTTGATGTTCGCGAGCCCCCACCACGCCGGCCCGGTAAACGGAGCGCGGCGCAACACCTCGAGGTACTGTTCGCGTGCCTGCGTGAACTGACCGAGCAGAACCATGACGTCGGCGTACAGCGTGCGCGCGTAGCCGTTTTCCGGAGCCAGCGCGACGGCGCGCTCAAGCGCCGGAAGCGATTCCTCGATCCATGCGAGGTCCTTGAGGTTGCGCCCGAGATTGAGCCAGCCGAGCGCATGGTCCGGCTGCAATTCGCAGACGCGTCGAAGCGCCCCGAAGGCGCCATCATTGTCGCCCGCGGCGAACAGCATCTCAGCCCGCTCGGTCAGCAGGGCCGGGTCATCCGGCCGCTGCGCCAGCAGCCGTTCGAGCAACGCGTGTGCCTCCGCGGCATGGCCGGCGCGGCTGAGCAGGGCGACGCGCAGGCGCTGGACTTCCGGGTGTCTCGGCGCGAGCGCTTCGACTCCGGCGAGGGCGCTCTCGGCCAGCTGCAGATCGCCTGCCTGCAGGCACTGCTCGACTTGCGCCAGCAGGTTGACGGTCGTGGGTGAGAGTCCTGCATGACGATCCGCCGAAACAGGCGGGCTTCCCGCGGCAGATGGCTCGGGAAGCGAAGAAGACGGGGAAATCATCCCGCCACATTACCCAGTCGATCCATGTGCCGCAATCGGCCGGTGCGGGAATCACCCGGGCGCGAACGGAGGCAGCCCCAGCTCGGCGCGGAGCGGATCGAGCAGGGTGCCGTAGCGCAGCGCATGCCGCGTGTCCTGGCGCAACGGCTCGCGCACCTGCATCGCGCTGGGCGAGCGCACCTGGCGCTCGGTGCGATGGAATTCCAGGCACGCGGGGTCGAACGGGAGACCGCATGCCGCGAGCAGTTTGCGGATTTCCGTTTCAGGGTCCGCCAGCAGGTGTTCATGCACGCATGCATGCACGTGCTGCGGGTATCGTTCGACCGCTGCACGCGCGCAGCGGTCGAAATCGCGCCAGTAGGCCGCGAGGTCGTGGAACGTGCGCGTGTATTCGTTGTTGTCGAGCAATTGTCGATAGCAGGAGAAGCAGGTCTCCAACGGGTCGCGCCGGGCCACGATGATGCGCGCACCCGGCAGCATCGCGCGGATCGCGTCGATGTAGTACCAATTGCTCGGCAATTTGTCGACGAACATCGGCCGGTGCCGACGCCAGCGCGCCGTCCGCTCGACATAACTCGATCCGAGGCGTCGCCAGTCCTCCGTCGTGGTGCCTGCGACCCATTGCTGCAGGGGCTGCCCTCGGCGTCGCGACTCTTCGCTGATGACGAGTGCAAGATCCGGCAGCTCGCCTGCGCCTTCGACCTGCGGGTGCGAGGCGAGGATCTGCTCGACCAGGGTGGAGCCTGAGCGTGGCAGGCTCACCACGAACACGATTCCAGCGCCGAGGTCGCCTACGGGCGCCGGCGGCGGCGTGAAGGCGCGCACGATCGCGGCGATGCTGGCGGAGAACGCGCGCCCGTCCCAACTGGACTGCGTGCGCGCGACGGCATTGGCGCGCTCGATCGCGGCGAGCGACTCGCTGTAGCGCGCCTGCCCGTCCAACGCGCGCGCCAGCGCGAATCCCATCGCGACCGTGTCGCGCCAGGTCGCGCGCGGATCGTTGCAGGCCGCCGCCAGGTCGTGCACCTCCGATTCGCTGAAACGGTGGGTCCTGAGGTCGGCGAGGCCCCACCATGCCATCCCGGCGAGCGGCGCCTTGGCCAGCACGGCCTGGTATTCCGCCGCCGCGGCCTCCGGCTCGTTCGCCGCGCGCAGCAGGTCCGCCAGCTGGATGCGGGCGCCAAGGTTGCCCGCGTCGTGCGCGACCGCCTTGCGCAAGGCTTCGGCGGCCTCGTCGTTGCGCATGCTGCGCACGAGCAGCACGCCGAGGTTGTACCAGGCGCTGGACAGATCCGGCTTCAGTCGTGTCGCGTGCTGGAACGCCGTCGCCGCCTCGTCGTACCAGCCCGCGCTGGCGAGGACGGTTCCGTGGGTGTTGTGGTAGAGCGGATCGTCCGGTCGTTGCGCGATCGCGGTGCGCATGGCCGCGATCGCCTCGCCGTGCGCGCCGAACAGGCTGAGGATGCCGGCGTGCAGTCGCAGGACTTCCGGGTGCTCTGGATGGCGCTCCAGCACCGGCATCAGCAATCCGCCGGCATCCTCGGCGCGACCTGCTTCGAGGGCTTGCGCGGCAGCCATCACGTGCTGCACGGCGATCGGATCGAGGCCGGCCAGACGCGGGCCGACAGCAGTGGGCGTCATGTCATCTCCGTGTGTCGCGTGCGCCACCCCGGCATTGCTCGGGTGGCGGACAAGCGAAGGAGTCTACACGGCGCGTTCTCGCGCCGCCCGTCGAGCGGGGTCGACGAACGTCGCGTGCGCGTTCAGTAACTCGTCATGTCGAAACTTTCCGCCATCGGCGTATCGCCACCTTCGGCAAGGCGGACCTTCAGCGCGAGGCCGTCGCGCGAGTCGGCGTGGTTGAGTGCCTCCTCGAGCTCGATCTTGCCTTCCTTGTACAGCGCGTACAGCGACTGGTCGAACGTCTGCATGCCTTCCTGCAGGCTGCGGTCCATCGCTTCCTTGACCTCATGCACCTGGCCGCGGCGCAGCAGGTCGCGGATGTGCGGCGTATTGAGCAATACCTCGACCGCCGGCAGGCGGTGACCATCCTTGCCCATCACGAGGCGCTGACTGATCACCGCGCGCAGGTTCAGCGCGACGTTCATCAGGATGTTCTTGTGCGCGGCTTCAGGGAAGAAGTTCAGGATGCGTTCGATCGTCTGGTCCGCGTTGTTCGAATGCAGCGTCGCGAGGCACAGGTGGCCGGTTTCGGAGAACGTGATCGCCGCTTCCATCGTGGTCGCATCGCGGATCTCGCCGATCAGGATCACGTCGGGCGCCTCGCGCATCGCGTTCTTCAGCGCTTCGTGGAAGCTGTGCGTATCGAGGCCGACCTCGCGCTGGTTCACCACCGACTTCTTGTGCCGGTACAGGTACTCGATCGGATCCTCGATCGTGAGGATATGCCCCGACGTATTCGAGTTGCGATGATCGATCATCGACGCCAACGTGGTCGACTTGCCGGAGCCGGTCGCACCGACGAGCAGGATCAGGCCGCGCGGCTCCATGATGATGTTCTTGAACAACTGCGGCAGTCGCAGCTGCTCGATCGTCGGGATCTCGCTCTTGATCGCGCGGATCACCATGCCGACTTCGCCGCGCTGCTTGAACACGTTGACGCGAAAGCGGCCCGCGTCCTTGACGGCGATCGCCATGTTCAGCTCGAGCGCCCGCTCGAACTGCGGCACCTGGCCTTCGTCCATCAGCGAATAGGCGATCTTCTTGACCATGCCGTTCGGCAGGCCGGTGTTGCCGAGCGGATAGAGCTTGCCCTCGACCTTGATGTTCACCGGGGCGCCGGTCGTCAGGAACATGTCCGACGCGCCCTTTTCGGTCATCAATTTCAGGAAATAGCCGATATCCATCGCCGTTCTCGCTCTCGTCTCGTTGGAACCGCTCGGCGGGCCGATTTGCCCGCGATTGCCAAACAGGCCGTCGCCTTCCCAAAATACACTATCCATCCCTCAAGGCGAGCGGCGAAGTTATGACATCTGGACGCGGAAAAATCCATGCGCTGGTCGCGATTCTGCTCGTCGCGACAAGCGCCGGCTGCGCACCGACCAAGCCGCCGACCGACGAGATGGACGCCGCCACGCGTGCGTTGAACGCCGCGCGCCAGGCCGATGCCGCACAACTGTCCGCGGCCGAATTCCGCGCGGCCAGTGCCCACCTCGACCAGGCGCGTGCCGCCGAGCGCAACCAGGACTACGACGTTGCCGCGCAACTGGCCGCCGAATCCCAGGCCGACAGCGAGCTCGCGCGGGCGCGGGCGCGGTTGGCGAAGGCGCGAAGCGAGGTCGACAAGCTTGCCCGGGAGAATGCCGGAATGGATCGCGACCTCGCCGGAAGCGCACAGACGGAGCAGCAGCCATGAAGACCACGTCGTCGTATCGCTGGGCCATCGCGCTGCTGCTCGCGTCCATCTTCGCTGGCAATGCCAGCGCGCGCGACGAGGAGTACCAGCGCCTGCTCGATCGTTTCAACCAGGTCGCGACCGACCCGGCGCTCGCATCGCATGCGCCGAGCGCGATGGATCGCGCGCGCATCGCGCTCGCGAGCCTCAAGGAAGCGCGGCGCGGCGATCGCGAGCACTGGGTGTACGTGACCGAACGGCGCATCGATGCGGCACGCGCGGCCGCCGAGGCCGAGGTGCTGGAAGCGAAGCAGGCGGATCTGCAACGGGAGAACGATCGCCTGCAGCTCGCGCTCGCGCGACGCGACGCGGACCAGGCGCGCGCGGAACTCGAACGGCAACGCCTGCAGGCACAGATTCGCGCCGAGGAGGCCGAGAGTGCACGACGCGATGCCGAGGCGGCGCGCAACGAAGGCGCCCAGGCGGTCGAAGCCGCGCGCGCGGAGACCGAACAGGCGAAAAAGATGGCCGCGGCGCAAGCCAAGGCGGCCGCACTGGCGAAGAAGGAAGCCGAGCTCGAGGCGTCCCTGAGCGGCAGGACATCAGCCACGACGCCTGCCGCCAAAGCCAAGGGCAAGGGCAAGGCGGGCGACTCGAAGAAGCCCGATTGAACGCACGCCCGCCGGCTGGCCATCGACCGCTGTCATGGCCGGCTTCCTGGATGCATCTCGCTGTAATTGAACGGAAAATTCATCTCCTGCCGGGACGTGTCGCAAACGAAAAATGAACGTCGCCAGCGGTTGCCAAGGCAGGAGCGGAGGAGTAGCTTTTACTTCCCAAGTGGCCCGAGTTCCGACGGAACCCACTTGGGCCAAAAAGCCTAGCCCATGACTGCAGCGACCGCGACAGAGGACACCACTCCCTCGGTTCTCCGAGGCGCGGGCCGTGCGACCGGATGTTTCTTGGCAGTGGCGTCCGCAGCAAGGTCCGAAGTCCTCACCCGTCGCCCCGCGGCATCCAAGCTCCAGGCGGCTCTTTCCGAGCCATCGCGCGACTCCGCTGTAACTCGTCCCGCAACGCAATGGCGTGGCCTCGCGGCCGCGCCATTGCGTGCGCGGTTTTTGCACTAGAGGAGACTGGCTGATGTTCGAGCAGAACCCGAAAGAAGTCGAAGCGCTGATGCAGAGCAACGCGGAATTCCGCAGTCTGTATCAGCGGCACAAGGAGCTCGACAGCAAGGTGCGCGACGCCGAGTTGGGCGTCCTGCCGATGGACGACGTCACCCTGCACAACATGAAGAAAGAAAAGCTGCACGCGAAGGACAAGCTCACGTCGATGTGGGCCGCGTCGCACTGACCGGTTTCCTGTTGCCGACGTCGCCGCGGACTGGCGGCGGCGTCGCCGGCACCTGCCTCGGGTATCATTCCGCGATCACCTCCGCCCGGAGGTGAAGAATGCCGTCGAGCGCGCGCTCGCGCCGACGCCTGTCCACGCGGAGCCTGCATGACGATCCACCAGAGCGTACTCGAGCTGATCGGCGACACGCCGATGGTCAAGACGCAGCGTCTCGATACCGGAGCCTGCGAACTCTTCCTGAAACTCGAGAGCGCCAACCCGGGCGGATCGATCAAGGATCGCATCGGCCTCTCGATGATCGAGGGCGCCGAGAAAGCCGGCAAGCTCAAGCCCGGCGCGACCCTGGTCGAAGGCACCGCCGGCAATACCGGGCTCGGCCTCGCGCTCGTCGCGCAGGCGAAGGGTTATCGCCTCGTGCTCGTCGTGCCGGACAAGATGAGCCGCGAGAAGATCTTCAACCTCAAGGCGATGGGCGCGGAGGTCGTGCTGACCCGATCCGACGTCGCCAAAGGACACCCGGAGTACTACCAGGACCTCGCCGAGCGCATTGCGCGCGAGACGCCGGGCGCGTACTTCATCAACCAGTTCGGCAATCCCGACAATCCGCTCGCGCACGAACGCACGACCGGCCCCGAAATCTTCGCGCAGCTCGAAGGCAGGGTCGACGCGATCGTGTTTGGCTGCGGCTCGTCTGGAACGATGACC
>Ga0207639_10003880_pt1 | contig 10076 bp, 7 predicted proteins | sample KBSCornC32_FD_184299 | JGI IMG/M metagenome (GOLD analysis project Ga0207639, IMG submission 184299) | Corn rhizosphere microbial communities from Kellogg Biological Station, Michigan, USA - KBS Corn C3-2 (SPAdes) (version 2) | ecosystem: Host-associated > Plants > Roots > Rhizosphere > Soil ...
GGATTGCTGAAATTCCTGTCGTGGGTAATCTCGCTGGGGAGCGGCACCTCGGGCGGTACGCTGGCGCCGCTGTTCATGATCGGCGGTTCGATGGGTGCACTGATCGGGCTCGGCACCGATTACGTGTGGCCGTGGTTCCACGTCGACCCGCGCATCGCCGCGCTGGTCGGCATGGGCGCGATCTTCGCCGGCTCGTCGCGTGCGCTGCTGACGGCCATCATCTTCTGCTACGAAACCACCCGCCAGCCCGCCGCACTGCTGCCGCTGCTGGGCGGCTGCACGGCCGCGTACCTGGTTTCGGCGTTGACGATGCGCAGCACCATCATGACCGAAAAAATCGAGCGCCGCGGCGTGAAGGTGCCGAGCGAATACGCCGCCGACGCCCTCGAACAGGTGCTGGTCGGCCACGCCTGCACCCGCGACGTGCGCTCGCTGAAGACCTCCGACGAGCTGGGCGAAGTGCGGCGCTGGATGGCCTCCGGCCGCGAACGCGCGCAGCACCAGGGTTACCCGGTGCTGGACGACGCCGGCCGCATACGCGGCGTGATCACCCGTCGCGACCTGCTGGACCCCGACAAACCCGGTCTCACCCACATCGGCGACATGCTGAAACGCGGCCCGATCGTGGTGTTCGAGGACCACTCCTTGCGCGAAGCCTCCGACCTGATGGTCGGGGAAAACGTCGGCCGCCTGGTCGTGGTGGAACGCGACAACCCGACCCACATGGTCGGCGTGCTGACCCGCAGCGACGTGCTCGCCGCGAACGCGAAGCGCATCCACGAGATGCGCGACATCAGTCGCCAGATCCGCATCCGCCAGACCCTGCGGCGCTTCAGTGGCCGTGCGCGCGGCGCGGACGAAGCCAAGGCGTCGTCGTAACGGAGCCGCAAGCGCGACAAGCCGCGCTGCGCGACAATGCGCGGATGATCGACCGCACACGTTACCCGTTGCTCGCCCGAATCGATTCGCCGGATGACCTGAAACGCGTTCCGGAGAGCGAGCTGCCGCGCGTCGCGGACGAGTTGCGCGCCTACCTGATCGAATCGGTCGCCAGCGTGGGCGGTCACTTCGGCGCGGGGCTCGGCGTGGTCGAATTGACGATCGCGCTGCACTATCTGTACGACACACCGCACGATCGCATCGTGTGGGACGTCGGCCATCAGGGCTATCCGCACAAGATCCTCACCGGGCGGCGCGATCGCATCACCACCATCAAGACGCGTGAAGGTCTTGCGCCGTTCCTGCGCCGTACCGAAAGCGAGTACGACAGCTTCGGCGTCGGGCACGCGTCGACGTCCATTTCCGCAGGGCTCGGCATGGCGATCGCGCTGCAACGACGCGGCGACGATCGCAAGGTCGTCGCGGTGATCGGCGACGGCGCGATCACCGGCGGCATGGCCTACGAGGCGTTGAACCATGCGGGCGGCGTCGCGCCGGATATGCTGGTGGTGTTGAATGACAACGGCATGTCGATCAGCGAAAACGTGGGTGGGCTCGACCGTACGCTCGCACGCCTGCGTGCCGGCGAGGCTGGTGAATCGGGGCCGCATCCCGAGGCGCTGTTCGAGGAACTGGGCTTTGCGTACTCCGGACCGATCGATGGCCACGATCTTCCGAAACTGCTTGCCGCATTGCGCGCAGCGAAGGACGGGCGCGGCCCGCAACTGCTGCACGTCGTCACCACCAAGGGCAAGGGCTACGCGCCCGCCGAACTCGCGCAGATCGAATACCACGCGGTCGGCAAGTTCGATCCGGTGCTCGGCGTCACGCACGCGGCCGGCAAGGCGCCCACCTACAGCAATGTGTTCGGCGACTGGTTGTGCGACATGGCGGCAGACGATGCACGACTGGTCGCGATCACGCCGGCGATGCGCGAAGGCTCGGGGATGGTGCGATTCTCGCAAACGTTTCCGGATCGCCATTTCGATGTCGCGATCGCGGAACAGCACGCCGTCACGCTGGCCGCCGGCCTCGCCTGCGAAGGCATGAAACCGGTGGTCGCGATCTATTCGACCTTCCTGCAACGCGCGTACGACCAGTTGATCCACGACGTCGCGCTGCAGAACCTCGACGTCACTTTCGCGATCGATCGCGCCGGCGTGGTCGGCCCCGATGGACCGACCCACGCGGGCAGCTTCGATCTTTCGTACCTGCGCTGCATCCCGAACATGCTGGTGATGGCACCGGCCGACGAAAACGAATGCCGGCAATTGCTGACCACGGGCTTTCGCCACGACGGCCCCGCGGCGATCCGGTATCCGCGCGGCGGCGGCCCCGGCGTCGCGATCGAACCCGCACTGACGGCACTGCCGATTGGCAAGGCGGAGATGCGGCGGCGCGGACACGGCATCGCTCTGCTCGCGTTCGGCTGCACGCTGGCGCCCGCCGAAAGCGTGGGCGCCGAGCTCGACGCGACCGTCGTCAACATGCGTTTCGTCAAACCGCTGGACGAAGCGCTGGTGCTGGATCTGGCGCGCAGCCACGAGGCATTCGTCACGCTGGAAGACAACGCCATCGCGGGCGGCGCGGGCTCAGCCGTAGGCGAATTGCTCGCGGCGCACGGCGCCGAGATTCCGTCGCTGCAGCTCGGCCTGCCCGACCTTTTCCTGGAGCATGCCACGCGTGAACAGTTGCTCGCCGAAGCGGGGCTGGATGTCGACGGTATCCGACACGCGATCCTGACCCGGTTTCCGCAGTACGCACGCGCGGCGCGGCGCGGCGCCGGGTGATGCGATCAGCCGCGGCGCGCGGGCGGCGGAGACCGGAAGCACCTACAACCGAACCGGCCCCGCCTTGTGGCACTGCTCGCGCCCGTGGCGCGCGAAAGCGACGCCCGCCTCATCATTCTTCGATTCGGCGATCTCGAGCACGGTCTGCCAATTGCTTGCGCACAAGCCGCCGACCTTAGGCCCGATTTCGAACGATTTCCGCGCATCGGCGTCGGCAGCCGCGTAATTGCGCAGCAGGATTTCGACCTCGGCACGCGATTGCAGGATGTCGGGCGCATCGGGCGAAAGCTTCAGGGCCGCGTCGAGCTTGTCCAGCGCGTCCTGGTACTTGCCAGCGCTTTCGTCAGCATGCGCGCCGTCCAGATAGCCGTCCACCGCCGGATCGCGCAGCGGCGCCACCTGCACCACGGATTTGTCGGATGCATTCGCTGCGCGAATGGCTTCGACCATCGCGGTGGGTGAAACGCGGTTGGTCGCGGGAGATGGCAACGGCGGATGCGAGCAGCCGGCCAGCAGCACGGCGAATGCCGCGGCGCCCCACGCGGCGCAAGTGAAGTTGCGAGTCATGCGTTGCTCCGGAATGATTTCTGCGGCTAGGGATGCACGCCCGCGGCGGGCGACGACTGCGCGTCGTTGCTGCCGCCGCCGAACAGATTTTCCAGCCGCTGCAAATAACAGTGATTCTGCACCGTCGGCGCGTATCCATCAATGAAGGGATACTGCCTGGCGCCGTCGCATTGCGGCAGGCTGCCCTGCCCGGTGGCCGGATCGATCCACGCATACTGGAGGCCGTCGCCGATCGACGTGCTCAGCGGCGCGCTCGGCATTTTCTCGAACAACTTCATCCATACGCGCAGCGCGCCGGTCGCGCCCCAGAGGTGCGTCGGCTGGTTGTCGTCGCGCCCCATCCACGTGACCGCGAGTCGGTCGCCCGTGAAGCCGGAGAACCACGAATCGCGCTGATGGTCGGAGGTGCCGGTCTTGCCGGCCACGTTCAACGACGCCAGTGAAGAGTTGCCGATCGCCGCCGCGGTGCCGTACTCGGTGACCTGCTGCATCATCCAGCGCACCAGCCGTTCTGGCTGCTGGTATTCGCCCTTGCCCGGTTTGGTTGCGTACTGCTTCAGCACGTGACCCTTGGCATCCAGCACGCCGCGCAGCGTGAGCAGCGGCAGCGCATGCCCGTCGGCAGCGAAGAATTCGTACAACTGCGCCAACTGGAACGGCGACATGTCCACCGAACCCAGCAGCAGCGACGGATTCGCGTGCACGTCGGTCAGGCCGAACGAACGCAGAAACGTCGCTACGCGGTCCACGCCGAGCTGCAAGCCGAGATGCACGCTGGCGAGGTTGTAGGACTTGGCCAACGCCTCGACCATCGGCACCTCGCCGTGCGAGACGTGGTCGTCGTTCTGCGGCGTCCACAGCTTGCCGTTCGGCAATTTCATCGAGATCGGCGAGTCGTCCAGCAACGATGCCACGTTCCAGCGCGACGGATTGGTCAGCGCCATCAGGTAATAGAACGGTTTCAGGCTGGAGCCGACCGGCCGACGCGCATCGAAGGCGCGATTGAATCCGTGCGTGTCGGAGCCGCGTCCGCCCACCATCGCCAGTACGTTGCCGGTGGAAGGCTCGACCACCACCACCGCGCCTTCCAGCTTGTCGCCGCGCTTGCCGAGTCCCTTCAAGGTTTCGTCCAGCGACTGTTCGGAATACACCTGCGCGGCCGGATCGAGCGTGGTGTAGACGGCAAGTCCGCCGCTGCGCAATTGCTGGTCGCTGAAGTCCTGTTTCAACTGGTTGCGCACCACGTCCATGAACGCCGGGAAGCGGTCCACCACCAGTTGCGGCTTCGGCGTCACGTCCAGCGGCGTGGCACGCGCGGCCTTCCATTGCGCGTCGTTCAACAGGCCGGTGGTGCGGAACGCATCCAGCGCGACGTTGCGGCGCGCCAACGCGCGCTCAGGATTGCGGCGCGGGTCGTAGTAGCTGGGCCCGCGCACCATGCCGACCAGCAGCGCGATTTCCTGCGGACGCAGCGTCTGCACGGGCCGCCCGAAGTAGTACCAGCTTGCCGCGGCGAAACCGTGCACGGCCTGGTTGCCCTGCTGGCCCATGAATACTTCGTTGCAGTACGCGGCGAGGATCTGGCCCTTGGTGTAATGCGCGTCCAGCAGGATCGACAGCAGCGCCTCGTTGAACTTGCGCACGATCGTCTGGTTGCGGTCGAGGAACAGGTTGCGCACCAGTTGCTGGGTGATGGTGGAACCGCCCTGCACCACGTGGCCCGCGCGCAGGTCAGCCCAGGCCGCGCGCGCGATCGAGGACAGGTCGATGCCATGGTTGTTCTTGAAGTCGCGGTCTTCCACCGCCTGCACGCCCTGCACCAGCAGCGGCGGCAACTCCGCCAACTGCATGATGATGCGTTCTTCCTGCTCGGCGCCGTACAGCGTCGCGATGCGTGCGGGATCGAGATGCGTCTTGCGCAGCGGCTTGTCCGCGGTGAGGTCGGACACCGACCGGATCGCGTCGGAACCGAGCGTGACGCGCACCCGACGCGGCAGTTCGCCGCCGACCGGATCCATGTAGCCGCGCGAGGCAATGATGAACTTGTCGCCGTCCAGGCTGTAGGTGCCGGGCACCCGTGCGCCATGCGCGGCCTCGGTGTAGCCGGCCATCTGCAGTTCCAGTTTCAGCGTGGCCTTGTCCATCGGCACGCCGGCTTCCAGCAGTTGCGGCCTGCCGTAGACGCGGGTCGGCTGGGTGAAATCGATTTCGGTGACGCGCGTCTTGACGCGGTGATCGAGCACCAGCGTGTACGGCACCACGAAACCGATCGCGAACCCGATGCCGATCAGGACGGGCCAGCGTGCGAATGGCCAGGCACGGGTGATGAACCCGCGCGCGCTTTTGAACCAGGACAAGGCTTCTGTCTACCCGGAAATATCGGCGAAGTTTAGCCGATTGGCGCGAAACGCCCGCGCCAACCGGTGCACGGATTCAGCCACGATTGTCGCTGCGATCACCAGCGTCGCGACACGATGAAATGCCCGCCGCAGCCCTTGTCTACCCAAATGCCGGCGCGGTTCCAGCCCCAGGTCTGGCCTTCGATGCACGCGGCATCGGAGTACTGGCGCTGCAGGCGTACCTGTCCGCGCGCGCCCACATCGACCTGGCAGAAGTAGCGGCGATACTGCGGACTGCCGCACGGCACCATGAACTCGCGATCCCAGCCCGGGCCGGGCTGCCAGCCGCCGCCGTTGGCGGGCGCGAACACGCCGCCGCAACCCTTGTCGACCCAGATGCTGCCGCGATCGTAGCCCCAGGTCCGGCCTTCGACGCAAGTAGAATCGGATGTCTGCCGCACGATCCGCACACCGCGCCAGCCGGGCGGAACCTGGCAGCGCAACAAGTGATACTGCGGACTGCCGCAGGAAACCGTCTGCTGGCCGTAACTCTGCTGGCCGTAACCCGGCGGCGGCTGGTTCGGATAATAGTTGGGCGGCGGAGGCGGCGGCTGATTCGGGTAGTAGTTGGGCGGAGGCGGAGGCGGCCGGTTGCTGTAGGTGACCTGCGCCATTGCGACGCCGGCAAACGTCATCAGCCCACCCGCAACGATCAACGCAAGCTTGCGCATGACGCGGCCCTCCCGCTTGGTGTGGGCACAGTTTCCATGTCCGAAACTGAACGTCGGCTGCGCGCGCTTTCAGTCGTCGCCCGAGCCCGCCTATTTGCCGGTGGACACGGGCTTGGCCGCTTCGCCGGAGCCGCCGCTCTTGGCGGATCCGGCGGGCTTGTCGCCGGATGATTCCCTCGGTTTGGATGCATCGCCGGCAAGGTTGTGTTTCTTTTCCTTGTCGGATTTGAAATCGGTTTCGTACCAGCCGCTGCCGGCAAGGCGGAACGCGGGCGCGGTCACCTGCCGGCGCACCGCATCGGGCTTGCCGCAGTTCGGGCAGACGTCGGGATCGGGGTCGGACAGCTTCTGCAGGCGTTCGAATTTTTCGCCGCACTCGTCACAGCGGAAAACGTAGATGGGCATCGCGCGCAATACCTGAAAACGATCCCGCCATGATACCGCCGCGGCCATGCACCACGCGCGGTTAGGCGCACATTCGGGTGCGCCGCCTATCATGCGGGCTTTCGTCAGCCACGTATCCGCAAGGAAACCCGATGCCTCGTCGCCGTTCCGCAAGCTTCGCCCTGATGATCGCCGCCGCCCTGCCCGCCGCGCACGCCGCGAACGCACCCGCACCGCTGTGCCCGGCCACATGGCCGTCGCAGCCGGCCGCCTGGGTCGCGCACATCGAGGAGGTGAATCGCGGACTGGGCATCCCTCCCGACTACGCCGCGAAGCACAACCTGGTGCCGCTGCCCGAAGGCAAGGATCTGGTGCAGGCGCCGCGCGACGTGTATGGGCGCAAGGTGGAAATGGCGGCGCCGGCAGCCGCGGCATTGAAGCGCATGTTCGCCGCCGCCGCGCGCGATGGCGTAAAGCTGCAAACGGTATCCGGCTTCCGCAGCATGAATTACCAGACAGGCCTGATCCGGCGGAAACTGAAGAAGGGCATGACGATCCAGAAGGCGCTGTCGATCAACGCGGTGCCGGGCTACAGCGAGCACCAGACCGGTTGCGCGGTGGACCTGACCACGCCCGGCGTACCGGCGGCGGACGGCAGCTTCGCCAAGAACAAGGCGTTCACTTGGCTGCAACAGCACGGCGCCGCGTTCGGCTTCCACCTTTCGTTTCCGCCCGGCAACCCGTACGGCTACGAGTACGAACCGTGGCACTGGCGTTATGTCGCGGCCGAACAGCAGCCGGTGCATTCGCATTGATATGCTGCCGAGAATGTAGGTTGGGCTGACGCCGGCTTTATCGGCGGAAGCCCAACGACGGCCCGCTGCACGAAGACGGCCGCTGCATGAGTTGGGCTTCGCCGGGTGAAGCCCGGCTCAGCACCAACCTACGCGCGATCGGACAATTTGAAGTCGGTGTATTGGAATCGGTTGTCGCGCAAGATCGAAGCGCCGCGCCGGAGACGCAACGGCTCGGCGAACAATGGGCCGGCATAACTCAGCGTGTGGAACTCGCCGCGCTCGCCGCAGGGATCGACCGCAGCGGGCAAATCGTGGAGCAGCGACGGATCGTACTCGCGGCCGCTGAACGATCCATCGAGCTGTTGCGTGTCCACGCACGTCAGCACCGCGCGGTGTCCCTGCGCGTGGAATCTTCGCGACAACTCGCGGGTGTCCACATCCCACAGCGGGAAAACGCCGCGCCAGCCGGCGCTCGCGAGCTGCCGTTCGCGGTACGCGCGCACGTCTTCGAGAAACAGATCCCCGAACGCGCAATGGTGGAGGCCGGGCCAGCGCTCGCGGGCGTGCCGCAGCGCGTTTTCGAGCGCGGTTTCGTAGGCGGCATTGCTGGACGGCCAATCGATCCTGCATTCAATCAAGGGAAGTCCGATGGCTGCGACTTGGGCTCGCAGGACGCTACGCCGGATGCCATGCATCGAGACCCGTTGGAACCTGCCGGTGATCGTCGTCAGCAGCGCGACAATCCGCCACGCCGGATCGTCGTGAAGCGCAGCGAGCGCCATCAGGCAATCCTTGCCGCCACTCCACGACAGCAAGATAGGCGTGGGCTCACCTTGCACGAGCATTCTTCAATGGCGAACGTTCAATCATGGCCAGGTTTCCACATCAGCGTCAGCATGAAATTGCGCCCCAGCTGGTTGTAGAACCACGCCGTCTCATACTGCTTGTCGAACACATTGTTGAGTGCCAGCTGCAATTTCCAATTGCGCATTAATTGCCAGCCCGCGCGCACGTTGGTGAGCGCGTAGCCGCCCAAGGGGTGCTGGTTGGCAATGTCGTCGTACGTGCGCGCCGCGAGATACCAGCTTGCACCGAAACTGAAACGCCCGAAACTGCGGTCGGCGTCAAAGCGGGCACTCTGGCGCGGCCGTCGCGGCAATTGGTTGCCGTCGTCCGTGGCATTGTCGCGCGCGTTCATCAAGGTCGCAGTCGCGCGCACATCCCATCCGGCCAGCTTGCCGCCGACCACGCCTTCCAGTCCTGTGATGCGCGCGCGGTCGATGTTGTTCGGCAGATTGAGCGCGGCGTCCCAACTGATCATGTCGCTGACGTCGTTGCGATAGACCGACAGCGACCAATGGCCCCATTCGGGCGTGCCGCGCAGCCCGACTTCGATATTGCGCGAGCTTTCCGGCCGCAGGTTCGGATTGGAAAAGCCGGGGTAGTACAGATCATTGAACGTGGGCGCGCGGAACGCGGTGCCGTAACTCGCGGTGACACGCAGATCCCTGGCGAAAGTCCAGCCCCACAACAGGCTGCCGGTCGTCTTGCCGCCGAACTGGCTGTTGTCGTCGTGCCGCGCGTTGGCCTGCAGTGACTGTGCGCCGAAGCTGTGCTGCCATTGCGCGAACAGGCCACGGTTGGTGCGCGCATCTTCCGTGAAAACGTAGTTGCTTGCGATGGTTTCGCGCTGCCAATCCATACCGGCGCTGAGCAAACCACCCGGTATCGCGACGTCGGCCTGCAGCGAACCCAGCGTGCGACGGGTGTCGAAATGATCGACATACACGCCCTGCAGGAAGTCTTCGTCGAAATCCGCGCTGCTGCCCGCGCGCAGCGACAGATTCAACGCATTGCTGGGGCGAAAGTGCAATTGCCCGCCCAGCACTTGCGTTGCGTACGCGTCTGCGTCACTGAATGATCCGTCGTATTTGTTGAGTCCCTCGGTGCGCATCGCCAGCGCGTCGGCGCTCCACTGACCGTTGAATTGGTACGCGCCGTTGACAGTCAGTGCGTTGTCGTGGACGCCGTCGCGATCGGGCTGGTCGGCGAAGCAGCCCGCGAACGCTCCCGCCGCGCCCACCCGGCACGCGTTGATGCCCTTGGTCTGGTCATGCGTGGCCTGCACCGAAATCCAGCCTTTCTCGCCGGCCGCCGAAAATCCGCTCGATGCGTTCCAGTGGCGATAGCTGCCGATGCCCACGCTTGCATTGGGCGTGAACGTGCCCGGCGCGTGGCGCAGGAAAATCTGGATCACGCCGCCGATTGCTTCCGAACCGTACAGGCTGGAAAACGGACCGCGCACGATTTCGATGCGCTGGATCTGGTCGACCGGGATTTGCTGGATCGGCGTGGTGCCGGCCGTCGCCGAACCGATGCGGATGCCATCCACCAGCACCAGCACCTGGTTCGCGTTGGTGCCGCGCAGGAACATCGCGCTGACCTTGCCGGGTCCACCCTGATTGCTGATCGCCATGCCGGGCGTGTCGTTCAACAGGTCCTGCAGCGACGCGGGCTGCAGCAACTCGA
>Ga0207639_10003882_pt1 | contig 10075 bp, 6 predicted proteins | sample KBSCornC32_FD_184299 | JGI IMG/M metagenome (GOLD analysis project Ga0207639, IMG submission 184299) | Corn rhizosphere microbial communities from Kellogg Biological Station, Michigan, USA - KBS Corn C3-2 (SPAdes) (version 2) | ecosystem: Host-associated > Plants > Roots > Rhizosphere > Soil ...
TGGTGATGGGACCGGACGCCTTCTTCGACGGGCGTCTGTTCGATCCCGACGATCCGTTCGGCTATCTGGCGCATGATGGCATTACGGGGTGAACAGGATCGTTGGGGTTGCAAATTGTGCAACGCAAAAGTTTCGCTTGCGACTCGAGCGAATCGGTGACAGTTTGATGCCCGTGGAAGCAAGGATGCTTTGACGCACATCGCCTGACCCCGCCAATGGCGGCGGGGAATGGTCCCGATCCCTGGGGATCGGAAATGGCAATGACGCCGCCCGGAGAGGTTCACCAACCTCCTTCGTGGCGGCTTTTTTATTGGGTTTTTTGCGGCTGGGAGCGGTGCAAGGGGCATCTTCCCGCATGGCTTTTCTGCGCCGGAACGCGGGTTTCGGCGGCGGGAGAGTCATGGCTTGATGCGCCGCGCTCATCGGCTTCGGCAAAGGGGGATTGGGGCACATGGATAACGGGGACATCACAGGCAAGGGCGGCATCAGCCGGCGCGGCCTCATCAAGACGACGGGCACGGCGGCTATAGTTGCTGCGGTGCAGCAGGCCTTTCCGTCGGGTGTGATGGCGGCTGGCGGAGCGCCGGAAGTCAAGGGCGCGAAACTGGGCTTCATCGCGCTGACCGACGCGGCGCCGCTGATCATCGCCAAGGAACTGGGCCTGTTCGCCAAGCATGGCATGCCCGACGTAGAGGTGCTGAAACAGGCGAGCTGGGGCGCGACGCGCGACAATCTGGTGCTGGGCGCTGGCGGGGGCGGCATTGACGGCGCGCATATCCTCACGCCGATGCCCTATCTGCTGACCCTGGGCACGATCGGCAAGGCGACGCCGATGAGCATATTGGCCCGGTTGAACGTCAACGGGCAGGCCATCTCGGTTTCCAAGGAATATCTGGCGGCCAAGGCCGACCTCAATTCCGGCAAGATGAAGGGCGTGATCGCGGCGCGTAAGGGCGCGGGCAAGAAGATCACCATGGCCATGACCTTTCCCGGCGGCACGCATGACATGTGGCTCCGCTACTGGCTGGCGGCGGGGGGCATCGACCCGGACAAGGACGTCGAACTCATCACCGTTCCGCCACCGCAGATGGTCGCCAACATGAAGGCCGACACGATGGACGCCTTTTGCGTCGGCGAGCCGTGGAACGACCAGCTGGTCGCGCAGCAACTCGGCTACACCGCCGTTTCGACCGGCCAGATGTGGATGAACCACCCCGAAAAGAGCTTCGCGATGCGCTCCGACTGGGTGGCGCAGCATCCCAATGCCGCCGTGGCGATTACCGCGGCCGTGCTGGAGGCGCAGCGCTGGGCCGACGATCCGGGCAACATCTCCCGCCTCGCCGGGACGATATCGGGCCGCGATTATCTGAAATGCCCGGTCACGGACATCGCCGACCGTCTCCAGGGCAATTTCAATATGGGCGACGGGCGCCAGTTCCCGAATGCCGCGTTCAAGATGAAGTTCTGGAGCGGCTATGCGTCCTTCCCGTACAAGAGCCATGACCTGTGGTTCCTGACCGAGGAGCAGCGGTGGGGCAAGCTGCCGACCAGTCTGAACACGACGGCGACCATCGCCAAGGTCAACCGCTCCGACATCTGGCGCAAGGCCGCCGCGAAACTGGGCGGCAAAGGTCCGGCCAGCGACAGCCGTGGCGTCGAGAAATTCTTCGACGGCAAGACGTTCAATCCCGCCAATCCCAAGGCCTATCTCGCCAGCCTGGCGATCAAGCGGGTTTGAGGCAGCGCCAGAGCAAGGAGCATCACCATGGCTTCACCGACCAACAATGCGGCCAGTGAACCGTCGGCTTCGGCCGGCGGTTCCGCGCCCGCCGCCAGCCAGAGGGGCGTCATCGTGCCCTATCCCGAAACCGCGATCGCGCGCCGCTTCTTTCCGCCCATTCCCCAGCCGACGCATCCGCTGATGGTGAAGGCGCGGGCCGTGGCGGCCTCCGCCCTGCCCACGCTGGTGATGATCGTCGGCCTGCTGCTGCTGTGGCAGATGCTGTGCGGGTCGCCGGAGTCCAATTTCCCCAGTCCGGTCAAGGTCTGGCAGGAAAGCCACGACGTCATCGTCCATCCGTTCAAGGGCGTCGAAGTCAATGCGAGCGGCCTGCATATTCAGGAGTCGGGCGATGTCGGCATTGCCGGCCATGTGCTGACCAGCCTCGGCCGGGTGCTTATCGGCTATGGCATTGCGGCGGTGGTCGGGATCGCGCTGGGCATATTGATCGGGCAGAGCGTGTTCGCCTTCCGCGCGCTCGATCCGCTGTTTCAGGTGCTACGCACGGTGCCGCCGCTGGCGTGGCTGCCACTCAGTCTCGCGGTTTTCCAGCAGGCGGGGCCATCCGCGATCTTCCTGATCTTCATCACCGCGATCTGGCCCGTGATCCTGAACACCGCCGTGGGCGTGCAGACCATCCCGGTCGCCTATCGCAACGTCGCCAAGGTGCTGGCGCTCAATCCCTATGAATATTTCACCCGGATCATGCTGCCCGCGACGGTGCCGCACATGTTCACCGGCCTGCGTATCGGCGTCGGCATGAGCTGGCTGGCGATCGTCGCGGCGGAGATGGTGCAGGGCGGCACCGGCGTCGGCTTCTTCATCTGGGACAGCTACAACAGTTCGCTCCTGACCGACACCATCGTGGCGCTCGTGTGGATCGGCATGGTCGGCTTCACGCTGGACCGCATCGTGGCGCTGGCCGGGCGCCTCATCGCCCGCACCGCCTGAGAGGAGATCATCCCATGAAACAGCGTAGCTATCTCGCGCTCGAAGACATCACGGTCGAATTCCCCACCCGGGGCGGTAGCTTCTGCGCGCTCGATACGATCAACCTGTCGATCGAGAAGGGCCAGTTCGTCGCGATCATCGGCCATTCGGGGTGCGGCAAGTCCACCCTGCTCAACGCGGTGGCGGGGCTGGTCAAGCCAAGCAAGGGCGTGATCTTCCTCGACGATGGTGTGGTCGATGCGCCGGGGCCGGATCGGGCGGTTGTGTTCCAGGACCATAGCCTGCTCCCCTGGCTGACGGTGGAGGAGAATGTCCGCCTTGCTGTCGACAAGACGGCGGACGGCAAGAGCAAGGCCGAGCGCAAGGAGTGGGTCCTGCACAATCTGGAACTGGTGCAGATGGTCCATGCCGCGACCAAGCGGCCAGGCGAATTGTCGGGCGGCATGAAGCAGCGTGTCGGCATCGCCCGCGCCATCGCCATGAATCCGCGGGTGCTGCTGATGGACGAGCCGTTCGGCGCGCTGGACGCGCTGACCCGCGCGGCATTGCAGGACGTGGTGATGGATTTGCAGGCGCGGCTCAACAACACGGTGCTGATGATCACGCATGACGTGGACGAGGCGGTTCTGCTGGCCGACCGCGTGGTCATGATGACCAACGGCCCGGCGGCGAGGATCGGCGAGGATCGCGCCGTCAATCTGGCGCGGCCGCGCAACCGGATCGAGGCGATCGACAGCGCCGACTATGCCGAGGCGCGCCATGCGGTGATCCACTTCCTGCATGAACGCTATCGCAATCCGACGGTGCTCGCCGCCTGACGACAGGGCGGGCGACCGGATGCGGGCGCGGTCGCTGGGGCGCCGCGCCCGCCATAAGCAAGATCGAGAGGATGCCCTGAAAGGCGCAAAGCCATCGGGAGCAATAAGGGGGATTTATGCGTAGACTTTCCATCATATTGGGCGCGACCGCGCTCGCCGTGCCGGCCGCCGCGCAGGCAGGCGACATCAAGTTCAAGCCGATCATCGACGCGCGCCTGCGGTATGAGACGGTCGATCAGAACGGGCCGGCCCCGCTCACCAGCGCGCGCGACGCAAACAGCGTCACCCTGCGCGCGCGGGTCGGCAGCGAAATCACCAAGGGCCGCATATCGGTGCTGGGCGAGGTCGAGGGCACGCTGGCGATCGACAATGATTATAACGCTTTTCCCTTCGCGGTGACGAGCGGACAGCGGCGCACCGCCTATCCGGTCGTGCCCGACCCGGAGAATATCGACCTCAACCGCTTCCAGATCCAGTATAAGTCCAAGGCGGTGACCGCGACGCTGGGCCGGCAGCGCATCAATCTGGACGATCAGCGTTTCGTGGGGTCCGTGGCATGGCGCCAGAATGAGCAGACCTTCGACGCCGCGCGCATCGAGGCGAAGATCGGTCCGGTCATGCTGGACGGCACCTATGCCATATCGCAGCGCACCATTTTCGGCATCGATGCGGATGCGCGCGAGGCCTACGGCGGCGACTTCGTCTTCCTGGGCGCGGCCGTGAAGCACAAGTTCCTGACCGTGAAGGCTTTTGCCTATCTGCTCGACTATGACGAAGCCTTCTTCTTTTCCAACAGTTCGCAGACCTTTGGCGGGCGCGTGACCGGGGCATTGCCGATCACGAAGAAGATCAAGTGGAGCTTCACCGGCAGCTATGCACGGCAAAGCGACATGGGGCGCAATCCCAACCATTATTCGGCGGATTATGTCCTGCTGGAAAGCATCGTCGATATCAAACGGTGGAAATTGACCGCCGGCTATGAGTTGCTGGGTTCGGATGCGAAGGCCAATTTCGCTTTCCAGACGCCGATGGCGACGCTGCACAAGTTCAACGGCTGGGCGGACAAGTTCCTGACGACGCCGACCACGGGCATCCAGGACTATTATGCCGGTATCGGCTATGCCGTTCCCAAGATCGGCAAGACGGGTCCACTAGTCGCGTCGTTCACCTTTCACCGCTTCGACAGCGATCGCAATTCCATCCACTATGGCGATGAATATAACGCGCAGCTCTCGCTCAAGCTGAACAAGCGCCTGACCGCGCTCGTCAAATATGCGGACTATCAGCGCAAGGGCATCGCCAGTTTCGCGGGCGACGCGAACACGAAGAAATTCTGGGCGCAGCTCGACTTCTCGCTTTGATCTGACCTGAGGCGATACGACCGGCGGCGGCCGGTCGGCATCAGGTCCGTCTGGCCGGGTTTCGCGGGATTGGACCCCCAAGCGAACCCGGCCCTTTTGCCTAAAATTCAGGCAGAAAAAACGGCCTTGCCTCATCATTGTGCAGTGCAAAATTTGCACTTGCGTGGGGCCGGGGAAGGCCTCACACAGAAGGGGCGAAGGGAGCGATGGCGCTCTTTCGAATCGCACAGTCGGCCCGCAACGAAGCGGTGCCGCAACAACATTATTTAGCAGGCAATGACGCCGCTGGTCAGGGGAGGATGTCCCAGGATCAAGCGGTTTTTTTGCGTTCTTTTTTGATCGGAGCGACAGGAATATGCGCGGTGGCAGGGGACAGTGCGGATCGAAGGACAGCGCATTTCGCGCCGTGTCGGCCGCGCGTCCGGTCGTCTCCTCAATGCTCTATTATCTTTGGTTTTCCGCATTTTCCGAGTCGGCAGATGATGCCATCTGCTTCGAAAATGCTCTAGCGCAGGGCGAGCGACACGATCAGCGCGATCAGCAACAGGATCGATATTCCCTGCCAGAAGCGCACCGGGTCGCGCTCGATCAGAGGCGCGCCGCGCTGTTGCACGCGGGCGACCGCCGCGCCGCCCTCCAGCGCGCGCAGCAGTTCGATGACGTCGCCGAAGCGGTCGTCCGGGTCGACCGCCACGCTGCGCATCAATGTGCTATCGAGCCAGCCGGGCAGTTCGGGCCGCGTGGCGCTGGGCTGGCCGAGTTTGCGAAAGCGGGGGCGGCTGAAGGCTTCCACCTCGCCATAGGGGTAGATGCGCGCGAACAGGCGCCAGAGGGTGACGCCGAGCGCGAACTGGTCGGTCCTCTCGTCACCCAGGTTGCCCGCGAACATCTCCGGCGCGAGATAGCTGGGTGTGCCGGGAATCTCGCGACCCCCGAAATCATCGATGCGGGGCAGGCGGGCGACGCCGAGGTCGATGAGCTTCAGGCCGCCGTCGCGCAGCAGCATGACATTGTCGGGCTTGATGTCGCGATGGATGATGTCCAGCCGATGCAGCGCGGCAACCGCGCGGGTCAGGCCGATCGCGATCGCCAGTCCGTCCTTGAGGGATATGGAGCGGGCGAGACGCTGTTCGAGGGTCTGGCCCTCATAGAAGGGCTGTACGCCGTAAAGGCGGGTCTGCCGGTCGGGCGGTACGGGCACGACGCCGGCGACGAACGGACTGGAGACGCGGCTGCCCACCAGCATCTCCCGCGCGAAGGCCAGCCGCGCGCCGCTCTCGGAAAGCAGGGCGGGCTTGGGGAATTTGATCGCCACGGTCTGACCGGATGCGGTGTCGGTGGCGCGGAACAGGCGGGTATAGCGACCGTCGGAGAGCAGGGCGTCGAGGCGGAAGCCATCGACGCCGTCGCCCTCCTGCGGGGGATCGGCGATGGGCAGGCGGGCGATGTCGCCGGCGACGCTGTCATGGTCGATGGCGGGCAGCGCCACGATGTCGAGCACGATGGCGCTGAGATTGTCCGCGCTGCCGGCGGCGAGCGCGGCGTCGACGATTGCCTGCGCCTCCGCCTCCGGGGAGTTACGCGCTCCCAGCAGCTTTTCGAGCCGCTTCGCGGACAGGCTGCCGTGCACGCCGTCGCTGGTGAGCAGCAGGCGGTCATGCTCCGCCAGGGCGATGTCATGATGGTCGAGACGCAGCCGCTCCTCGATCCCCAACGCCCGGTAGAGGATATGCTTCTGGTCGGGGTGCGAGCGGGTGTGGTCTTCGGTGAGGAGGGTCAGCCGGCCATCGCGATAATGCCAGGCGCGGCTGTCGCCGACATGCAGGACATGGGCGCGGCGACCCTTTATCACCAATGCGGTAAAAGTCGTCGCCGCATGCGCCATGGCTTCGGTTCGTCCCATGGCGGTCAGCCAGCGGTTGAACGGCGCCATCACGCGCTGCACCGCCGCCGCCGGGCCGATGGTGTCGGGCTGGTCGTAGAAGCCCTCGATCAGGGCGCGGACGGCCAGTTCGGACGCGATGCGGCCACCCTTCGCGCCGCTTACCCCGTCCGCCACCGCCGCGATCATGCCGTGGCGCGCGCGTTCGGTCTCCGTCGCCGCGTAGATGCCGGCGAAATCCTGATTGTCGGTCCTCGATCCCTTTTCGCAGGCATGGCCGGCGGCCACCTGCAAACGTCCTTCCGGTCTCACCCTTCGCTCCCTCGCACGTATGTGCGCGATGGGAGCGGGGCAGGCCGGCCATCGTCAAGCGCAAATAATCTCCGGAAAAAGGGGTATCCACAATGAGCGGTAAGAGCTTCTGGGAGTCGGGGCACAGGCCGACGCTCATCATGGCGTTCCTGTATTTCGACATCGCCTTCATGGTGTGGAACATGCTGGGGCCGCTGGCGCCCATCATCTCGAAGGACATGGGGCTGACCCCCGCCGAGAAGGGCTTCATCGTCGCGGTGCCGACGCTGGCGGGCGCGGTGCTGCGTCTCGTCAACGGCTTTCTGGTCGACAAGATCGGGCAGAAGGTGACGGGCGCCATCGGGCAGTTGATCGTGATCGGCGGCCTGTTGTGGGCGTGGTATTTCGGCGTGGACAGCCTGAACGGGCTGATCGCGGTCGGGATCATCCTGGGCTTTGCCGGCGCATCCTTCGCGGTCGCCCTGCCGCTCGCCTCGCGCTGGTATCCGCCGGAGCATCAGGGCAAGGCGATGGGCATCGCGGGCATGGGCAATTCCGGCACCGTGCTGGCCGCGCTGTTCGCGCCGCTGCTCGCCAAGGCGTTCGGCTGGAACAACGTCCTCGGTCTCGCGGTCATTCCACTCGCGATCGTATTCGTCCTCTACATGGTCTTCGTGAAGGACAGCCCCGACCAGCCGCCCGCCAGGACGATGGGCGAATTCGTGAAGGCCTATCTGGGCATGCTGGGCGAGGGTGATACCTGGTGGTTCATCCTGTTCTACGGCGTGACCTTCGGCGGTTTCGTCGGCCTTGCCGGTTCGCTGCCGATCTTCTACACCACCGAACTCGACATGACGCCGGTCTATGCGGGCTACGCGACCGCCGCCTGCGTGTTCGCGGGATCCATGGTTCGCCCGCTTGGCGGCGCGCTGGCCGACCGGATCGGCGGCATCAAGACGCTGTCGCTGGTGTATATGGTTGCGGCCGTGCTGCTGGTCGCGATCAGCTTCGCGCCGCACAGTTTCGCCATTCTCTTCCCGCTGTTCTTCTGCGTCATGGGCGCGCTGGGCGTCGGCAATGGCGCGGTGTTCCAACTGGTGCCGCAGCGGTTCCGTCACCAGATCGGCGTCATGACCGGCCTGGTCGGCTTCGGCGGCGGCGTGGGCGGCTTCTATCTCGCCTCCAGCCTCGGTCTTGCCAAGCAGTGGACGGGTAGCCCGTCCGCCGGTTTCCTCATCTTTGCCGCGCTGGCGCTCGTCGCGCTCGCCGGTCTCACCTCGGTCAAGAAGCGGTGGCGCACGACCTGGGGTGCCGCCATTCAGGGAGTAACCATCTGATGTCAGACAGGCTTCACATGATCGTCATCGGCAACGGCATGGCCGGTTGCCGCGCCGTCGAGGAAATCCTTGCCCGCGATCCGAACAAGTTCCGCATCACCATCTTCGGCGCGGAGCCGCGGGTAAACTATAACCGCATCATGCTGTCCCCGCTGCTGGCCGGTGAGAAGTCCTTCGAGGACATCGTCATCAACGGCGAGGACTGGTATGCGGAGAACGACATCGCGCTGGTCGCGGGCGACCCCGTCGTCGCCATCGACCGCGCGACGCAGACCGTCACGAGCCGGTCGGGCCGCACGGAGCGCTACGATCGCCTGCTGCTGGCGACCGGCTCCGATCCCTTCATCATTCCGGTCCCCGGCAAGGATCTGCCCGGCGTCATCACCTTCCGCGACATGGACGATGTGGACAAGATGCTGGTGGCCGCCGATGCGGGCGGCGCTGCCGTGGTCATCGGCGGCGGCCTGCTCGGCCTGGAAGCCGCGCACGGCCTGAGCCTGCGCGGGATGAAGGTGACGGTCATCCACCTGATGCCGACCCTGATGGAGCGTCAGCTGGACGAAGCCGCCGGCTGGCTGCTCAAGAGCGAACTGGAGCGGCGCGGCCAGACCATCCTGACCCAGGCCGACACCGGCGAAGTCTATGGCGACGGCAAGGTCGAGGGCGTGCGCCTGAAGGGCGGGACGGAAATTCCCTGCTCCATCGTCGTGATGGCGGTGGGCATCCGCCCCGCCACGGGGCTGGCGCGCGATGCGGGCCTGGATGTCGAGCGCGGCATTCTGGTCGACGACCATATGATGACGAGCGACCCGGCCGTGCTGGCAGTGGGCGAGTGCGTGCAGCATCGTGGCGCGGTCTACGGCCTCGTCGCGCCGCTGTGGGAGATGTGCCGGGCGCTGGCGGACAGCCAGACGGGCAATCCCAGCGGCTACACCGGCTCCGTCACCTCGACCAAGCTCAAGGTGTCCGGCATCGACGTCTTTTCCGCCGGTGATTTCTCGGGCGGCGAAGGCTGCGAGGACATCGTGCTGCGCGATGCGACGCGGGGCGTCTACAAGCGTGTCATCGTCAAGGATGACAAGGTCGTCGGCGCCGTCCTTTATGGCGATACCGCCGACGGCAACTGGTATTTCGACCTGCTCCGCAAGGAGGAGGATATTTCCGAAATCCGTGAGGCGCTGATCTTCGGGCAGGCGTTCGCGGCGGGCGGGGGCGCCCTCGCGGACCCTAAGTCGGCCGTTGCCGCCCTCTCGGACGATGCCGAGATCTGCGGTTGCAACGGCGTCAGCAAGGGCAAGGTCGTCGCCTGCATCAATGGCGGCGCGAAGGATCTCGACGCGGTGCGCGCGACCTGCAAGGCCTCGGCCAGTTGCGGGTCGTGCACCGGCCTGGTCGAAAATCTCCTCGCCGTCGTGCTGGGCGATGAATTCGCCGGCGAGCGGCAGGTGAAGCCCATGTGCAAATGCACCAGCTTCACCCATGAGGAAGTTCGCGCCCATATCCGCGAAATGGGACTGAAGGCTATCCCGGAGGTGATGCAGGAAATGTCCTGGTCGACCCCGGACGGCTGTTCCTCCTGCCGGCCCGCGCTCAATTATTATCTGCTCTGCCAGTGGCCCGCCGAGCATGTGGAAGACCCGCAGAGCCGCTTCGTC
>Ga0207639_10003884_pt1 | contig 10074 bp, 7 predicted proteins | sample KBSCornC32_FD_184299 | JGI IMG/M metagenome (GOLD analysis project Ga0207639, IMG submission 184299) | Corn rhizosphere microbial communities from Kellogg Biological Station, Michigan, USA - KBS Corn C3-2 (SPAdes) (version 2) | ecosystem: Host-associated > Plants > Roots > Rhizosphere > Soil ...
CTTTTACAACGAGCTTTACCGCGACAACGACAGCCGCGAGCTGCGGCTGCAGAGCCTTTTGCGTGACGATGCACGCGCCGTTTTCAAGGACTGGATCGCAAAGCCCGACAAGGTAGAGTACTAAGCTCATGGACCCGCAGATGAACCCAGATGAACTCATATCTTGGTCCCTTATCTGTGTGGATCCGTATTCATCTGTGGTTTCAATTCTTCTCCTGTGATCAAATTCATCCTCAATAACACAGACGTCGAAAGCGATCTTCCACCTGGAATGACGATGCTCGACTTCGTTCGCTATCGCAAGAATCTCAAGGGCACCAAGATCGGCTGTCGTGAGGGTGATTGCGGCGCATGCACGATCCTTGTCGGCGAGCTTGTTGGCGACGAGGTGAAATACCGCTCCATGACCTCGTGCCTCATGCCGCTCGCAAACGCCGCAGGTAAGCACATCGTCACCGTCGAGGGCATCAACCCGGAAGACGGCTCGCTCACGCCCGTTCAGCAAGCCATGGTCGACGAGAGCGGCACGCAATGCGGATTCTGCACTGTCGGATTTGTGATGTCGCTGACCGGATTCTGCCTCGACCGAGACAACGGCGCCCGTGTCAGTAGCCCATGTGTCAGTAGCCCGCACGTGAGTAAGGGCTCAACGCAAGCATTAGAAGCCGCAGTTTCCGCTATTGACGGTAACATCTGCCGCTGCACCGGCTACAAGTCGATCGAGCGCGCGGCATGCCAACTTAGTGGGCAGGTGGCGGCTGGCAGTGGCCAGTTCGTACCCGACTATTTCAATGGGATCGCGGCGCGCCTAAAGCAACTCGGCCAGCCAGACCGCCAACCGCCAACCGCCAATCGCCAACTTTTCGTCGGCGGCGGCACCGATCTCTATGTGCAGCGGCCCGATCAAATGGCCGATAGCGAATCTCGCCCGCTTCTTTATGACGAACATCTCCGAGGCATCCGCGATTTGGGTGACACCATCGAGATCGGCGGCTCGGCAACTGTGACTGACTTGCTCGAATCACCAGTGATGCAGGCCATCTTTCCCGATCTCTATAAGCATCTCAAACTCGTCTCATCAACGCCGATCCGCAACATGGCGACGCTTGCAGGAAACTTCGTCAACGCCTCTCCGATCGGCGATATGACAGTATGGTTTCTCGCCTTAGATGCAGAATTGGCGCTGAGCACGGGTGTCAGAACCGGGAACGGTAGTGACCGGGTCCTTAGCCTTAAAGACCTATATCTTGGCTATAAAACATTAGCCAAAAAGCCCGAAGAGATCATAACCACGATCCGCTTCAAAAAACGATCAAAAGGCTTCCGCTTCAATTTTGAAAAGATCTCCAAACGAACGTACCTCGATATTGCAACGGTGAATACAGCAATGTCACTCCGAAGCTCCCCTCCTTACGAAGGAGGGGCGGCGGCCGCTTCGACCGACGGGGTGGTTCTCTCCGAGGTGCACGTCTCCGCCGGCGGCGTCGGTCCGATCCCGATGTATCTGCGCGAGACCTCGACATTCCTCACCGGCAAAGACATCAACGAAGACACCATCGCGGCCGCAAACGAGATCATGCAGCAAGAGATCTCACCGATCTCCGACGTCCGCGGCACCGCGGATTACAAACGCCTGCTGCTCAGGCAACTCTTCCGAGCGCATTTTGTGGAGCTCTTTTCTCAGTGATCTCTGTGTTCTCTGTGGCAAATTTCTGATGAAAAACATCGACTCCACATCCCACGTTCGCGGCGAGAGCGTTTATCTCGATGACATTCCGCTTGTCGAGGGAACGCTGTTTGCGTGCGTGTACGACTCGCCGATAGCCCACGGAAAGCTAACGAGCATCGATACATCGGCGGCCGAAAAAAGTGAAGGCATCGCCCGCGTTATCACTGCAAAGGACCTCATCGGCGAAAACCAGATCGGCGGTATCGTCCCCGACGAGCCGCTGCTTGCGGATGGAGAAGTTCACTTTTGCGGTCAGCCGATCGCGATCGTGGTTGCGACGAGTGAGGTACTTGCACGCAAAGCCGCAAAGTTGATCACGGCCGAGATCGAGCCGCTCGAGGTCGTCACAGATCCGCGAGTGTCCGCTGCGAGAGAGAGTTTTATTGTTCCGCCGAAAAAGTTCATTCTCGGCGATACTGCCGCTGCCTTTGCCTCCTGCCAACATGTTTTTGAGGGTCGCACGGAGCAGAACGGCCAAGAGCATCTCTATATCGAGACTCAAGGCGCTTACGCCGTGCCGACAGAGAATGGCGGGATTCGCGTTTACTCCTCGACACAGGGTCCGACCGCAGTTCAGCGCGCTGTTTGCCGCGTGACCGGACTTCCGATGCACAAGGTTGAGGTCGACGTCCAGCGTCTCGGCGGCGGATTTGGCGGCAAAGAGGATCAGGCCAACGCCTGGGCAGCGATCTGCGCGGTGGCGACGCAGCTCACAAAACGGCCGATCAAGTACGCCCTGCACCGGATGGAAGACATGCGGATGACAGGCAAGCGGCATCCGTACTCGAGCGACTACAAGATCGGTCTCGACAAGGACCTGAAGATCGTCGCCTACGAGGCGTCCTTTTATCAGGACGCAGGTGCCGCGTGCGACCTCTCGCCCGCCGTGCTCGAACGCACGCTCTTTCACTGCACCAACAGCTACTTCGTCCCCAACGTCACGGCAACCGCCTATTGCTGCCGCACAAATCTGCCGCCGAATACTGCATTTCGCGGCTTTGGCGGACCGCAAGGCATGTTCGTGATCGAGAGCGCCATCGTGCATGCCGCTGACAAGCTCGGCGTCTCGGCTGCCGAGATCCAGCGACGCAATCTGCTGATCGATGGCGACGAATTCCCATACGGGCAGCTCGCCGAGAGTGATGCCGTGACGAGTTGGACACAGGCAGATCAAAAGTACGATCTCGCAAAACTGCAGCAAGAGGTCGACGGATTCAACGCCTCTTCTAAATGGCTCAAAAAAGGCGTCGCGACGATGCCCGTGTGTTTTGGGATCTCGTTCACTAAGACGCCGATGAATCAGGCACGCTCTCTCGTGCATGTCTACACCGACGGTTCTGTCGCGGTATCGACCGGCGCGGTCGAAATGGGCCAGGGCGTGAACACAAAGATCGCGCAAGTCGCGGCGACGATGTTTGGCCTCGACATGGACAAGGTCAAGGTTCACACGACCAATACCTTACGGATCGCCAATACCTCGCCCACGGCCGCGTCGGCCGCTGCCGATCTAAACGGACAAGCGACGCAGATCGCATGCGAGACGATCCGAGATCGTCTGTTTGAGATCGCAAAAGATCTGGTTGAGGCAGCAAGCATAGAGGACCTGAGTCTCCGGAACGGACTTGTCTATCGCAACGGCGACAAAACCTCGCTCGACTGGCAGACGCTCGTAATGGAGGCCCATCTTCAGCGCGTCAATCTCTCCGAGCACTCGCATTACGCAACGCCCGGCATCAGCTTTGACTGGTCGACCGCAAAGGGACATCCATTCGCATATCACGTGTATGGAACGGCCTTTGTCGGCGTGACAGTCGACTGCCTGCGTGGCCGTTACGAGGTCGATTACGTTAAATGCTGTCACGATTTCGGCACCTCGATGAATACCGCCGTCGACAACGGTCAGATCGAGGGCGGCATCGTTCAGGGCCTCGGCTGGGTCACAATGGAGGATGTCGTCTACGACAAAGATGGACGCCTCCGCTCTAACGCACTCTCGACCTACAAGGTGCCCGACATCTATTCCGTTCCAAAAGAGATCGCCATTCTCCCGCTTGAAACAACACGCGAGAATCTCGCCGTCTTCAACTCAAAAGCTGTCGGCGAGCCGCCGCTGATGTACGGGCTGGGCGGATATTTTGCGATCCGCAATGCCGTTCGCGCATTTCTCAAAGAGCATGGTCGAGTTGGCGATGTTCCGTTCCCAACATTTGATCTACCCTTCACCCCCGAAAAGGTCCTGATGAGTCTCTACCCCGAGATCGCCACCGCCATGACATCGGGCTAAGAGCTGATGGCTGACGGCTGATAGCTGCTTTCTACTTCTTCCGCTAAAATCCTCTCGTGCCCAAAGAGATCGAACTCTGGCAATTCATCGGCGACCGACTCAAACGAGGCGAGAGCGTCGTCCTTCTCGTTGTCGCCGAGAGCCACGGCTCAAGCCCAGGCCGTGCCGGCTACAAGATGGCCGTCGCCGAGAATGGCGATCTCATCGGCTCCATCGGCGGCGGCGTGATGGAGGTGAATCTCGTTGAGCAGGCGCGTGCGATCTTGTCAGAATCCCAACATGTCGGGAGTGAAGTAACGACGGCATTGATCGAGCAAGAACATCGCAAAAACTCCGATCACCCGTCAGGAATGATCTGTTCCGGCAGACAAACGATCCTTCAGCGCATATTCAACAGCGCTGATCTCCCGCACGTGACCGCTGCGTTCAATGCTCTCTCAAATTCGGCAGATGCCTGGATGACCTTATCGGAAAACAGTTTTGCGGTTGGACGAGCTGAAGCTTGCACTCTAAACACATCATTCAAGCGGCACTCGGAATCTGAATTCACCTATATAGAGAAACTCGGCCCAAAAAACCAGCTCCTTATCATCGGCGGCGGCCACTGTGCACTTGCGTTGAGCGAGCTGATGTCGCGGATGGATTTCACGATAAAGATCTTTGACGACCGGCCTGAGCTGAATACACTCGAGAAAAATGAGTTCGCTTACGAGATCACGATCATCGACGGGTACGATAAGATCGCCGACCACGTCGCCTCAGGCGAAAACATCTACATCGTCGTTATGACCCTCGGATACAAAACCGATGAGATCGTGATCCGACACCTGCTTGGGAAACAGTTCAAATACTTTGGCGTACTGGGAAGCCGCGCCAAGATGGCGACGCTGCTCCGCGAGCTCAAAAGCGAGGGCTATCCACAAGACCAACTCGACACGATCCGCACGCCGATCGGCATTCCGATCAACAGCCACACGCCAGAGGAGATCGCCGTATCGATCGCCGCAGAAATCATCTCGGTAAAGAATGCCTAACCTTTGCCGCCGTGTGTGATAAACATCAGCGGCAACGCCGCGATCGCGGCTAACGTCAGGAGCACAAAGTAGATCCATCCAAGGATGCGCGCGAGGCGTTTATTTACGTAGATCCCCATCTGCCGCCGGTCGTTCGCTATCTGAAGTATCGGATAAAACGTCAGCGGCATGATCACCACGGCAAAGATGATCGAGTACTCGACGACATTCACCGGGTCGACGCCGGTGAGCACGATGATCGTCGCCAATACGAATACGATGACCCAGATGCTCGTAAACCCGGGCACGCTCTTGGGGCCTTTCTGCTTGCCCCAAGGCCAACGCTCAAACTGGCAAAGGTTATAGGCAGAACAAAGTGCCGTCTCGATCGCAGCTCCGGCGATCGCAAAGAACATTCCACCGAGGGCGACAAGAAGCCCGATCTTACCGTAGAACATGGCCGGGGCCAGTGCTACCGTGCCCGGCAACTCCGGCTCGATCAACCGCGGCATAAACACCTGCGCACCGAGGATTAAGAGTGCGACAGCAAGAAGGCCGCCTAGGCTGAAGCCAATGATCACAACCAAGCGGTTTGTGAGAATATCGTCGGTCGTCCAGCGGTCCTCCACCGCGCCTGAGGAGTAGAAATATACCTCGTACGGCAGCATGATCGAGCTCAACATCGCGACGGCAAAGTACGCGTAATTCGCGTAATCCATCGGCGTGCTCGCGTTCGTAGGCAAACCCGGAATGATATCCCGCGCTAACTCACCCCAATTCGGATTTGAGGATACGGCGGACGCGATATAGACGCACATCATAAGGCCGAGCAGTCCAAAAATCCTCTCGATCCAGTCGAGCTTCACGAACCAGGTCACGAGACCGACGAACGCCGCTCCGACCACGATCATCAGATAGTAGTTCGTACCAAAGAACATTTTCAGAATGAGTGCCATTCCGCCGATCTCTGCGGCGCAAGTAAGGAGGTTCACGATATTTGCAGCAAACAGCGTCATGAGCCCCGATCGGTATCCGACAGTTTCGCGAATGACCTCAAATACAGGCTTGTGGGTCACTGCAACGATCCGTCCGCACATCTCGCCATAGAGAATGATGCCTACCACTCCGAGAACCGAGATCCAGATCAGGCGGAGCCCGAATTTCGCACCTGCATTCACGGTGAAGATAAGCTCGCCGATCTCCACAAAACCACCCATAGCAGTGAGAATGCCGAGGAAGATCTCCAGAATATCGCGTGGTTTCATTTCCGAAGAGAGTCCTCCACACCCTTCGCGGTTGAAGCGAGTTGTTTCGCCTCGACGGCGTCTGTCGAGTTACTCGCCAACTGCTCAACCCGAAGCACTATCTCCCGGAGCTCGGCCGCGCTTTGAGCCAGTTTTTCGCGCTCGCTCTCCGCAGGTCCGGCCTGACCATTCAGTTGCTGGATCGCGTCCTCGACCTTGCTCGACAGCAGTTCGGATTGCTGACGGCAAAACGTCTCGGTAGCACGCCCGGCGGAGCACTGCTCAACGAGCATCTGCGCCGACGCCGCAAAGGTGCGCAAATCGCCTGCGGCAAGCTGCACGTCCGTTCGCGATAGCTGCTTGTTGCCTCCGGAGCATGCCGCAAGTAGCACCGTTGCGCTGAGCAGCGTCAGTATTTTTACAGTTGATCTGCGGACCCTTTCCATAGCAGCCACCACCGAGATATTCGCGTACTTTTGGCCGGACAAAGCGTATCATCACCCGCGAAAAGACTTTGTATTCCCCAGTACAAGGTCATTCATCGGGGAACAAAACCCGCGTGTCGGTGTCTAACCAAACGAGCGGCTGGCACCGACGCTTTGAGGAGGACCTTATGTTTGACAAGTTGGTTGAGTCCGAGCCGGCCGGACAAGTGCGGAGCCGCAGGAATTATTTCGTTGTAACCACGCTCGTAATGAGCGTCATGTCTCTCACCGCCATCGTGGTGAGCATCTTTGCCGATGACTATTCGATGAATGCCAGTATTGAATTATCAGAGCTGATCTCGCCCGTCGAGATGGCCCAAGTCGCCCCCGAGCAACCCCAGCCTCGTCAGCCGATGCCGCGGACGCAGCAATCCAGCACGTTGCCCACTCGCGTGGTTGCAATGGCTCCGGTAGACGACACACGACTCGTACCGAACGCCGTCTCAACAACACCGAACGCGCATCTGGCAATACCGATTGGAAGATTCGTTATAAGTGACACGGATTCGCCCCGGGCTGGACAAGGCATTGATCCCGCCGGTCCATCCCGCGGAGCAGGTGGAAACACAAATGGATTCGGAACGTCTGTAGCCGCCGCCGCAGTGTCCTCCGACGACAACACTCCGCCGCCTCCAGTTAGGAAGCCCGAAACAAAGAAGTCAGGTGGAGTGCTAAACGGAAAGGCCTCAAGCCTGCCCGTGCCTGCCTACCCTGCTACCGCAAGAGCAATTAACGCACAAGGCCAGGTAACGGTGCAGGTGACGGTCGACGAGAGCGGAAAAGTGATCTCCGCCTTGGCCGTGAGCGGTCATCCGCTGCTACGACCCGCGGCCGAAGATGCTGCTCGGCGAGCTAAATTCACGCCGACATATTTAAGCGGCGTACCTGTAAAGGTAACCGGCGTGATCATTTACAACTTCAATCGTGGATGAAGCGGTTGAGATGAAGAGAAAAGGCGGGCTCATTCGGGCTCGCCTTTTTATTTCAAGAACTCGAGTAGACCGTCTGTATCCAGATCATAGATCGGTAGGACGAACTTGGAGCGAAGCTCCTCATATGTCATCCCGTCTAAAAAGATCGGCTCGTCGGACTTGATCGTAACTCTCGGGATAATAACGAATTCGCCGACGATCTTGTCTCGCACGGCCATGATATCTTGACCCGTAAGCAATCCCACCACCGACACATCGCCCCCAAAGTAGGTGTTGGGAACCGCGAGAACGGTCAATCGATTACCGGTCTCGGCATTATACCTGTCGATCAGTTCTCGCATGATCGGAGCAAACATTTCGCCCGTGAGGATAGTGCCGTTGAGTCGTTTAATAAGCGGCGGTATCGATGCGATGATCGCTGGCTCCGGCACACGCGCCGCTGGATGCGTCCTTGCGTTTTTCAGGAACTGTCGAGCCAGTGTGACCGCTTCCTTCCTTTGAGATTCGATGTGCCGGCCCTTCATCTTCGCCTCAAACGCATTCAAAAAGCTCCGCACCATACCGACGCCATCCTCGATCTGTGGATAGCTCCCGTAATGCCGTCGCGACGGGATCTCAGCACCGGCTTTGATGTAGATCTCATCGCCCAAAAACGCGAATGTTGTTCCCAATGTGCGGCGAAATTCCTTTTGCAGCTTTTCGACCTCTTTTATCGTGCGGCGGCAAAACTCAGGCGTTACACGCGTGAGCCTTTCGTCCGTGTTGTAACGCGTCAAAGCAACGGGCACGACCGCGGTAGAGATGACTTTCGGATAATGCGACGCGAGATCCCGCAAGGTCTTCTCCAATACCGCGCCGTCGTTGATCTCAGGACAAAGCACGACCTGCGCATGGATCTCGATGTCGTTGTCGAGCAGGAACTTGAGCTTGTCCGAGATATCCGCACGCGATTCGTCAACACCGAGCAGATACGCACGCGTCTTGAGGTCCGTAGCATGGACCGACACGTACTGCGGCGACAGCCGCTGCTCGACGATCCGCTTCATCTCGTCGTCAGTGATCGACGAGAGCGTCGTGTAATTTCCGTAGAGAAATGAGAGCCGAATGTCCTCGTCCCTTACAAAAAGCGACGGTCGAGCATCCTCAGGATTCCCCTTGCAAAAACAAAAGATGCACTCATTCGCGCACTGCCGCGGCACGATCTGCTCAAAGGTGAGTCCGAGGTCCTCGCCCTCGTCACGATCGAATTCGATCTCCAGCGTCTCGCCCTTCGCCTTGCGGACCTGAAACGTCAGCTCCGTCTCACCAGCCGTCTGAAAGCGGAAATCGAGATAGTCCCGCACCCCACGGCCATTCACCTTAACAATGCGATCGCCTGGCGCGAGTTCGATCTCCTCGCCCACACTCCCGCCCGCGACCTCCGTTATCGTGACCCCGGGCCGTCGAAGCTGCGTTACCGCCGGTGTGACTGCAAACTCGTACATGAAGGAACTTAGTGTCTAAAAACTTAAAACACTTTGCCCGCGAATAACGCGAATGATTGCGAATAGGAAGTCTCCTAATTTGCGACCATTCGCGTTATTCGCGGGCAAAAACTGCACCGTTAGCACTGTTACGCCGCTGCGGCTTTTAGATCTATGAGACTGTTGAGCGGCGTGTACTCCAGATTCTGCGACGTGGCAACGGCCTCGTACGTCAGCTTGCCGGCATACGTGTTCACACCCTCGCGAAGGCCCGCGTCATCCTTGATCGCCTGTTCAAATCCCTTGTTGGCGAGATCCAACGCGTATGGCAGCGTCGCGTTGGTCAGTGCGAATGTCGACGTCCTCGGCACCGCACCCGGCATGTTGGCGACGCAATAGTGAAGCACGCCTTCCTCGTAATAGGTCGGATTCGAGTGCGTCGTAGCATGTGTCGTTTCAAAGCAGCCGCCCTGATCGACCGCCACGTCGACAAGTACCGAGCCCTGCGGCACGAGCTTCAACATATCGCGCGTGACAAGCTTTGGAGCGGCGGCTCCAACGACGAGGACCGCCCCGATCACGAGATCGGCGTGAGCGATCGACTCCTCGATCGCGTACCGCGATGAGGCCATCGTCTGGACCTTTGAAAGGAAAATGTCGTCGAGCTGTCGCAAACGGTTGAGATCGCGATCGAGTATCGTTACGCGAGCACCCATTCCAACAGCCATCTTCGCGGCCTCAGTGCCGACGATGCCGCCTCCGATGATCAGAACATTGGCCGCAGGCACTCCGGGAACACCGCCGAGCAGCACGCCCTTACCGCCATTCATTTTCTCAAGATACGTAGCTCCGACCTGCACGGACATTCGGCCCGCAACCTCGGACATAGGCGTCAGAAGCGGCAGTTTGCCGTGGATGTCCGTA
>Ga0207639_10003888_pt1 | contig 10070 bp, 4 predicted proteins | sample KBSCornC32_FD_184299 | JGI IMG/M metagenome (GOLD analysis project Ga0207639, IMG submission 184299) | Corn rhizosphere microbial communities from Kellogg Biological Station, Michigan, USA - KBS Corn C3-2 (SPAdes) (version 2) | ecosystem: Host-associated > Plants > Roots > Rhizosphere > Soil ...
TTCCTAAGCAGCTTTCAGATATGGACTGGGTCAACGGGTCGAGGCGGTTTCTTGAATCGTTGACCGCATACCTGTGGGCAAGCCACCAAATCGATCAATTCCATGCGGCAGCCGCGAAGTACGCTTCGATGGTGCGTACTGATCCGCCACCAAACGTCGATGGAGTACCGCGAACCACGATCGTCTTGCTGGGGGAATCACTTGAGAAGAAGGGTTATCCGGTCTTCCAAAAGTTGCTACCGCAGGGCGTCTTCTTCGAGAATGTCACCCTCGATGCCGGCTCAACATCAGAATGGATGAGGAGGCGAGCCGAAAAAGCGCCCGAACCTCTGACCCACTTTTATCTGGATGGAAGCGACGCGCGGGGACAGAATTATAACGGCTTTGAATCGATCTCGTGGGCCGAGGCAGCCCCTCTACGCGAAGATCTTTTGCGAAGGCTTCAGCACATGATCACCACGCCCGGCGCTGGGCCGGAGATGGCCCGCACGCAACTGGCCAGCTTGTCACCTGCTGACCTTGGATTGAAGCGAACCGGCAAGAACGCGGTGATGGATCACTTTGTTGTCAGTGTGTTGACCGAAGGCTCAGGAACCCAAATCTTCAGCACCACGTTTGTGCAATGGGCCGCGCGCGAGTTGCTGCGTCGGGCCCAGCCTGCAACGCTGGTTTTACATTATGGAGTACGCCAACAGCTGCAGCCCATGAACGACATGCTTTCGCGATCCGTCCCAATGGCTTCGCCTGACGCGGCAGGATCCTTCATCGACGCTGACATGGGCGCCTACTACACATGGATCAACATGCAGCGATTGAGCGGTTCCGAGCAATCACGCTTTGTTGCACTCTCAGAGAGTCGGCATCAGGCGGTCGCGATCGGTCCCGGATTCGCGAAGGGCGCCACGATGTCGGATCCCATGCAAGGGAACAAGCTGCTATCTCTACTGTCCTAAAAAGTCATAACCTGATGACGTAAACGCTCACGACAAATGCCGTCGACAAATGTATACCTTTACACTTTTGAGGGACCCAGACTCATGATGAAACCTACATCCAGAATCCTTTGCTATTTTGCCTCGGCAGCGCTGTTTGCCTCCATGAACACATCACTTTTCGCAGAAGAAGCCCCGAGGCTCGTTCAGAAGGATGGACGCTACGCACTGTTGGTAGACGGAAAACCGTTTTTGATGCTGGGCGGACAAATTCATAATTCGAGCGCATGGCCCGCCGAGATGCCGCAAGTGATGCAGTCGCTGGAATCCCTGCATGCCAACACCATTGAAGCGCCCGTCTACTGGGAACAGATGGAGCCCGAGCAGGGTAGGTTTGACTTCACCAACGTTGACAGCCTGCTGAACGCTGCCCGAGAACACCATCTACGCGTGATCCTGCTTTGGTTTGGCACCTGGAAGAACGGTCAGATGCATTATGTTCCCACATGGATAAAGACCGATACTTCCCGATTTCCACGTGTCATTCGAGAAGACGGTGTGCCGATTGACGTGCTGTCGGCCAACTCGCGAGCCAACCTCGAAGCGGATAAAGCAGCTTTTGTGGCCCTCATGATGCACCTTAAGCAGGTTGATTCGGATGCGCACACCGTGATCGCGGTACAGGTAGAAAACGAATCGGGGAACGTCGGCGCAATTCGCGACAATGGCCCGCAGGCTAACGCGCTTTTCGCAGGATCGGTTCCTGCAGACCTGTTGGGGATCGTTCGCAAGGCGCCAGGGACTTGGACCCAAGTCTTTGGGCATGACGCGAGCGAGATTTTTCAGGCCTACTACCAAGCCCATTACATCAACGAAATTGCTTCTGCGGGCAAGGCAGCCTTCTCAATTCCTCTTTACATCAACGTATGGCTTAGCTATCCGCCCGCGGAGCTGCCGGAGCGGCGAATGCCGATGCCCGGCATTCAATATCCCAGCGGAGGAGCTGTGCAGAGTCTGGTCGGTCTCTGGCGCGCGCTGGCACCTGCGGTTGACTTGATCGGGCCCGACATCTATTCAGATAACAGTGCTTTCTATCAACAAGTGCTCAACGCTTATCATCGGCCGGACAATGCCCTGATGATTCCCGAGACGGGCCGCAATGACAGCTTCGCCAAGTTTTTGTTCTACGCGCTCGGCGATGGTGCGATCGGCTTTTCTCCATTCGGAGTTGATCAGAAGGGCTGGAACATTCTCGGAAATGAAACTCCTGCTGCACATGCCTACAACTTTGCCCTCCTTGGCCCGATGCAGCGCGAACTTGCCCAATGGAACTTTGATGGCAATCTGATGACCAGTGTGGAAGAAGCGGGGGACGCTCAGCAGGAAATGAATTTCGGCAAGTGGCAGGCGACGACCGCCTTTGGGTTTCCACAACGAGACGGTATACCGCCACCGGGAACCAAAGATATGCATGGCGTGGCGCTAGCCGCTAAGCTCGGCCCGGATGAGTTCATTGTTACGGGAATTGATGCCAGCATCTCCTTCCACAGGCCTGGTCAATTGCCAGGTCAGCGTATGCAGATTCTCTCCGCGGAGGAAGGATACTTCGAAAATGGGATCTGGAAGAGAGTGCGACTTTGGAATGGCGACGAGACGGATCGCGGGTTGAGCTTCCCTCACGGCGAAAAGACCTGGGTGCGTGTGAAGCTGGGTGAGTTCTAGCGTGTGAATCTGGGCCAAGACAATTTCACTTACCGGATACGAGAAACGTAGTGACCTCTTCGAGACGCGCATTCACCTGGTCTTTCTCTTCCTGAGAGTATTTGCGCTGAAGGTCAAATTCAGCTCTCGCCTTGGCTTTGTCACCGAGGCGGGAGTAGGCGAGACCGAGACGGTAGTGCGCTCTCGATAAATGAGGACTGAGGGTTAGACACTGCTCCAGCGCCGCCTTGCTCTCTTCCCATTTTCCCTGCTGCTGTTGGAGCACGCCAAGCTGAAAATACGCTTCCGGCAGTTTGGGATTCGCCGCAATGGCGTGCTCGAGAAGAGTTCGCGCGAGTTCAAGATTCTTTGCTTCGGCCGTACGGTGAAGAACGATGGCAGCCCCATAGGTTTCCGCTGACGCATTCCCCGGATGCTTTACGGCAAAATCTACCAGCGTCTCACATCCCTCGCTTGCGTCGGGCATTAGATTGCAGCTGTGTCCCAGGATTTCGGCATACGTTGAGTTATCTGGGAACTTTTCGAGAAGTCCCGAGAATATCTTCGCCGCCCCAGCGTAGTCATTGTTTGCGTAGAGAGCAATTCCCTGCCCTGATAAAAGACGAGCGCTGCCCGGGTAGCGAGTCAGACCATATTCAAAAACCTTGGTTGCCGGCTCAAAAGTCCAATGACGTACGAACTCCATGCCGAGGGCGTAGAGGTTGGCTTCGCTGGGGTCAAGCTTAGCGGCGGCTTCATAGTGCTCAACGGCTTCTTTGAATTTACCGCTGTGTTCCGCAGCATCGGCTAGAAGGCTCTGGACCTGCCCCGAGGTCTCGGCACCGGGTATGCGCCCGCCTACATCTGCCGCTTTTTCGGCCTGGTTGGCTGCGAGTAGAGCTACCGCCCAGTTGTACAGCAGATCGGCATCGTGAGGCCGGGAGTTTGCAGCGATAGCAAATGCCTTGGCGGCGCGCGAGGCCTGTCCGTCCTGCATCAACGCAATTCCAAGGTTGGCTTGTGTATCCGCGTTACCAGGATCAAGGGCAGATGATTTTTCGAGGGCCGCGATCGCCTCCTTCTGACGACCTGCCTTCAGGTAGGCCGCGCCTAGATTAGCAGATGCGATTGCAGAGCGTGGCGAAACAGCAGAGGCGCGTTGAAGGTAAGGGATAGCCTTCGTGAAATCACTTTGCGCAACGTAAAGCAGGCCGAATGATTCAAGAATTTCAAAGTTGTGTGGATGATGTACGGATAGGGTGTGAAGGACCGACTCTGCATCTTGAAGATGCCCGGCCTCCTGCGCATCAAGAGCGGATTGCAGTTGCTTCTGTTCAGCCGAAGAAAGCGCATCGTGAGACGCGGATGGTTTGACTTGTGCAGGGGAAATACACGGAAGAGTAAAAAACAGGAGCAGCCAGGAAGCAACGACTGCGGATACCCTGCTGAAACAGAAAGACACGCCGAAAAACCTCCGGCGAGCGAGGCTGTTGCCAGCCGCGCCCGCCGTCTTCAGTTTAGTGGCTAGTAGTTGTATTTCAACGCAAATTGGAAGAACCGCGAATCCGGCGTGTTGTTCTGGAAGAAGCGCAGCCCGGTGATCTGCCCTCCTTGTTGCCCGATGCCGGTATTGTTGGGTTGACCGTATGCCGGAGTGTTAAAGAGATTGAATACATCCACACGAAATTCCAAGTTCTGTTCACGGAACGTTCGGAACGACTTGAACAGCGATGAGTCAATTCGATTGTAACCGGGTCCGTGAAGCTGATTGCGCGGGCCACCCAGGTATGCGAGAGCAGCAGCGCCGGAGACAGTGTTCGGAGTGCCATCGGTCTGATAACCAAGATCGTCGGGCTTGGGGTTGCGGAACGCGCAAGGGTTATACCAGTTGTTGATCGTCCTCACCTTGGTCGGACACGTGATCGAGCCGACAAAAGGATCGGGCGTGCCGCCGCCCTTGTACGGATCAGCGATTCGGATGGCGCGTTTTCCCGCTCCGGAAGGGCTGGTAATGCCAGTGGGATAGACCGTGAAGGCCTCCCCGGTTTGCGCGCGAAAGACGAGGCTTGTTGACCATCCGCCGACTAGTACGTCAGCCATCCCGCTATTGTTGGCGAAGCGCCGACCCTTTCCAAACGGAAGCTGGTAGTTGCCATTGAAAGTCAGACGATGACGCACATCGAAGGGCGAGTTGCTGTAGTCCTCACGAATGGGAACCAGGGCAGTGTTGCGATAGCCGGGATCGCCCGTGCTGCCCAGTGGTGTGGGTGCATCGTCAAGTGAATGAGACCACGTATAGGTGCTCAGAAAGCTAAGTCCGTGGGTGAAGCGGCGCTCGAATCGGGCCTGCATGGAGTTGTAACTGCTGATACCGTCGTAAGCAGTGTAGGTGATGCCGATGCCCGGAAATGCGGTGTACGGGTTGAATTGCGGACCGTAGCCATCTGGAGTGAGAGCCTGTTGACCGTTCGGGCCGGGGAAAATCTGCAAGTGACGGGATACCGATCCAACATAACCCAAACCGAACGTCATGTTGCTTGACAGCGAGTATTCCGTTGTCAGGTTGTATTGCTCACTGTACGGCGTGCGGGCTTTCGGCTCACTGCCGCGCAGGTTCGGAACGTTGATGGCATTCTGCAGACCCGCCGCAATCGCTGCGGAAAATCCATCCGCCAGCGTGAATCCGTTCGTTGGGCACGAACCGCCAGCCACGCAGCTGGTTGGAGAGGGGAAACTCGAGTCGAACTCGAAGGGATAGTTCTCGCCAAGATTTGGATAGTAACCCGTGCTTTCAAGTCCGCCGAAGAAGATTCCGAAGCCACCGTGAACCACGAGATTATTCATAGCCCGATAGGCGAAGCCGAACCTCGGGGCGAAATTAGTCTTCTGGCCTTCAACCAGCGACGGGTTGCTACTGTATTTGATCGCGATATTGTCTTGCGCCAGAAGGTTGGTGAAGATAGGTGAAAGCGCCACATTGCTGTTCTGTTTGGGAATAAGGTAGAAGCCCGTGCCCGCGTTGGGCGCGACGCTTGTTGGGTAAAACAGCGCCTGATTGCCGTGGCGGTCGTAGTAAGGCTGCGAATATTCATAGCGCAGACCGAGATTCAATGTCAGCTTCTGGTTAAGCTTCCAGTCATCCTGAACATAGACTGCGCGATCCCACCGGGCATCGTCGGTCGTGAACAGGTTGGAGATACCGGAATTGTTCATGAACCCCGCAAGAAAATCTGCGCCGCCGAAACCGGTGTTGGAAACGCCTACTTTCGATGTGTACACGCCGGTGTAGTTGTAATTCCCGCGCGGGTTGGTTGGCTGCTCAGTCGCAAAGCGAATCTTCTGGAAACTCACACCTGCTTTAAGAGCATGATTTCCTACAGCCTTCATTACGTTGTCCAATATTTGGAACACGTTGTTGTGTTCGTCAGATACGTAGAACTGAGGCGCGCCAAAGTGAGAGTATCCACTGATTGAAACGTACGGCAGACCTCCATTCAAGGGCCCAAAGGGGATGCCGCCAAGGCCAAGCGTTGACGAAATATCTGTATTCGCGTTCACTTGGTGAAATCCAAAGTGGCCGTAGCTGTAGCCAAACCGAAACTCGTTGGTCAGGGTAGGCGTGAAGATGTGCGTTTCGCTGAATGCGAAGTTTTCGCCCAGCGCTAAAACATTACCGGAGTCGCCAAAGTTGCCGCCATCGAGGACATTGCCCAGCGGAGGTGCGTGAAATGCCTGTTCGTGCGAATAGCTGAACCGCGCGAACATCTGATCCTTCGAACTGAGGTTATAGTCCATGCGAGTGTCCCACTGGAAAGTGTTGTCAGTGACATTCGACTGGACATTGTAGTTATTGTAGGTCTGGCGTTCGAGTCCTGGACTCGGAAGGGGATAAAGATTCAACAACGACTGCGCCAGCGGATCGATCTGACTGCTGGTCAGCGTGTTGTTGGGCATAATCGTCGTGCCGTTGGCCGTGGTGCTGGGCTGATACAGCTGAACGGTAATGCCATTCTGGACCAGCGCCGGATTAAGCAATTCGCTGAAGTCACCGGTGCGCATCAGGGCCGTTGGAACCGTGAGCGCAGTGTGGGACTCGGCAAACACCACGCGGTTGGCCTCGGTATCGCCAAAGAAGAACAGCTTGTTCCGAAAAATGGGCAAGCCCAGGGTGGCGCCAAACTGGTTCTGACGATACTTGGGCACGGTATTGGGAGGATCGAATGCCTGATGAATGTCGAAGGCATCGTTGCGGACGTATTCCCAGAGATTGCCGTGAACCTTGTTTGTTCCGGCCTTGATAGAGGCGTTCACCACCGCACCTGCGGAGTGACCGAACTCTGCGCTGTATGCACCCGTCTGAATTTTGAACTCTGCGAGCGCATCCGGCGGAGGCCGAACGATGAAGCTTGCTCCATTCAGGAAGTCGACCACGTTATTGTTGTTGTCGACGCCGTCGAGAATGAAGTTATTCTGCTCGGCGCGCTGTCCATTTGCATTGAAGTCGCCATTGCCAGCACCACGCGAACCGGTCGGCGGCGCAACACCTGCGGTGAGTTGCGCGATGAATACCCAGTTGCGGCCGTTGAGCGGTGTCTCGTTGATTTGCTGGGTCTCTATGACCTGGCCGGTCGAGCCTTCTTCCGTCTGAATCAATGGCGGGGCATCGGTGACAGTGATGGTCTGCGACTCGGCGCCAGGCTTGAGAACAATGGGGACCGACAAGCGTTGCTGCACGTTGAGATGGAGATTCTGCTGTGTTGTCTTCTCAAATCCATTTGCTTCTGCGGTGAGCGAATAATTACCTATCTTGATAGGTGCGAAAATGAACACGCCTGCACCGTCGCTTGCATTCGTGAGCGTCAGACCTGTCTCTGTAGAAGTGAGCGTGACTTTCGCGTTGGGAACGACGGCCCCCGACGAGTCCGTGACTGTACCAGTGATGGCTCCCTGGTCAGCCTGACCGTGAGCAAACGGGACCATAAACAAGAGAATTGCTAACCCACAGAATAAATTTCTTGCTGTGATTAGCAAGTTGTTTGGGCACAACCTGAACGTACCGAACATATTGACCTCCTTGAACACAGTTGCTTCAACATTCCTCTTTTGCGTTGCTAGTCAGCACCGAACTTCTTATGCGGACGTTTGCAATCACGGGGACTTAAATGCGATTGGCTTCCATCGGAAACCGTTAGAGACGGGGCCCAATCACGATAACTGAGCACAGATTCCGTGCCTGTGCCCTCTCTTTGCAGTGTTCGTAAATCCGGTTAGGGAAGAACTTCAATATCCAAGCTTTGAGCATGGTTTGGGCTTAACATTGTAAGCGTTTACTTTCCAAGAAAACGCTTACATCCCAACGCGAAGAATTTTAGGCAGACACTTTGAGAGGTGTCAAGAACAAAAGAATACTGCCTTAGTCAGCGTGAATTGAACTCGCCAATTTCCTACTCTTTCGCCGTGCCGCCACACTGCAATTCACGATGCAAGTGATCACTGATGGCGCATTCCCCAAGTGCAGTGATGTTTACAGATCGGTCCGAGCGGCACTCCCCAAGTACGAAGCCGACGTCCTTTCGAATCCCACTATTTGGCAATCCTTGATTGTGCTTCTATCAAGAGGCCGATTTTCCCTGGCAAGTGTCTCGGGATGAGGGATCGATTTAAATCCAAAGTTTGCCTCGATCCGAGTCACTCCATCCGCTGCCATCTCGCGCACTAATGAACCTTGTAAAACATAGGACCTGCTTACCTAAGTTGCTAGACGCAAGGACCTATCGCACTCCTAACTTGAGTTTCTCACATAGGGTAATCCATTAGCTAATTGACACGATAGGGATGATATCGCATGCGATATCGCCAAAAACATATAACTCGTCGCCATTCTCAAAGCAATTGAAAAACAATGTTCAATCTCGATGGACGTGTTTCCGAGGCCCTGAAAATCGATCTAGCCTCAAAGCTATGAAACAACCCTATCAACACACTCTAGATAATGGTTTCCCCGATACCCTCAGCTGCCTCGCCTGCGTACAACCATCGGTTTCGGCGCAACTGACTTAGATCGCAATACAACTACAGCCCATTGGAGCAATGAAGACGAGTCATGGACTGTTACGCAGGGTATTAGTTCGTTCGTTGTATGGACCCGCCAAAGAGGCACGGGCAAAACTCGCACAGACTTCGAGGTAATTCCCTATCCGAAGTCGGCATCGCGAAGGTCCGGTATGCGGCCTGATGCTTTCAAGGTTTGGAGGCCAAACCCCATGGTGAACCCCAAGAGCTTTCTCGCCGGCGCCGGCAATCAGATTGACGTATGCCGCAAGGCGCTACTGACGCTGTGCGATTCCACGTCGATGGCTTCGCGCTTGAGCATCCTGTTCCTGCTGCTTTGCCTGGTGGTCAGCGGTTGCGGAGGTGGGTGGGTATGCTGGCGGTGGTATCTCAAGCCTCTCGGCCACTTCATTTGTGCTCGATGCTGGGCAGTCGGTGAACATCACCGCTAATCTGACCGGGAGCTATCAGGTTGCGTGGTCCTTCTCTGGCAGCTCATGCAGCGGAAGCGCATGTGGCTCTCTCTCCTCGAGCAGTGGTTCAACAATCACGTATACAGCGCCATCCGGCATCACTGCTCCGATGCAATTGACACTGCTCGCGGCTATTCCAAAAACCAATAGCCAGGAGACTGTAAGCATCACAGTCAATCCGGATCCGACGCTGACAGGTACGCCGCCCGCGGGGATTGTGGGACAAGCCTACAGCACCACAATCGTTTCTGCTCCGGGAACTGCACCTCTTACGACCAAGATTCTAAGTGGCACCCTGCCCGCCGGCCTTACGTTCAACGCCGCAACTGGAGTTATCTCGGGAACGCCAACGACCGCCGGAACTTCGATGTTCACTCTGCAGCTGACCGACAGCAGCTCTGTTCCTTTCACTGTGACAGCAAATAAATCAATTCTCATTTCGAATCCGGTCCCGCCGCTTACGTTGATCGGTGGTCCCCAGCCGCAAGGAGAAGTTGGTGTTGCATATACGACTGCGCTGATCGCTGCAGGCGGTGTGACGCCATACAGTTGGAGCATCGCTTCGGGCTCCCTTCCGGCCGGCCTGAACATCTCTCCAACTACCGGCGTTATTTCGGGAACACCAACAGCACCGGGTACTTCAAATTTTGTTGTACAGGTGCAGGACAGCACAGCCGCGGTTGCTACAGCGGCTGCTTCGATTACAGTCGTTTCACCGCTCACCCTCGCTGGCGGTCCTCAGCCTGAAGGCACCGTCGGCGTCGCATACACAACATCATTCGTTGCAGCTGGTGGCGTGACGCCTTACGCATGGAGCGTCGTTGCAGGATCGCTTCCTCCCGGCCTGGCCGTCTCTTCCAGCACCGGCGTTGTCTCCGGCGTGCCAACACAACAGGCAATCTCAACCTTCACC
>Ga0207639_10003892_pt1 | contig 10066 bp, 5 predicted proteins | sample KBSCornC32_FD_184299 | JGI IMG/M metagenome (GOLD analysis project Ga0207639, IMG submission 184299) | Corn rhizosphere microbial communities from Kellogg Biological Station, Michigan, USA - KBS Corn C3-2 (SPAdes) (version 2) | ecosystem: Host-associated > Plants > Roots > Rhizosphere > Soil ...
TTATCTTTTGTATTTCCCTGTTGAACTGCACCTTCCGGTATTCGATCATGAATGCTGACCCTTGGATGCCTTGTGTTAAAAGGGAATCTATTTTTTTAAATGCTGCAATATGGAGCAATGAACTTTCATTAAGTGTGGAGTCTGTAGTATTTCTATTGACCAGCCATGATAGTTCAGAGCGGACAAGCGGGTCAAGTTTTTCCACTATCCTGATATTGGGGGTGTCTATAACTGAGGTTTTTAATGAATTAAATTCAGTGAGTATAGTAGTACTATCAACAAAGAATAATTTAGCTGCTTTTTCTGACTGATCTACTTTTGCCAAACCTGGATTAAGAATGCCAACTGTATTTATTTGATTATATAAAGATTGAAATTTGCTGTTTGCAGCACCTTGTCTGTTTATAAGTTCAGAATAGCGGGTTAACTCGGTGTATGCTCTTTTAAAATAAAGAAGTATAGTTGTTAACAGGATAAAGGAAATAATATATAGTATGTTCTTTTTATTCATACTCGGAAGCAGCCATAGCGGTGATAGGGCCGTATAGCCTTTACAAAAACTTATTAATCCAATTGAAAGTATTGAGAATAAATATAGATGAAGATTATCACTATGTAAAATAGTAGATTACTCTTTACTGCCATAAGTAAATACCATCATAAAGTACCTGAATATTGGTATCTGCACTTTCGTTGGTAAATCCTATTTCAATAGATGGGGATGTCGTTCAAGCGATTAATGAGAGGATTTTTTGAAAAGAGTAAAAAAAATTAATCGGAATCTGCAATGTTTACAGCATTGCTTAATTCCTTCTTCTTAAATAATAGACCAAGGTTTTTAAGTAGAACAGTTGCCAGTAACATAAATGCAATAAGGATCAAAGCAATGAATTCCTGGCGAATATTTCGAAGCCAATACACTTCAATAAGTATGAAGCCATGTAGGAAACAAATCAATTTTGCTGCAAAACCGTGACTGAAACCCTGATTGGTAAGTAAATGATGAATATGTGTTTTATCTGCAATGAAAGGTGAACCACCTTTCCAAATTCTAACTATAAATACCCGAAGGGTATCGAACACTGGTATTAATACAACACCTAATACAAATACCGGTGCATGTGGCAATACAGGGTTTGCAACAAATACATTAACCTGCATAAGACGTATACAAAGAACAGCGACAACAAAACCAAGTACCAATGAACCGGTATCGCCCATGAATATCCTCGCAGGGTTGAAATTAAAATACAAGAAAGCAAGAATACCACCAGCTAACGCAAATGCGATAAGAGCCGTATTGGTGTCGCCACTCATTGTAAGAAACATTCCAAGGGTAACAAGACTCATAAATCCAACTCCACCAGCAAGGCCATCTATACCGTCGATCAGGTTAAAGGCATTGGTAATACCAACGATTGCAAGAATAGTAAAACAATATTGTGCGGTGAGTGGCAACTCATTGATACCAAATAACCCTTCAAAAGAAGTGATACGGATACCCGATATCGCAATTAATGCCGCAAGCCCTAACTGGACTACGAATTTATATTTTGCAGAAAGATCTTTCAGGTCATCCATAATTCCCAGGCCAAACAAAACTGCGATCGAAAAGAAAAAAGCGATCTGCGCTATCTGGTTGTTGAACGGGAACCAAAGGAACAATGCCGTCATCATACCGATTATGATAGCGATGCCACCCATTGTTGGAATTGGTGTAGCATGTTCTTTACGGGCATTCGGCACATCATACAGTTTGTATTTATTAATAAGACTGATGATTGGTGGAATAGCAATTAAGGTAACAACGAATGCAGAGATGAAGCAAAGCAGCGGGAACTTGTAGTTACTAAAATACAAGTCAAGTTGTAATAGGTTAAGGTGGTTTTTCATTGGTAACCTGTTTTGGTTGGTCAGGTAATTGGTTCTTAAATAGCAAAATAGGAGGTTTTCGTAAGACCTGCAAGCATCTTACCCCTGCCAAGCACTGAAAATCTTTTTTCCAAAGGGAGAGTTGTGATATTTCGCCAATAACTTGTGGTATTTGCGATGGGGTGACCGTAATTTTCGCAGTTTGAAAATTAATTGTACTAGTAAAAATACAGCACTTATACCTTTGTCGAATTCAAGCTATTATCGTTTTATCCTTACAGCAAGATTAATAACTCTTCCATCGATCGGTGCCCACAATGGAACAAACGAAGGGTCTTGAATACTTCCTGTAAAAAGTGCTTCCTTTTTGCTTTGCCGGAAATCCAAAAGATTCTCACCATTTAATACAATGGAAATATGATTGCCTATTTTTCTTTCAACCAGTGCTGCCATAAAAAAATAATCAGGGGTCTTTGTGTTGTTTTCCCGGTACTGATAACCGCTATATGAGCCTTCAAGCCCTGCCCGCCAGTTCTTGCTGAACTCTTTTACAATTGTGAATGCCATCCTGTTTTTTGGAGTTAATAACATGAATTGATTTCCCTGCAGGTATTTTCTTTTAGCAATGGTATACGTATAGCCTACATACAACTCCCATTCCTGAATTGTTGCTTGTATATACGTATCGAAACCCTTTGTAACTATTGGTTTTGAAGCGTTGGAAAAAGTAACTTCATCATTCAATTGTTGAGTAGCTATTACCGGCTTGTTTATATTGGTAAGAAAAAAAGCATGGTTGATAAAAATTTCATTGTCATTATTCCAATGCCTTTTATAATTCACTTCAGCGTTGTAGCCAACTGATCTTTCTGGTGTAACGTTTTGCGGAATTGGCTGAATGTTTTCAATTGGATAGTCTATTATCTGGGCCGCAAGAGGGTTTGGTATTTTGTATCCCATTCCTACACCCATACGAATAGCCCACTGTTCATTAAAGCGGTTAAAAAATGAAAGTCGGGGGAGCAAAAAATTACCATATCGTTTGTGATGGTCATTTCGTAAGCCTGCTTCAAGTAATGTATTTTCTTTGATTTGCCATGTGTTTTGCACAAAGCCCCCAACTGTAGTATTGCTAAAATCTGGAAGATCAATTGGATTGGAGGGTAGTTTTTTAAACCTATCACCAAGGACATTAACACCTGTTACCAAACTGTTTTTACCATAAGGAGTCAATAAAGATGCTTCGGTAAAATAATTTAATTGGCTTCCTTTGAAATAATGTGAGTTGCTAATGATTGCCCTGTTAAAAGAACTAACACCTGCTTTAATTTCCAGCTTTTTCCCTTTCGTTAAAATTCTTTCCAATAAAAATTCTCCACTGTGTCTTGCTGTATTGTTCTTTTCGAAATATTGATGAGAAAAATCAGCTTTGTTATTCAGGACTATCATGTCGCCACCATTTCTTTTTTCAATAGTAGCTGTATAACCAGTAATAACGGTTGTTTTAGCATCCGGGTAAAAAAACAATCGGGGATGAAGTACCAGTGCTTCCAGTTTTGCAACGTCTGAAAAACCATCTTTGTTAACGTCAACGGCTTCCTGGTGAGTATAGCCTCCATAAAAATTATAGCCAATATATTTAGATCTTTTTGCTACATATATATTACCATTTGATTCATGTAAGGTTGATTGATTTAAGGTAGCTGTTATGTCTTGTCTGGTTGAAGGTCTCCTTGAAATAATATTGACCAGGCCGCCAATTGCACCGCCACCATATAAAGTAGAAGCAGAACCTTTGATCAATTCAACTTGTTTCAGATCCAATGGAGGAATACTTAATATTCCAAAACCACCGCTGAATCCATCATATAGCGGCATCCCGTCTCTTAAAATTTGTGTATACCGTCCTTCTAATCCCTGTATACGTACGTTTGCATTACCACTTACAGCACTCGATTGTTGAATTTGTATTCCACTGATATCGCCCAGTATACTTGCAATACTTGCCGGCTTGATGCTGTTCTCTTCATCCATCTCTTCCCGCCCAAGCACTTCAACTTTTAGTGGTGAATTTTCAATCCGCTGATTGTTGCGGGTAGATGCCAACACAATTACATCTTCTATTGTCTTTTCTTCAGGAACAAGAAACACCTGGAGGGCAATACTACTATTTGAAATTTCAATATCTAACTCTTTTGATGCGTATCCGATGGAAGAGAAAATGAGACGATGCTTACCAGGCAATAATTTAATTATGGCTTTGCCAGAACTGTCAGATAAAGTCAAAACCTTTGTGTTGTTACTGATCGTAACAGAAGGAATACTTTTTTGGGTGCTGCTATCAGCAACACTTACCTGAACAAGTTCCTGGGCTTTTACATAACCAGCAAATAAGATCAGAAGGGTAATGATTATATAACGAAACATTGTAGTTAAAGTTAAAATTTTAACCAATACTTTTCCTAAACAGGAAAGTATAATTTGGTTTCTTAGTCTTTGACTTCTTTTACAAAATTTCCACTCGAATCAAAAATGAGGTCTTTCCCTCTGATGGCTGCTTCATATTGAATAGTACCATTTTCAAATGTAATTTTTGCGGCTTCTTTAATTACAGATCTTTTGTAGTGGTTGCTGATATAGTTCCGGATGGGTCCTGGTAATTCATTGATCGGGATAGCTGTTTCTGATTCTATTAGTTTACCATTAAATTCGAATGTAGCACTCATATCGTGATCGTTCAATTTGAAAGACGCTTCATATCTTCCATTCTCTTTTTCCCATTTGGCACTTACTCCCGGAAATTGCCTGGCAAAAGATTCTTTAACGACAGCAGGAATGCTGCTGCTTTTTTTTTGACCATAACAACTGGTTAGTAACAGCATGCCTATTAAAAAGAGTGGGATGAATTTTTTATGCATGATTTATATTTTTTGATGAACAATAAAAAAGGAGCCGTATTAGCGACGACTCCTCTTTAACTGCGACGTAAACCTGCGTCTTGCAGCAAACCTAAAGAACCATTCTGTAGCAATTCTGGAATTAAGGGATAACTGGCTACAGATTTGCAACAGATTTCAATCCGACCTTCGGCTAGTTAACCATTAATCAATTGAAAACATTGTAGTTTATGAAAAGGCAACTAACTTCCTTACTTTGTGTACTTATTCTTTCTGCCGGCGCAAAAGCGCAAAAAAAAGTAGTTAATGATCCTAGTTATTATGAAACATTTCCTGATAAACTGACGGGCCGCTTATATCTTTCTCAGAAATTTTTAAAGTTTACTATTCCGCCGTCAGGCAATCAAACAGATATAGAATATAAAGCTAATACGAAAATGAATATCGGTATGGGAATTACATATCACAATATTTCAGCAAACATTTTTTATGGTTTTGCTTTTTTAAACAAGGACACAGCGAAAGGAAAAACAAAAGGACTGGATCTGCAACTTCACTTATATCCGCGTCGCTGGGCAATAGATCTGACTGCTTTGTTTCCAAAAGGATATTATATGTTTCCGAAGGGATATGCATCTTCTAATCCCAATCGTTATTATTATCGGCCAGATGTTCAATTAAAATTGATAGGAGTGTCTGCTTATAAAGTTCCCAATAAAGAAAAATTCTCTTACCGGGCTGCAATTACGCAGAATGAATGGCAAAAGAAATCTGCCGGCTCTCCTTTATATGGAGGAACGATGTATTATGGAACTGCAAAAGGTGACAGTGCATTGGTACCTAAAAGTATTGAGAGTGGATTCCCACAAAAAGGAATTTACAACCTGAATTTTCTTGCCTTGGGTGCCGGAATCGGTTATGCTTATACGATTGTAATTGACCAGCATTTCTTTATAACCGCATCAGCAGTTGCGAACCTGGACCTGACATCCACTTCAGAAGAAAGTACTGCCGGTAAAAACAGGAAAACAAGCGTCGGCCCATCACTGGTAGCTAAAGGGGCAATCGGGTATAATAGCCCAACCTGGAGTGTCAGTATGAACGGGCTTGGCAGTGCTTTATGGACAAAAGGTGATTCATCGCCTAAAAATTACTACCTTCCAACCGGACAAATCCGGCTTCTTATTAGCCGGAAGTTTAACATTAAAAAGCATGCTGATCATAAGTAAGTATAGAAATATTTTAATCGCTGGTTTTTTTATTTTATTGAGTTTAGGTGCCCAGGCGCAAACAGATACGATCGATCAACGTATCATATTGATTGGCGATGCGGGTCAGCTGACCAATGGCAGACATCCGGTTGTAGATGCTGTGCGTAACCTGATAAAACTTGATAAAAAAACTTCCATTTTTTTCTTGGGAGACAATGTTTATGAGTTTGGGTTGCCAGACGATCAGGCAAAGACCTACGAAGGGTATAGGGCTGTGCTGGATACACAACTATCCATTGCCGACGGAACTCCTGCAAAAGTATATATGATCCCGGGTAATCATGATTGGAGAAACGGCGGAGCTGACGGTTACAATGCGGTCATACGGGAGCAGCTATACGTGGACCTGGTATTGAATAAAAAAAATGTAAAATTCTACCCGGAAGATGGTTGCCCGGGTCCCATAGAAGTAGACCTGGGTAATAATGTCGTCATGATCTTGTTTGATAGTCAGTGGTGGCTTCATCCATATGATAAACCAGGAATTGAATCAGATTGCAGCATCAAAACAAAAGATCAGTTAGTAGCACAGATCGCAGATATAGCAGCCCGTAATTCTAAAAAACTGATCATCCTTGGGTGCCATCATCCCTTTAAAAGTAACGGGGTTCACGGGGGCCTGTTTACATTAAAACAGCATATTTTCCCTTTCACGGATATTTTTAAAAGTGCCTTTATTCCATTACCGGTTCTTGGTTCGGTCTACCCGATCGCCCGAAGTGTTTTTGGTACACCACAAGATCTTCATCATCCTAACTATGAGGAAATGATCGATAGGGTATCAACTGCCATTAAAGCTGTTGCTCCGAATGTGATCTTTGTAGCCGGACATGAGCATAATCTGGAACATATAAAGGACAGCACCTATAATTATATTATCAGCGGCGGTGGATGTAAGGATCAACGGGTTTCTAAAAGCAGAAAAAGCCTTTTTACAAGTGAATCAATGGGATTTACTGTATTGGAAGTATCGAACAATAAGATCGTTACCGCCAACTTTTATACAGTAACGGATAGTGTAAGAAACCCTTACAATGCTACGCTGCTTAATTTTTCAAAATTACCTCCTCAATTCCTGGAAGATTCTACAAAAGTGGAAGCAGATCCTTTTGCAAAGTATAAAGATTCGGTAAGTAGTGCTGCCAATCCCAAAATGCCACTTGTAAAAGGGTTAAAAAAAGTGTTCATGGGCGAAAACTATCGGGCAGAATGGAGAACCCCGGTAAGCATGAAAGTATTTAACCTGAAAAAGGAAAGGGGTGGAATGACAATTGTAAGCCTTGGTGGTGATCCTCAATCAACATCTCTTCGATTAAAGGATAAAAACGGAAAAGAATGGACATTGAGAGCCTTGAATAAAAACCTGACGAAGACCTTGCCACTGGCTTTCCAGGGAAGTATTGTGAAGCCTACAGTACAGGAGTTTAATTCTGCCTCTTTTCCATACGCCGCACTTGTTACCCCCACTCTACTTAAAGCATTGAATCTTCAAACCCCGCATGCTGAACTTTTTTATGTGCCGGATGACCCTGCTTTTACTTTTTATAGACAATTGTTTGCAGATAAAGTTTGTACACTCGAAGAAAGAGAGCCTTCTGCAGATGGTTCTAATACGATCAGCACAGCCAAGTTATTTTCTAAGATGGTAGAACAGAATGATCATCGACCGGATCAGCCAGACGTATTAAAGGCAAGATTGCTCGATTTTGTTATTGGCGATTTTGACCGCCACTTCGATCAATGGAAATGGAGCATCACTGATACAGGTAAAGGAAAAGTATATACTGCTATTCCTAAAGGAAGGGATATGGCATTCTTTAATCCGCATGGATTGCAGATGAAATTATTTACTTCAACAGCATTGCCTTTTTTAACGGGTTTTGGTCGCCAATTGAATGATATGGATTGGCTGGGATTTGGTGCAAGAGATTTTGACCGGTTATTTTTAACAGATCTTGATGCAGAAGAATGGAAAAAATCGATCAACGACTTACAACAAAAAATTACCGACTCGGTTATCCGTCAATCAGTTAATAAACTTCCGCCTGAAATATTCTCTTTTCACGGCGAAAAGCTCATTAAAAAAATGATGAGTCGCCGTGACCAGCTTGCCACAAAAGGAATGACTTATTATAAATTCATTTCTACTAAAGTAAATGTGATAGGCAGTAATGAAAGGGAGTATTTTAAAGTGAGTAATTCAGCCAACGGACTGGAAGTAAAAGTATATGACAGGGATAATAAAAGAAATGACACCAGTTTTGTAATGTATGACCGTGTGTTTGATCCTTCCGTAACTCATGAAATACGTTTATTTGGATTGGGTGGAGATGATCTTTTTGATATAGACTCAACGGCTTCTTCAAGGATCAAGATCCGGATCATAGGAGGCAAAGGCAGTGATACATTTGATATCCGCGGCAATGTGGAAAATCTATTGTACGATATTAAATCAGATGATAACTATATCAGAAATAATAGCAGAACAAAAAATCGTTTTTCAACTAATTACCCGGTAAACGATAACACTATTACCGGATTTCAATATGACACTAAAAAATATCCGCGTCTGAGTTTTGGATATAACTCTGACCTGGGAGCAACAGTAGGGGCTGGGTTTTCAAAAACAACATACGGATTTAGAAACCTGCCGTTTGCTTCCGATCAGCAATTTGCTTTTATTTATTCCCTTCAAAGGGCCTACCAGTTTTATTATAAAGGTGAATTCAATCACATAACCCGAAACTTTGATGTACTCCTCCAGGTAAATTCGCAGAACCCCGGATTACATAATTTTTTCGGACTTGGTAATAAAACCACCGCAAGTGACCCACGCAAATCTGATTTCTACAGAGCCCGTTACAAAACGGTAGAGATAGAAGCAATGTTCCGTCGACGTTATTTTGAAAAGTTTCACCTGATGGTGGGGCCATACTTTTTTCAATATTCTAATAATTACAAAAACAATACTGGTAATATTTTATCCAAGCCACAACTGGTAGGATTAGATTCAGCAAATACATTCAGTAATAAGGCTTATTTAGGTGCAAGAGCTGTCCTGCATTTAGATAACCGGAATAACACACTATTCCCAACCCGTGGGGTACACTGGGATAATGAATTGTTATATACCTCTGGCATCAAAGATGGCAGCCATAATTTTTCCCGCTTTACTTCAGATCTTACGTTGTATGTAAGCCAAAATCAACCAGCAAAAATTGTTGCCGTACTTAAAATAGGTACAGGCCGCATTTTCAGCAAACAGTTTGAATATTTCCAGGCATTGACATTGGGTAATAACAGCTTGCATGGATTCAGGGAAAATCGTTTTCAAGGGTCTAAAAGCACTTATGGAAGTATAGAATTAAGGGCCAAAATTTTTGATATCAATTCCTATTTATTATCTGGGCCACTATGGATTACCGGTTTTTATGATATGGGTCGTGTTTGGCTATCTGGCGAAAGAACAAAAGGCTTACATTCTGCATTTGGCGGAGGATTTTATTTCATTCCTTTTAATCTTTTTGTTATTTCGGCAACCGCAGGATTTTCTGAAACGGACAGAGCATTGAATTTCTCTGTAGGTACTAAGATCAACCTGAAATACTGATAACAGCCCATCTTCAAAGTTCCTTCAAAATGTAGAGAGGATTTTGCGGAAATTCACTTTGTATGAAACTATTGATCGTAGAAGACGAAGCTGAATTGGTAGCGAGTATGGTGGCATACTTTCGCCAGGAAAATTATACTTGCGAAGCAGTTGCCGGTTATAAAGAAGCTTTGGTAAAGATCGAGAGTTGGGATTATGGCTGTATTATTCTTGATATTACATTGTCGGATGGATCTGGATTACAACTGTTACAAGAGCTACAGAAAAATCATAAGTCAGATGGGGTAATTATTATTTCTGCCCGTAACTCTATTGATGATCGTATCAATGGATTAAAATTGGGAGCAGATGATTATCTAGTCAAGCCATTTCATCTATCAGAGCTTGCGGCAAGGGTAGCTGCAATCATACGCCGG
>Ga0207639_10003894_pt1 | contig 10063 bp, 12 predicted proteins | sample KBSCornC32_FD_184299 | JGI IMG/M metagenome (GOLD analysis project Ga0207639, IMG submission 184299) | Corn rhizosphere microbial communities from Kellogg Biological Station, Michigan, USA - KBS Corn C3-2 (SPAdes) (version 2) | ecosystem: Host-associated > Plants > Roots > Rhizosphere > Soil ...
GCCGAGCCCGAGGATGCGCCCATTGAGGCAGGGCTCGCTCTCACCCTCGAAGAAGAGTTTGTTGTCGTGCCACTCGAACCGCAGCGGTTTGACGCGCTCGATTGCGCGCCGCACCCCCGCGTCCCCCGGCACCGCTCCCATATCCTTGAGCAGGGTCAGCGTTCGGATGGCGATCATCCAGCCGGGATCGCTCTCGGCCCAGGTGCCGTCCGGCCGCTGCGCCGCAAGCAGCTCGCTCCCCCAGCCCTCCGTCGCGACTTTCGCCCGCTCCCCCGCCACCGCTTCGGGAGCCGCATTGGTCAGGTCACGCAGCGCTTGCCAGCGGATGGCGGGATCGCCCTTGAGCAGCCAGCCGACGATGTTTTGGCGACTGCGCATTGAGGCCTACCGCCACATCCACCGCAGCGTTGCCGCAAACGTCGCCGCGCCGTGCCTGAGGTCGTGCCCGCCGAGGCCGAACTCGAAGCGATAGTCGTAGCCCTTGCGGACGAGCGCCGTGGCCATGTCGAAATTGGCCACCGCCCAGTTCCCCGCATCCCGATCGAAATCGTCGGCGCCGCTCTGGAGGAACACCCGCAGCGGCTTTGGCTCTGCGGCGCGCACCCGCGACGGGTAGACGTGCCCACCACGGATGTTGGTAAAGCTGCCGCAATGGCTGATGACGCGCCCGAAGACGTCGGGCCGCTCCCACGCCGCGTTGAAGGCGCAGATGCCGCCCGAACTCATGCCGCAGATGGCGCGCTGCCCGGGATCGGCCGAGACGTTGAGGCCCGCCAGCGCCTCGGGCAGCAGCTCCTCGACAAGGAAGCTCACATAGGCCGGCCCGAGCGTATCGTATTCGACCGAACGGTTGCCCCGGCTGTTCTGCGGATTGCCCGGCAGGTCGCCCGGCTCGACGAAGACCGCAACCGTCGGCGGGATCGCGCCCGCCCTAATCAGCGCATCGAGCACCGCCGGCGCCCGAAAATTATCCACCGTGTAGAACCGCCCGTCCTGGAACACCAGCAGCGCCGCCGGTTTGCTCACATCAAGCCCCGCCGGCACGTAAACCGCATAGTCGCGCCCGACCCCGGGATAAACGCGCTGGCCTTCGTGCCGCCGCTCGCTGAGCGTGCCGGCCGGCGCTTTGCCCGCCTCGGGCGGCAACGGCGGATCGGCCGTCTCCCGCGCCATGGCGAACACCGCCTCGTCGGCCTCGGTGGTCCGCGCCGTCGGCGGATTCTCGTGGCGAAGGATATTCAACGCTGGCCTCCCCTCGCGCCCAAACCATCGCGGCGCGCCATGTTCTAGCCAGCAAGCGCTGTGGCCGTCGATAGCTTTCGCGGGGCGAGGCAGGTGGGAGGCGGCGCAAGCCAGGTCCGGACGTGCAAAATCCTCCGGCGCCACCCGGAAGGTTTTTGGCGGCATTGGCGAGGCTCCGTCTCAGGAGCGGGTAGTCCGCATTTGTGAGGCAGAGCCTCGCCAACGCGATCGGCTTGTCGGGCGGAGAGCGACTTACAAAGTCCGGCCTTAGACCTAGTCCGGAACCGGCCTGCCGGAAGCCGCCACTGCAGGCGCTTTCCGGCATTTGGGCGAGCTATGCAGTTCCCGCCCGGCCGATCGATCCTTTTGTCATCGGGATCACGGTATCCGCTTCCACCAGGGACCGGAACGACTCCCGGCCCACCGATCTCCCCCGGCCGATCACTCGTCATGATCGCGCCATCAGCCGGCGGATGGGGAGACAATAAGCCGGCCGCAAGCGACGGGGATAAGTTATTTGCGGAAGGGTATGAATCTGTGGCTCCCCCCACCCATCCTCCCCCACAAGGGGGCAGGTGTCTGGCAGTGCTTGGTGCACGGCTGTGCCACGAACACCAACCGGGCACCCTCCCCCCTTGTGGGGAGGGCTGGGGAGGGGGCGCCACGCACGCAAGACTCGACCCAGTCGTCCCGCAGCTACTCCATGCGCTCGACGAGGTGCGCCCGCGACGGCCCCGGCTCGAACGGATCGGCGAAATACTGCGTTTCGCGGGCCACCTTGCCGCCCGAAAACTCCATCACGCTTACCGTGTAGGAGGGTTTTCCGTCATAGCTGAGGATGAACTCGGTGACCCAGAGGTCGCCCCGGCCGACGATGCGGCGCACCGCAAAACGCTTTTCGCTCGGCTGCGCCACCCGCGAGGCCTCGATGTTGCGCCGGCCGCGGATACGCTCGCCGGACTGCGGATAGTCGAGCACCGCATCGTCGCGATAGATCTCGTGCTCGATGTCGAACTCGTTGGCGTCCGAAGCCGCCCAGTGCCGGTCGAGCGCCGCGCGGATCGCTTTCTCCTCGTCGGTTTCGCCGGTGCCCATCGCGGAGCCTCCTTAAGTGCGCCGCCGTCATCTTACCCGAGATAAACCCGCAGCCGTTTCAGCGAATAGAGCGGCACCAGCGGGAACAGCACCGGCACGCGCGCCGCATAGTCGCGATAGGCCGGCTCGCTCCCATAGCGCTCGGCCTGCTTGAGCTCGAGCCGGCGGGCCGAGCCGAGCATGATGAGCTCGATGCAAACGAGGCCGATAAGCGCGATCAGCCAGTCGAGCGGCGCCCGATAGGCGCTGAGGCCGGCGACGAACGTACCGAGCCAGAACACTATCTCGCCAAAATAGTTCGGCGAGCGCACCAGCCGGGGAATACATCGCCACATAGAGCGCTGCGACGCTCACCCAGATGACGAGCCGCAGCACGCCCCGAACCCGCGCGCTCCGCTCGAGAGACGCCAGCCGCTCCCTCTCGAACGAAGGCTGCCTCTCGCGCAGGAGGAGGAATATCCCGAGGCGCATGCCATAGAGAAAGAGCAGAGCATCCGCCGCCAGCAGCAGCCCATCGAGCTGCCCCCAATAGACAACCGGAAACACCACCGCGAGCGCCGCGATCGAAAACGCATAGCCGAGGCTGATGTAGTAATCGACGCGAAGGAAGCCGAGCGCCGAGATTAGTAGCGCGAGGACGTAAGCGAGGAGCAGATGCAGCGGCGGGATGCTGAGGAGAGGCACGGCGTGCTCCGAGGCGGGCGGGAGGCTGAAGCTCGCTGCTGGCCCTGCGTGGTTCAAGGCTGGTGGTGGCTGCCGCTCCCATCTCCCGCCCGGCGCGAGACTCGGTTAACAACTAGAACACACATCTTGTTCTATATTCGTTCTCCGTCTATCGTGCCGCTGGGAGCTCAGCATGAACGTCCACGTCAGCGACACCATCCTCGATCTGGCCAGCGCGACGCGTGGACAGAAATTCCGGACGATTTTGGCCGATCCGCCGTGGCGGTTCATCAATCGCACCGGAAAGGTGGCGCCCGAGCATCGGCGCCTCGCGCGCTACGGCACGATGGCGACGGACGAGATTTGCCAGCTGCCGATCAGCGAATTGGCTGACAAGACGGCCCACCTCTACCTCTGGGTGCCCAACGCGCTTCTGCCAGAAGGCCTCAAGGTGATGGAGGCTTGGGGCTTTCAGTACAAGGCTAATATCGTCTGGCACAAAGTGCGTAAGGACGGCGGCTCGGACGGACGGGGCGTCGGCTTCTATTTCCGCAACGTCACCGAGTTGCTGCTCTTCGGCGTGCGCGGCAAGAACGCCCGCACCGAGGCGCCGGGACGCAGCCAGGTCAACTACATGTCGTCGCGCAAGCGCGAGCACTCGCGCAAGCCCGATGAGCAGTACGAGTTGATCGAGGATTGCTCGAAGGGCCCCTACCTCGAGCTCTTCGCCCGCGGCACGCGCCCCAACTGGACCTATTGGGGCAACCAGGCGCACGACGACTACAAGCCGACCTGGGACACCTACGCCTACAACTCGGCGGCGGAATGAGCGGCCTGCCGAAGATCGACCTGATCCCCGGCTGGGACTGCTACGACTGGCGCAACGCCCGGACAATCCTCGAACATGGGCACGCGTCCGAATGGCGGGACATCATCGATGTCCTCAGCGCCGCCCGCCTACCGCACACCGAGCTTGCGGCGAAGGGCGGCAGCAAGACCAAGACGGCAACCGCCCTCGATTCCGAGCTCTATAAGCGCGGCTGGCTGGAGAAAAAGTTCGAGACAAAGATCGTGGTCGATGGCGTCGAAAGCGACAGCCCAACGCACTGGATCGACTGCTTCAAGGGCAAGATAGCGCTCGAAGTGGAATGGAACAACAAAGACCCCTTCTACGATCGCGACCTCAACAATTTCCGCCTGCTCTACGACCTACGCGTCGTCGATGTCGGCGTGGTGGTGACGCGGTCAACCGGACTGATGCAGTGGCTACGCGATGGATACGCTGACTTCGCCAAAGCGCATGGCACGTATGGATCGTCGACAACGCATTTCGACAAGCTCGAACCGCGGATCCTTGGAGGGGGTGCGGGCGGCTGCCCGGTGCTGGTGTTTGCTATGACGCAAGCAATCTATGTGGACGACAGGGGCAAGTTCACGTAACGAGGGGAAATGAACTGATATGGTTGACTATGCTTATACGACGGTACCTGGAAAGATTAAGCCACTGCTCGATAAGATAAGGGCCGTCGGCATTCCGAAAAAAGTCTCAGGGTCTTGGCTCAAGAGTTTAGGTTATACGTCGAGCAATGACGGCACATTGATAAGTGTACTCAAGTTCGTTGGCCTGGTTGACCAGAGTGGCGTGCCGACGTCGACTTGGAATTCTTATAGAGGTGCAAAGCACAGAGCCGTTCTGGGCCAAGCAATTCGAACCGGGTATGCGGAGTTGTACGCCTTCTATCCAGACGCACATGCGCGTGCGAACACCGAGCTAACACACGTTTTCAGCACAAGTTCATCGGCGGGAGCGCAAGCAATCGCCAAGACGGTAGCAACATTTAAGGCGCTGGTCGAAGAGGCGGAGTTTTCGCCGGAGGCAGAACCAGCCGCTACCTCTTTACCAAGCGGCCCGTTGCATACGGCACCTGCGGCCAGTTCACCTCAGGTACCATCGCCTCCTAAGGAGGGCACTGGGCCGGAGGTGCACATAGATATTCAGATTCACATTTCTCCGGAATCGAGCGCTCAGCAGATCGATAAGATATTTGAGAGTATGTCGAAACACCTCTATGGTCGCAAGGATGACTGATGTCGGCACTAAATATTGTAGCGACAGCAAAGGCTATTCAGACAGAAATAATAGAACAGCTTGGGCCACCTGAAGAGGGAATTATCTCGAATACCCAGCAAGTGATTATGCTATCGCTGGTCCGGGGAACGCGTGGCTATATTGAGCGAGTGGCAAATCAGGTCAACGGTGCTTATGAAAATGGATGGTATGACGCGCGCGCAGTCATGCTCCGGCGATTGGTAGAGACGTTGATAATCGAGGCTTTCGAGCACCACGGCATTGCAAACAAGATACAGAACTCGAACGGGGACTTTTTGTATCTCCGGGATTTGGTCGACAAAACGCTCGCAGAGCGCTCCTGGAACATCGGTAGAAACGCAAAACAGGCGCTTCCGAAGCTAAAGGACCTCGGGGATAAATCAGCGCACAGTAGACGCTATCTTGCGCAGCGTGGTGACATTCAACCGCTGTTAGTCGATATCAGAACTGTTGTTCAAGAGATGCTCTTTCTCGCCGGGCTGAAGTAGGTGACTTCTAGTTCTCTGTCGATCCACTCGGCAAACGGGGAAGCCGCAGATGCCCGACAACGGAGGAGTTAACTATGGCCTACTACAAGTACGCTCAGTTTCTGACGCAGCAGGCAGGCTCAGAGTATGATGGAGTTCACCAACCGGGAGCGTTGACGCCTTTTTCTGGCGTCTACCGCTGTACGGGGTGCGGGTTAAGTTCGACTTCGATCAAGGATCATCCACTTCCTCCTCAAAACCATCATCAGCACGCATCAACCACCGCCCTTATTCGGTGGCAATTGGTAGTGAAATCTCATTGGGTAGGCGGACACTAGCGCCAAAAACCTATTCCGTCAGACTAGCTTCTGCGGCATCGGTTTGCCGGTTCGGGCCCCCATGCCGGAGGAGATTTCATCATGAAAGCCATCATCGTCACGGACGAGGCCGCCGGCACCGCCGGGATGAAGCTCTCGGATCGTCCCGCGCCCAAGGCCGCCATCAATGACGTCATCGTCGAGGTGCATGCCTCGGGGTTCGTGCCGACGGAGTTGACGTGGCCCTCGACCTGGGTCGATCGGGTCGGCCGCGCGCGGACGCCGACGATCCCCGGGCATGAGCTGGCGGGCGTCGTCACCGCCCTCGGCTACGGCACGACGGGCCTGACGCTCGGGCAGCGGGTGTTTGGCCTCGCCGACTGGTATCGGGACGGCACGCTGGCCGAACACCTCGCGATCGAGGCGCGCAACCTCGCGCCGCTTCCCGGCGACGTCGATTTCACGGTGGGCGCGAGCCTGCCGATCTCGGGCCTTACCGCCTGGCAGGGTCTGTTCGACCACGGCCAACTCAAGGCCGGGCAGAGCGTCCTCGTCCACGGCGCGGCCGGCGCCGTCGGCTCGGCTGTGGTGCAGCTTGCGCGGGAGGCCGGCGCCTATGTGATCGGCACCGGGCGCGCCGCCGACCGCGCCAAGGCGGAAAATTTCGGCGCGCAGCAGTTCGTCGACCTCGGCAGCGACCGCCTCGAAGACGTGGGCAAGGTCGACCTCGTTTTCGACGTCATCGGCGGCGAGATCGGCAAGCGATCCGCCGCGCTGGTGCGGGCCGGCGGCGCGCTGGTCTCGATCGTCGGCCCGGCCGAGGCGCGGCCCGCCGACGGCCGCTTCGTCGATTTCGTCGTCGAGGCCGACCGCGCCCAGCTCACCGAGATCGTTGAGCGGGTGCGCGACGGCCGGCTGAGGACGAATATCGGCACGGTCGCCCCTCTCGACGACGCTGTCGCCGCCTTCAACCCGAAAGAGCGCCGGACGGGGAAAACGATCATTCAGGTGCGGACTTAGGCGGCGGCTACCGCGGCCGGCTCCGCATCATCGCCATGTAGGCCCGGAACAGCTTGAGCACCGCGCGGAGCGGCATGCGGGAGAACACCGGGGGCTTGGGCGGAAAGCTGACGCCCTCGGGCCGGAAGCGGGTCTGGACACGCATCTCGATGGGGGGCGCGTCGGCGCCGTAGCGGTCGCGATAGACCGAGGCCCAGAACGGGCCGCGGTCGAAGCCGACGAACATCGGCGTGTTGCAGCAGCTCGCGAGCATCCGGTTGGTGGGCGAGCTTTGCCGGAGCTTGATCGGCGTCAGGCGGTCGGCGCCCCTGACCACGCGCAGGCGGTCGCGGCGGTGGAGCACATAGGGCGTGCCGCCATCGGGGCCGACGACCGCAGGCGCCTTGGGCAGCGCCGCGAGCCGGCGGCCACCCTCCTGGCAATCGTCGCAGTAGCAGATGGCGGCAAAGATCGGCGCGTCCTCGAGCTCGACCGCGACGTCGCCGCAAGCGCAGGTGATGGTGCGCGCCGGCATGGCCACGCGGGCTACCGCGTCAGCTTCTTGTACGTCACCTTGTGCTGGTTGACGCTGTCGGGGCCGAGCCGGCGGATCTTGTCCGCCTCGTAGTCGGCAAAGTTGCCCTCGAACCACTCGAAGTGCGAGTCGCCCTCGTAAGCCAGCATGTGGGTCGCCAGCCGGTCCAAAAACATGCGGTCGTGGCTGATGATCACGGCGCAGCCGGCGAATTCCTCGAGCGCCTCCTCGAGCGCCGCCAGCGTTTCGGTGTCGAGGTCGTTAGTGGGCTCGTCGAGGAGCAGGACATTGGCGCCGCTCTTGAGCATCTTCGCCAGGTGCACGCGGTTGCGCTGGCCGCCCGAGAGGTTGCCGACCTTCTGCTGCTGGTCGCTGCCCTTGAAGTTGAACGCCGACGTATAGGCGCGCGAATTCATCTCGCGCTTGCCGAGCATCAGGATTTCGTTGCCGCCGGAAATTTCCTCCCAGACGGTCTTGTTGGGATCGAGCGTGTCACGGCTCTGGTCGACATAGCCGAGGTGGACGCTGTCGGCCACCGTGATCGAGCCCGAATCCGGCTTGTCCTGCCCGGTCAGCATGCGGAAAAGCGTCGTCTTCCCCACCCCGTTCGGACCGATGATGCCGACGATGCCGCCCGGCGGCAGCTTAAACGTCAGGTTGTCGATCAGCAGCCGGTCGTCAAAGCCTTTGCTCAGCCCCTCGATGTCGATGACGTTGTGGCCGAGCCGCTCGCCGGGCGGAATGATGATCTGCGCGGTCGAGGAGAGCGTGCGGGCCTCGTTGACCTTGACCAGCTCGTCATAGGCGCGGATGCGGGCCTTGGATTTGGCCATGCGCGCCTGTGGCGACTGGCCCATCCACTCCTGCTCGCGCTCGAGCACTTTTTGGCGGGCCGCGTCCTCGCGCGCTTCCTGCGCGAAACGCTTGGCCTTGGCACCGAGATAGGCCGAGTAGTTGCCCTCGTAGGGCACGCCACGGCCGCGATCGAGCTCGAGGATCCAACCGGTGACGTTGTCGAGGAAGTAGCGGTCGTGCGTGATGATCAACACCGCGCCCGGGAACTGGCGGAGGTGGTTTTCAAGCCAGGCCGTGGTCTCCGCGTCGAGGTGGTTGGTCGGCTCGTCGAGGAGCAGCAGATCCGGCTGGCGAAGCAGCAGCTGGCAGAGCGCGACGCGCCGCTTCTCGCCACCCGAGAGCTTGTCGACCGAGGCATCGCCCGGCGGGCAGCCGAGCGCGTCCATCGCCATCTGCACCTGGCTCTCGAGATCCCAGAGGTTTTGCGTGTCGATGACGTCCTGGAGCTTGGTCGCCTCGTCGGCGGTCTCGTCCGAGTAGTTCATCATCAGTTCGTTGTAGCGGTCGAGCACTGCTTTCTTGCTGGCGACGCCCGTCATGACGTTGCCCATCACGTCGAGGCTCTCGTCGAGCTGCGGCTCCTGCGGCAGGTAGCCGACGCTCGCGCCATCGGCGAGCCACGCCTCGCCGGTGAAATCGCTGTCGATGCCGGCCATGATGCGGAGCAGCGTCGACTTGCCCGAGCCGTTCGGCCCGAGCACGCCGATCTTGGCGTCCGGGTAGAAACTGAGATGGATGTTGTCCAACACCTTCTTGCCGCCGGCATAGGCCTTGGACATTCCGTGCATGTGATAGATGAACTGGCGGGCCATGGGATACTCGCGTCGGAAGGTGTGAGCGTGCCGGTCTTGCCACGCGGGCACGCATGAAGTGGCGTATGTAAGGGAAGGCGTGATGCCCCGCAACCGTGGCGGGCCACTCGCCCGCTATGGGCGTTCCTCGCCTGCTCCGCATCGCCTCCCCGGTCATTGCTACCGGCCGAGATCAGTTGCTAGTGTTAGGCAGCCGGCGGAGGAGCCGCGCGGCTTTTGGGGGAAAGTTCGATGCTCAGGTTTGCCGCCGTTGTTGCGCTTGTCTCGCTGGCCGCGTCATCGCCGGCCCTCGCCGCCGCCAACTTTGGCGGTCCCCAGTGCGCGCTCAGCAGCGACAAATCGAGCATCGTGGTGACCGCCTCGAACGCCGAGGCCAAGTCATATACGTGCACCGCCTTCTGCCGGGCCCACATGACGGCCTCCCGGCCGTTGGACAACTTCAACTGTACCTTCAACCTGGCCAAGGGCGCGGCCGAAAAGGTCGTCTGCACCAAGAAGGGCGGCGGCGCCAACTACTATTCCGACCTGCTGCCAACCAAGGCCACCTGCGTGCCCCGCTAGGCTGACGGCGGGCGCTTAGCTAGCCGTATCGACGACATCGCTATTCCGCCTTCTCCCTGGCCGCCGTGCGATTGCGCTCGAACTCGGGCAGCCGCTCGAGGATCCAGAACCAGAGCGGGCGGATGGCGCGCAGCAGGTCGAGCCCGAGCGCGGTGAGCTGATACTCGACGCGCGGCGGCACCTGCGGATAAAGCTTTCGCGTCACAAAGCCGTCGGCTTCTAGGGACCGCAGCGTCTGCGTCAGCACCTTCTGGCTGATGCCTTCGACCCGCTCGAGCACCCGAGAAGCGCAGCGGCCCCTTCGCCTCGGCCAGCACCTGCAGCACTTCGAGCGGCCACTTCGCCGCCACCTGGGCGAGCATGTCGCGCGTCGCCGCGTCCTCGGCATCCGTCATCGTCGAGCAGAA
>Ga0207639_10003895_pt1 | contig 10063 bp, 7 predicted proteins | sample KBSCornC32_FD_184299 | JGI IMG/M metagenome (GOLD analysis project Ga0207639, IMG submission 184299) | Corn rhizosphere microbial communities from Kellogg Biological Station, Michigan, USA - KBS Corn C3-2 (SPAdes) (version 2) | ecosystem: Host-associated > Plants > Roots > Rhizosphere > Soil ...
CGAGCGGAGACAAGAGCCGGGTCCCGGCCTTCGCCGGGACGACGGAGGTGGGCGCCAAATCAGGCGTGACCCTCGCGATACCGATCGAGCCGCCGCTGCCACGACTGATTGCCGAGCAGCGCCGGCATCACGACGTCCATCGGCGTCGCGACGATGCCGAGCGCGGCGAGCCCGTCGTTCGTGCCGACCGAATCGAGCTTCAGCGAACGGAAGTTGTCGCGCGAAATGGGTTTTCCCGGCAGCCACTCGCCGACGTACGCCTGCACGCCGCCGAGCGCATCGGGCAGCGGAACGATCAGGCGCTTCCTGCCGATCATGCGTGCGGTCCAGCGCACGAGTTCGATGAGCTCGATCACGCGCGGGCCGAACAGCTCGTACGTGTGCGCGGCCGTATGCGGGTGTGCGATCGCGCGCGCGAACGCCGCGGCGACGTCGCCGGCGTAGACCGGCGTGAACTTCGCGTGCGCGCGCGCGAGCGGCAGCACGGGCGTCCTGCGCAGGAGATTGGCGAAGCGGAAGAAGAGCCCGTCGCCGGGACCGAAGATCACCGACGGACGGAAGATCGTCCACGCGAGCGGGGAGCTCCTGACGAGCGCTTCGGCTTCGCCGCGCGTCTTCAGATAGAAGCTTTCGCCTTCGCCGGCGCGGAGCGCGCTCATCTGCAGCAGGCGCGCGACGCCGGCGGCGCGGCACGCGGCAACCAGCGTTTCGGTGAGCTCGACGTGCGCCTTGCGAAAGCCGCTGCCGTCGCTGCCGCGCTCGTTGAGGATGCCGACGAGATTGATCGCGGCGTCGGCGCCGGCGAGATGGCGACGCAGCACGTCGCGGTCGTGCACGTCGGCGGAGACAATGCTCGCGCGCGGGAGCACGGCGAGATCGCGATGCAGCTCGCGGTTGCGCGAGAGGATGATGATCCGATGTCCGTCGGCGTGCAGTCGCGGCACGACATGACTGCCGACGAATCCCGTGCCGCCGAGGATGACGATGCGCTGCGGTTTCATCGACGCTTCCGGCGAGCCGATCGAAACGGCAGCATACCGCGCGGCGCTGAACCGCGGCGCTCGCGTCAGTGCGCGGCGCCGTTCGCCCCGGTTGCAACCGCCGTCGCCGGCGCGGCTTCGGTCGGGCAGACGACGGCTTTGCGCGGCGTCGCTTCGGTCGGCGCGGCGTAGGCCTGTCCGATGCGCGGCATGCGTGACGCGAGCGAGACGGCCTTGCCGTTCATGCGCCAGTCGTAGATGACGCTGAAGGCGAGCACGCGGCCGACGTACTCGCGCGTTTCCTTGTACGGGATCGTTTCGATGAAGAAATCGGGGTCGAGCGAGCCGCGCGCGTCGAGCCAGCGCCCGACCGGCGCCTCGCCGGCGTTGTAGGCCGCGCTCGCAAGCCACGGACTGCCGTCGAAGCGGTCGGCCATGCGGCCGAGATAGCGCGTGCCGAGCTCGACGTTGAGCGTCGGATCGAAGAGATCGCTCGGACGGCTATACGGCAACTTCTCCGATTTCGCGAGGCTTTTCGCGACGCCGGGCAGGAGCTGCATGAGGCCGTAGGCGTCGGCGTGCGAATGCGCGTCGGTCATCCATGCGCTTTCGGCGCGGATGATCGCGTACGCCCATGCGGGATCGATGCCGGCGCCGCTCGCTTCGCGCTTCACGCGCGTTTCGAGCGCGAGCGGAAAGCGCTGCTCGTAAAGCCGCTGCGTTTGCGGATCCGCAGAGTAGAAGAACACCGCGCGGTCGTACCAGCCCTTGCGATAGGCAAGGTCGGCGGCGAGGCGCTTTTCGGGATCGCCGAGCTTGCGCATCGCGAACTCCCATTCGCGGCGGCCTTCCGGCAGCATGCCGAGCGCCTGGAGCTCGAATGCGCGCGCCAGATCGGCCTGGCTCGCGACGGTTTTTTCTACCGTGGGATCGGTCGCGAGCGTGCGCGGGCAGATCGCGTACGGCTCGCCGATCCAGTCGGCCGCGAGGAAGCCGTGGAAGCTCGCCTCGCGCGCGACGTCGGCGAAGATCGGCTCGGCATCGGGTTTGCGGTCGAGCTTCGTCAGCACGCGCGCGCGAAGGTATCTCCAGCGCGAATCGGCCTGTTGCGTCGCCGAGAGATCGTCGAGCGCGGCGAGCGTTTCCTTGTAGTCGCCGGCCGCGAGCGCGGTGCGCACGTGCCATTCGCGGCTCATGTCGTCTTCGGCGTCCTTCGGCAGTGCCTTGAGGCGCGCGAGCGCGTCGGGTGAATAGCTCGTCGAGCGGTAGACCGCGAGCGCGTTGAGCACGCGGTTCTTCTGCGGATCGTCCCACTTGAACCTGTCGCCTAGCCGGGCCCAGAGCGTTTCGGTCGACGCGCTGTCGCGGCGCGCATAACGCGCGAGGCCATAGGCGATCGCATCGCGATTGCGCGGCGTGTCGGGCCACTGGTCCGCTTTCGCGAGCGCGACGGCGGGATTCTTCACGGCGGCGACGATGCGATCGGCGGCTTCCTTGTCCGCGCCGCCCAGCATCGCGGCCGCGGCGGCGGCGCTGTCTTCGTTGCCGCTGCCGGCGGCGTCGAGGAGACGCTTCCAGACCAGCGCGTCGATGAGCACGCCATTCGTGCGCGCGTTCGTCAGCACGCCGTCGCACGCGCCCGGCAGCGCGCGCGGATTCGTCCAGAGCGGCTCGATGTCCTTCGCGTAGTCGAGCTTCTCGCCGGCCGCGATGCGCGCGGCGAGCGCGTCGCACTGCAGGTCGCGATCGCGGCTGCCTTTCCAGAACGCGCGGAACGTCGGCCATTCGCCGCGTCGCGCGAGCTCGCGCAGGTACGCGTCGCGCACGTCGCTTTCGGGTAGCGAATCGGGCCAGCGCTTGAGGAAATGCTCGACATCGGCGCGCGAGGCTTTCGCGATGCCGCGGCGGAGCACGCTCGCTTCGAGGTACGGGTAGAGCGGGTAATCGTCGAGCCCGCCGGCCAGCTTCTTCCATTCGCCGGGCGGCGTGCGCTGCGCGGCGGCGTAGGCCGAGCGGAACTGGTCGCGTTGGGCGGTGCGGTCCTGGGCCGCAGCCGGCAGGGCGGCGAGTCCGGCGAGGACGAGGGCGGCGAGGACGAGGCGAGCGGGGCGCCGCGATCCGCGCGGCATTGCATCGATCGGCATGCGGGGGCTTCGGGACGCGGAACGGCGGCTTTCGGGCTGGAGTGTAGCGCTTGGCGGGCGCATTTCTCCCTTCCCTTGAAGGGGAGGGCCTAGGGGCGAGACGGTGGGGCGGCGCAACGCGGCGACTTCGGGACCCATTCGAACACTTGGCGCACATTTAATTGCCCGGGTGCTAGCCAAAATCGAACGATTGTTTTACATTTTCTTGACACTTGCAGTGGGCAGGGGGCTCGCGCAGGCGATCGGCTGAGTGGCTGGCCATACGTACACACCGTCCCAAGCGGGGAGAGAGCTCATGAAGTTACGCGGAGAAATCCGGCGCCTGGTGCTGCCGCTGCTGGCAGGCGCTGTCGTGTCAGGGTCGTACGCCGTGCCCGTGTTCGCGCAGGATCGCGGCGGCGAAGACGTGCAGAAACTCCAGGCGATCGAAGTCACCGGATCGCGCATCAAGAAGGCCGAAGTCGAAGGCCAGACGCCGGTGCTGACGATCACGTCGAAGGACATCGAAGCGACCGGCCTCGGCTCGATCGGCGATGTCATCCAGCGACTCTCGGTCTCGGGCTCGTCGCTCAACACGAAATTCAACTCGGCCGGCAACTTCGGTTTCCCGCCGGACGGCGGCGGCGTCGGCTCCGGCTCGACGACGATCTCGCTGCGCAACCTCGGCGCGAAGCGGACCCTCATCCTCGTCGACGGCCTGCGCTGGGTGAACGAGTCGTCGGCATCGGGCGTTTCGGCCGCGGTCGATCTCAACACGATTCCGGCGAGCATCGTCGACCGCATCGAGATCCTGACCGACGGCGCCTCGTCGCTGTACGGCTCGGATGCGATCGCGGGCGTCGTCAACATCATCACGAAGAAAAAGACCGACGGCCTTTCGCTGCATGCTTACTACGGCGACTACTCGGTCGGCGACGGCAAGACCTGGTCCGGCAACGTCTCGCTCGGTGGCAGCACCGATCGCTGGGACTTCTTCATGGACATCAGCCGCTTCAAGCAGAACGGCATCAGCTCGAACGACTGGGACCAGTCGCGCTATCCGACGCCGGGCATCGGCGGCGTGCCGAATCCGGGCTCGTGGAGCTCGGGCACTCCGTTCACGCGCTACCTCTTCGACACGCCGAACGGTGAAGACTTCGGTGGCCTCTGCGAAGGCGGCTTCTGCAATATCACCGCGAACGGCGTCAATCCGCACCAGAGTTTTCCCGACGGCTTCCACGGCTTCACGGCGGCCGACCGCTTCAACTTCGCGCCGTACAACCTGCTGCTGACGCCGTCGGATCGCACCGGCATCTTCGCGCAGGGCACGTTCCGCATGACGGATCACGTGAACTTCTACCTGAAGGGCCTCTACAACACGCGCGATTCGAAGAACCAGGCAGCGCCCGAGCCGATCTTCCTCGGCCAGCAGTTCTGCATGGCGATCGACCTCTGCTACCGCGTCGGCGTCGATGCGACGAACCCGTACAACCCGTTCGGCTTCTCGCTCGACGGCAACAGCCCCGACTTCGGTCTCGGCCGCCGTCCGATCGAAGGCGGTCCGCGCATCTTCAGCCAGTCCGTAGACACCAAGTACTACGCGACCGGCTTGAACGGCGACTGGAACTTCGGTGATCACCAGTGGTTCTGGGACGTCAACTACGTCGACAGCAACAACAAGGCTTCGCAGACGGTCACCGGCACATACAACATCCGGCACATCATGAATGCGCTGGGTCCGGTCGATCAGTGCGTCGCGCCGTGCGTGCCGCTGAACCTCTTCGGCGGTCCCGGCACGATCACGCCGGAGATGCTGAACTACATCCTCTTCACCGAGAACGACCGCAGCGAGCAGTCGCTTCGCATGTGGACGGCGAACGTCTCGGGCAATCTGTTCCAGCTGCCGGCGGGCGCGCTCGATGCGGCGGCCGGATTCGAGCATCGCGACCTTTCGGGCTTCTACACGCCGGATTCGGTCGTGCAGGCCGGCGATTCCAACGGCGTGCCGTCGGGCCCGACGTCGGGCAGCTACGACGTCGACGAGTTCTATCTCGAGCTCAACGCGCCGCTGCTCGCCGACATGGCGTTCGCCAAGCACCTCGATCTCTCGGTCGCGTCGCGCTATTCCGACTACTCGAACTTCGGCTCGACGACGAACAACAAGATCGGCTTCCGCTGGCAGATGGTCGACGACTTCACGTTCCGCGGCACGTGGGCGGAAGGTTTCCGCGCGCCGTCGATCGGCGAGCTGTTCGGCACGTTCTCGCGCTTCGACGCATCGCTGGTCGATCCCTGCGGCGGCAACGTGACGGCGAACTGCCAGGCGCTCGGCGTGCCGCCCGGCTTCACGCAGAACAATCCGCAGATCTCGATCATCACCGGCGGCAACGCGAACCTGCAGCCGGAGACGTCGAAGAGCCTGACGCTCGGCGCGATCTACAGCCCGTCCTGGGCCGAGAACTCAGGCTGGTCGCAGCGCACCGATTTCGACCTGACCTACTACCACCACAAGATCAACAACGCGATCCAGGCGCCCGATGCGCAGATCCAGCTGCGCCGCTGCGTCGAGACGCTCGATCCGGGCTTCTGCAACGGCATCTCGCGCGCGGCGAACGGCTCGATCGACGGCTTCAACAACACGCTACGCAACCTCGGCAAGATCGACACGAAGGGTTATGACTTCGGCGTCACCTGGCTCGGCAACGAGACCGGCTGGGGTACGTTCGGCTCGAAGCTGCAGCTGACCTACACGCAGAGCTTCAAGGCCGTCGCGACCGACACCGGCGCCGAGGAGCCGCGCACGGTCGGCATCGAGGTCGCGGACAGCGCGATCCCGCGCTGGCGTGCGACGTGGAACCTCAACTGGAACATCGCCGACTGGACCGCGATGTGGACGATGCGCTACATCTCGGCGCTCGAAGAAAGCTGCGGCAGCGCGAACGGACTTGCGGTCTGTGACGATTCGGCCGCCGACAAGAACCGCCTCGGCGCGGTCGTCTACAACGACGCGCGCCTGACGTGGAAGCTGCCGGTCCAGCTCGAGAGCAGCGTCTCGCTCGGCCTCAACAACGTGTTCGACAAGGATCCGCCGATTTGCCTGAGCTGCTCGCTCAACGGCTATGACGCGTCGACCTACGATCTGCCGGGCCGTTTCTGGTATGTCGAGGCGAACGTGAAGTTCTGAGCGGAACGCACGATCGCTGCACGAAGGGGCCGCGCGATGCGGCCCCTTTTTTTCTAAGTGGGTTGCCTGGCTGTCGCGCCGAGCGTCGACGGCAATCGGATGCTCGCGGCAACGGGCAAATGATCCGAAACCGGATGCGACAGCGCCCAGCGCTTCTCCACCTCGATCGCCCCCGACACGAGGATGTGGTCGATCGCGCGCGTCGGCCGCCAGCTCGGGAAGGTCGCCGGCGATTCGTGCGGCGGCTCGAGCGCCGTCTTCGAATAGAGCATCTTGAGCTCCGCGCTCGCCGGCGGCGTGTTGAGATCGCCCATCAGCACGACGTTCGGATGATGGCCGAGCAATTCCGCGATGAAGCCGAGCTGGCGCATGCGCGCCGCGGGCCCGAGCGAGAGATGCGCAATGACGACGATCAGCGAGCGGTCGCCTTCGCCGAAACGGGCCCACAGCGCGCCGCGTCCGGGAATGCGGCCCGGCAGCGGATAGTCGAGCACTTCGTCGGGCTGCATGCGCGCGAGCAGGCCGTTGCTCGACGTCGCGAGCCGCGACACGCGCCGGTTCGGCTGGTGGCTCCAGAACGGAAACGCGGCCGCTTCGGCGAGGTACTGCGTCTGGTTGAGGAAACCGGAGCGCAGGCTGCCCGCGTCGGCTTCCTGCAAGCCGACCAGGTCGAACTCGCCGATCACGCGCGCGAGCACGTCGAGGTTCGCGCGCTTCCCGGTCGGCAGCACGTGCTTCCAGCTGTGCGTGACGTAATCGCGATAGCGGCGGACGCTGCCGCCGGCGAGGATGTTGCAGCTCAGGATGTTGAGGCGGTTCGCTTCGTCCGCCGGTTGCTCGGCACCGGCGGGCACGGGATGCGTCATGCCGGCGAGGCTAGCCGCGCCGTTTGCGCGCCGCAAGCGCTCGCTGTCGTCGGGTGCGCCGGCCGTGCCGACGGGTCCGGCTATTTCTTCTTTTTCGAGACGGGTTTCGATTTGGCGTCGATCTCCTTCTGGACGAGCCAGTCGACGAGCTCGATCAGCTGCGGATAGCCGCCGGCCGAGGCGCCCGTGACGCGGTACTTGCCGTTGACGATGATCGTCGGCGTGCCGTCGACGTTGTAGGCCTTCACCATCTCCATCGAGCGCTGCAGCTTCGACTCGACTTCGAACGAGCTCGATGTCGCCATGAACTTCGCCTTGTCGACGCCGTGCTGCGCATAGAACGCCGAGAGATCGTCGAGCGTGCGCATCGGCATGTGGTCGCGATGCAGCGCGTCGAAGAGGGCCTGATGCGTCTGGGGGACCACGCCGAGCGACTCGGCCGTGTAGTACGCGCGCGCGTACGGCTCCCACGTCGCATTGAAGACCGCCGGCATGTACGTGAACACGGCGCCGGCCGGAAGGCTGACCTTCAGCTGGTCCGCGTACGGCTGGAAATGCGCGCAGTGCGGGCACGCGTACGAGAACACCTCGAGCACCTCGACCTTGTCGCCGGTCGCGGTCTGCTGCGGCGGGTCGACCAGGAAGTAGCTCTTGCCTTCCTCCCACTTGGTGGCGGAATCGGCGGCGGGCGCGGCGGCAGGCTCCGCCGCGAAGGCCGGCGCCAGCGCGAAAAGGCCCGCCAGAAGGATGCCGAAGCGTTTCAGCATGATGTTCTCCTCAAACGATGGAAGCGAGACCGCGCCGTGTCCGGAAGGTTCCGGCGGCGCGGCCCGCGCTTACTTCTTGCTTTCGAGATCGACGAGATAAGTCACGACCGCCGGAATCTTGTCCATGCCGCCGGCCGAAGTGCCCGTGACGCGGTACTTGCCGTTGACGATGATCGTCGGCGTCGAATCGACGCCGTACGCCTTGACCTGCGCATCGGCGCGCTTGATCTTCGCGTTGACGGCGAACGAGTTCGCGGTGCCGATGAAATCCTCGGGCTTGACGCCGTACTTGGCGTAGAACTTCGCGACGTCCTCGATCGTCGGCATCGGCTGCACGAGCTTGTGCGTGACCGGATCGTTGATCTTGAGCGAGCCTTCCTTCCAGACCGCGTCGAACATCGCATCGTGCGTCTTCTCGACGAGGCCGAGCGCCTGCGATGCGAAGAACGCGCGCTGGAAAACGGGCCAGTCCTCGTCGGTGCGGAACGCGGCCGGAAGGTACGTCATCTCGGCGTTCTTCGGAAGGCTCGACTTGATCTTGTTCGCGACGACCTGGAACAGGTTGCACGCGGGGCACGCGTACGAGAACACCTCCAGCACCTCGATCTTGTCGCCGGTCGTCGTCGGCTGCGCCGGTTCGACGAGGAAATACTGCTTGCCGGCTTCGAACTGCTGCACGGCCTGCGCGTGCGCGAGCGGAAGCACCGCGAGACCGAACAGCACTGCAACGAAACGCTTCAACATGGAGCCTCCGATAAAAACGATCGAGCGACCGGCTTGGAGCGGATCGGGCGCGCCAAGTTCATCCCGATCGGACCGGTCCGGCCTGCGCCGGCTTGCGCGTTCAGCGCGCAGCCGTCGCCTTCGCGTCGGCCGCGGCCGAATGCAGCCCCTCGACATACGAGGCGAGCGCCGCGATGTCGTTGTCGCCGAGGTGCTTGGCGATCTCGGGCATGATCTTCGAGCTCGCATCGTCGCCCCAGGTCGTGCCGTTCTTGAAGTCCTTGAGCTTGGCCTGGATGTAGTCGGCCCACTGGCCCGCGAGCTGCGGATAGCCGGCGCCGGCCATGCCGCGGCCGTCCGGCCCGTGGCAGGCCATGCAGGCCGGCACGCCGAGCGCGGCATCGCCGCCGCGATAGATCGCCTGGCCGCGCGTGAGCAGTTTCTCGTCGGCGACGCCCGCGAGCGAGGTCTTCGTCGCGAAGAACGCGCCGAGATCGTGCATGTCCTGCTCGGTGAGGCTGGCGACGAACGGCGCCATGACCGGGTTCTGGCGCTTCTGCGACTTGATCAGGCCGACCTGGCGCGCGACGTACGCTTCGTTCTGGCCGGCGATCTTCGGGTAGGTCTTGTCGGTCGAGTTGCCGTCCATGCCGTGGCAGGCGGCGCACGTCGCGGCCTTGCCTTCGCCGGCCTTGGCGTCGCCGAGCACGAGCCCGGGCGCCTTTTCCGGCTTGCCTTCGCTGCCCGGCGGCAGCGGCGAGGCCTGGCTCGGCGGAGCGACCGGCGAGGCCGACGGCGTCGCCGTGTTCGGCTGCTGCTGCTGGCCCTGAGGCGTTTGCGCCGCTGCGGCGCCCGCAGCGATCAGCAGCGACAGCGCAAAAACTCGCCGAAAGCTCATACACTCACTCCGGAAATCTTCTGGGAAGGCCGCTCGGACGCGAGCGGACGGTTAACCCGAGAATTATCCCCTGCGCGCCGGAAGGCGGTCAAACCGCGCGCCCGCGAAAACGTCCGCCTACGCCGATCCATTTCCGAGCGAGCCTCGATGCAGAAGAACCCGTTCCGCGAGGCGCAGTACCTCATCAGCGCGCACCGGCTCGACCAGCTGCCCGCCGATACCGGCGCCGAGATCGCGTTCGCCGGCCGCTCCAACGCCGGCAAGTCGACCGCGCTGAACCGGATCTGCGATCAGCAGGGCCTCGCGCGCACGTCGAAAACGCCGGGGCGCACGCAGCAGCTCGTCGTGTTCCTGCTCGATGACATGCACCGGCTGATCGATCTGCCGGGCTACGGCTACGCGAAGGTGCCGGATAAGCTGCGCGACCACTGGCGGGCGACGCTCGATGCCTACCTTCGTACGCGCGAATCGCTCAAGGGCATCGTGCTCGTCATGGATGCGCGCCATCCGCTGAAGGAGTTC
>Ga0207639_10003903_pt1 | contig 10056 bp, 6 predicted proteins | sample KBSCornC32_FD_184299 | JGI IMG/M metagenome (GOLD analysis project Ga0207639, IMG submission 184299) | Corn rhizosphere microbial communities from Kellogg Biological Station, Michigan, USA - KBS Corn C3-2 (SPAdes) (version 2) | ecosystem: Host-associated > Plants > Roots > Rhizosphere > Soil ...
CAACTTCGGAGCAGGCTGTTACATAAGACAGAAAAATAAATTGAGTGAAAGGTGAATTGCATGACGAATCCATTTGAAAATGAGAACGGTGAGTTCATGGTCCTGGTTAACCATGAGGGACAGTATTCCTTGTGGCCCACCTTCAAGGAAATTCCGGCGGGCTGGTCCGCTGTGGGTCCTAAAGGAAAGAAGAAGGAATGTCTGGATTGGGTGGAGCAGAACTGGACTGATATGCGTCCAAAAAGCCTGATTGAAGCCATGAACAAGAAATCCTAGGAGAGTGATGAAGAAATCACAATCGATGTGGTTTGAAAATCTTCCCGGAGGAGACGGATCGCTCCGGCTGTACTGTTTTCCTTATGCTGGTGGAAGCGCGCAGGTATTTCGCGGCTGGCAACGGCATTTTGCGCCACAAGTCTCGCTCTCGCTCGCGTATTTGCCAGGCCGGGCGGCCCGCGTGGGGGAGCCGGCGTTCAAGCAATATAAACTGCTGATAACCGCTTTGGCTGACGCCATTATTCCTGAAGTCCCCCCGGCGTTTGCGTTCTGGGGACACAGCATGGGCGCGATCATCAGCTTTGAACTGGCGCGTGAACTTCGCCGTCGAGGGCAACCTGCTCCGCTTGCATTGTTGCTTTCCGGACGTGGCGCGCCACAGATTCCCGATCCTGATCCTCCTACGTTCAATCTTCCGGAACCGGAATTCATTTCCGAACTGCGCCGCTTGAACGGCACGCCGAAAGAATTGCTCGATAGTCCTGAGCTAAAGGAATTCTTTTTGCCGACCATCAGGGCGGATTTCGAACTGGTGGAAACATATGAGTATGAACCCGAGCCGCCGCTTACGTGCAATATCTGCGCTTATGGTGGATTGCAGGATGCTCATGTTCCTGCCACAAACCTGAAGGAGTGGCAGAAACAGACCTCAGGAGCATTCAAGGTCCGGATGTTTCCCGGTGATCATTTTTATATTCACACATCCAATGACCTTCTCCATGCCCTCCGGCGCGACGTGCTCGATGTTTTGCACGAAGCTCCCGCTGGTTACTCATTGCGGCAGCAACTGAATTCCTGATGCATGTTGAGCAACAGAGGCGGACAGGGAACAGAGATTCTATTATGGAGCCGCCGAAGGCGTCCGCCAGAACAACCCGGGTCACCTTCAGCCAGGTGCTGCGAAGACAGCCCTTTTTTGCTCTTTGGGTGGCGCGTTTTATCAGCAGCATCGGGGACTGGCTTGCCGTGCTGCCCTTGTTCAGCCTTATCGCTTTTCAACGTCATGGCAACGCGGCTGAAACGTCCATGGTGATGGTTTCTTTCTCCGTTCCGGTAATCCTTCTGGGACCGCTGGCAGGAGCTATTGTTGATCGCTCAAACCTAAAGCGGACGCTGATCATTTGCGATCTTATCTGCGCAGTGCTTGCGGCGCTGCTGGCATTCTCAGGACATTTGTATCAAATGTATCTTCTTATGGCAGGGCTCAGTGCTGCCTCCTGTTTTTTCCTTCCGGGACAGACCGCGGCACTTCCTTTGATCATCCCTGAGAACGAGCTGCTGGTTGCCAACTCCCTCAATGTGCAAACGCTCCAACTGAATCAGGTATTCGCTCCCGCAGTTGTTGGATTCGCCGTAGCGTGGCTGGGCGAAAAGAATTGTTTTTTTCTGGATGCTGCATCCTTTATGGTTTCGGCGCTGCTGGTTTCCACGATTCGCATTGAACGCAAGGCAATCCGTGATGTTTCCAAAAGTAAGAGCATCTGGGTGGACCTGAAGGCCGGCCTCAAATTTCTTGCCGGACACCCGGTAGCCCGCGTGTTGGTACTTACAATCGCTATTGCCAATGGCGCAGTGGCAATCTTTGAAGCTTTGTTCGCGGTATACGTCAGGGACCTGCTTGGGGGCGGCTCAAAGATGTTTGGAAGCGTAACTTCAGCGCTGGGCGCCGGCACCATTATGGGCGCTATGCTTGTAGGCAGATTTGCCCAAAGGCAGTCGCGGCCGCGCATTATTAATGCCGGGTTTTTGGTCCAGGCAGTCTCTGTATTCGTCCTGGGAGTCTGGGCAATACCAGTCACGACCCTGGCCGCCAGTGTGGGATTGGGTGCAGGCGCAGCGCTGGTTTTCTTAAGTGCTCAGACATTCGCCCTGGAAGAAGTCCCTGCAGAGATGCTGGGGCGGGTAACGAGCACAGCTACGTCCGTTTTTCTAGTTGTGCAGCTTGCTGCATTTGGCGGCAGCGGATTGCTGGCGACCTGGCTGGGATTTCGAAACCTTTGCTATATCGTTGTCGTAGTCGTGGTCCTGACCGCAATCGTTGCTCATGTCTGGATTGGAAAAGGACAAGGTGCTCAAGCCGAAGACGAGAGCATTTTGGAAGAGAGCTTTCACCCGTAGTCAGCATCGCGAAATATTGTTCTTTGAGGAAAGCGAACAATGCAAAGAGTTTCCTGGCTCAATACCATCCTGCGCGACGTGCTTTACGCTCTTCGGCAGTTCGCGCGTAATCCTCTGTTTACCATGGTCGCGGTGAGTTCTCTCGCCATTGGAATAGGCGCGAACACGGCGATCTTCAGTGTGATGGATGCAGCTTTGCTGAAATCGTTGCCGGTAGCCAATCCACAAGAACTGGTCATGTTTACCGATCCCAATGCGTCAGGCGTAACTACCGGGTTGAATACTGGCGAGCGACGCCTTATGACCTTTGCCGAGTTTGTGCAGCTTCGCGATCATGCCAGCACTCTTTCCGGTATGTTCGCAACAGAAGCGGACCTCAATCGCTGGCACGTGCGCATCAGTGGCGGACCGATTGAAGAAGCGCGAGGACGCCTGGTCTCTGAAGAATACTTTTCAGTTATGGGTATTCAACCCGCGATGGGAAGGTTCTTTACATTCAGCGACGCAAAAGGTCCCGGGCAGGATCCCTATGCCGTGATTAGCTACGATTACTGGCAAAGCCGGTTTGGGGGAAGACCGGCAGTGTTGGGTACGCCGATTCAGGTTGGGAACGCCAATCTGACGGTGATTGCTGTTGCTAAGCGTGGGTTTCGCGGTGAAGCGGTGGGAGAGAGCACCGATTTCTGGATGCCCGTGATGATGCAACCTACGGTCATTCCCGGGCGGGACTGGCTGAGTGAAAATTTGTCACAGAGCGCGGAAAAAGTCATGTGGCTGCACACGTTTGGCCGTCTTAAGCCCGGCGTGAGTCCAGGCAAGGCGCAGACTGAAATAAATGTACTCTTCCGGCAGATTATCGAAAACAGCTACCCTATCTCGCTTTCCGCTGAATTCCGGAGGCAGGCACTGGACCAGCGGCTGGTGCTGCATGAAGCGCACTCAGGCGTATTCGCAAACAGGAATGATTTTACACAAGAACTGTTCCTGCTGCTGGGAGCTGCAATTGTGGTGCTGGCAATCGCATGCATTAATGTAGCCAACCTGCTGCTGGCTCGGGGCTCCAACAGAAACAGAGAAGTAGCGCTCCGGCTTTCCATTGGCGCCACCCGGGCGCGCATAGTCAGGCAATTCATTACGGAAAGTCTAGTGCTTTCATTCTTAGGAGGTTTTCTTGCGCTGCTGTTGGCTTGGGGCGCTTCACGGCTTCTGACCATATTTTTGGCCAGCACGCGAAACGGCCTGGAGCTCTCGCCAGCACTGGATGGAAAAGTATTGTTGTTTGCCCTCTGCGTTGTGGTGTTTTCCGGAATCATCTTTGGATTGGCTCCAGCGCTTCGCGGAACAAACATTGATTTGAACAACAGCTTGCGTGATAGCGGTCACGCCACCGCTTCAACGGGGAAGGTGAAACTTACCCAGAGTCTTGTGGTATGCCAGATTGGACTCTCATTGCTTGCGGTAATTCTGGCCGGGCTATTTCTCCGTACCATCTGGAACCTGCAATCGGTTGGATTAGGTTATCCAAAAGAGAAGCTCTTGCTGATAACCGTAGATGGTGTAAGGGCCGGTTATAAAGGGCCGCAATTATCCAACCTGTGGCGTGATCTGAATGCGAGATTGCAGGCCTTGCCCGGCGTGCAAGCCGTGAGTTATTCCATCAATGGACTTTTCATCGGTAGTGAAGCTGATGACGAAATTGCGGTGGAAGGATTCACTCCACAAAATGAAGACGAAAAAACGTCGCGGTTTGACATGATAGGCCCTGGCTATTTTTCCGCTCTTGGTGTGCCTTTGCTGCGCGGCCGCGAACCCGGGTTGTCGGATGGTCCTTCTGCGCCGCATGTAGCCGTGATTAATGAAGCCTTTGCCAACCGATTTTTTGCCGGACGTAACCCAATTGGCAGGCACATCACACAGGACCCAGGCAATCAGAAAAACGTCATGGAGGTGGTGGGAGTGGCGAGGAACGTCCGCGACCATGCTTTGCAAGGAGAGGTGCCGCCGCGCTTTTATGTTCCCGGCGACCAGGGAATGGGTGGGCCGAACGAGTGGGCCACCTTCGAGATCCGCACTGCAGGCGATCCGAAATATATGCTCGATGCCGTGCGCAAGACGATCGTAAGCGCTGATTCAAAATTGTATCCGACTAAGGAGCACGCGCTAGTGGAGTCGCTGGAGAGCAGCATGTCTCAGCCGCGAATGATCGCGAGGCTATGCGCCGTTTTTGGTGCGGTGGGATTATTGCTGGCTGCCGGAGGTCTCTATGGAGTGCTTTCCTACGGGATAGCGAGGCGAACGAATGAGATCGGCATCCGCATGGCGCTGGGCGCCGCGCCGGGAAGGGTAATCGGCATGGTCTTGCGAGAGACTGGAATGATGCTCGCCATCGGGGCGGTGCTCGGGATCGTGTTCACATTTGCCTGCGCCCGGCTGATTGCCGGCCGGCTTTACGGTCTCAGCACACTCGATCCGTTGACAATCCTGAGCGCCGTTGGACTTTTTGCGATTGTCGCCGCACTTGCCGCTTTCGTTCCCGCTGCCCGCGCTGCTCGAGTTAATCCGATCTCAGCCCTGCGTCACGAATAGCACATTTATAAGACATATTTGCGACAGACGTATGTTACGTCGCTGCCGTCGATTCCAATGATGTTGGATGGACGGGGCTGCGTATTTACTGGCAGGCCATAGGAGCGGTCCATTATCCAGAACGAAAGGGCAGAAGGAGCATGGAGGGTAAGCTCAAGTTCCACGCCCTCATCTCCCATTGCGTATAAGGTTAAGCCAAAGCGGCTGCCTTTATGCACCGCAACATCTCTGCCTGCAACTTTTGCTGCCACGGGTTGAACATCGTCAGGAAATCGTAGGTACAGCGTCTCGGCTTTTCGCTGTGATCTGAGTCTCAGCTTCAGCCGATGGAGGCCGCCCTCCTGCTTGTGCTCGACGTTTTCGATAAGAGGCGGCAGCAGGGGAAGCGCGGGCGTGCTGGCCGAAATCAGCGGTCGCGCAAATCCGGCAAGGTAGTTTGGCAAAGGATGCGGAGCTGGCTTATTTGCGCCGAAGAACTGACGTGTCCATTCGTCAGATTTCTGATCGTATGTGATCCAAACTGCGGAATTGTCGTCTGCATTGAGACTGTAAACAACGGTGTCTGGTCGAGGATGCTCTGAACTGTATCCTGAAAGAGCAACACCACAGCCAAGACAAACCACCGTAGTGACCGCAAGAAGTCCCGACGCCCATCCCCTGGATGCGACAGATGATGACCCAAGTGTGGGAAGCGATACCAAGAGGAACAAACCTATTAGCAAGGCCGAAGCTACTACGGAGATCATCTGCAAAGTCAAAAATATATACACCAGATAAATGACCGGCGCAAACAGGAGAACCGCTGCCACAAGGGCAGGGAGGTTGCGTACCCAGTGTGTTGTGGATGGATGCGCTGTAGATTTGTTCCCGAGGTTGGAAGCAACATTGCCCAAAAGGCCGAGCAGCAAAGGCCAGAATAAAAGGTAACTTCCGGAGGAAATCTCAAGCGCGAGCAGCCAACTCAAGATAAACCATAGCGATAAAGCTGCTAGGGAGAGTTCCTGGCTGCCGAGACGTCTACGAAAAAAGCCGACCAGGAACATGCCAACGCACGCGCCGAAGAACAAAAGTGCGCTTAGAAGAAAAAGATTTGAGGGACAATCGCCAACGATCCGGTGGCCGGCAAGAGCGAAGGAAATGAGCCACCATCCGGCGGTAACGGCGGCTGCCAGCAGAATAAGAATCCCGAAGCAGGCGAGCAGGGCAAGAGAAAATTGCCGCTTGCTAAACTCAGGACGGCGGAAGGCCAGCACGAGCGCCGCTGCGAATAAGAGTGTAACGAGTATTTGTCCGAGGAGCACCCAGCGCTGGCTGTATGCAACAAGTCTGCTGCCAAACCAGTCGAAGAATACGTCGTCGTCGCGGGAATTCCGCAGCGCCGTTAAATCCATCCGCCCGAAATAACGAGTGAAGGCCAATCCATATGAGCCGTGGTGTTGGAGAGAAGCGAGGCTGAGGTGATCGGAAGTATCCAGGGGAGAGTGATACGCCCCAAGGTCTTCACCGAATGCGAAGTTCAGCCCGGGAATTCCTGCCGGACGAAAGACAGTGAAATCAGTGTCATTGGGAAGGATTTTGTACAATTCGTAAAACAAGGATGAACCGATGGGGTCCGGCGCGACATGTGCAACGGCCTCAATGAGTGGCTTGTTATTCTGGCTAGTCTCAAAAAGAAGCGAAGGCCCACGGTTACCGCGCGCTTCAAAGTTTAGAATAAGTCCGGCATCTTTCATCCAGGGGTGCGAATGGACAAAGGCTTCAGCCCCAAGGAGTCCAGCCTCTTCTCCATCTGTGAATAGCGCTATGATATCGCGCTGGATGGGCGGGCCGTGCTTGACCGCGCGAAGAATTTCAAGAATAGAAGCTATTCCTGATCCGTCATCTCCAGCGCCCGGAGCGCGGTAAACTGAATCATAGTGCGCCATCAAGATAATTGCTGGGCCAGATGCCGTGCCGGGCAGGCGTCCCACAATGTCATTTGTTTTTCCCGCTATGATCAGGCGGGCGGTGGGATCTACGCCGATGGATGAAAAAACCTGTGGTTGCAGGCCGAGATCCGTGAGTTGCGCCACCAAATAGTTGCGCGCAGCGGCATCCTCTGGTGAGCCGAGAGGATGGGGTACGGCAGCAATTTCCCGCACGTGAATCAGCGCTCTCTCGGCAGAAAACTCATCTTCAGGCGCGGTTGCGGGTAACGGCTGAGGCGCATGCAATGCTCTTATAGAGAGAATAGCCAGAGCTATTATGAAGCCCCAAAGTATCAGAATATTTACAAGCGAAGGAGGGACAGAATCTTGCTGTCCCTTGGAGGCAATGCCATCCTGCTTCAATTCAGCCATGCGGAACAGTATATAAAGGGAATAGTTTGAAATTGCAGGGTAATTATTTTAATAAGATATGGCGAATCATTTTGGGAAATCGCCGCGATCCGGGGATTTACTGATGCCCGGTCCGAGCCAAGCTTTGCCGCCACATTTAGAGACACTGGTTCCTTTTGAATGGGGTATCTGGCGCTGGTTTGTATTGCGCGGAGCCGGTTTTCCGGCAGAACGGATCGAGGGACTTGCGCAGCCGGCCTGCGCCGCTGCAGCAGACGCGCTGCTCCTGGCAGAAGAGCGTGTCCAATCGCTATTTCAAAATGCCATCCGCACGTTGAATGAAACGATGGACGAGTTGCGCCGGCAAGGCGAAGACCGTTACGGGCCTACGTTTAAGAACGTGCTCAACGCGCGACGACGGCTAGCAGAAGGCAAGATACCGCGTGTGGACGATTTTTCTCCAGAGATCCAGCGGATGTTCAATGAAATCTCTGATGCGATGCAGGCGTGTGAGCGTCTCAATGCCGAGTGGGCGCAGAGCTTCTCACTTTCTCTGGATCGCCAAACAGAAACATTGCGCGAGTTTGCGCGCGACCCCATGTTCCAGGAAGCAGTCATCTGGCAAAATCGGCAGGCATTTGAAAGCACCGTGCAATCGATCGGCCGCGAGAATGGACCATCCGCGCGAAACAAGCGGCAGCGCAATCACGAAGACCTCATAGCCAATTACGCCCAGCGATATTGCGTGAAGAATGACACGATCGGCTTCTTTGGCCCGGTGGCTTGGGGCCGGATCGAATCTGGCTCGCGCATGCTCGAGCTAAGCTATGGGCCATCACTGACTAAGCGTCGGCAGACATATTTTGAAAATTGGACAATTGATAAAATCGCGGCGAGCCTTTCGTTGCTGAAGGGCATGGATTGGTGGATCGCCCCTCGTCTTGTTCCTGACGCTTTTATTGAGAATGGAATATTGCAGCGTCCTGGTTTCTCTCCTATTGCGCTTTCTATACCGGAGCAAGCAGTGCTGTCCCGTTGCGACGGAAAAACATTGCCGGAAGACATATTGCTTGCAGTCCAGGATGATCCACGATTTGGTGATTGCAGTCAGCCGGACCTGCGTGCGGTGCTAAAAGCAAAAGCCCAAGAGGGTGTACTCGTTTGGCGGTTTCTAGTTCCGGTTGAAGCCAATTCTGAAATCGCTCTGCGCCAGCAACTGCTCAGAGTCGGTGACCCTGAGCTCCGCACAACCGCGCTTAATTGTCTGGACAAACTTGAGGCGGCGCGCAGGGAAGTAGACGGTGGTGCCGGCCACCCCAACCAATTGAATCGGGCGATACGCAACATTGAACTTATTTTTAAAGAGATTACGAACCTTCCGGGAAATCGAAATCCGGGATCTACCTATGGCGGACGGACGGTTCTCTATGAGGATTGCCAGAGAGATGTGGCAATCCGAATCACGCCCGAACTACTCAGTCCAATTGTCCCGGCCCTATCCTTACTTCTGAAAAGTTTGCGCTGGTTCATGCAATCAACAGCGCTGGAATTTCAGCGATTATTTGTTCAGACATATCGTGAGCTTGCGACCCAATCCAGCGGCGGCGTCCGATTACAGGATTGGTGGACCTATACGGAGCCAAAACTCCTCAACGCCTCATCTCTAAGCGACATAGAGAAGCTCTTTCGCCAGAAGTGGGACGACATCCTATCCGTCGCACAACTAGGTTCCACCGTGGAACTTAAAAGCCATGCTTTGAAGGAAACGGTGGAGCAGTTGTTCCCCGAACTCGGTGCCGGATATTACCCCGTACGCTATTTCTGCCCTGATCTTATGCTTGCGGCGAAAAATGAGGGGGCGATTCGTCGAGGCGATTTGCTCTATGTGTTGGGCGAAGTGCATGCAGGAAAAAACACTCTGTGCCATGCGGCGTTGGCCGAGCAACATCCCAATCGCCACAATTTGATCGAAGCGACGCAATGGGATCTCGCCGCGAGCTGCTTCAAAATCCTCAATCCACAAGCGGACCCGACCACAACGGTCCGCACCAGTGAAGGTGTCTTGCGGCCCGCAGACTACTTACTGGCTACCACGGCTGATGCCGTTGCTCCCAGCGGGCATGATTCCCACCCTATCAGCGGGCTTGTGCTGAATGAACGCGATGAAGCAATTGAAGTGCTCAGCCTTGCGGATGGACGGCGTTTTCACATCCTTGAAGCATTTTCGGATCTTCTTTTCGCGTTTGTGATGAATAAGGCATCGTGGGTCCCGCCATTGCGACATGCTCCCCGGGTGCTGCTCGATAAATTGGTGATTCATCGCGAAACCTGGCGTTTTCGCACTGGCGAACTGGATTTCGCTGCAAAAAAGGATGAAGCCAGCCGCTTTCTTGCAACCAGAAGATGGATGAAAAGCCACGGCCTGCCGCAAAAAGCATTTGTCAAAAGCTCGCTGGAGGTAAAACCATTCTATGTGGACCTGGAAAGTCCTGTGCTGGTGGAAATCTTCTGTCGCGCGATCCGCCGCATGAATTCTTCATCTGGAGAAGGCGAAGAGCTCATTTTTTCAGAGATGCTTCCTGGCCTCCAGCAATTATGGCTGCGGGACTCGGCAGGCGCCAGCTACACAAGCGAACTTCGGTTCGCGATTGTAGATCTTAAAGCACGATCGTGGTCTGCCAAGCAATAAGTTGTGAGTGACAAAGGCCGTTCATTGGCGCTGCGGTGTAAAATTTAACTTATCCAGTGAGGTACCTTA
>Ga0207639_10003912_pt1 | contig 10049 bp, 11 predicted proteins | sample KBSCornC32_FD_184299 | JGI IMG/M metagenome (GOLD analysis project Ga0207639, IMG submission 184299) | Corn rhizosphere microbial communities from Kellogg Biological Station, Michigan, USA - KBS Corn C3-2 (SPAdes) (version 2) | ecosystem: Host-associated > Plants > Roots > Rhizosphere > Soil ...
GAGAAGCGCATCGACTTCTCGCACAACCCGTTCTCCATGCCGCAATACGATCGCGAGAAATTCCACGCGCTCGACAAGGCGGACAAGGACACGATCCTCGGCCTCAAGGCGTTCCAGTATGACATCGTTTGCAACGGCATTGAGCTATCGTCAGGCGCGATCCGAAACCACGATCCCGAAGTAATGCTGAAGGCGTTCGAGATCGCGGGCTATGCGCGCGAGGAGACCGAGGTGAAGTTCGCCGGCATGCTGAACGCGTTCCGCTATGGCGCGCCGCCGCATGGTGGCACGGCGCCGGGCATCGACCGCATCGTCATGCTCATCGCGGGCGAGGAGAATTTGCGCGAGGTGACGATGTTCCCGATGAACCAGCAGGCGCAGGATTTGATGATGAACGCGCCAAGCGACGTGTCCGCACGCCAGCTCAAGGAATTGCACATCCGAACCGTGATGCCGGAGAAATAGACCCATGCGCAGTGTTCTGACGGTTGCATTCGTATTCACCGCGCTGGCGTCCAATGCGCTCGCAACGGAGTCCGCAGAAGATCGCGCCTGCAATGCGAAGTTCGCGGCGTCTGCGCGCTACCTGAAGTCTATGTCGCCCGAATGGAAAGCGATGGCGAACCATTCCATCGAGCTGAACAACAAATACCCGGAAGACTGGACGGACGATAAAATGTTCGACACCAAGCGCAGGCACCATGACGACATGGACGCCATTCTCGCGCAGGCCAAAAGCGGTCAGATCACCATCGAACAGGTTTTCGCCGAGGTGAACGCGTGCGAGACACGCTTAGGCTGGCCGGTAACCACACTTGTAGTCGATCACATCCCCGCCAATTGACCGCCTCCGCCGCCTAGCGATAAACATTACCCGCAATTCATGTTGGGGCGGGGATGCGTAAGATTTTGATCGTCGCGGGATTTTCTGTCTGCTTTGCGACAGCCGCCGCGGCCGATACGACGCCTACCGTCCTGCAATGCACGCAGGCCTACGAAGTTCTCGACCACCTGAAGCACAAGGCGCAGGGGCTCGAATACCAGGCCTCGCAAGAACACAAAAACGGCCACGATTGGTACGGCCTCGGCAATTACGTCGCGAATTTCTACGCGATCGATTTCGACAAGCGCGCCAATGAACTCGCGAAGCGCTTTCCCGAGAATTTCAACGCGGTCACCTCGATCTTCGGCCAGTCACTCTCCGCAGTCGACGTGGTCAAAAACTTTATCCTTGAAGGTCCGGGCTTACGCCTTGATTCAATGCTGGCGCCCGAGAAGATTTTTGCGCATCAGCGCGGTTGGTTCGCGGACGCGCATACCTGCGACGTTCTCTACAATTTCACACCGGCACTTGGTCCTGTGCCCGATACCAAGTCGCTCATGGACCGCGCCAAAGCGGACATGGACAAGGAGCGTGAGCAAAAGGACTCCCATCTGGCGAACCTGAGCGATTTCGAGTGCGTCGTGCGCTTCGGTCTTGCGGGTCAACTGTCGCCGGCCGGATCACCTCCGCAGAACCAGATGGTCGAGCGCTATAACACCGGTCTGAGCAAAATCCTGCCTACCTTTGGCGACATGCCACCGGATCGGATCAAAGAGCGGCTCAGCGGCGAGGCTCAAACCGTGGCCACAAAGCTCCAATCCAAAAGCATGAGTGCACAGGATCTGGTGGACGAAGTACACGCCTGCGAAAAGCGCTTCGGTTTTGGGTACTCAGACCTCCAGGTGCAGCACTGATGCGCTGGATCGATGCGAATAGCGACTGGATTCTGATCGTCAGCGGGCTCGGCACCGCGACCATGCTTTCGATGACCGCGGCACCAAGCTTTGCCTCGCGCTTCCTGTTCGGTGAGGAGATCACGACACGCTCCGGCATCGTCATGGCGAAAAGCTGGGGATGATGATCTTCCTCTCCGGCATGGCGATGGTCTATGCCGCGCTTCATCCGTCGGTGCGCCTGCCGGTGATGCTTTACGCACTACTGGGCAAGCTAAGCTTCGTGATCCCGGTTCTCGCCGCGCCCCAATATCGCAACAAGCCCGCCTTCGGCGCAGCGATCGCCGATCTTGTGATCGTAGTTCTGTTCGCCTGGTATCTCTGGCCGCAGATCTTTTAAGGAACGACGGTTACGGCCGTCGTCGACGGCGCGGACGAGGCGCGGTTGTAGAGCGCGAATACCTGTTCCAGCAATTCGAATGCCTGCATCGTCAGGTGACTCTCCCCGCGCGGCACGCTGTAGGTCGTGCCGTGATAGTCCACCCGCACGGCTGGATCGGCGATGTCGCCTTCAACGATATTCATCAGCGTGTGGGGCTTCCCATCGTCGCCGCGGAGCGTGACGGTCTGTGATGCGTCGCCGGGATTGGTCGGCAACAGCGCGCGCGCGACTTCGCCCATGTAGTAAAGCATCCCGTCCGGCGAGCGTGTGGTCATGCCGATCTGGAGATGGGGTTTCTCTGCGCACCCTTCCGGGAGCTTATGGGTTGCGAGATACGCGCTGTCTTCCTTGTTCAATTCGCGGATCTGCGAACCAAGCTCTGACGTCGCGGCAACGGCGATATTTGCGGCGCCAGGGCAGGGCATGTTGCTCAGCGCGACGGCATAGCTTTTTGAAATCGTCTTGAACTGGTACGTGCCGCCGGAGCCCGTGATCTCGACGTTCGAACCTTTCAGCGCAAACGGCCAAGACGTGTCCTTGAACGCTGCCGCGCCCATCGCCGGGCCGACATCCGACTTGGCCGTTTCTTCTGCGATATGGAATCCTAGGATCGTCAAAGACAGCGTGAACTCATCATATTGCAGCTGCGTGCAGCGATCACCGGGATAGTTCATCAGTTTCAACAGCGTCCGGCCGTTCAACAAAATGGTGTCGGGCACACAGCCAGAGATTTGGCCGACACTCGCATTGATGTGCGCAAGATCGGAACAGGACGCGGCGACGCCGCCGACATCTGCATGATCGCGGCACAAACCCGCGGTGACGCGCGCCACGGTCTCGTAATCCTCGCGGCTGACTTTGATGTCTTCCACGAACATGTGAAACAAAAGATCGGGGTTCCAGTCCTGATCCTGATAGAGCGCCCATGTCTCCGCGCTCAGCGGCGTGAGAATGCCGCGATAGAAATCCTGATCGTCCTGCGGCTTCACGTCCTGCGAGATGCCGGGCGTCACGCCGATACCGCTGGCCAGGGCATTCGCCGCGGCACCGGGGCCGAACGGCACCGAAAGGCCGGCGGAGGTGCTCCCGCTGATACCGCCACGCAGCACATCGAAATGCGAATAGGCGAGCGGCTGCCGGTCACGCGCGCGCAGGATGTTGAGAAGGACGAGTTGCGCCGTGCCCTTCTGCTGGGCTTCGTTGAACGTCGTCAGCTCATCGGCGACATGGACTTCCGTACCACAGCCCGAAAGGAACAGGCTCGCAGCCAGCGCGACGAACGAAACTCGTTTCATGGAAGACCCCACGCGTTTCCCGGCCCGAATATGGGCCGAGTCGGGGAGTGCCAGACAGGTGGGTTAGTTCAGCTTGTTGCCGAGGTCTTTGATGCTGCCGTCGATCAAGGCACTGGCCTGATTTTCGTCGAGGCGCTTGGCGATGATCGTGGCGGCAGCGGACGCAGCGGCGTCGGCGGCCATGGAGCGGATTTCGGCCATTGCCTGCGCTTCGGCGCGCGCGATGCGGTCCTGCGCCTGGCGGGCGCGGCGTTCGACCAGCGCCTTGAGCTGAGCTTCAGATTCCTTGGCGAAGCGTTCGGCTTCCTGCTTGGCTTGGCTCAGGATCGTCTGCGCTTCGGCCTGGGCGTGGCTGGCACGCTCGGTGTAGCGCACAAGAACAGCTTCGGCTTCTTCGCGGAGCTGCTTGGCTTGCGTCAATTCATGCTGGATCGCGGTCGCGCGGGCATCGAGCATCTTGCCGACCATCGCCGGAACGCCCTGCCAGAGAACCAGGCCGATCACGATCAAAAGGCCCAGCCATTCCCAGGTATCGGGCTCTTGCAGAAGTTCGATCATCGGGATTCCTGCGTCGCGCGCACAGCCGCGGCGGCGTCCTCTGCCGAGATATTCTGGCCGGTGAGGCGCGAGACGATTTCCACCGTCGCGTCTTGCGCGGCCTGCGCGATGTGCGTCTTGGCTTCGGCGCGGATCTTGGCGAGACGCGCTTCGGCTTCGGCCGTCACCTTCTCGGCGCTGGCATCCGCTTCGGCTTCAGCCTTCTTTACATCGGCCGCGGCCTTGTCGCGGTACTCATTGTTGATCGCCCGCGCACGCTCGCGCGCTTCGAACAGCGGCGCCTCATACGCGACAGTCGCCTGTTCGGCCTTGCGCTTGCTCTCCTGCGCCGTCTCCAGATCCTTGTGGATCATGGCGCGGCGGTTGGAGAGCGTTGCGTTGATGCGCGGGCCGGCGAAGCGCCACATCACCACGAACAGCAAAGCCATCGTGATCACGAGCCAGAAAATCTGGCTCGGGAACGAGTCAGGCTTGAACGGCGGAAAGCCGGGACCGGCCGCTTCCGTCGTCGCAGTCGTGGTGGGCGCTTCCTGCATCTTACGTGAACAGGATGATGAGCGCGATCACGAGACCGAACAGACCCGTCGCTTCGCAGAGCGCGAACCCGAGGAGCAGGTTGGTCGTCTGGGTGGCGGCGGCGCCCGGGTTACGCAGCGCGCCTTCGAGGTAGCTGCCGAACACGTTGCCGATGCCGATACCGGCGCCGACGAGGGCGATACAGGCAAGGCCCGCACCGATCATCTTTGCTGCATGAAGATCCATAGTCGTAATCCCTTCTTGGTGTTCAGTGGTTGTCGTGGAGGTGAAGCGCTTCACCGATGTAGATGCAGGTTAGAATGGCGAAGACGTATGCTTGCAGGAACGCGACGAGAAGCTCGAGCGCGGTGATGGCGACGATCAGGAAGAACGGCGCAATCGAGAGCACGGAGAGGATACCGCCGGCGCCGCCGAGCATGATCACGAAGCTCGCGAACACTTTGAGCATCGTGTGGCCGGCCAGCATGTTGGCGAACAGACGAACCGAGAGGCTGATCGGACGCGTCAGGAACGAGATCACTTCGATTGGCACGAGCAGGAACAGAAGAAGCAGAGGCGCCTTCGGCACGAACAGCTTCAGGAAGCCGATGCCATGCGCGATGAAGCCGGTGATGATGACCATCAGCACAACGACCGCGGCAAGTGCGAAGGTCACCGCAATCTGGCTGGTCACCGTGAACGAACCCGGCAGGAGGCCCAGGAAGTTCGAGAACAGGACAAACATGAACAGCGTGAAGACGAACGGAAAGAACTTCATTCCGTCTTCGCCCGACGCCGTGCCGATCATGTTGGCGACAAATTCGTAGGAGATTTCGGCCATCGACTGCATGCGCGTCGGCACAAGGCTGCGCTTCGACATCGCGATCGCCATGAACAGCGTTATCGAGCCGACGACGATGAACATCCAGAGCGACTGGTTGGTGAAATAGATTGGGTGACCAGCGATTTGGAAAAGCGGAGCGGTGCTTCCCAGCGGTTCGACCGCAAACTGGTGCATCGGGTCCATTTTCACGACGTGCCGTCTCCGCTCTTCGACGCCATTTCGGCGTTCAACTCTTTTGCCGCGTGCAGCACGTTGCGAATACCCGCGCCCGCGCCCAGCACGAAAAATATGATCAGGAAGATGGGTTTCGTTCCGGCGAGCCAGTCGATCCCATATCCCATGCCGCCTCCCACCACGAGCGCCGCGACCATCTCTGTCGAGAACCGGAACGCGATGCCCATCGAGGTGGGCGGTGGGGCTTTATTCCGCGCGTTCTGCTGCCTCTGGAGCGCATCAAGCCGGTCACCCAACTCGCGCAGATCCTTCTGGTCAGGAGCAGCCATGCGGATACTCTTTTCGCTTCCGAAAGCCCCTCGAAAGCGCCGGGACCATAGGGAGAGGGTAATATTATGTCAAGGACACAAAAGGGCATTTAAGCCTTTGAAATAAAGGCATAAATCGCGTGCGCGGCGAAATGCGCGCGCCACTTCTTTCCGCAACTGCGAATCTATTCGGCAGCGACCCGTTCGGCCTCGGCCCAAGCCCGAAAAGGAAGGCTACTTCCAAGATTTCTGGCGCTACGCTGCCAGGTCGCAAAATCCCGGCGGTATCCACAAACATGAAGACCAATCGCTCCATTCCAGCACCGACCGTCATTCCGGTCCTGACCTATCCAGACGTCCGGGCAGCGGTCGATTGGCTCGCCGCAGCTTTTGGGTTCGTTGAGCGCGCGCGGATCGGCGAAAACCATCGCGCCCAGCTCAAATTCGGTGACGGCGCTATCATCGTTGCTGATGTGAGGCACGAAAGGCATCCACCGCGCGCGGGTGAGGTGACGCATTCTGTGATGGTGCGGATCGATGATGTGCGCGGCCACTGCGAACGCGCGAGGGCAAATGGCGCGCGGATTGTCTCTGAGCCGACGGATTATCCCTACGGCGAACGGCAGTATATGGCCGAAGATCTCGCCGGCCACCACTGGACGTTTTCCGAGACGCTCGCCGATGTGGCTCCAGAAGAATGGGGCGGTTTGTCCGTTTCGTAAGAACGGCTGGCGGCTTGGCTATTCGGCAGCGACCCGTTCGGCTTCGGCCAGCGTCACGGAAACGAGCTGGCTGACGCCGCGCTCGGCCATGGTCACGCCGAACAGGCGGTGCATGCGGGACATCGTCTGCGCGTGGTGGGTGATGACCAGGAAGCGCGTGTCGGCCATGTCCGTCATCTGGTCGAGCAGGTTGCAGAAACGCTCGACATTGGAGTCGTCGAGCGGCGCGTCCACTTCGTCCAGCACGCAAACCGGCGCCGGGTTCACGAGGAACACGGCAAAGATCAGCGCCATTGCGGTCAACGCCTGTTCGCCACCAGAGAGCAAAGCGAGCGACTGGAGACGTTTGCCCGGCGGGCGCGCGAAGATTTCGAGACCGGCTTCCAGAGGATCTTCCGACTCCGTGAAGGTGAGGCGCGCTTCGCCGCCTTCGAAGAGCTTCGTGAACAGCTCCTGGAAATTCTTGTTCACCTTCTCGAACGACTCGAGCAGGCGTTCGCGGCCTTCGCGGTTCAGTGTCTGGATGCCGCGGCGCAGACGGTCGATGGCGCCAACGAGATCGTCGCGGTCGGTGGTGAGCGTCGTGAGACGCGCTTCCTGTTCGGCGGCTTCTTCTTCCGCGCGCAGGTTCACGCCGCCAAGTTGTTCGCGTTCCTGCTTGAGCTTTTCGACGCGTTTCTCTGCCTGATCGAGCGGCGGCAGTTCCTGTTCGTCCTTGAGCTCGGCGCGTTCCGGAAGATCGGCCGGCGTGCAATCCAGTTCGTCCTGAATGCGCGTGCGCAGCTCGTTCATGCGCGTGGTTTCGGATTCCAAAACAGCTTCGGCGCGTGCGCGTTCTTCGCGTGCAGCGGAGAGGTGCGCATCTGCAGCCTTCGCCGCTTTGTCGGCTTCTGTGAGAACACTCTCGGCCTGCGCACGTGCATCGGCGGCTTCGTTACGCGCGGCTTCGGCGGCGCCGATGGTGTCGAGCAGCGCGTTGCGCTTCTCGGCAATCGCAGCAGGAACGGCTTCGGCAGCTTCCAGCGAGACGTTCAGTTCGTCGCGGCGGCGCTGGAGTTCTTCAATATGGTGGCTCGCGGCATCGCGACGCGATTGCCAACGGGCACGTTCTTCTTCGACGGCGGCGACGCGGCGCTGACGGATTTCGTGATCACGCTTCAGGCCATCGACGGCGGCACGCGCTTCGCTGCTCGCGATACGCGCTTCGCCCGCGCTTTGACGTGCGTTGCTGACCGACTGTGTCAGTGTCTGTCCGTCACCCAATTCGACAAGCGCATCCGCAGCCTGCTTCTCGGCCTCCTGCGCAGCATCGCGCGACGCCGAGAGGCGGCGGATTTCAGCTTCGAGCGACGCTAGGCGCGAGGCACGTTCGGCGGCAGCACGCGCGGTGCGCGCAGCATCATCCTGCGCCTCGATCAGACCACGCTCGGTCTTGCGGTCTTCCTGCTCGGCCAGCAGTTCGGCTTCGCGTGCAGCGTCGGCGTTGGCCTTGGCAGCGGAGTAAGCTTCGAAAGCCGCCGTGCGGCGCTCTTTGGATTCGACGATTTGCGTTTCGAGTTCCGCCAGACGATTGCGCTGCGTGAGACGCGCAGCGGCAGGCGAGGGCGCATCGGCGGATGCCGCGTAGCCATCCCAACGCCACAGATCGCCGCGCGGCGATACCAGACGCTGACCGGGCTTCAACGCGTTCTGCAACAGCGCGCCCTGATCGGGGAACACAACGCCGGTCATGTTTAAGCGACGATCAAGTGCGCTCGGCGCTTTGACGAAATCCTTGAGCGGCTTCGCGCCTTCCGGAAGTTCGAAGCTGGTTTCGAAATCGCCGAGGTCACGCCAGTGATGCGGCGCGGCTTCGTCGAGCGGGGCTTGAAGATCGTCGCCCAGCGCAGCAGCGAGCGCCGCTTCATAGCCAGGCTGAACCGCGACGGCATCGACCATCGGCGGCCACAGGCCCTGACCTTCGGGTTGCAGCAGATCGGCAAGCGCCTTCGCTTCCGCCGACAGCATCTGCGTTTCGCGTTCGGCGGCTTCCAGCGGCTCACGTGCTGCGGCTTCTGCAAGCTCCGCATCTTCAAGTGCCGTGCGCGCCAGTGTGAGTGCATCGCGCGCAAGTTCGGCGAGCGAACGGGCTTCCTCAGTCGCGCTTTGGGCCAGAAGGACATCCGGCGCATCGATGATGCCGGCCATCGCCTGATCGAGCCGCGTCTGCGCTTCGCCCAACTGATAGGTGCTCGTCTCCAGCAACGCCGACGCAACTTCCCGCGCGCGTTCCTGACTCGCCTTGCTCGCGTTCCATTCCGCAAACTCGGAAGTCAGGCGTTCCAGCAACTGCTCAGCTTGCGCGAGCACGTCATTGAGTTGCGCGGCGGCTTCATCAGCCGATATTAGCTCTTCACCAGCGCGCGCTGAGGCAGCTTCCAGTTCCGAGGTTTCCTGCGCGAGTGTCGCCAGCGCGTTCTGCGCGTCGTGATCGAGCGCCTGTTCACGTTCCGCATCTTGCACTGTCTGCACGATACGAAGGCGCAGACCTTCGGCGGTTTCCTTCGCGCGCGCTTCCTCGGCGTCGAGTGCCTCACGCTGGACGATCAAACGATGCAGCGCCGCGTTCTTTTCAGCTTCGGTCTGGCGCAGCGGTGGCAATACGGCTGCAGCATCGGCCTGAACGGTCGACGCCTGCGCGGCGCGTTCGGTGCATTCGCCAACGGCCGTCGCGGCAATCGCCAATGCTTCTTCAGCGGCGCGCGAACGCAACTCACCAGCGGTCCAGCGCAGGTAGTGCGCCAGCGCTTCAGCCTTGCGGATATGACCAGACAGATTGCGATACCGCACAGCCTGACGCGCCTGACGCTTCAGGCTTGCAAGCTGACCTTCAACTTCGCGAATGATGTCTTCGAGGCGTCCCAGGTTTGTTTCGGCGGCCTTGAGACGAAGCTCGGCTTCGTGACGGCGCTGATGCAGACCTGAGATACCGGCGGCTTCTTCGAGGATCGCGCGGCGGGCGAGGGGCTTCTGGCTGACCAGCATGCCGATCTGGCCCTGGCGCACGAACGCGGTCGACGTCGATCCCGAAGACGCGTCGGCGAAGAACAACTGCACGTCGCGCTGACGCACGTCGCGGCCGTTGATGCGATAGACCGAACCGGCTTCGCGTTCGATGCGGCGCGAGATTTCGATCTGGTCGTATTCGTTGTACGGCGCGTTGGCAGAGCGGTCCGAGTTATCCACAAATATCGTGACTTCGGCGACGTTGCGCGCGGGGCGTCCCGCGCTGCCGGCGAAGATCACGTCGTCCATTTCCGAACCGCGCACGGATGTCGGGCGCGTCTCGCCCATCACCCAGCGCAGCGCATCGAACAGGTTCGACTTGCCGCAACCGTTTGGGCCGACGACCGCCGTCAGGCCCGGCTCAATGAACAGCTCCGTCGGCTCGACGAAGGATTTGAAGCCAGAGAGTCTAAGCCGGGTGAACTTCAA
>Ga0207639_10003918_pt1 | contig 10045 bp, 9 predicted proteins | sample KBSCornC32_FD_184299 | JGI IMG/M metagenome (GOLD analysis project Ga0207639, IMG submission 184299) | Corn rhizosphere microbial communities from Kellogg Biological Station, Michigan, USA - KBS Corn C3-2 (SPAdes) (version 2) | ecosystem: Host-associated > Plants > Roots > Rhizosphere > Soil ...
CGATCCCGGAGAACTCGCCGCGCGTCTCGGTGCATGTGCCCTGCTACAACGAGCCGCCGCAGATGGTGATCGAGACGCTCGAACACCTGGCGAAGCTCGATTACGAGAATTTCGAGGTCATCGTTCTCGACAACAACACCAAGGATGAAGCGGTCTGGCGGCCGGTGGAGGCGTATTGCGCAACGCTCGGCCCGCGCTTCCGCTTCTTTCACATGGACAATGTGAAGGGCTTCAAGGCAGGCGCGTTGAATGAGGCACTGGCGCTCACCGATCCGGAAGCGATCTACATCGCCGTGATCGACAGCGATTATCAGGTCGAGCCGTACTGGCTGCGCCGGACGCTTCCGCTGTTCGCGAGCCCGACAATCGCGGTGGTGCAGGGGCCACAGGATTATCGCGACGCGCATGAGAGCGTGTTCAAGGCGATGGCCTATGAGGAATATCGCGGCTTCTTCCACATCGGCATGATCGAGCGCAACGAGCATGACGCGATCATCCAGCACGGCACCATGACGATCGTCCGCAAGACCGCGCTGGAAGAAGTCGAAGGCTGGAGCACGTGGTGCATCACCGAGGACACCGAACTCGGCCTCAAGTTCTTCGAGAAGGGTTATGGTGCGGCGTATATCCCGCAAAGCATGGGCCGCGGTCTGATCCCTGACACACTCGAGGCGTTCCAGGCGCAGCGCTATCGCTGGGTCTATGGCGCGATGCAGATTTTAAAGCGCCACGCCGATTCGATCCTGCTTGGCCGCACGAAGCTCTCCTGGGCGCAGCGCTATCAGTTCATCTCCGGCTGGCTGCCGTGGATTTCCGACATGCTCGGCATGTTCGTGACGTTCATCGGGCTAGCGTGGACGGCGGCGATGTGGGCGTCACCGGAATATGTCTACACGCCGATGCCCGCGCTATCGGCCGCAGCGCTGGCGCTGTTCTTCGCCAAGACGTTCAAGACATTCCTGTTATATCCGCCAAAGGTGCGGTCCGGCCTCCGCGGCGCGTTGATGGCGTCGGTCGCGGGTCTGGCGCTCACGCACTCGGTTGCGAAAGCGGTGGTGTCGGGATTGCTCACATCGGGCAAGCCGTTCCTGCGCACGCCGAAATGCGAAGACCCCGCGCTGCTCAGCCAGGCACTGCGCGTCGTGTGGCAGGAGACGACGCTGTTCGGGCTCTGTGCGCTCGGCGTCGTCTCGGTGTTCTCCGTGCACGGCTATGACGATCCGGCAGCGCTGCTATGGATGATCATGCTGACGGTGCAGAGCCTGCCGTATCTCGCTACCGTCGTGACCGCAATTATGAGCGCGATGTCCAACACGGCGAACCCGAATATCCTCATCACCCCGGCGCCGGCGGCGCCCGAAACACATCTGAAAGAAGCTGCATGAAACGTGTTGCCGTGTTTGTTCTCGCCCTTGGCATTGCACCGGCACACGCCGCTTTTGTCAGCTTCGATGCGCCCGGTGGCGGCACCGGCGGCGGGCGCGGCACCTATGCCTATGGCGTGAACGCCGATGGCGTGGTCGTCGGTCTGGTGGACGATGCGCAGAGTAAGGCTTCCGGTTATGTGCGCACGCCGGATGGAACGATTACTGTATTCAACGCTGTAACCGGCGCGGACACGCATGCGATCGACGTCAACAGCGACGGCACGCTGGTCGGCTATTACACGGGCTCGGACGGTCACCTGCACGGCTACACGCGCACAGCCGACGGTACGATCGTGAGCTTCGATCCGAAGAAGTCCAAAGGCACGCAGGGGATCACGATCAATTTAAAGGGTGACAGCGCGGGCCAATACGCGGGCTCCGACGGCGTCCAGCACGGCTTTCTTCGAGCCGCCAACGGCAAGATCGTGACGTTCGACGGTGGCGTGTCGAACACCTTCGGCACTTTCGTGACCGGCGTGAACGCTGCGAAGACGGTGACCGGCTTCTGGTTCGACAGCGCCTCTTCGATGCACGGTTATCTGCGCAGCAAAGACGGCACGCTGACGCCCATCGATATCGATGGCGCGGGTACGGGCACGGTGCAGGGCACACAGCCCGAAAGCATCAACGCGAATGGCGACATCGCAGGCTTCTATACCGACGGCAGCAGCAAACGGCACGGTTTCCTGCGTACGGCGGATGGCACCGTCACGACGTTCGATGTGCCCGGTGCTGCCAACACCATCGTCGCCGGCCTGAACAAGAAACGCGACATCGCCGGCTACTGGGTCGACCCAAACACCGGCGCGGCGCGTGGCTTCCTGCGCACGGCGAAAGGCAAATTCAAGAAATTCGATGCGCCGAATGCATCCTTGCAGAGCGGCCGTGGCACGTTCGTCAGCCGCATCGGCGATGACGGCGCGATTGTCGGCGAGGCTTTCGACGTCAATTTCACGTCGCACGGCTTTGTCGGAACGCCCTGACAGCAAAAAGGCCGCCCTTTCGCAGAGCGGCCCTTTCTCGACATCGAATGACAGTTTGCTAGTGGCTGAGCATCGGTGGCTTGTCCGCGTTCGCCATTTCCGCGCCCGGCGTAGGCTTCGAATATGTGCCGGAATTCTGCGCGACGTACGACTTTCCATTTGAGAAATAGAGGTACCAATTGCCCGCACCGTTAACCGGCGGCGTGAAATACATCACGTACTTGCCCGTCCCGATGGACTCATAGTTCGAAATGTACCAAGTGGTGCCGCCGATATCCGCGACCGTCCCGATGCTGGTCCACTTCCGGGAACACCCTGTCTGCTTGCCGTAAAGTTGCCAGCCGGAAATTTTCAGAGCGAACACGTCGCAATGTCCGTCGATCACGGCATTGAACTTTGTCGGGTGGACGACGCCGGCTGTGGCGGGGGACTGTAACGTGGCAATTCCCAGAAGGGCCGTTGCCAATACAAACGATTTCATAAACTTCTCCAGGTTGGGTTTCTCCATTCGCCCATCCTGACCAAGCGCAGTCCCTAACGCGTCCGGTGGTGCAGTGATGCACGAATTTGCCGGGCGAAGCAAATCAAACGGCTGTTATGACTTTCCCCGGATTGAGAATGTTTTTCGGGTCGAGCGCGTGTTTGAGGGTGCGCATGACATCAATCTCTGTCGCGCTTTTGTAACGCAGAAGTTCGTCGCGTTTCATCACGCCGATGCCGTGCTCGGCGCTGATCGAGCCGCCGAATTCGTGAACGATATCGTGGACCAAATGCGCGATCTCTTCGCGCTTCGAAACATCGGCGACATTGAAATTGAAATGCAGATTGCCATCACCGAGATGCCCGAATGTCACGGGCCGCGCATCCGGGAGAACTTTTAGCACGGCGGCGGTCGCCTTCTTGATGAAGTCCGGAATGGCAGCGACAGGCACGGCGATATCGTGCTTGAGCGATGGGCCTTCTTTTTTCTGCGCTTCCGACATGCTCTCACGGAGTTTCCAAAGCGAAGTGCGTCGCGCCTCACTGGATGCGATGACGGCGTCCGAGACGTTTTGTGATAGGGCGTCTTCGACAATGCGCTTGAGATCGAAGCCCGTGCCGCTCGCCGCTTCGATCAGCACATACCAGGGCGACGGAGAGGCAAGCGGATCGGACGTGCCCGGGATATGTCTGGTGACGAGTTCTATGCCGATGCGTGGGACGAGCTCGAAGGCAGAAATTTGTCCGCCGGTGGCGCTTTGGAGCGGGGCCAACAACGCGACTGCCGCTGCCGGATCGCGCACAGCAACAAAGGCGGTAACGGTTTCGGCGGGCTTCGAGAAAAGCTTCAACGCAGCAGCGGTGATGATGCCGAGCGTGCCTTCAGCGCCGAGAAAAAGTTGCTTCAGATCGTACCCAGTGTTGTCCTTGCGAAGCGTGCGCAAGAGATTGAGCACCCGGCCGTCGGCAAGCACGACTTCGAGGCCGAGCACCAGATCGCGCGCCATGCCATAGCGCAGCACATGTACGCCACCGGCGTTGGTGGAGAGATTGCCGCCGATGGTAGCCGAGCCCTCGGAGGCCAAACTTAGCGGAAAGAGCATACCCGCATCGTCCGCCGCCGTTTGCATGGTTTTGAGGATCGCGCCGGCTTCAACGATCATGTTCGCACCCGCTTTATCGACATTGCGTATGCGGTTGAGGCGTTCGAGGGAGAGCAGGACCTCGCCATTGAACGGAATCTGTCCGCCAACGAGGCCTGTGTTGCCGCCTTGTGGGACGATGGGTGTCGAAATCTCGTTGCAGATTGCAAGGATGCGCGAGACTTCTTCTGTCGTCGCAGGTTTAAGGAGCAGTGGCGTGCTGCCCTTGTAAGAGCCGCGCCATTCTTCGACATGCGGCGCGATCTCGCGCGGGTCTTCGCTGAAGCCTTTTGGGCCAACGGCGTCTTTCAGGCGGGAAAGTGCGTCGCTCATGGTCGTGGCGCCGCCGCGCGTTTGAGACGGTCATTGATCGCCTCGCCCAGGCCTTCATTCGGGATCGGCATCACGGCGATGGCGTTCGACTTCTTGTCGAGTGCGCGCAGCATCGCGAACAGGTTGGATGCGGCTTCTCTCAGATCGCCGGTGCGGCTGAGGTTGTCTGGCGCGGAAGATGGGCCGAACGCGAGAAGCGCTTCGCCATCCTTGGCTTCGCGCGCGTTCAGGCGAAGTTTCGCATGGGGCGCGTAGTGGCTTTCCAATTGCCCGGGTGATTGCACTGTCGCGCTCGTGGCAGCAGTGAGCGGTCCGGCAACGCATTCGATCTCCTCACGAGAGACGCCGCCGGGACGCAGCAGGCCAGGCTTTCCATCTTCAAAGACGACCACGGTGGACTCAACGCCGACCGTTGTTGGGCCGCCATCGAGAATGATTTCAACTTTGCCGCCGAGTTCTTCACTGACATGCGTCGCCGTTGTCGGACTGATGCGGCCGGAGAGATTCGCGCTTGGGGCCGCGATGGGGCCAGCCTGTGCAACCAGCATCTGCGCGATGGGGTGCGACGGCACGCGGATCGCGACTGTGTCCAATCCGGCGCTTACCAGCAGCGACAGCGGCGAATTCTCTTTGCGTGGCAGAACAAGCGTCAGCGCGCCGGGCCAGAACGCGTCGGCCAGCTTGCGCGCTTGTGGCGTGAACTCCACCAGCGCCTCGGCAGTGGCGCGGTCCTTCACATGTACGATCAGCGGATTGAACGACGGCCGTCCCTTGGCCGCGAATATCGCGGCGACGGCTTCGCCATTGGTGGCGTCGGCGCCGAGGCCGTAAACGGTCTCCGTCGGGAAAGCGACGAGCTTTCCTTCGCGCAGGGCGAGCGCGGCCATCGTAATGCCGTGCGCGTTGGCGGGAACCACCGTGGTCATGCGGCCATCTTCAACAGATGTTCGTACCACAAATCAACAATGAGAGATTACCGCGCCTTTGTGGCGTTGAGTTCGACGAAGATGCCGACCTTGTGGGAGACGGGTTTCTCGCCGGACCATTCAGAGCCGGCGCCAAGGCCCCAGTCGAGGCGCATCACGTCAGCGGTGCCGCTGACGTGGGCTTTGTCGCCCGTGATCTGGAGCTGGAAGTTCAGCGTTACCGGCTTCTTCACGCCGCGAATGGTGAGAAAGCCCTTCGCGGCATACTGATTGCCAGTGCCATGGGTGAAGCTCGTGGCCTCGAACTTCGCGGTCGGGAATTGGGAGACCTGAAAGCCCTCCGCGCCCTGCACGCCATCGTCATTGTCCGGCGAGTCCGAAACCTCGCTGGCGAGGTCGATGGTCGCGACCACATGCGCGTGCGCGAGGTCGTTCGGATCGAAGTCGATATTCGCGTTCCACTTCTTGAATGTCGCGCCGAAGGGTTGACCGCTCCATTGCACGCCGAAGCCGAGCTTGCTCTTCGCCGCATCGACATTCCAATGCGCCGCGAACGCGGGCGTGGCGAGCAACGTGCCCGCGAGCGCCGAAACAAGAATTCGCTTCATGCTGCGGAGCTCACATTTGTGCCGGGGATCATGCGTGAGAGCACACCGTCGCGGCGGATGATGCCGTGATAGAGCGCGGCGAGAACATGAATCGGGATCAGCACAATCGCCGACCACGCGAGATAGACATGCGCCGCCTCCCACGTCTCATGGATGGGATGCAGCTGCTCACGCGTCATGCCGGTCCAGATCGGAAGGTTCGGCCAGTCGAACAGGAAGAAATAGCTGGTGCCATTTCCGAGCGGCGACGCCGAGACCATGATGTATCCGGTCAGTGGGATCGCCACGATCAGGAAATAGAGCACGAAGTGCGAGATGCGCGCGCCGAACTTCATCGCCGGATTCATGCCGGCGGGTAACGGCGGGATCGGGTTTATCAGACGCCACAACACGCGCAGGATGCTCAGCACCAACACGGTCAGGCCGATGGATTTGTGGATCTGGAAGATCGTGAACTTCATCGGGTCGCTGCGCGGCAGATCGCCCATGTAGAGGCCAACGCAGATATTGCCGATAACCAGCAAAGCGATCAGCCAGTGAAAAATCATCGCCACGCTGCCGTAGCGCAACGTCGTATTCCGTGCAGACATTTATTTATCCTTGGAGTGCTGGAACATCGCTTCGATGGTGAGCTTCACGTCGTCGCTGACGACGGATTCCCAAACCATGCCGGTGAGGCCGAAATCGGTGCGCTTGAGCGTCGTGGTCGCATGAAAGCCGATGTCATCGGCGCCGGAGAACGGATCGGTGGTGAGACCGCCGAACGTTGTGTCGAGGGTCACGGATTTCGTCACGCCGTGCAGCGTCAGATCGCCGGTGATCGTGCCGGTGTTCGGGCCCGTGCGCTCGATCGATGTCGATTTGAAGGTCGCGGTCGGATACTTCGTGGCGTCGAACACGTTGCTGCCCGACAATTCTCCGATCAGTTCCTTGCTCGGCGTATCGACGCTCGACATGTCGATGGTGACGCTGACTGTGCTCTTCTCGGGCGCGCCGGCATTGTAACTCAGGCTGCCGGTCACGTGATCGAAGCGGCCGTAGTAATCGGTGATGCCGAGATGCGGGATCGCGAAGACGACGAGACTGTGGCGCGGGTCCATCGAATAGGAGCCGGTCGGCGCCTTCTTCGGGTCGTCGCTCGGCGCGGCATAGGCCGCTCCGGTCAAGGCAAGCAGTGTCAACGCCGTCAGCACACTACGCATGGAATCCTCCAACCGCCCCAAATCAAAGACTAGCCCAATTCGGGCACGATTGCGCTGGTTCGCGACCGAATTGTGGCACCAAAACTTGACGCCGTAAGCGACGCCTTCGCATAGTTACCGCAACCGCTATTCGCAGAAAGGTCCCCCGTGGACGAGTCTCTGGCACCGGCACGTCCGGGCCGCAATCTGGATTACCCCTTTGAGAAGCGCCCCGAACTGGGCGAGACGATCGAGGTCGCACCCGGCATCCATTGGATCCGGATGCGCCTGCCGATGCAGCTCAACCACATCAATCTGTGGCTGCTCGATGACGGCGACGGCTGGACCGTCGTGGATAGCGGCATTCGCAACGAGGAAACCGCGAATGCGTGGAAGACGCTGTTCGCCGGACCGATGGGCGGCAAACCTGTCAAACGTGTCATCATCACCCACATGCATCCCGATCACATCGGGCTCGCGGGATGGCTGGTGCGGAAGTTCGACGTCGAGCTCTGGATCACGCGCACCGAGTTTTTGATGTGCCGCAACCTCGTCGCCGACACAGGGCAGGAGGCGCCGCAGGAAGGCGTGCGCTTCTATCGCGCCGCGGGCTGGGGCGATGAGCTGATCGAGAACTACAAGGCACGCTTCGGCGGCTTCGGCCACGGCGTCTACAAACTTCCCAATTCCTATCGCCGCATCGGCGAGGGCAGTGAGTTCGACATCGGTGGCCGCAAGTGGCGCGTCGTCACCGGGAACGGCCATTCGCCGGAGCACGCATGCTTGTGGTGCCCGGAGGAGAACATCGTAATCTCCGGCGACCAGTTGCTGCCGCGCATCTCGTCGAACGTGTCAGTGCATCCGACGGAGCCGGAGGCGAACCCGCTGCAGGACTGGCTGGACAGCTGCAACAAGCTGAAGACCGTTCTGCCGTCGGATATCCTGGTTCTGCCCTCGCACAACGAACCTTTTCGCGGCGCGCATCTGCGTCTCGACGAACTGATCGCGGGCCATGAGAACGGCATGGATAAACTCCACGACCTCTGCGCCGAACCGCAACGCGCCATCGACGTTTTCCCCGCGCTGTTCCGCGCCAAGATCACGACCGGCGTCTACGGCATGGCGACGGGCGAGAGCATCGCGCACCTGAACTGCCTGCGCTTCCGCGGACGCGTCGAACGTGAGGCCGATAAAGACGGCGTGCAGCGGTATAAGTCTACTTAGAACCTCAAGAGACGAGATCGGTGTTCCGAGAGCCCAATATCGAGACGGTTCGTTGCCCGTGCTGCAAATTCAGAACGTTGCAAAGCAGGGGCGGCTTTGAACTGTGTCCAGTTTGCTTTTGGGAAGACGACGGGCAGGATGAGGCCGATGCCGAGGTTGTCCGCGGCGGTCCCAACAGCGATTTGAGCCTTCGACAAGCACAAGAGAACTTTGCGAAATTTGGTGCAGTTGAAGAAAGATTTTTGCCCGACGTGCGTCCTCCGCACACCCATGAACGCTAGAGGGTTACTCCGCTGCTTCTCTGTGTTGCTCTGACGGCGGCGGCGGCGCGACGCGGTTGATCGAGGTCTCGCGTTCGTTGCGGATGGCGACGGCCTGTCGGGTGACGGCGAAGAGGATGCCGGCTTTGTCGAGTGCGGTCTTGACCGTCTTCTGAACGCTGGGAAGTGTGCGCCAGTAGTCTTCGCTCTTGGCGTAGCAGTTCACGCTCATCACAACGGAATATTCCTGGATCTCTGACACGCCGGTCCACGGTTCGGGCGCTTTCATGACTTTCGGGTCGTTTGCGAGTGCGCCGAGGATCGCTTTCTCGACCTTGTCGAGATCGTTGGCGATGTCGACGGGCAGGGTGAAGGTGATGCGGCGCAATGGCTCGCGCGTGTAATTGGTGATGACGCCGCTCCACACCGCGGAGTTCGGGATCGAGATGTAGACAAGGTCGCGCGTCGTCATCAGCGTGGTGAACAATCCGATCTCGCGGATGGTGCCGCTGATGCCGCCGGCCTGTACGAAGTGACCGACGCGGAAGGGGCGCAGCACCAGAAGCATCACACCGGCGGCGACATTCGACAGCGTGCCTTGCAACGCGAGACCTACCGCCAAGCCCGCCGCGCCCAGAACCGCGATCAGACTCGTCGTCTGCACACCGAACTGGCCGAGCACGAGGATGATGGTGAACGCGAGAATGACGTAACGGATCAGCGACGCGATCAGCGGCTTCAGGGTAAGGTCGAGCGGCACATGCGCGAGGCCGCGCGTCGTCAGCCGTTTCGCCCATGTGGCGACGATCCACCCGACGATCAGGATCAGAACGCCGGCGAGCACGCTCAAACCTTCATTGACGATCAGTACATTGACCGTGGAGAGCGCATTGCCGGTGAGTGTCGCCGCATTGCTGAGATTCATGCCGTGATTAACCTTCGTCGCGTTTTGACTGTTATGGAAACGCGTGAGACGCTAAATCGATCATCCGGCGGGCAACGGGTTTTGTTGCAATATCAGGGTGTTAGTGGGGTGGGGCCGATATGCTGAAACGGGTTTGCTTGATTGTGCTGGCGCTTGTGCTCGCGGCAGGGGCTGCGCAGGCGGCGCCGGATTGCGCAGGGCCGCTCGAAATCGTCGATGCGCATGTCGTGCGCGTGGAGCGATCCAACGATGCGCTGGTGATCCGCGACGGTCGCGCGCTGAAGATGGAAGGCATCCGCGTTCCGCATTCGGGTCCCGATCATGCGCCGGCCTATGTCGCCGATCAGGCGTTCGATGCGATCAACGCGATGGTGCGCGGCAAGACGATTGCTGTGACTGCCGTACCGCCGAAGGAAGACCGCTACGACCGCGTGCGCGGGCAGGTGTTCAACAGCGACGATCAGTGGCTGCAGATGAATTTGCTCAAGAGCGGTTTCGCGCGCATCGACATCGCACCGGATCGCACAGAATGCGCCGCCGACTACTATGCGGCGGA
>Ga0207639_10003923_pt1 | contig 10039 bp, 7 predicted proteins | sample KBSCornC32_FD_184299 | JGI IMG/M metagenome (GOLD analysis project Ga0207639, IMG submission 184299) | Corn rhizosphere microbial communities from Kellogg Biological Station, Michigan, USA - KBS Corn C3-2 (SPAdes) (version 2) | ecosystem: Host-associated > Plants > Roots > Rhizosphere > Soil ...
CTTGCTGACCCTTGGCGCAGCCGGTGAGATCGAGCGCCGGTCCGGGGGTTCCGCCGCGCAGGCCCGAGGCACCGCCGCCACCTTCACCGCCGCTGACGGCGCTGCTCGGCGTCGCCGACGCGGTGAGCCCGGTCAGCCAAACATTGCTGGGCAGGACGAGCGCAAGTTCGCGCATCACCCGTTCCCAGTCGAAGCGGCTGTCGGCGAGGCTGCGCACGGTGGCGATCCGCTGTTCGGCAAGGGTATTGAACTGCGCATAGGCAGCCAGGCGCTTGGCCTTGGCCTCGGCGACGGCGTCTTCGCGCTTCAGCGTTGCGACTTCGGCCTTGCTTTCGGCGATGTGGTTATTCGTCGTTACCAGCAGCGCCACGCCGATTAGAACGAGGGCAAGGGCGCCAAGGACGATGTACATCAGTGGCCCGGTGCGCAGCTGGGCCTGGTCGCCGCGGCGCTGCTCGGGGGGGATCAGATTGACCGGACGCACCGATCAGCTCTCCAGGGCGAGTCCGTAAGAAAGGGTCAATCGCGCCGCAGCGGCCTGGTCGAACTCCGCCAGTCCACTCGGGCGGCAGACGGCGATCGGCCGGCCTAGGTTCTCCTCCATCCGTCGCGTGAGACCCCCGAGACCGCCCCCGGCCCCGCTGAGCACGATGCGTCCAACCGGGAGGGCGCTTTCCTGAGCCCCGTAATAGTCCAGGGAGAGGCGCAACTCGTCGAGCAGCCCCGCGACGCCCTCCTCGAGCGCGGCGCGCGCCTCTGAGACGGTCTCAGGGTCGCCGTCGAGCTGCTCGAGCGGTTGTTCGAGTCCCACGTAGGCGAGCCACTGGACCGCGTGCTCGGCGCTGAGGCCGCGGGCGGCGGCGAGGCGCTCGGCCATCGCCTCGAGGCCGGCATGGGAGACCCGCGTGAAAAGGCAGGAGCGACCACGGGCAACGGCGAGGTTGGTGACATCGCCGACGTTGCAGTAGAGGACCGCCTCGTTCGGCCGCTGGCCGGGCTCGGCCTCATCCTGAACCGCCGAGGCATCGGCGAGGGCGCGGATCATCGCGAAGGCGGAAAGGTCGACGCCGACCGGCTCCAGGCCAGCCCGCCGGATCGGCTCGATGAACGAGGAGACCATGTCGCGGCGGGCCGCCACGACGACCACGTCAACCTGTGGCGTAGCTCCCTCCTCGGCGGGCACGCCGCCGACAATCTGGTGCTCCAGCACCGCCTGGTCGAGCGGCATCGGAATCTGCTCCTGAGCCTGGAAGCGCACCGCCGCGTCCATCTCCTTCGGGTCCTCGATCGCCGGCAGGCGCAGGGTGCGGACGACGACCCGCTGGTTGCCGACCCCCAGCCTCACCTTCTTCGAGAGCTTGTGCTCGGAAAAGAGCTTTTTAAGCGCCGCCGCGAGCTGATCCGGATCGAGCACCTCGCCCTCGTGGAAGGTGCCCGGCTCGAGCGGCTGGATCGCGGACGCGATGACGCGAGTCGCGCCATTGCTGCCGCCGACTTCGGTCGCGGCGATGCTGCCCGCCTCGATGTCGAGGCCGGCGATCCCCCCCGCCTTCTTCTTGCGGGTGAGCTGCAGTTGCAGGTTCGGTCTGGCGAAGCTGGTTCGCATCAGCCTTTCTGCAATCGACAAAAAGGCCGCAGACCTTTCGCCCTGCAACTACTCATTTATAGGAGAACCTGAGCGGCGACTACTGGAAAGTGCTGAGGTACCAGTCGACTATTTGGTCGCCGGCAAGGAGGCCGACGACGCCGCCGAGGGCGAGGAACGGCCCGAAGGGGATCGCCCGCTTCCGGGCGGCGGCCCCTTCGCGGACGATCATCACCAGGCCGACCAGTGAGCCGACGAGCAGGGCCACGACGATCGCCGGCGCCACGTTGCGGCCGAGGAAGAGCCCCATCGTGGCTGCGAGCTTGACGTCGCCGAGACCCATGCCGCGGGGATAGGCGAGAGCGGCGAGGAAGAAGAGGCCACCGGCCGCGGCGGCGGCAGCGATTCGCTCGGGCAGGCTGCCAGGATCCACGACCGCGGCGAGCACCGCGCCGAGGACGGCTGCGACGAGGAGGATCTTGTTGGGGATGAGCCGTTGCTCGAAATCGGTCAGCGTCACCGCGAGCAAGGTCGTCACCAGCACCAGGCCGAGGGCTATCTGCCCCCCGTCGCCCCAGAGGACGAGCACCGTGGCGGCGTAGAGCACACCGAGGACCAACTCCGTGAGCGGATAGCGTGGCGAGATCGCGGTACCGCAACAGCGGGCGTGGCCCCGCAGGAGGGTCCATGAGAGCACCGGTACGTTGTCGTAGGCGGCGATCTGCACCCCGCAGCCTGGGCAGCGCGAGCGAGGCCCGACGATCGATTCGCCACGCGGCACCCGGTGCGCGACCACGGTGAGGAAGCTGCCGACGACCAGCCCTCCGAGGAAGGCGATCGCCACGGCGGCGGCCACCTCAGCCGCCTTCTGTGGGCGTCGTCGTGTTGACCTCGACCCGCGTCGGGAAGTTGGGGTGGTCGTACATGATCGGGATCGCTTCCGCGTCAGTATTGCCAGGATCGACGCTTAGCGCGACGCCCAAACGATCTTTTGCCACGATTTCCGTCGCCGCGAATTCCATCGTCAGCCGCACCTTGGTCCATGCGCCTCGGGGCCAGAATCCATTTCCCTGCGGCGTATAGGTCCAGTAGGGAAGGCCAGTCGCCTGGTTGGCGAGGAACGAGTTTTTTTCTTCCGATTCGTTGATCTTGTGGCGTTTGAAGAGATATACGCAGAGGGTTCCGTGGTAGAGCGCGTCGTTGAGCGTGCGGGTGTAGAACTCGAGCGTCACCTTGCCGCTCATTGTGAAGTTGGCGGCGAAGGGATCGGTCACCCAGCGATGGACCTGAGCCTCCGGATGGACCGTGCCGGTCGGGTCGAAGTGACAGCCGCTGGTGTCGTCGCGCTTGATCTGCACGCCCTTGCCGGTGTCGGGGTTCGTTTCCAGGTAGCCGTCGTTGGAGTAGTTGTAGAGGGCCGGGTTGGTGTCGTCTTCGGGATCGGGGTCGGGCGGGGCGCCGAGCAGCAGGGCATCCGGGGCGCCTGGCGTCGTCCCGGTATGCGGACCGCTGGCGCAGGTGCCAAGCGTGTTGTGGAGCAGGTGGTCACCGGTGATTTCTTCCCGCACGGTGACGCCGCTGGCCGAGCAAGGGGTGTCGGAGAGGAAGAATTGCTGCGCGGTGACCACGGTGCCGGTACCGGCCGATTCTCCGCTGCCGCCGCCGGTTCCACCGCCTCCGGTGCCTCCCGTCCCCCCACTGCCACTTTTCTGCGGGGCCCCAACCGCTTTGGGGTCGAGCGCGGCGGACTGCACTTCGACGTAGTTTCGTTCGCGCGATTCGCTTTCTGTGCTGTCCAGCTTGACCGCGACGACCAGCTGCTTGTAGTCCTGATAGCCGGGACAGAGGCTTTCCGGGCAGCTGGGGTCTTCGCGCCAGACGATGTAGCGGTATAGGTGCCCTTTGACTTCCCCGTCTTCGAAAGCGATCGGCCCCGGTTTGACGACCCCGTGTTCGACGAATTTTTCGCCCCCCGTGATGGGGCCCCCATTGACCACCATCGGCGCGAGTTCTCCTTGCGGTTCGCGCTTGAGGGCGAAATTGTTGTTGACCACCCGATAGTTGGGATTGAGTGGGTTGGGAGAGGGTTGGGGTCTCGTGGTCAGCGCCAGTTCTTCGTAGGAGAGGCTGTGCAGCTTCTCCATCTCCTGCTGGGCGCGGTCGAGCGCGATCTGAGTCGCCTTGGCGCGGGCGCCGTTGCGCACCCCTGCGGCCATCACCCCGAACAGCGCCGCGGAGGCAAGGGTGAGGATCAGCGCGGCAACGAGAACCTCGATGATCGTGAAGCCACCGTCCTCGCGAAGCCTCGCCGCGATGTTGCCACGCCGCATCACGAGGAGAGGGTCGCGCTGCGCAGGCTGGCGCCGTCGGTGATCGTCAGGCTGCCGGGGCCGTTTGGGTTGGGAACGTGAAGTGTGACGCCGATGTAGGTCGGCGAGGTGCCGGTTTTGGCAGCAGCGCATTCGGTCGGATCGATGTTGGCGCTGGGAACGAAGCAGAAGACTTCGGATGAGTCGATGCCGGTGACGATCGTCGTCGTCGTGCCGCCCATCGTTTCCCCCGCTTTGCGCTCGGTCCTGGTGCAGGAGCTCGTTGTGCAGCTGTAGATGATCTGGCATTGGATGGCCGGCGTCGACGGGCTGGTCGACACTTCCCCGCCACATGCTTTGCGCCGCACTCGAGCAACGAACGAGACTCCACTAGAACTGGATGCGGTGACGCTGACACCGTTGCGGATCTCCCGCGTCATCCGTTCCAGCTCGTAGCGAGCGGTGGTGATGCTCTGGGCCTGCTCTTGCTGCTTCGGCTGGGCGCGGACGGCGCTGATCAACATCGCCGTCGCACCGCCGACGACGATGATTCCCATGATCATGGCGACGAGCAGCTCGATTAGCGTCATGCCAGCCTCCGGGTCCGCACCGGCCAGGCGGCGGCGAAGTCGATACCTCATCGCGGCACGACCTTGAAGCGGCGGGCTGCGGGCCTCGGCTCCGCCGCGCCGGCAGCATTGACGGCTTTGATCTCGAGCAGGTGGGGACCGCGACTGAGGTGCTTGAGTCGCAGCGGCGAACTACAGTGCTTCCAGGCGCTCCGGTCCAGCTTGCAGCTGAACCTGGTGCCCACCTGTTCGGTCAGGTCGACGAAACGGAAGACCGGATTGCGCTTGCGCGTCTTTGCCGCCGGAGCAAAGGTGATTCGCGTCCGTGGCGTCAAATAATGAGGCGCCGAAGGGGGCGGCTGCAAGGTGCTGACTTTTTGGTCGGCGCCGGCGCCGGTGAAGACGTCCCGCCGCCGCCCTGGCCACCTCCCCCTTCGTTGCCACCGCCTTCGGAAGGCGGATCCTGTTGCGTGTATGAGATCGGACTCGAGCAGAGCGAGACGAAACCTTCGGCTTCCGCGGTGGCCCAGAATTTTGCCGTCTGCCCCGTTCCGACCGTCACGCCGATCCCCGGCGAGGTGAGCTGAGATGCCGAGCCGTGGGCCACCGGTTCGCCGGAGCAATTGGACGTGGTGTAGAGCTTCACCGTGGCGCCGGCGGTCGCCGTGCCGATGATCTTAGGAGCGGTCGAAACGCCGGGGGACGTCGGGTTCGTGCTTTCCAATTTCGGAGCGGGCGGGCCAAGTTCGAGGTCGGGTGAGTTGCCGGTTGAGACCAACCTCGTCACGTCATCCGCCGGGTCTGGCGCAAGGAAGCGTTCGTAGATATCGAGTTCGTTGTCGCCGTCATCGAGCGTGAAGCGCTCGAATGTGGTGAAGAAGACTCGATCCCCTGCCGCCGAGACATCGACGAAATGAGCGCCGCAGTTCCCTTTTTTCAACGGACAGAAGCTCGGCGACGTGGTCACGAGGCTGGTTTCGCCTTTCGACACGTCGCGCGCATAGATGTCGTCTTCGACGTCACCGTCTTCGGGCGAAAGCACTTCAGCGCTGGTGAAGATGACGTGCGACGCATCGGCCGACGCGCGATCGAAACGGGCATCGAAGCCACCACTGCCGCAAGCACCACAGGCGCTACCGCGCGAGACCAGTTGCGGCGCGCCGCCGCCGACCTGCTGCGAGTAGATGTCGACGTTGCTGTCCGTGTCTTCGGCGTCCAGCCGCTCGGCGGTGCTGAAGAGCACGGTTTCGGCGTCGGAGCCGGCAGCATTGAACGTCGCGCCACAGGCGCTGGTGCATTCGGCAGAGGTGACGAGCGCGAGCGCGCCGCCGCTCCACTCGTATACGTCGTTGGCGCTGTCTTTGTCTTCGCCGAGGAGTGACTCGGCGGTCGTGAAGAAGACGTGCGCACCGTCGGCTGTGACAGTAGCGAAACTGGCGGTCTGGGCGGAGGAACTTCCTCCGGAGATCAGCGTCGTAGGCCCACCAGGCAGGTCGCGCGCATAGATGTCGGTCGCCGTGTCTTTATCGGCACCGACCAACTCCTCATCGGTCGAGAAGAAGACACGAGAGCCGTCCTGCGAGCTCCCCAGAAAGACCGGCACCTCCGTGCCATTACCGCAGGCGGGCGCGCACCCGCTCCCACCCTGAGAGACGAGCGTCGTCGCTTCGCCGGAGAGGCTGCGTGAATAGATATCGACGACCGAGTCGACGTCAGCGCCCGAGAGCGACTCGGCGGTCGTGAAGTAGACGTGAGAGCCGTCGGCGGAGATACCGCGAAGGGCCGCGTCGAAGCTACCGTTGCCGCAAACGGGAGTGCATGAGGCACCGCCTGCGGAGACCAGGGCGGTGGTTTCATCGCTCAGGTCGCGCACGTAGATGTCGACAGAGGAGTCGGTGTCGGTAGCCGTCAGCCGTTCTTCGCTGACGAAGAGAACCTTGGTCCCATCGGAGCTCGCGCCGGCGAAGCCCGCATCAACCGCCCCGTTGCCACAAGCGGGCGAGCAGGCCGCTTCGCCGATCGAAACAAGCGTGGTCGTGCCGGTCACCATGTTCCGCATGTAGACGTCGCTGCGCCGGTCCGTATCCGCCTCGACCAGTGCCTCTTCGGTCGAGAAGAAAACCACCGTGCCGTCAGCGCTTGCCTTCTCGAAGGTTGCGTTGAAGGCATCGTTACCTCCCGCCGGCCCGAGCGAAACCTCTCGCGTCACGTAGCTTTCGATTCCAGGATCAGCGTCGTAAGCTCGCTGGTAGACGTCCCGCTTCGCATCGGTGTCACCGGGAACGAGCTGCTCATCGCTTTCGAAGAAGACGACTTGGCCGTCGTCCGAGGAGCCCTTGTAGGAAGGTGCCGCACTCGCAGACGCCGTCAGCATCAGTGCCGCGGCAAGCATTGGCACAAAAAGGGTCAGGCGGGACATCGTTGTTCTATCGGCCCGAGTCTGCATTCGCTTGACCTGCGGTATCGCCGGTTAACGGCCGAGGGGCGAGCCGATCGGCTCGCCCCTCGGCAGAGGTATGCCTAGTCACGTTGGCCTAGACAATGAATCAAGCAGGCGACTACTTGTTCCATTCACCACCCGTCGGGCAGCCACCGTTACCGCCGGTGGTGCAGGTGTATTTCAGAGTGCCTTTGTCGTTTTCGACCGAGAAGGTGTTGCCACTGGCAGATTCCGATTTCACGGTGATCTTGTAGCCAGCGTCTTTACCTTCCGCGCCGGCTTTGTCGACGATCGTTATTTCGGGCTTTTCGGTGGATTTTTCAGGCAGCGAGGGCTCAATTTCGTGCAGGTTTTTGTTTTCGGCTCCCGCGTAAGCGCCATTGTGTTCAGTCGCGTAAGTCTCGATTGCGACCTGAGCAGTGTGCACGGTCTCCTTGGCCTTCGCATCGCCGGCCTTTTCGCGCTGGTTGAAGAACGCGGGCAGGGCGATCGCCGCCAGGATTCCGAGGATGAGCATGACAACGAGAAGCTCGATCAGCGTGAAGCCGCTCTCGCTGTCACCGTTGAGCCGGGCACCAACCTTGGCCCGGAGATTCTGGAGAAACATCAAGGACCTCCTAGGTTCCTATCGATTTCGCCAGAGCCCCGTCGCGTTTCAGCCACGTGGTGTCTGTCGACCCCGGTGGTAGCCCGGCCGACTCCCGAAAGAGTCCCGAACGGCTTTGCGCCCCCGCCTCGCAGCGGGTTTGCCTTTGGGCACCGAGGCACTGGCAGATTCATCACAGGCCCTTCATCGGCGGCCACCTCGGTTCCTTGATCCCTGAAACTAGGACTTCCTCTCACCAAAAGTCAGGTGGTGAGGGATAACCGGACAACTCAGATCACGTGATCAGCGAATCTTTTCGTAGAGGCTGAGCAGCGGCAGGTACATCGAGATCACGATGAAGCCGACCATGCCGCCGACGAAGACGATCATCAGGGGCTCGATCAGAGCGGTGAGGGCCTTGACCTTGGCGTCGACCTCGGCCTCGTAGAAGTCGGCGATCTTGCTCATCATGTGCTCGAGCTGGCCGGTTTCCTCGCCGACCGCGACCATGTGGCCGACCATCGGCGGGAAGATCGGGTTCTGCTCGATCGGGCCGGCCAGCGAGCCACCGCGCTTGACCGAGGCGTAGACGTCCTCCATCGCCTGCTCGATGACGATGTTGCCCGCCGTTTCGCCGGTGAGCTTGATCGCCTGCAGCATCGGCACGCCCGCCGATACCGACCCTGAAAAAGTTCGGGACCAGCGCGCCAGCGCCACCTTCTGGATCACGTCGCCGATCTTGAAGGGAATGCGCAGGACGAAGCGATCCCAGGTTTCTTTGCCGCGTTCCGTCCGCTTCCACCGAAAGAAAGCAACGACGGTTAGGACAAGCGCGGGGATGATCGCAAACCAGTAGCCGGTGAGGGCGTTGGAGACGCCGACGCAAAGCTGGGTCGGCGCCGGCAGCGAGGAGCTTTCCCCCGGGTGTTCGGATGCGATGTCTTTGAAGACGCCGACGAAGACGGGGATGACGAAAACGACGATCGCGACGAGTACGACCACGGCGAAGCCGAAGACCAGCGCCGGATACATCAGCGCCGATTTCACCTGGCGCCTCAGCGCGTCGGTTTTCTCGACTTGGAAGGCGATGCGATCCAGAGCGTCTTCGAGCCGTCCCGACTGCTCACCCGAGCGGACCATCGCGCGGAAGAGCCGGTCGAAGACCTTGGGGTGGCGGCCCATCGCCTGCTCGAGAGTGCTGCCGGCCTCGACGTCGGCGCGGATGCCCGCCGTCGCCTCGCGGATCTCCTCGTCCTGCGTCTGCTCCTCGAGCGAGTGCAGGGTGCGCAGCATCGGCATGCCGGAGGCGACCAAGGTGGCGAACTGGCGCGAGAAGACTGCCAGCTCGCGCATGTCGACGCCCTTCCATTGACGAAAGAGATCCTCGATCTTGAACGGATTGCTCTTCTCGCTGACCTCGAGAACGATCAACCCGCGCTGGCGCAGCTGCTCGGTGACCTGTGACTTGGACTCCGCCTCGACTTCCCCGGCAGTGGCGGCGCCGGCGAGGTCCATCGCCCGCCAAGCGAAGGTTGTCGCGTCGGCCATCGCCTAGTCCCCCTGGGTATAGGCGGGAGGCGCCATCGATGCGGGTTGAGCCTGAGCGGAGCCATTGGCGGCGAGGCTGGCGGGCGCCTCCATCACTTCGCCGCCAAGCAACCGCTTGAGCTCCTCCGGTACCGAGGCGCGCTGCTCAGCCAGGGAGCGGGTGATCTTCCCCGTCCGCACCAGGCGCGCCAGGTCGGCGTCCATCGTCTGCATGCCGACGGCGCCGGAGGTCTGCACAGCGGCGTAGATTTGATGGGTCTTGCCCTCGCGGATCAGGTTGCGGATCGCCGGCGTCGGCACCAGCACCTCGGTGGCGACAGTACGGCCCAGGCCGTCAGCGGTGGGCAGCAGCTGCTGGGTGACGATGCCCTGCAAGGCAATCGAGAGCTGCGTCCGCACCTGTCCCTGCTGCTGCGGCGGGAAGACGTCGATGATGCGGTCGACGGTCTGCGCGGTCGACTGCGTGTGCAGCGTCGCGAAGACGAGGTGGCCGGTCTCGGCAGCGGTCAGCGCGGTGGAGATCGTCTCCAGGTCACGCATCTCGCCGACGAGGATGACGTCGGGGTCCTCTCGCAGGGCGGCGCGCAGGCCGAGGGCGAAGTCCTCGGCGTCGGAGCCAACCTCGCGCTGGTTGACGATCGAGCGCTTGTGCTGGTGCAGGAACTCGATCGGGTCCTCGATCGTGAGGATGTGATCCTGGTTCTCGGTGTTGATCACGTCGATCATCGCCGCCAGGGTCGTGCTCTTGCCCGAGCCGGTTGGGCCGGTGACGAGGACGAAGCCGCGCGGTTTCGAAGCCAGCTCGCGCAGCACCTGCGGCACGCCGAGCGAGTCGAGCGCCGGGATGTCCTGCGGCACCAAGCGGAAGGCGGCGCTGACCGCACCACGCTGGAAGAAGCAGTTGACGCGGAAGCGGGCGACGCCGGGGATCGCGTAGGCGAAATCGAGCTGCTTGTGGTTCTCGAAGCGCTTGCGCTGGTCGTCGTTGAGGATGCTGTAGAC
>Ga0207639_10003924_pt1 | contig 10038 bp, 9 predicted proteins | sample KBSCornC32_FD_184299 | JGI IMG/M metagenome (GOLD analysis project Ga0207639, IMG submission 184299) | Corn rhizosphere microbial communities from Kellogg Biological Station, Michigan, USA - KBS Corn C3-2 (SPAdes) (version 2) | ecosystem: Host-associated > Plants > Roots > Rhizosphere > Soil ...
GCTCGGGGTCGTCGTCACCGGCGATCGGCTCGATCGCGTACATCAGTCGCAGGGGTACGTCCCGATGGACCGCCTCGTCGACTGCCCACAGGGCGGCCGTGACCGCGGCTCGCGACCCGTCGATGCCGACCACCAGCGGTAGCGGTGGCGGATGCGTGTCCGTCATCGTCGGCTCCTATCCCGTTGCTCGTGAAAGTCCGCTCTAGACGGAGTGTTTGGTCCCGCCGGGGTGGAATTCGAGAACCTCCGACAGGATCCGCCGCGGGGTGGGGGGCGGCACGTCGTCCAGGGCCGGTACCAGGCCGACGCGGATGAGGGCCTGTGGATGTTGCCGTCCGGTCAGCGCGGCCACGATCTCCCGGCTGGTGGGGACCTCGGTCAGGTGGGTCAGGGTGCAGGTGGCAAGGCCGGCCATGGTGCACTCCAGCAGGATCGCCGACAGTGCCTCACCGCAGCGCAGGATGTCCTCCCGGGTGTCGGCGAGGGCCGAGAGCACCACGATCCGCGATCGATCCTCGGGTATCCCCATCCGCCGTTCACGGTGGCTGGTGATGGGAAACGTGCGACCGACGTCCACGCGGTCGCCTTCCGCGGCCGATACCAGCGAGGTGTGCGGAATCCCGTCATTCACCTCGAACGGCGAAGTCCACCAATCCAATTCGGCGTGATACTCGGAGTCGTAGAGCCGAAGTGCCTCGGAGAACTGCGACGCCTCGGCGAGCACGGGTCGGGCGTCGTCGGGCAGCACGTCCACGGCGGCCACGTCACCGACGGCGCTCCGAAGCAGCGCCTCGGACGCGTTCCAGTCGGGGACGGGGCCGAACGGCAACCGGTCGGTGCGGCGCAGCAGTATCGCGTCGGCGCACCGACGTTGGGCAGTCGTGGCCGACGTCGCGGCGGTGAACTCGACGGACGCCACCAAGGTGCGGTCGTCGGGATCGGGGCACCGCTCGACGTGCGACGTCCATCCGGCGGCCGCCATCACGACCCGCAGGTGATGAAGCACCGCGCCGCAGCTGATCAGGGCCTGGCGACCGGACTTGTCGGTCGAGACCAGGCGATCCGGTTCGGCATACAGACGTAGGCAACCGGGTTCCGCGACCCAGCGCCAGGGCTGGCTGTTGTGGTACGACGGCGCGCGGCACGCCACGCGGACGGCGTCCTCGATGACCTCGTACGCGAGCGGGGTGGTCGGCATGGTCGGTGCTCCTCGGAATGTGCGCGACTTCACGATCCCGTTCCGGAGCAGCCCCACGACAGAGTCTTTGGTCCTCGACGCGTCTGCCAAGGGACTCCCCGGAGGTGCCCTTCGGCCCCATGCGCACCGGCGGATTCGGTCGCTAGGTTGCCAACCATGACCTATGTGATTGGCCGCGAATGCATTGACGTGATGGACAGGTCGTGTGTGCAGGAGTGCCCCGTGGACTGCATCTACGAAGGCGAGAGGTCCCTCTACATCAATCCCGACGAATGCGTGGATTGCGGTGCGTGCAAGCTGATTTGCCGAGTCGGGGCGATCTACTACGAGACCGACCTGCCCGACGATCAACTTGCGCACCTGTCCGACAACGCCGCATTCTTCATCGACGTCCTGCCGGGGCGGCAGGATCCCATCGGGTCCCCAGGTGGCGCAGCCGGTCTCGGTGCGGTCGGCGTCGACACGCCGTTGGTGTCCAGCACGTGCCGACGGGCGTGACGACGATCTAGGGGAGCAGGACCGCGGCGCCGGCGATTCGGCCCGAGCTCAGATCGGCGAGCGCGGCGTCGGCCCGGTCCAGTGGGTACCGCAGGCTGGTGACGTCGATGTGGTGGTCACCCGCGAACGCCAGGAATTCACGTGCGTCGGCCCGGGTGTTCGACGTCACCGACCGCACCTGACGCTCCTGGAACAGGTGACGTTGGTAATTCATGGCGGGGATGTCGCTCAGGTGGATTCCGGCGATGGCGAGGGTGCCGCCACGGTCGAGGGCCTCGCACGCGGGCAATACGAGATCACCAACGGGCGCGAAGAGGATCGCTGCGTCCAGCGGCACGGGTGGTCGGTCCTCGGCGCCCTGGACGGACGCCGCGCCAAGCGCCAGCGCCAATTCCCGTGCGCGCTGTCCGCGGGTCATCACGTGGACCTCGGCGCCCAGGGACAGCGCGACCTGGGCGGTGATGTGTGCGCTCCCGCCGAAGCCGTAGATGCCGAGCCTGCCACCCGGCGGAAGGTCGGCCCGCAGCAGCGACCGGTAACCGATGATGCCTGCGCACAGGAGTGGGGCGAGCTCGGTGTCGGCGTAGCCGGACGGAAGGTGGTGGACGTAGGCCGCGGGTGCGGTGGTGAACTCGGCGTAGCCCCCGTCGGCATCCCACCCGGTGTATCGGGAGTCGGGGCAGAGGTTCTCCTGCCCGCCCGTGCAGAACCGGCAGTGTCCGCAGGTGTGTCGCAACCACGCGACCCCCACCAGATCACCCGTTGCGAAGTCCTCGGTGTCGCCCGGGCCGACGGCGACCACCTCACCGACCACTTCGTGGCCGGGAGTGACGTGTGCGCGGTGCACGGGCAGGTCGCCCTCCGTGACGTGCAGGTCGGTGCGGCACACCCCGCACGCCCGCACGGCGACGAGTAACTCGCCGTCACCGGGCTCGGGGACGCCCGCGGTCACGAAGTCGAGCGGCTTCGTGCTCACCGGCGCAGGCGTCCGCACGCGCCAGGCCCGCATCGTCCGCGCAGTCATGACGCCATCCTCGTCGCGGCCGAGGCGTTCCGCGATGGATTCGGCGACGCGCTACAGCTGCGCGGCCGTCTTCTCAGGCGCAGTCGGCGCAGATCATCCGGTCGCCGACCTGACGTGCCAAGCGGTGGCTGTGCTGAACCAGGAAGCAGCTCGAACAGGTGAACTCGTCGGCCTGCTTCGGCACGACCCGAACCGTGAACTCCTCACCGGAGAGGTCCGCCCCGGGAAGTTCGAAGTCCTCGAGTTCATCGCCGTCGTCGACGTCGAGGACGGCGGTCGCGGCGTCATTGCGACGTCCGGCCAACGCCTCGAGCGATTCGTCGACGACGTCGTCGGTTTCCTTCTGGCGCGGAGCGTCGTAATCAGTGGCCATTTTCGTCCTTTCGGTTCGGTGCCGGCGTCACGACAACGTGAACGGTGCGCAGCTTGTTCCCGCCGATCGACCGGGCGAAACGCCGATGGTCGGGATCTCGTCGGAGCACGGTCACATCCCAGTTGAATGCCAGCTTGGGCGCAGCCAACGATCAGTCAGCCGCGCCGGTTCGGGGCCACAGTACGGTCCGATCGACGGGATCGGTGTATGCCGCGGCGTAGTCGACCGCTCCGGATGGCGAAACGCCAATTGGTGGCGGCGGCGATGTGACGACGGTGACACCGGAGGCGGCCGGGATTTCGCCGGACGACGCGCGGTCGGCACCATGGAAATCTCACGAACCGCGAAGGTGGGGCGTCTACTCAACGTGACGGTGAAGCGGGCTTTCGAGGCGGTGGTCTCGGACCACGGTGCCGCCGTGCTGCGGGTGTGCCGCGCAGTCGTGGGACGCGACGACGCCGACGACGCGTGGTCGGAGACCTTCCTGTCGGCGATGAAGGCCTATCCGAGCCTGCCCGCCGACGCCAACGTGGAGGCCTGGCTGGTGACGATCGCGCACCGCAAGGCGATCGACGTCACCCGCGCCAGGACGCGGCGTGCGATCCCGACCGATGACGTGCCGGAGAGGCCGGTCGCGCCCGGTGCCGACCGCGACGACGACCTCGCCGCGGCGTTGGCACGCCTACCCGACAAGCAGCGGCTGGCAGTGGCGTACCACTACCTCGCCTGCCTGCCCTACGCCGAAGTCGCCGCCATCCTCGGCGGCAGCACCGACGCTGCCCGCCGCGCTGCCTCCGACGGCATCGCCGCACTCAGACGTACGTACCTAGGTAAGGGGAACACCAGTGACTGACATCGATCTCATTCGCGATCTTTCGCGGAGCACCGAAGGACGAGCCGACGAGTTGTCGCAGCTGCGCGCCGGGCTGGCCGCGGCTGCACAGCGTGACGGCATCCTCGACGTCGCCTACCGCATCGTCGACAGCCCGGTCGGGCCGCTGCTGGTCGCCGCGACCGAACTCGGTCTGGTCCGGGTGGCCTATGCCGTCGAGGGGCACGACACCGTCCTGCAACGGCTGGCCGACGTGGTGAGCCCCCGCATCCTGCTCGCGCCCGCTCGGCTGGACCAGATCGCCCACCAGCTCGACGAGTACTTCCACGGCAGCAGGCGGGACTTCGACGTGCCGCTCGACTGGCGCCTGTCCGCCGGATTCCGCGGCGTCGTCCTGAAGCATCTGCCCGAGATCGCCTACGGACACACCGCCAGCTACGCCGCCGTGGCCCAACTGTCAGGAAACCCGAAAGCCGTTCGCGCCGTCGGCACTGCCTGCGCCACCAACCCGTTGCCGGTCGTCGTGCCATGCCACCGGGTGGTCCGCAGCGACGGCAGCATGGGCGGCTACCTGGGCGGAGTCGAGGCCAAGCGCACGCTGCTCACCCTGGAAGCGGCGGCCTGATCGTGGCTCTCGTCGACTGTGCCGGTCTTCGATGCTCGAGCCGCACTCACTCGACGACTCGCCGCACAGTCGACGGATGGGTTCGGGTCCTTCCGTCATTCGGACAGCTGAAGCAATGTGGACGTGGTGAGGGTGCCGCCACGTTCCAGCCGAGCGGCCAGCGCGATGAACAGGCTCGCGGTGGTGACGGCGTCGCCGAGGGCGTGATGCGGGGAGTGCACCGGAAGCCCGAGGGCGGTGGCGGCGTACTCCAACGACACCGACCCGCCAGGTCCCACGTCGACGTCGAGCACCAGCTGGGCGAGGGTGGCCGTGTCGACGATCGGGCAGGCGAACGGGAGGTAGGAGCGGCGGAAGGCCCTGCGCAGGAACGAGCGTTCGATCCACGCGCAGTGCGCGACGATGGGATGGCCGCCGATGAGCGCGTCCAGGGTGGCCACGCACTCGGCCAGCGGGGGCGCGTCCTGCACGTCCTGGGTCCGCAACGCGTGAAACTTGGTGGAGCTGCCAGGCACGTCGCCGGGTACGTGGACGAGGCCGTAGACCGACTCGGCGACTCTGACCCTCCCCTCGCGGATCGGGACCGCACCGTAGGACACGATGTGGTCGCGCTTGGGGTCGAGCCCGGTGGTCTCGAGGTCGATCACCACGAACGTGTCCGAACGCCAATCCGTGTCGGCGCCCGCAGGCCTGCCAACCCGACGTCGTCGCGCCCAGGCGGTCATCTCACAACCCTTCGAGCCCGAACCACTTGCGGCTCAACCGTTCCTGGATCGCACTGACCGTCCGGAAGGCGCTGCGGAGGTGCCGCCGTTCCAGCGGATCGAGGGTGTCCGGGTCGATGGCCGACTCCACGGGTCTGCCCTCCTTGATCGCCGCCACCTGGCTGTCGAACACGAGGTGGTAGCAGAGGCTGAAGGCACCCGACAGCGCGTCGGCCTCGTCGGCGGTGAGCAGGCCGCTGCGTTGCGCCCGTTCGAGTCGTTGCGGGGTAGATCCGGTCGGGTCTCCGGTCCGCTGGGCGAGCGCACGGGCCAGGGACGCCACCGGACGCAAGCCGGACTTCTTCAGGTTGAGGTGGCCCTTCTGCTCCCCGAAGTGCTCGACGACGAATCCCCTGACGAATCCGCTGGGTGGGCGATCGCTCATCGAGAACCGACTCAACGCTCGCGTGAAACCGTCTCGGCCGAGCCCTCCGACGAGCGCGCTCCGCATGGGCCGGATCAACGCAGGGCGGGTGATCGGCCGCGCGTCGAGCACCGTCGAGGCCATCAGCAGGTAGTCGACGTTGCCGGGGTTGGCGCGCCAGAGGTCGGCGACGTCACGCCACTGTCGTTGCGACCGGTTGAACAGCGGCGAGGACGCGTTCAGGCCCTGCGGGCACGGCGCCAGACCGCACCGCTTCAACGCGGCGATCACCGGCTCGGCGGCCCCGGCAACCCGTTCTCGGGTGAACACCACGTCGGTCGGTTCCCTGACGGTCCATGCCAACGCCGTGTCGACGTCGGAGTTCGGCAACGGCTCGCGGCGACCGAGTGACCCCATCAGCAGCCAGGAGCAGTCCAGGTCGGCCAGCGGCGGCTCTGACGAGTGCAGTTCGACGATCTTGCGGAAGATCGACTCGATCATGGCCGACAGAAGGGCGCCGACGTGTTCGACCGGCAGGCCGGCGTCCCAGAGCTCGACGGTGGTGGGTGTCAGCAGCCTGCAGGCCTCGACGAGTTCGTCCATGGAGGTCGCCGCGGCCGCCGCCGACCGGATCACCAGCGGATTGCGGACCTCCGCGGCAGCCATGTCGACCACCCGGACGATGCCGACGGCGGTACCGAGGGCATCGACGACGACCAGGTGATGGATGCCCTGCTCGACCATGAACAGATAGGCGGTGCTCACGGTGCGGTCGTTGCTCATGGCGATCGCCGGGGTGCTGGCGATCGTCGAGATGGGCGCGTCCACGCCGATCTCGCCGGTGGCCACGCGGCGGCGGAAGTCGTCGTCGGTGACGATGCCGATCTGGCCTGCCCGCAGGAACAGCGCGCAGGACCGGCCCGCGTTGGTCATCAGCTCGGCGACGCTTCTGATCGAATCGTCGGCGTCGCACCAGGCGATCGGATGCGCGACTTCGCCGATCGGGCGCTCCAGACGGGCAAACGACCCGCCGGTACTGATCAGCCGTTCACGGGCCACCAACCCGCCGTAGTGGGCGAACTGGAGTCGTTCGGAGTGCTTCAGGATCGTCCGCGGATCGGGCAACCGGTAGCAGAGCGTGTCCTCGATGGCGCTGACCTGCAGTGGAGGCGGCAACCCCGACAGCACCGAGATGTGCCCGAACGTCTCGCCTGCACCGAGGACGTCCGTCGTCCGCCCGCGGTCGGTGACCTCCACTGCGCCGACCCTCACCACGTAGAGGCAATTCAGTGGCTCGGCGTCGGCTTCGACGATCACCGTGCCGGAGGTGAAGTACTCCACTTCGACCGCGCTCGCCAGGCGTAACAGGTCGTCGTCGTCGAGGCGGTCATAGGGCGACTGCTCGCCGAGGAACTCGAGGAACTCCTTCACGGAACCCTTCTAAAGCGCCTCTTCACATTGAAGATCCACGTCGACTTCACCGAACGATCGTCGCACGGTACGTCGGTGGCAGCGCTTCGGTTGACTGGGCCGCTTACATTTGGTGGATGCTCGGGCCACCTCGCGACATCGGAACGTCGTCGAGCGGAGCGCCACGTTTCAACATCACCCGACAATGGAATACAGCGGCAATGGCGGGCCGCAGGCACGGGTCACGGAGCGATTCAGACAACGATTGGTGAGGATTAGATGTCGGACACCGCTAGTGACGAGCAGACGCACGAACCAACCGAGCCGACGTATGCCGAACACCTCCACCCCGCGCGGCCCCGGACCCTGCGCTTCCGCCCCCGGGTCAAGGCGCCGTTCGCACGGCGTTCGGTAGCGCAGGACGGCTCGGCGACGGGTGACAACCAGGCCTACGTCTCCTGGTTGCTGGCCCAGTCGATGCTGGCCGACGCGAACGAGATCAGCCAGCAGTTCTCGGGGCAGGGTTCGATGTGGCAGAACCCGTTCGCCAATCCCAACCCGCGGGGAGCCGTCACCGCCGCGTCCGTGTGGTTCACCGCCTACCCGTTGTCGCTGATCACCCGCCCCGACGAGTCGTTCCTGACCGCGATGGCCGACGAGGAGATGTGGAAGGCGTTCGCCGAGATCGGCATCGAGGGCATCCACACCGGCCCGGTGAAGCGGGCCGGTGGCATCTCGGGCTGGGAGTACACCCCTAGCGTCGACGGGCACTTCGACCGGATCAGCACCCAGATCGATCCGGCCTTCGGCACCGAGGACGAATTCCGGCGGATGTGCGCCACCGCCAACTGGTACGGCGGGACCATCATCGACGACGTGGTCCCCGGCCACACCGGCAAGGGTGCCGACTTCCGGCTCGCCGAAATGCACTACGCGGACTACCCCGGCATCTACCACATGGTCGAAATCGATCCGAGGGACTGGCACGAGCTCCCAGATACGCCGCCCGGCGTGGACTCGGTCAACATCGACGGCGCGACCGAGGAATGGCTGGACAAGGCCGGCTACATCATCGGCAAGCTGCAGCGGGTGATCTTCTTCGCCGAGGGCGTCAAGGAGACCAACTGGAGCGTCACCCGTCCGGTCCTCGGCGTCGACGGGGTCGAGCGGCGCTGGGTGTACCTGCACTACTTCAAGGACGGGCAACCGTCGATCAACTGGCTCGACCCCACCTTCGCCGGTATGCGCATGGTGATGGGCGACGCGCTGCACTCGCTGACCGACCTCGGCACCGGGGCCCTGCGCCTCGACGCCAACGGCTTCCTGGGAGTGGAGAAGAGCGCTGCCGAGGGGAGCCCGGCCTGGTCGGAGGGCCATCCGCTGTCGGAGGCCGCCAACCACCTGATCGCCAGCATGGTCCGCAAGGTTGGCGGGTTCACCTTCCAGGAGTTGAACCTGACCATCGACGACATCCGCGAGACGGGGGAAGCGGGGGCCGACCTGTCGTACGACTTCATCAACCGGCCCGCATACCACCACGCCCTGGCCACCGGCGACACCGAATTCCTCCGGCTGACGCTGCGCACCTCGATCGAGCTCGGCGTCGACCCGGCATCGCTGGTCCACGCGCTGCAGAATCACGACGAGCTGACCTACGAGTTGGTGCACTGGTCCACCGGGCACCGTGACGACGTCTACACCTACCGGGGCGAGGAGATCACCGGCGAGGAGCTGGGGGAGTCGGTCCGCCAGGACCTCCTCGGCCAGCTCACCGGTCCCAAGGCGCCGTACAACCAGGTGTTCACGACCAACGGCATCGCCTCCACCACCGCGACCGTGGTGGCCGCGGCCCTGGGCATCACCGCCCTCGACGACATCGGCGAGGACATCGATCCCATCCGGCGCGCGCATCTGCTTCTGGCGATGTTCAACGCCCTGCAGCCTGGGGTGTTCGCCCTCTCGGGCTGGGACATGTGCGGGATGCTGACGTTGCCCGCCAGCGAGGTCGCCGAGTTGCTCCGGGGTGGTGACACCCGGTGGATCCACCGCGCCGGTCACGACCTGATGGGCGTGAACGAGGGGGCGACCCGGTCGATGGCGGGGATGCCCCGCGGCCGGAGCCTGTACGGCTCCATCCCCGAGCAGCTCGCCGACGAGACCAGTTTCCTGCGTCAGCTGCAGGCGATTCTGCGGGTGCGCTCGCACTACGGCGTCGCTACCAGCGTGCAGGTCGACATCCCGGAGGTGTCACATCGGGGGATGCTCGTGATGGTGCATCAACTCGAGGATCTCAGCCAGCATCAGCTCACGTTGCTCAACTTCGCCAACGAGGACATCGCGGGCACGGTGCGCTCCGAACACCTGCCGCCGGGCAGCCACGTGATGGACATGTTCACTGGCAAGACCGTCGGCACCGTGGACGACCTGCACAGCTTCGCCGTGGAAATGCCGCGCCACCATGGCATGTCGCTGCTCGTCGAGGCAGTGGAGACCGAAGCGTCGGAGTGACGGCCTCAGCGCCGGGCCGACGCCGTCACAGGAGCGCCGTTGGTGGCTTGGAGCAGGCAGATGACGGTGCTCGGATCCGGATTGGACGACGTTCGATTCTGGTTCGAGTCGATCAGATAGGTGATCGTGAACGTGGCGTCCCCGACGGGTCGACCGGTGTACCGCGTGAACCCTTCGTCGCACTTGCGGTCGGCGACGTCGGCGATCGCGGTGTTGACGGCCAGCGGGGCGCGTAGGTAGACCTCGGCCCGATGAGGGCCAGCGCAGTCGACGACGGCGACCGCGATCGCGTTGGGGTCGTCGACCGGCGGCGGGTCGGTCAGGCAGTCGCCGACGTCGAGGTCGAACCAGTTCACGAACCGCGCCGCGGCCGCGGTCGGTGGCAGCACATTGGCTGCGGCAGGCACGGTGGCGGCAGGTGTCGGCGCCGGGGCCGGGGTCG
>Ga0207639_10003925_pt1 | contig 10036 bp, 12 predicted proteins | sample KBSCornC32_FD_184299 | JGI IMG/M metagenome (GOLD analysis project Ga0207639, IMG submission 184299) | Corn rhizosphere microbial communities from Kellogg Biological Station, Michigan, USA - KBS Corn C3-2 (SPAdes) (version 2) | ecosystem: Host-associated > Plants > Roots > Rhizosphere > Soil ...
CGAACGCCGCCCAGCAGATCACCGGCTTCAGCCTAGCGGCGGTGAAGGTCCGGCCCAAGTACCTGTTGAGCGCGATGGGGAACTACCTCATCGCTCCACGGCAGATGTCCAAGACCGTGGCAGAAAGCTCGGTCTACATGGCGACGCGCATGGACAACGAGGTGGCCGCCATGACCGACGCCATCGACCAGATCCTGCTGAACCCGAACGTCTACGAGAAGGCGCAGAACTGGACGGCCAAGCACGCCTATTTCATGCAGTCGGCCGTCGACAATGTCATGGGCCCGATCATCTGGACCGGCGCCTACAACCAGGCGCTCGAGCAAGGCCATAGCACGAAGGACGCGGCGCGGCTGGCCGACTCCGCCATCCGCGAGACGCAGGGCTCAACCCTTGCCGAAGACGTTTCCCGCATCGAGACGGGCAACGCCTTCGTGCGCATGTTCACCCAGTTCGCGGGCTACTTCAACATGCAGGCCAACCTGCTTGGCACGGAATTTTCCAAGGCCTATCACGAACTCGGGCTGCGCAAGGGAATGGGGCGCGGCCTGTACATCTTCATTCTGGGATACCTAGTGCCCAACATGATGGCCGAGCTGATCGCCCAGGCCTTCAAGGGCGGCCCTGACGACGAAGACAAGGACGGCAGCACGCTCGACGACTGGATTAAGTCCGTGGTGATCCTCGGCAACGCGAAGACGACGCTCGCCATGGTGCCGGGCGTCGGGCAGCTGGCGAACGCTGGCATCGCTACCTTCATGACAAAAACGCCAGCTGACGATCGGATCACAACATCGCCCGCAATCAGCATGCTGGAAAGCGCCGTCGTAGGCAACATCAAGACGATCAAGCAGCTGATCGCGAATGGCGAGGTGGACAACGGTCGCCGCGTGGTGCGCGACCTCGCCACGTTGATCAGCATCACCACTGGTCTGCCAGCATCCGCTGTTGCTAGGCCTTTGGGATACATCACCGGAACCTCGGAAAACAAAATCGCGCCCACCGGCCCTGTGGACACCGTGCGCGGGCTGGTCACAGGAACCCCAAGCCCGGAATCCAAACGATGACCGTACCCGCCACTACCCGCAAAGCCGGACCCTACGCGGGGAACGGTGTCACGACGGGTTTCCCGTTCTCGTTCAAGGTCTTCCAGGATGCTGATGTGCAGCCGGTTCTGACCGATGCCAACGGCGCGGCCACCAATCTCGTTCTGAACTCGGACTTCAGTGTCCTGCTCAATGCGGACCAGGATACGAATCCTGGCGGTACGGTCACCTATCCGATCCAGATCGGCGCGCCCGTCCTTCCCGCCGGCTCCACGCTCACGATCATCGGCGGCATGCCGATCAACCAGCTTTCTGACATCACGAACATGGGGCGATTTCTGCCTCAAGTCTTCGAGGATGCCTACGACAAGCTCACGATCCTGATCCAGCAACTCAAGGAAGTGACAGACCGCACCTTGCAGGCGGCGGTCGGCACCACGGTCAAACTGATCTTCCCGGCACCGAGCTCGGGCAAGTTCTTGCGGTGGCGCTCCGACCTGACAGGGTTGGAGAACGTCGACGCTGGAACGGACTCGATGGCCTTGCAGGGCCTGCTGGCTGATGCCGGCGACGTGACGCACGGCACTGCCCTGATCGGGTGGAAAGCCAACGCGGCCGGCTCAACGGGCCGCACGCTGTCGGTGAAGCTCGGCGAACGTCTGAGTGTCAAGGACTTTGGCGCCGTTGGTGATGGTGTCACAGACGACACGCTGGCGATTCAGGCCGCCATCAACTTCTGCGGCCCGCTGGGGCGGCAGCTCTTCTTCCCTCGCGGCAGCTACGTTCACGGTGCGCTGACTGTCTCGGCCGGCCGGTCTGTGCAGTTCATCGGCGAGAGCAGCGCATCGACCTTCCTGTTGCTCAACAGCGCCACGGCGGTCGGATTCACCCTGGCGACAGATCTGCCATGCGTGTTTCAGGATCTGTGTTTCGCGTACAAATCGCCGCTGGTGGGTTCGGCGGGTGCGTTCATCTACATCGCTGGCGCGGTGGCCGGGAACTCGAATTCCCAGTTTCGCAACCTGCAGATGAATGCTCCATGGGTGGGCATTCGCGCGCTCGGTGCCGAGCAGTGGGTGGCCGAGCGCGTGACGATGGGCGGCTACATTCAGTACGCCTTCGAGGTGTCGAACACGTTCAACGTGGATCACGGCGACAGCACCATCGAGAAGTGCCTGCTGACCACCACGGTGAACACGGCCGTCGCCGTCTTCCAGCGTTCGTCTGGCGGCCTGCGAATCATCAACACGAAGATCATCGGCGGGGCCATCGGCTACCAGATGGCGCTTGCCAGTGGGGCGAACACCAGCGACCTTCTGATCACGGGATGCAGCATTGAGGGGCAAGTCACGGCCGGCATCACGCTGGCGCGCGCAGGCGCCTCCGGCATCTTCGGGAACATCTCCATCACTGGAAACCAAGTCGCGGGCGCCCCCACGTTCTTCTCGGTCAATGACACGACGCCTGGCTGGCTGACGAATGTCGCCATCGTCGGCAACAGCGGGCGCACTACGGGTGGCACCTGTATCAATTTCAATGTTGGTGACAGCATCATGATCTCCGGGAATGCGATGACCGGGGTTGGGACGGAGACAGGGGTGGCCATTGCCGCTGCGGTGACCAACGCCAGCGTCGGCCACAACATCCTTTTCAACATGCTGAGCACGATCATCAATTTGTCGCCTAGCTCGGCAGTGGCCAAGCGCTCGCACCAGGGTGAAGAAATCAACATCACCTGCAGCACGGCCTACGGCTCGTTCTTCTCTGGTGCACGGAATGTCGTGTTCCCGGTCGGCCTCTTCAAGAACACGCCCAAGGTCACGGCGAACATCAGCGGGGGAGCAAACGGCCTGGCGGTCCTCATTTCGAATGTGACGCCATCAGGCTGCACCCTCACGCCAGTGGCGCTGACGACTGGGGCCGTGGTGTACGCCACCTACCGCGCCGAGGCGGACTACTGACAAGGGGCCGTGATGACGCGCACCAAACCCGCGCCCCTCGAAGGCGATCTGGCCGAAGGAAAGCGCCTCATGAAATTCGATCCGACCATCAACACCGGAACCATCATGCAAACGGTGGTGGTGGCCCTTTCGGCGGTTGCCCTGTTCTACGGGCTGAAGTCGGAGAACGCCCAGAACAAGGCAGACCTCGAGCAGGTGAAGGCCGTTGCCGCCGTCGAGCGCGCGCAGACCACGCAAGCGCTGGCCGAGATCAAGGCCGAGATGAAGGAACAGGGCAAGACGCTGGGTGACCTGAAGGAGGGTATTGCCATCCTCCGGGGCCGGGCCGCAGACACAGGGGCGAAACGATGAACTTCGATCAAGCATTCGAGCGACTGCTCGGACACGAGGGCGGCTACGTCAACGACCCGCGCGACCCTGGTGGCGAGACGAACTGGGGCGTCAGCAAGCGCTCGTATCCAAACGTCGACATCAAGGCGCTGACGCAGGATGATGCCAAGGCGATCTACCGCCGGGACTTCTGGGCACCAGTGCGAGCCGACGAGTTGCCAGATGGCGTTCGCTTCGACGTGTTCGACGCGGCGGTCAACAGCGGCGCCAGCCAGGCTGCGAAATGGCTGCAGCGCGCAGTCGGCGCAAATCCGGATGGCGTGATCGGTGCGCAGACCATCGCCGCCGCGCGCGTCGCTGGGCCGCAGCTGGCGGCGCACTTCAACGGCTATCGGCTGCAGTTCTATACCGACAATGGGAACTGGGCGACCTTCGGCAAGGGCTGGGCCCGCCGTGTGGCCAAGAACCTGTTGGCATTGGAGGCCTAACCATGGACTTCGACTGGAAAGCCACCATCGGCGCCGTGGCGCCCGGGCTCGCTACGGCACTTGGCGGTCCGCTCGCCGGCGTTGCGGTGAAGGTCATCGCCGACAAGGTCTTCGGCAACCCCAACGCCTCCGAGGCCGATGTAGCTGCGGCGCTGGCCTCTGGCACACTCACCGGCGACCAGATCCGCGCGTTGAAGCAGGCCGAGATGGAGATGCAGGTGGAGTTCGCCCGCATCGACCAGGCGACCGAAGCCGCCTATCTTGCCGACACAGACAGCGCGCGCAGGCAGACCGTGGCGCTGGCCCAGGCCGGCAGCAGCATCGCCTGGGCGCCAGTCATCATCAGCGCGATCATCACCGCCGGATTCTTCGCCTGCATCTTCCTGCTGTTCCTCTTCGATCGCGAATGGACCGAGCGCCAGGCCGGGCTGCTGAACACCCTATTCGGCGCTCTGATCCTCGGCTTCGGCCAGGTCGGCAACTACTGGCTTGGCAGTTCGGCTGGATCGAAGCGCGCAGGCGACGCGGTGCGTAAGATCGCCGAGCAGTCCACGAAGTAGCTCACCTCGGGGCGCCTGCTATAAAGCGGGCACTTTTCGAGGAAACAATGAGAATTAATGGACAGGCCGCCCCGGGCCGCTCGCGCCTGATGTGGGCTGCATCCTTCGCGCTGGCAATCGTCTTCACCGCCTTTCAGATCCAGTCGTCCCTGCACAGTGGCGCGCTGTCGCTGCCGGCCACCTACGACGATGTGGGCTACTTCAACGACGCGCTGCAGCGGCTGGAGATCCTATACCGCGAGGGCGCATGGGCGCTGCTCAAGAACTTCGTCGCCGCGCCGCCGCACGCGCCTACCAGCACCGTGCTGGCAATGGCCGGCTTTGCCCTGTTCGGCCCCCACGCCTGGGCGGCCGACCTCATGAACGCCATCCCGCTGGCGTTCATCCTGCGCCTAATGCTGGGCATGGCGTACAGTGAACTCTCGCTCAAGGTCTCCCTGTTGCTGGTGGCCGCGTTCCTCGGCTTCCCGATGTTCGGATTGCTGGTGCTCGAGTTCCGGCCAGACATGCTGTGCGCTTTGGCCGCGGCCGCCGGCGCCTTGATCATCGCGGGCGATCCGCTCTGGGCTTCGGCGCACCGGCGCACCTGGCGGGCGACAACCGCGCTGTTCGTCGTTGCCATGCTGGCGAAACCCACGCTGGCACCAGTGACGGTCTTCGTGTTCGGCGTGGCCATTCTGGTGACGCTGGCCCTGCAATCACGCGACCGTGGGCAGTTCTGGTTCATCGCGGGTGTCGCGTTCGTCTCTGGCGGCATCGGCGTGCTCTTGGTGCTGCCGTACTACATCCTGTCGTTCGCCCGCGTCTACGAGTACATCGTGCTGAACGCCTTTGGCGCACAGAAAAACGTCTGGGCGTTGACGCTCTCGGTCAAGGACCACCTGCTGTACTACCTGGCGGGGCAGGGTGGCGTCACGGCCATTGGCCGGGTGTGGCTGACGCTGTCGGCACTGCTGGTGGCCGGTGCCGCGGTCGTGCTGGCGCGCGGCCGGCATCGCCGCAACGTGCTAGCGGTCGTCGTGGTGGCTTTGGCGGCGTACACGAGCGTGACCGCGCCTGCCATGAAAAGCCCGTTCATCGGCCTGATCGTGCCCGCGGTAGTGCTGTGGCTGGCCTTCGCCGCGGCAGTGGTCATTCTGTCCAGACTCCCGCACCGCTGGGCACTGGTCGGCGCGGTCACGCTTCTGGTGGTGGCCGCTGCCACGTGGCGCCCGATCTCGCATCGCCTGTGGACTGCCAGCGTGCCGGCCGTGCAGTCCCAGAACTTTCAGCGCATCCTGCAGCAGACGGTCGACGCCGTGGCCACCGTGCCCGACCTCGACAAGCGCAAGCTCTATTTCCCAGTGATCGCCCAGTACCTGAACCAGGACAACGTGTGGTACGAACTGCGCCGGCGCAACCTCGGGGTTCCGGCCGCCGATCTCGTGTACCTGGACGGCAACATGGACGCGCAGCGTGCGCAGATCGCGGCGGCGGACCTGGTTATCCTGTTCTCCGACGACAGCGTGCTGCCGATCCCATGGCCAGCGACCACTAAGATCCGCAAGGAGATCACCGCAGCCGTCGCAAAAAGCGGCGCCTTCCAGACCATCGCCGAGATCGACGGCGGCCCAAGCTATCCGGGCAAGGTCATCGTGCTGAAGCGCAAGTAATAGGAGAACCCATCATGAAAGCAACCCTCGCTCTTGGCCTCGTCGTCGCATTCCTCGGCTTCATGGCCTATGTGGCTGTCAGCGCGCCTCAGGTGTCGCCGCAGTTTGTGGCCGGTCAGGCCAAATAGTGCTTATTCAGTGCCCTGCCGCTCCACCGGCACCACCAGCCAGACCTGCCGATGCTCGGAGATCGTCTGGCCGGCGTCGGTGGCCTCCAACTCGATGCCGGACAGCAGGAAGCCGGGCCCGGCATGCGGGAGGATTACTGGATCGACCAGGCGCCCGCGGCTGGCCATCTGCGAAATTCCGTAGCTGACGTACAGGCTGGCCTCGACGATGTTGCGTCGGAAGTTGTTCCTGTCGCGGTCGGATTCCAGGATCGTGACGGTCACGCGCATGGGTGCCGCGCGTTCATTCGGCTTCAGGCGCCGGCCGTTGTGCATCAGGGGGGTGACTTCGGCAAAGAACATGGGGCGCGGCCTGTGTAAATCCTGTGCAATTTGCTGCTCGGCAGTGCCATTTTTGGGCGTGCTGGAGAACCCATTCTCCTCTGAAGAGCGTGCACAGAAAGCCGCGTACTGGCATTCACACTGCTGGGGTCGGAGGTTCGAAGCCTCCACCGCCCACCAAATCAAAAAGCGACCTGGATCTCCAGGTCGCTTTTTTGTTTTGTGCGCCGGGCTTGTCTTCAGCCCGTCTTCGCTTTCTCTTCTCGTCTTTGTCTACTTCGTGGTGCCGAACAGGTCGCCGCAGTTGTCGCACGCGAAGTACAGCTTCTGCTCGCCGCATTGCACCGAACCCGTCGCGCCCGCGCGGATCTGCCAGTCGCACGACTTGCCCTCGCGCAGCAGCGTGCCTTCGGCGTAGCAGGGCGCCAGTTCGTAGTTGTCGTGCAGCGTCTTGTAGTCGACCTCGCGGGCCTTCGAGAAGAACTCGCGCGCCTGTCCATGATTGCGCGGCACGTCGGAACTGCGGCAGGTGGCCGGCGAGTCGGAATGGAAGTCGGCGATGTAGACGTTGGTGAACGCGGTATCGCGCGTCGTCGCGCAGGAGGCGATGAGCATGGCCCCGACCGCGAGGCACATCGCGCGCAGTCTCACTTCCATATCGCCGAGCTCGCTTCACCGGGATTCTTGTACGACACCGTCGGATGCCGGTAGACATCCTCCGGCTTGAGGCTGAACTGCGCGTACAGCACCTCGATCAGCCATTGCAGGGAGCTGTTCTGCGCCGCGGTCACGGCCTCGTAGCTCTTGTCGTCGATGTGCATGCCGACCAGCTCGATGCCGATCGAATCGCCGTTCACCGGATAGCGGTCCGGATACGGCTTCGCGCGCTCGTGCGCGTCAATGGCGTTGATCTGGTTGACCCACGACATCGCCAGCATCTTCGCCATCGTGCCCGTGTCGCAGCTGCTCTTGTTGATGGTCAGGCACTTCGACTTGATCAGCTTGCCGACGTGATAGCAGCGCGCGAGAACACTCGCCGTCTGGTAGATCTGGCCGTTCTTGTCGATGAGGAAGTGAGCGCCGTTGCCGCCCACCTGGTAGCCGTTGAGGCTGGATTCGGCGGTGCCCGAGTCGGTCTGGTGGACGACGATGGCGAGCACGCTGGGGAGGGTGCCGTGTTCGATTCCCGGTGATCGTCGCAGGATCACCTTGGGGTCGATCAGCATCCCGTTTGCATCGATGGTGGACATTTCTCTCCCTGAAGAATGTGACGCGATGACGCTTGTCTGCCGGGCTCCGGCAGCGTGGGGCAGTACAACACATCGACCATCGATCCCCAAGTCGCAGGAAGTAGTAACGGGTAACGCGCGGCTTCAATCCCAGCGTGCGCCCGCAACCTGCTTCACCGTCACGTTGAAGCGGTTCCAGATGTTGATCGCGCCGATGGTCGTGATTAGTGCGGCGAGCGCACTTTCGTCGTAGTGCCGCGGGCGTGGCCTACCGCATGCTCGGTTCGCTCGGCGAGGCCGAAGACGCCGTGCAGGAAGCCTGGCTGCGCCTCGAGCGCTCGGAGGCGGGCGACATTGCCAATCTCGGTGGCTGGCTGACGATGGTGGTGGGGCGCGTGTGCCTCGACATGCTGCGCACGCGCAAGTCGCGGCGCGAGGACTCGCTGGACGACGACGACGCGCCCGGGCCGCCCGTCGATGCGCAAGGCGGAGGCGCGGCTCTGGTGGACGGCCGCGTCGGTGTCGTGGTTGCGCCGGTGGGCCGACTCTTCCTGGTGCTGCAGGTCACGGTGTCGCAAGGGAAGATCGTCGCGATCGATGCCATCGCCGATCCGGCGCGGCTGCCCCGGATCGAACTCGGCGCCTTCACCGGTTGAGCAAGCAAGGCTTGTCGGCCGGCACCGACGGCAAGTGCAGCCACGCGCCCTCGAATTTTTCGCGCCGGTGGCCTAGAACCAGAGGGAAAGGAGCGCTGCCATGGCCACTCATCCCGATGTTCCGCCGCCTGTCGCGCCGGACTTGCCCGTCGAGCCCGACGAAGGGCCCGAGACGCCACCCGACGAGCCCACCGATCCCGAACCACCCCCGTCCGTGCACTGAGATAGCGAAGCCGCCACGCGTAGCCGCGCTAAGCTCGCGCGATGGATGAAATCGATTGCGCCGTCATCGGCGGTGGTGTGGTGGGGCTGGCAGTGGCGCGCGCCTTGGCGCTCGCGGGCCGGGAGGTGCTGGTGCTCGAATCCGAAGGTGCCATCGGCACGGGAACGAGTTCGCGCAACAGTGAGGTCATTCACGCCGGCATCTACTACCCGCAGGGTTCGCTCAAGGCGAAGCTTTGCGTCGAAGGCCGGCAGATGCTGTACGCCTACGCGGCCGAGCGCGGCGTGCCGCACCAGCGCTGCGGCAAGCTCATCGTGGCGACATCGCCCGAGCAGGCCGGCCAGCTCGAAGCCCTCCAGAAGAAGGCAGCCGCGAACGGCGTCGACGACCTTGCCCTGATCACCGGGCCCCAGGCCATTGCCATGGAGCCACAGCTGCATTGCGTGGCGGCGCTGCATTCGCCGAGCACCGGTATCGTCGACAGCCATGCGCTGATGCTGAGCCTGCTGGGCGATCTCGAAAACGCCGGCGGCATGCTGGCGCTCAAATCGCCCATCACGCGCGCCGAGTGCGGTGGCGAAGCCATCGTGCTGATGGCCGAAGACGGCACCGCGCTGCGCTGCCGCAGCGTGGTCAACGCCGCGGGCCTCGGGGCTCCTGCGCTGGCCCGGCGCTTCGAGGGCCTGCCGCCGTCGGCGGTGCCGAAGGAGTACTTCGCCAAGGGCAACTACTTCACCCTGTCGGGGCGGGCACCGTTCGGGCGCCTCATCTACCCCGTGCCCGAGCCGGGCGGGCTGGGCGTGCACCTCACGATCGACCTGGGCGGCCAGGCCAAGTTCGGGCCCGACGTGCAATGGGTGTCCTCGCCCGACGAACTGGTGGTGGACCCCTCACGGGGCGAGGGTTTCTACGCCGAGGTCCGCAAGTACTGGCCCGCGCTGCCCGATGGCGCGCTGATTCCGGGCTATGCGGGCATGCGGCCCAAGATTTCGGGGCCCGGCGAGCCGGCAGCCGACTTCATGATCGACGGGCCCGCATCGCACGGCGTGCCCGGGTTGGTGAATCTCTTCGGCATCGAATCGCCGGGTCTCACCAGCAGCCTGGCCATCGGGCGTCACGTGGCCGGCTTGCTGGCGGGTGCGTGAAGCGCGTTTTGCGCGTCAGGAAGTGGCATCTCGCGTCAAAGTCTGCACATCTGTAGCGCCTGAGGGTCTTTTGAGCCTGTAACATGACAGCACGCCACTTGCTGGCGCGAAGCCGCCGGCGCGGTGCCGGTGTCATCACGGAGGAAAGTTTCCAATGAGTGCATCCCAAAATCTTGAAGCAGCAGCCGAAGACATTGCAAGCGACGTGCGCGGCGTGCTGGCAAGCAAGGACCTGGATTCGGTTCCCCACATCAAGGCGCTGCGCCAGCGCATCGACACCAAGTTGGCCATCGCACG
>Ga0207639_10003931_pt1 | contig 10031 bp, 8 predicted proteins | sample KBSCornC32_FD_184299 | JGI IMG/M metagenome (GOLD analysis project Ga0207639, IMG submission 184299) | Corn rhizosphere microbial communities from Kellogg Biological Station, Michigan, USA - KBS Corn C3-2 (SPAdes) (version 2) | ecosystem: Host-associated > Plants > Roots > Rhizosphere > Soil ...
CCACGCGCAGGTGCCGTCGGCGCCGCTCGTGCCGCAGAATGATCCGACATTGATGTTCGTGAACGCCGGGATGGTTCCGTTCAAGAACGTGTTCACGGGACTCGAGACGCGGTCGTACAGCCAGGCGACGAGCTCTCAGAAGTGCGTGCGCGCGGGCGGCAAGCACAACGATCTCGACAATGTCGGCTATACGGCGCGGCACCACACCTTCTTCGAAATGCTCGGGAATTTCTCATTCGGTGATTATTTCAAGGATCGCGCGATTGAGCTCGCATGGAACCTGCTGACGAAGGAGTGGGGCCTCAGCCCCGACCGGCTCACAGCCACCGTCTATCACACCGACGACGAGGCGTTTGGCCTGTGGAAGAAGGTCTCAGGGCTGCCCGAGAGCCGGATCATCCGCATCCCAACCAAGGACAATTTCTGGGCGATGGGGGACGACGGGCCGTGCGGACCGTGCTCGGAGATTTTCTACGACCACGGCGAACATATCCCGGGCGGTCCGCCGGGAAGCCCGGACGAGGACGGCGACCGCTTTGTCGAAGTCTGGAATCTCGTCTTCATGCAGTACGAGCAGGCGGCGAACGAGATCATCTCGGAGCTGCCGAAGAAGAGCATCGATACAGGCATGGGCCTCGAGCGCATCGCCGCCGTGCTCCAGGGTGTTCCTGACAATTACGACACGGACACGTTCAAGGCGCTGATCCATGCCAGCGAGGAGCTCACGCGAACCAAAGCCGAGGGTGAGAGCCAGGCCAGCCATCGCGTGATCGCCGATCACCTGCGGGCTTCGGGCTTCCTCGTCGCGGACGGTGTGCTGCCCGCAAACGAGGGCAGGGGTTATGTCCTCCGCCGCATCATGCGCCGCGCGATGCGCCACGCGCATCTTCTTGGAGCGAAGGAGCCGCTGATGTGGCGGCTGGTTCCCGCGCTGGTCGCCGAGATGGGTGCTGCCTATCCCGAGCTCGTGCGCGCCCAGCCGCTGATCGAGGCGACGCTTCAGCAGGAAGAAACGCGATTCCGGCAGACGCTGGCGACCGGCATCAAATTGCTCGACGAAGCGACGGCGGAGCTGGCCGACGGCGGTACGCTCTCCGGTGAGACCGCGTTCAAGCTCTATGACACCTACGGCTTCCCCTATGATCTGACCGAGGACGCTCTGCGTTCGCGCGGGCTGCAGGTCGACCGCACGGGCTTCGATACGGCGATGGCCGAGCAGAAAGCCAAGGCGCGGGCCGCGTGGAAAGGCTCGGGTTCGAAGGCGAACGACGAAATCTGGTTCGACCTTGCCGAGGAACATGGCGCGACGGAGTTCACCGGTTATTCCGGCGACGAAGGCGAGGGCGTCGTGCTCGCGATCGTCAAGGATGGCGCTCGCGTCGACAATGCGGAGATCGGCGAGACCGTCGATGTCCTGCTCAACCAGACCCCCTTCTACGGCGAGAGCGGCGGACAGATCGGTGACACAGGAAAACTTTCCACGCTCAAAGGCTTTGAAGGACAGGTTGAGGATACGTCGAAGCTACTCGGCAAGCTCCACGTGCTTCGGACCCGCGTCGTCGCGGGCGAGCTTTCGGTCGGCGACACGGTTCACCAGAAGGTCGATGCCGAGCGGCGCAACCGCGTGCGAGCGAACCACAGCGCGACGCACCTGCTTCATGCCGCCTTGCGCCGGCATCTCGGCACGCACGTCACGCAGAAGGGCAGCCTCGTCGCGCCCGACTATTTCCGCTTCGACTTCTCCCACCCCAAGGCGCTGACTCGCGAGGAGATCGAAGCAATCGAAGCTGAGGTGAACGCACAGATCCGCTCCAACGAGTCGGTCACCACGCGCCTGATGACTCCCGACGAGGCCATTTCCGCGGGCGCCATGGCGTTGTTCGGCGAGAAGTACGGCGATGAGGTGCGCGTGCTTTCGATGGGGCGGCTCAGCGAGGGCGATTATTCCGTTGAGCTGTGCGGCGGAACCCACGTCCGCGCCCTTGGCGACATCCAGCTGTTCAAGATCATCGGTGAAAGCGCCGTCTCGTCCGGCATCCGGCGGATAGAGGCGCTAACGGGGGAAGCGGCGCGTCGCTGGCTCAGCGAACGCGAGGCCAAGCTCCGCGAAGCGGCGACAACGCTGAAATCCTCGCCCGACGAGGTTCCGGGACGAATTGCCGCGCTGGTCGACGAGCGCAAGCGCCTCGAGCGCGAGCTGGCCGACGCGAAGAAGCAGCTGGCGATGGGCGGTGGCGCTGCAAAATCCGAGGGACCTGCGCCGGCGCAGGTGAATGGGTACAAGTTCATAGGCCAGGTCGTGGAAGGCTTTGATCCCAAGGGCTTGCGAGCGGCTGTTGATGACATGAAGAAGCGTCTCGGCTCCGGGATTGGCGTGCTGGTGGCGGTGAACGAAGGCCGAGCCAGTGTCGCGATCGGAGTGACCGACGACCTCGCCGGCCAGGTCAGCGCCGTGGATCTCGTCAAGGCGGCGGTGGCGACGCTCGGCGGGCAGGGCGGCGGAGGACGCCCCGACATGGCGCAGGGCGGCGGGCCCGACGGATCCAAGGCGGAGGAGGCACTCGATGCCGTCAGGGACGCGCTCGAGAAAGTCGCAGCGTGATGGACACTTCCTCGTCTGAGCCGGTCACGCTCGACGGCTCGTGCCACTGCGGCGCCGTGAAGTTCACGACCACCCTGACCGAGGGCTTCGCCTCGGCACGGCGGTGCACCTGCTCCATCTGCCGGATGCGGGGCGCGGTCGCGGTGACATCCACGCCCGAGAACTTCCGAATCACGCAAGGCGAGGACAAGCTCGCGACCTACCGCTTCAACACCATGAGCGCCGAGCATCATTTCTGCTCCGTTTGCGGCATCTACACGCACCACAAGCGCCGCTCGAATCGGAACCAGCTCGGCGTCAATGTCGCCTGCCTCGAGGGTGTGTCACCATTCGATTTCAATGAGGTCGTGGTTTACGACGGCAGCCGCCACCCGGCCGACAATGCCGAGCACAGGACCTTCACCGCGGGGGTCCTTAGGTTTGAGCCAGCGGCCGACTGAACGGGCTGGACATTGGCCTCCTCAAAGAGCGATAGTCAGGCGGAAGAAAAGGGGCCCAACATGCGCAAGTTGCTTGTCTTTCCCGCGATTCTTATCGCTTTCGGGGCGGCACAGGCGAGCGCCCAGGCCGTCAGCGGCGGGCAGGCGCCGCAAAACGGCGCGACGATCAACACGAACCCATACAACAGCACCAACGTTGGCGATCAATACACCCAGCGAAGGCAGAGCGATAACTTGCCTGAGCAGCGGGCGAGCAATGCGAGCGTCTCGAAAATGGGTCCCGCGCGCCCCGCCACTGCGAGCGAACTGAGCGTTGGGGCCAACGTCAATGACATGGCCGGCGTCCTCATCGCGAAGATCGACCAGATTGACCCCGACGGGGTCATCCTCTCGAGCGCCGCGGGAAAGCTGAAGATCCCTGCCAATGCGTTCGGACATAACAAGGCCGGCTTGCTGCTCGACATGACCAAGGCGCAGTTCGACCAAATCGTCGAGAAGGCGAACGCCGCGTCCTAAGAGCCGTTCGGGCGAGAATCGCGTAGGCGCCGCCGGCCTAGGCGCGGTTCGGATTCGAGCTCCGCTTCGGCCATGATCCTTGTCCTCAGCTCGGCCCGTTTGTCATGGATCGAGGCAATCACCGGCCCCATCGGCGCGCCCACGTCGACGAGAACCGCTTCAGCGAGCTGGAGCGAGGCTTCGAGCGTCTCCGGTACGGCGTCCGTCACCCCGGCCTTGTAGAGCTGAGCGGCGTGCTGGGTGTCGCGCGCTCTCGCGATGATTGGCAGGACAGGAACCCAGCCCCGCACGCGGCGCGCGAGCTGGGCGACGAGAACGGGATCGTCCATGGTCAGCACCAGCGCCGCGGCGTGGCCGAGGTGGAGCTTGTCGGCGAGCTCCGGGCGTCGGACATCGCCGAACAGCACGTTGTAACCCGCTTCTCGAGCCTGACGCACACTATCGACATCGCTTTCGACCGCCAGATAGGGCCGCTTGTGCGCGATCAGCATGTCCGCGACCATGCGGCCCACGCGCCCGAAACCGAAGATGACGGTTCTTCCTTTCGCAGAGGGAGTCGCCTCGGCCTCTGTTCGGCGTTCCACTCCCCGTCCGATCCGCCGGCCCGCGGCGGCAAGCAATGGGGTGACGGTCAAGCCGATCGCCGTCACGGTCGTCCAAAGATTGGCTTGCGGCGCAGCAACGATTCCAGCGCCGCCGGCGGCTGCGATGACGATTAGGCTTGTTTCGGACGGACTCGCCATGACAATGCCGGTTTCGATCGCGACCGCGGAGCGGATTCCCGACGCCCGAAGCAGCCCGGCGGTGACCACGGCCTTCACTATCAGGAGGGCCGCAGCCGCCCCGAGGATTAGCGGCCATTCGCGGCTGAGCGCATTGAGGTCGATGCGCATGCCCACAGTGATCAGAAATATCCCGAGGGCGAGGCCCGCAAGCGGGGTGGTGATCGCCTCCACCTCAGCATGATAATCGGTTTCGGCGATGAGGATGCCGGCAATAAGCGCGCCAAGAATCGGCGAAAGACCGACGCCGCTAGTTGCAAGGCTCGCAACAATGACCGTGAGCAAGCTGATGGCGAGGAACAGCTCGGGGCTCTTCGTCCGTGCCGCCTGCGCGAACAGCGCTGGTAACACGAATCGGCCTATGACGAGCATCGAGGCGACCACCAGCACCCCAAGAACGAAAGTGCGAAGAAACTCGCCGGTCTGCCCGTGCCCTCCGATCAGCTCGATCAGGAACAGCAATGGCACCAGGGCGAGGTCTTCGAACAGCAGCATCGCGAATGCCGACCGTCCAATCGGGCTGTCCATTCCTGTGATCGGCAAGACTAAGGCGGTTGACGAGAGCGCGAGAGCGAGGCCGAGCGCGGCCGCAGCTGGCGCGGCGACTCCGAACGCGAAAAGTCCGGCACCGATCAGGATGGCACAGCCGATCAACTCTGAGCTTCCGACCCCGAAAACGGCGCCGCGCATCGAGTGAAGCCGACGGAAGTTGATGTGGAGACCCGCGGAAAAGAGCAAAAGGATAATGCCGAGTTCCGCGAACGGCTCGATGCTGTGCGGATTGCTGATCGAGAAGGTCTGGAGCCACACGTGAGTCGGCGCGAGGGCGCCGAGGGCGTACGGACCCGCGATCACGCCGACGATGATGAACCCGATCACCGGCGAGATCTTGAGGCGGGCGAATGCAGGGATGACGATCCCGGCTGCGCCGAGGATCACCAGCGCGTCGCTCAGTCCCTGTCCGCCAAGTTCGCCCGCCATCCGCCGGGTTTAACCGGCGGACGGGACTCTTGTCACCGCGCCCGCAGCGGCGACTGACGTCATGACGTCAGGCGGCGATTCCCTCTTCGGCCATGGCTGCCTCGAGATTGCGCACGATCGCCTCGAAGAATTGTTCGGTCGTCATCCACGGCTGCTCGGGTCCGACGAGGATCGCGAGGTCCTTCGTCATCTCGCCGGCTTCGACCGTCTCGACGCAGACGCGCTCGAGGGTCTCGGCGAAGCGGACCACGTCGGGGGTATCGTCGAACTTGCCGCGGTATTTGAGGCCGCCGGTCCAGGCGAAGATCGACGCGATCGGGTTGGTCGAGGTCGCCTTGCCCTGCTGGTGCATGCGGTAATGGCGAGTGACGGTCCCGTGTGCGGCTTCGGCTTCGACGGTCTTGCCGTCAGGAGTCATCAATACCGAGGTCATCAGCCCCAGCGAGCCGAAGCCCTGGGCGACCTGGTCCGACTGCACGTCTCCATCGTAATTCTTGCAGGCCCAGACGAACTTTCCGCTCCACTTGAGCGCGCTGGCCACCATGTCGTCGATCAGGCGATGCTGATACTCGATGTCAGCAGCTTGGAACTTCGCCTTGTATTCGCTGTCGTAAATCTCCTGGAAGATGTCCTTGAAGCGCCCGTCATAGGCCTTGAGGATCGTGTTCTTCGTCGAGAGATAGAGCGGCCAGCCGCGGCCCAGGCTGTAGTTGAAGCAGGCATGGGCGAAATCGCGGATCGACGCGTCGAGATTGTACATGCCCATCGCGACGCCCGAGCCCGGGAAATCGAATACATCGAAGTCCAGTTCCTGTCCGTCAGCGCCGATCCATTTCATCGTCAGCCTGCCTGGGCCGGGCACGAGAAAATCGGTCGCGCGATACTGGTCGCCGAAGGCGTGACGACCGACGACGATGGGGTCGGTCCAGCCGGGGATCAGCCGGGGCACGTTTGAGATGACGATCGGCTCGCGGAAAATGCAGCCGCCGAGGATGTTGCGGATCGTGCCGTTCGGCGACTTCCACATCTTCTTGAGGTTGAACTCCTGAACGCGCGCTTCGTCAGGCGTGATGGTCGCACATTTGACGCCGATTCCGTGCTCCTTGATCGCGTTGGCCGCATCGACGGTGACCTGGTCGTCGGTCGCGTCACGGTTCTCGATCGACAGGTCGTAGTAGAGAAGCTCGACGTCGAGGTAGGGCTGGATCAAGCGTTCGCGGATCCACTGCCAGATTATGCGCGTCATCTCGTCGCCGTCGAGCTCGACGACCGGGTTTTTCACCTTGATCTTGGCCATTTCCGTTCCTGCGATTTTGGAGATTGGCGGCGCCTTAGGATGGGTGCCCAACGCGCGCAACCGCGCCGTTGTGCCTAGGACCGTGCGCCTCTAATGCATCGCGCCATGCCCGCGCTCGACAAGCACGACAGCCCCCTGCCGACCACTACCGTCAAGTGGCGCTTCCCATCGATCCACCCCGAGGGGCGCAAATATGCCGTCATCGCGGCAGCGGCTACGGTCGCCGTCTATTTGCTGATCAGCCATTTCCTAGGCTGGCTGCTCGCCGGAGGAACCATCTGGGTGGCGACCTTCTTCCGCGACCCTGTCCGCACGACGCCGCGCGGAGACAAGCTGATTGTCGCTCCGGCCGACGGTCTGGTAACGATGATTGCGCGCGTTCCTCCGCCGGCCGAGCTGCGCGGGAGCGATGGCCTCACCGATGGCGATTACACGCGCGTGTCGATTTTCATGAGTGTCTTCGACGTCCACATCAATCGCGCGCCGATCTCGGGGCGGGTGAGGCGCATCGCCTACATCCCGGGCAAGTTCGTCAATGCTGACCTCGATAAAGCGAGTGAAGACAATGAGCGCCAGCACATGCTGATCGAAAACAGCGACGGCCTCAGGATTGCGTTCACCCAAATCGCAGGCCTGGTCGCTCGCCGGATCCTGTCGTTCGTCCGAGAAGGTGACGTGGTCGATGCAGGCCAGCGGATCGGCCTCATTCGTTTCGGCAGCCGGGTTGACGTCTATCTTCCGGCGGGAACCGCGCCGAAGGTTCTCCTTGGCCAGCGCACCATCGCCGGTGAAACCGTGCTCGCCGAAATTGGCGTCGACGCGCCGCTCGTAGGCCTCAGCCAGTGACCGACGACCGGGATCCGAGGCGGATCCCGTTCCGCGCGATGATCCCGAACGCGGTCACCGCGCTGGCGCTGTGTTTCGGCCTGACTGGCGTCAGTCTTGCAATCGGCGGGCAATGGGAAAAGGCGCTTGGCGCGATCATCCTCGCCGGAGTCCTCGACGGGCTTGACGGCCGCATCGCACGCCTCCTGCGCGCACAGAGCAAGTTCGGCGCCGAGCTGGACTCCCTGAGCGACAATATCGCCTTCGGCACCGCTCCTGCCTTGATCCTCTTCCTCTGGTCGCTGAAGGCGGAGCCGAGGTTCGGCTGGCTTGCTTCGCTCGCTCTCGCAGTGTGCTGCGCGCTTCGGCTGGCTCGATTCAATGCGCGCCTCGACGCCGCCGAGCAGCCCCACAAGTCGGCGGGGTTCAACACCGGGGTACCAGCGCCGGCGGGCGCGGGACTCGCCTTTGTTCCGATGTATTTGTGGCTGATCAGCGGCGACGATCACTTTCGCTCCTGGCCGGGCGTCATGGCCTGGACCCTGTTCATCGCGATGCTGATGATCTCGAGTCTGCCGACTTACAGTTGGGCGAGCATTCGCATCCGTCCCGCCTGGCGCCTGTTTGCGTTGGCCGGCATCGCGATCTTTGGGGCAGCGCTGATCCGCGCTCCGTGGCCGACCTTGCTTGTCCTCGCGCTTTTCTACCTGCTGATGATCCCGGTTGCTCTGGTGAGCTACCAGCGGGTCAGGCGGCGGCGCGCCATGGCGATGCGTCGCGCCTAGCCGTCGAGCGCCAGCGCACCCGAACCCTCATCGCGACCAGATAGGATGCCTGCCGCGCTGGCTTGCCCTTGAGGGCAGCGACGATCTTTCCGCCGCTTTCCTCAAGAACCCGGGCACCGAGCACCAGCAGAAGCCACAGAGTAGCGATAAAGGGCAGGGTGCCTAAAGCTGCAGTCATCACGAGCGCCTCCTTTGAGACGCATCAGTGTTCTCTGTTTGTTCTCTCGTGTCAAGAGCCTGCTCCAGATACGGTCCAAGCCCTTGAAAGCTCGGCCGGGTTTCGCTACTTGGCCGCGCATCCCACAGGCGGAGCTGACATACCGGTGCCGGCCGAAAGGCTGGTGACTGGCTTCGCCGAGGCAGAACCGGAAGGAGAAGACCAATGGCGACGACCGTCGTCACCATGCAGCAATTGCTCGAGGCCGGAGCACATTTCGGCCACCAGACCCACCGCTGGAACCCCAAGATGAAGCCGTACATCTTCGGCGATCGCAACGGGGTTCACATCATCGACCTGTCGCAGACCGTGCCTTTGTTCGCGCGGGCGCTCGACTTCGTGCAGCAGACGGTTGCCCGCGGCGGCAAGGTCCTGTTCGTCGGCACGAAGCGCCAGGCGCAGGACGCGATCGCCGAAGCGGCCCAGGCTTCGGGCCAGCATTTCGTCAACCATCGCTGGCTCGGCGGCATGCTGACCAACTGGAAGACGATCTCCAACTCGATCAAGCGGTTGAAGAGCCTCGAGGAGCAGCTGTCAGGCGACACCGCGGGCCTTACCAAGAAGGAAGTGCTCCAGCTCACCCGCGAGCGCGACAAGCTCGAGAAGAGCCTTGGCGGAATCCGCGACATGGGCGGACTCCCCGACATCATGTTCGTGGTCGACACCAACAAGGAAGAGCTGGCGATCAAGGAAGCCAACGTGCTTGGAATCCCGGTCGTTGCGGTTCTGGATTCGAACAGCGACCCGAGCGGCATCGCTTTCCCGGTGCCCGGCAATGACGACGCCAGCCGCGCAATCCGCCTCTATACCGATGCGGTGGCTCAGGCGGTCAACGAGGGCCGCACCGGCAATGCCGCCGCTCGCGGCCAGGATATCGGCGAGATGGTCGAGCCGCCGGCGGAAGCAGCGCTGGAAGCGTGACTAACTTCCCCTCACTCGGAGGGAGGGATCGAGGGGTGGGTCCGAACATTTTCACCTCTCTGCCACACTCAATTACCCAGCCCCGGCCCCTCCCTTGGAGGAAGGGGAGATCAGAGGAAAAGACCCATGGCTGAGATCACGGCCGCGACTGTCAAGGAACTGCGCGAGCGCACCGGCGCCGGCATGATGGACTGCAAGAAGGCGCTTGCGGAGACCAACGGCGAGATGGAGCCGGCGATCGACTGGCTGCGCGCCAAGGGCCTTGCCGCCGCCGCCAAGAAGGCCGGCCGCACGGCCGCTGAGGGCCTCGTCGGAGTTGCCGTCGAGGGCAACCGCGGCGCCGTCGTCGAGGTCAATTCGGAGACGGACTTCGTCGCCAAGAACGAGATCTTCCAGGATTTCGTCCGCAATGTCGCGAAGCTCGCGCTCGAGCATGGCACCGACATCGAAGCGCTCGGCGCGACGGCTTATCCGGGCGGGGGCACTGTCCAGGACAAGCTGACCGACAACATCGCCAAGATCGGCGAGAACCAATCGCTCCGCCGCGCCGCAGTCGTCGAGGTCGGCGAGGGTGCAGTCGTCTCCTACGTCCACAACCAGGTCGCGCCGGGTCTCGGCAAGATCGGCGTGCTCGTCGCTCTCGAGAGCTCGGCACCTTCGGATAC
>Ga0207639_10003936_pt1 | contig 10024 bp, 9 predicted proteins | sample KBSCornC32_FD_184299 | JGI IMG/M metagenome (GOLD analysis project Ga0207639, IMG submission 184299) | Corn rhizosphere microbial communities from Kellogg Biological Station, Michigan, USA - KBS Corn C3-2 (SPAdes) (version 2) | ecosystem: Host-associated > Plants > Roots > Rhizosphere > Soil ...
CTCAATGATGTCTCTTCCGGCGGCAATTCTGATCTCGCGCATCATGATCCCGGGAGAGCCGGGTGTGGCGACCGACAGCGAGAGCGATCTCAAATACCGCTCCAGCATGGATGCCGTCGCGCGCGGGACTGAGGACGGGCTGAAGATCTATCTCCAGATCATGGCGATGCTGATCGTGATGGTAGCTCTGGTCGCGCTGGCCGACACGATCCTGCGAAATTTTCCGTGGGTCTGGGGCCAGCCGCTGTCGCTGGAGCGCATCTTCGGCTGGCTGTTCGCGCCAGTGGTCTGGCTATTCGGCGTACCGTGGAGCGAGGCCGCGACCGCAGGAAGCCTGATGGGCATCAAGACGATCCTGAACGAGCTCGTCGCCTATCTGAACCTGGCGGCGCTGCCGAAAGGCTCGCTCGACCCGCGTGCGTCGCTGATCATGGTCTATGCCATGTGCGGCTTCGCCAATCTGGGTTCCGTGGGAATCATGATCGCAGGCATGAGTACGCTGATGCCGGATCGCCGCGACGAGATCGTGCCGCTGGCCATGCGCGCCATCGTGTCGGGAACCATGGCCAGCGGGCTGACCGGCGCGATGATCGGTTTGCTACCAATCGTTTGATTGTCACGGGTTGAAGCGTATGCTCGGCGCATTACGAGCCGGGGGCTCGATGACCGACGCAAAAACAGAATTCCATTTCCGGCCGGTTCCCATTCTGGTCGCCATGCTTCTCACCTTCGGCCTGCCGTATGTCGCGCAGGAAGTCGTGGACACATCCCGTCATTATTCGCACTTGGTGCCGGGATTTGCCGACAGGCTCGGCTGGCTGACGGCGCAGCACACAGTGCTGCTGGTGCTGGGGCTGATAGCAATTGGCATTGCGAAGATCATCGTGCCTGCGGACTACGGCTTGGATCTGCAGGACGAGCGTAGCTACGTCGCTCCGGCGTTTCTCTGGGGCATCATCTTTGGTGTTGTGCTGGCGACGGTTGCAGCGGCGCCGAGCCTGATCGCGCATATCCCATTGAAACTCGACTCATCGTTGACCCAGAACATTCCGGGTTGGCTCGCCTATAACGGGCTTTACGTCGGCACGACCGAAGAGATTCCGTTCCGCGCGCTGGTCGTGACCTATCTCGCGACGACGATGCCGGGGAGCTGGGGCAAAGGCCGTTATACGATGAATGCAGCCGGTGTGGTCGCGGCGTTCATTTATGCCGTGTCCGTGGCCGGTTTCCTGTCGGTGCCGTTGCTGATCGCCATCGCGCAGTTTGTCTGCCAGTTCGCGCTCGGCATTCTCTATGCGTATTGGCTGGAGAAATCGAAGAGCGTGATCTCGCCGATCATCGGCCACAACGTCAGCAGCGTGACGCAATATGCGCTGACGCTTGGTCTGGCTACGCTGGTGGCGTAAGCGCAAACGCCTTCGCCAGAAGTTCGTAGGATTTCAATCGCGACGCATAGTCGTATGTGATCGTCACGATGGTGAGTTCTTCGGCGTCGTGCGCTTCCGCCAATCGTAGCAGCCCAACACGCACCTGTTCAGGTGTGCCGACGATGGAGCGGCGTTGGACGGTGCGCAGCAGCGCAAGCTCCTGATCGCTGAACGGATATTCGTTCGCTTCTTCGGGAGAGGGGAATGGGATCGGTTGTCCGGTGAGGAGCTTCACAACCCAGAGATTGCGCGAGGTCGCAAGCGCGCGGGCGTCTTCTTCGGTTTCTGCCGCGAGCGCCGCGACGCCCATCGACACGCGCGGTCGCGGACAGGCGAGGCTAGGCTTGAACCGTTCGCGATAAGCCGCAACTGCGTCTTCGCTGCCTTCGGGGTTGATGAAATAGGCGTGGCTGAACGGGATGCCGAGTTCGGCAGCGTACACCGCGCCATGCATGCCCGAACCGAGCATCCACAATTCCGGCCCGGTCGAGATATCGCCGCGCGGCATCGCGTGGATGTTGCGATAGGGATGATCCGCCGGGATCGGTGCACGGCCCGAGGCATCGTCGAGAAATTGGCGCAGGAGAAAAACCTGACTTGGGAACGCGTCGATGTCCCAGCCCTGCGGACCGGCCTGCAGCGCGCGCGCCGTCATCTGGTCCGTGCCCGGCGCACGGCCGAGACCGAGATCGATGCGGCCGGGGTTCAGCACTTCCAGCATCCGGAATTGCTCGGCGACTTTCAGCGGCGAGTAATGCGGCAACATCACGCCGCCAGAGCCGACGCGGATCGTCTTCGTCTCCGACGCCACGCGGCCGATGAGAATTTCCGGACAGGATCCGGCAAAGGAATTGCTGTTGTGATGCTCCGCCAGCCAGTAGCGGTGATAGCCCAGCGCCTCGCACGCTTTGGCGAGCGCAATGGTCTCCGCCACGGCGTCGGCGGGCGTGCCCCCTTTGCGGATAGGGGATTGATCGAGAACGGAAAGCTGCATCGCCCGACTATGCCACACGATTTCCGGGCCGCTAGGATGTTTACCGATTCCCCACCACTTTCGGGCCAGACTTCACCGATGAGCGAAGCGTCGATCTACGCGCCGAAGCCGCCGCAGGACGAACTCACGATTCCGGAGTTTTCTTCCGGACGCGTGATCGGCCTCGATCAGATCGACAGCATGACGCTGCGGCAGATCGCGGACCATTGGAACGGCCTGCGCGGCTATCGCGCGTTTCCGTCGCGCAACGATTTCAAGCCGGTCAATCTCAAACGCCTGTTGCGCCATGTCTCGCTGCTTCGCGTGATCGATAACGGCGCGGATTATCAGTTCCGCGTGATGGGCGACGTGCATGTGCAGGCCTATGGCGAGAACTATTCAAACCTGATGCTGAGCGATATGGGCCGCGAGCATCCGAAATTCTCGGAAGGCTTGAAGCTCTTCTATGAAGGTGTCCGTATGGGGCGTCAGCCGATCGCCTATCGCGGCTGGATCGGCCGCGACATGCCGGAGACCAAATATTCCTTCCATGAGGTCATCTATCTCCCCCTTGGAGACAATGACGCGGTTGTCGATCACATCATTGTTGCGGGCGTCTATCTCGGTCGTGGTGGTTTCCAGATCGGCTGACGGCTTGCTTTTCCCGCAGATGCGCTAATCTATCCTCCGGCTTTTGACGGAGGCGCATGTGGCGCTCGATACCGAGACACGAGATCAACTCATCGACACGGTGCGCCGTTTCGTGCGCGAGAAATGCGTGCCGATCGAAGCCAAGGTCTCGGAAGAAGACCGCGTGCCGGATTCCGTGATCGCCGAAATGCGCGAGCTTGGCCTGTTCGGCCTCTCCATCCCGGAAGAATACGGTGGCCTAGGCCTCTCCATGGAGGAAGAGGTGCTGGTGGCGATGGAGTTAGGCCATACCTCGCCGGCCTTCCGCTCCGTGATCGGCACCAATGTCGGCATCGGAAGTCAGGGTGTCGTGATGTTCGGTACCGACGCGCAGAAGCGCGAATGGCTGCCCAAGCTTGCGAGCGGCGAGACGGTTGCCAGCTTTTGCTTGACCGAGCCCGATGCGGGATCGGACGCGGCTTCGTTGAAGACGACAGCGATCCTTGATGGCGACCACTATGTCGTGAACGGCACAAAGCGTTTCATCACCAATGCTAACCGCGCGGGTATGTTCACGCTCATGGCGCGCAGCGATCCGTCGAAGAAGGGCGCGAGTGGCATCTCGGCGTTCATTGTCCCCGCGAACACGCCCGGCATCCATGTCGGCAAGTCTGAAAAGAAGATGGGCCAGCAGGGCGCGCATATTTCCGACGTCGTGTTCGAGAACGCCCGCGTGCCTGCGCATCTTCGCCTCGGCGCAGAAGGTGAGGGCTTCAAGGTCGCGATGCAGGTGCTGGACCGTGGACGGTTACACATCTCCGGCGTCTGTATCGGCGTGGCGCAACGCCTTATCACCGAGTCCGTGAACTATGCGCGCGAGCGCGAACAATTCGGGCAGCGCATCGGCGATTTCCAGCTGGTGCAAGCGATGCTCGCGGACTCGCAGACGGAGATGTATGCCGCTAAGTCGATGGTGCTCGATGCGGCGAAGAAACGCGATGCCGGTCAGAACGTCACGATGGAATCTGCCTGCGCGAAATACTTTGCCTCCGAAATGGTCGGCCGCGTTGCGGACCGCGCGGTGCAGATTTTTGGCGGCGCGGGCTATGTCGCGGATTACGGCATCGAACGTTTCTATCGCGATGTCCGCATCTTCCGCATCTATGAGGGCACCAGTCAGGTGCAGCAGCTGGTCATCGCCCGCAATCTGCTCAAGGGCGATTGATTGGCGGAAAGTCTCAACAAGCTTCTCGCCGAAATCCGCGCGTGCCGGATTTGCGAGCAGATCCTCGATCCGCGTCCGGTTGTTCAAGTCACAAAGAATGCGAAGCTGCTGATCGCCGGGCAGGCGCCTGGAACGCGCGTGCATCAGTCCGGTCTGCCGTTCAACGATGCCAGCGGCGATCGTCTGCGGGACTGGATGGGTGTGGATCGCGACACGTTCTATGACGGATCGAAGATCGCAATAGCGGGGATGGCGTTCTGCTTTCCGGGTTATGACGCGCTGGGTGGCGACAAGCCGCCGCCAAAGGTCTGCGCTGCGCACTGGCGTGCGCGGTTGCTCGCGGCGCGGCCTGCTTTCGAAACCACGCTTCTGGTTGGCAGTTATGCGCAGGCCTGGCATCTGGGCGACAGATCGCGCGGGAACATGACCGAGACCGTGCGGGCTTGGCGGGATTACACGCCGCGCTATATTCCCTTGCCGCATCCTTCGTGGCGCAACACCGGCTGGCTCAAGAAGAATCCATGGTTCGAAGCGGAACTGCTGCCCTATCTGCGTCGGCGCGTGCAGCGTGTCTTGTCCTCCTAGGGCTGTTGTCGGCGTGCGCGCCACGTATCGCGAGCCAGGGCATCGAGAACGTCAAACCAGCCATCGCGCAGGATACATTCCAGACGCGTGACGGGATGCAGCTCGCGCTCCGCCATTGGGATGCGCCGTCGCCGATTGCGATCATCGTCGCGCTGCATGGCATGAGCGACTACTCAAATGCGTTCGACATGCCGGCGACGTTCTGGGCGCAGAACGGGATCACGACCTACGCCTATGACCAGCGTGGCTTCGGCAAATCGCCGAACCCCGGTGTGTGGGCGGGGGCGGATGCCCTGCGCGGCGATCTCGACGATTTCGTCGATGCCGCGCGTGCAAAGCACCCGAACGTGCCGGTTTATGCGCTCGGCGAAAGCATGGGGGGCGCGGTCGTGCTGACCTCGCTTGCCAGCAACAGACCTCCGCATGCGGATGGAATTATTCTCGTTGCACCGGCTGTGTGGTCGCGCGAGGACATGCCGTTGTCCTATCGCGCGGCGCTGTGGACTGTCGCACATGCCGCGCCGTGGATGACCTTTACGGGACGCGGGCTGAAGATCTGGCCGTCGGACAATATTGAGATGCTGCGCAAGCTATCGCGCGATCCGCTGTTCCAGCATGAGACCCGCGCCGATGCGATCTACGGGCTCGTCAATCTGATGGATGAAGCGCGCAAGGCGCCGGAGCACATGACGGCGAAGACGCCGATCCTGTTCCTTTACGGCGCGAACGATCAGATCATTCCGAAAGCGCCGACGGAGCAGGTGATCAAAGAGCTGGGGAAGCAGGCTGTCGTCCACCGCTATGAGCACGGCTATCACATGCTGATGCGCGATCTGGGCGCCAAAAAAGTTTGGAGCGACGCGCTGGATTGGATCGCCAGCGGTCGCTCCACAACTATGGACTAGTAATGTCCGTTCGGCGGGGGCGGTGGGCCCCGATCGTCGTCGCCGTTATAGCCCGGAGGCGCATCGTTCGGTCCGCCACCCGGCCCAGGGCCCATGTTGCCGGGCTGCGCCGGCACCTGTTCCCAATTCCGGCAGTTCTTCACATACGGATAGTAACCTTCCGGGTTGCTGCAGTGGTACCACGTACCGCCGCCGTAACCGCCGCCTTGGCCGTAGCCACCCTGGTCGCCCGGGCCGCCTTGATCGTCGTATCCACCCTGGTCGTCATAGCCGCCCTGATCGTCGTCATCGTAGTTCTCGTCGTCGTAATAGGTCGGCGAGACTTCGGTCGGGTATGGATAGACCGGCGCGTCGTAGAAGTACCAGCTCGGTCCAACATTCCACCACCAGCCATAACGGCCGTGCCAGCGGGTGTGACGCCAATGGCCGCCGCCCCACCAGCGATGTTCAGCCGGTGTGAAGTGACGGAAGTCATGGCGCAGCACGACACGCGGGCCGTGGAATGCATGACGCGCGATGACGTGATGGAAGTGCGCATGGGGTTCGGCGATTGCCGGTGCCGTCGAGACCAAAGCGGTCCCGGCCAGCATGGCCGAAAGTAGAATTGCCTTCTTCATAAGTATGCTCCTGTCGCGGGGGCGTGATCGTCGAATAGCAGTTAAGGGGTTCGATCCTGAACCTCAGATGAACTGCCAATTTCTGCTGATTATTTAATGTCCCGATGGCTGGAAACGTTCCATTCCGGCGCGATTTGTCCCGATGAAACAGCGATTTGCGCGCGTTTTTCGTGGCTCTGAGAATCTGCCAAGATCGCGCCACATTTCGAACGCCCGCCACTGTAGGAAATCAGACCATGAGATCGTCGCGTCGCATTCTCACTGCGCTTTGCTTCTTGCCGTTTGCTGTGTCCACGCATGCCGCGAGCGGGCCGTTCACGATGGAGCAGGTGCTCAACTACCCCTATGCGAGTGAATTGGCGGCTGCGCGCAACGGCGGGCACATCGCCTGGGTGCGCAACATTGCCGGCGTGCGCAATGTATGGGTCGCCGATACACCCACGTTCAAGCCGCGTCAGATCACGCAATACAAAGATGATGACGGGCAGGAGATCACGCAGCTCACCTTCTCGCCGGACGGCAAGTCGCTCGTCTTTGTGCGCGGCGGCGATCACGATGCGAACTGGCCGGCGGAAGGCAACATCGCACCCGATCCAAATGCGTCAAGCGATCAGCCGAAGGTCACGATCTATGCCGCCAATCTTCGCGGCGGCGCGCCGGTGAAGATTGCGGAAGGCGACGAACCCGCGATCTCTGCAACGGGCAAGCTCGCGTTCGTTGTCGCCGATCAGGTGTGGACTGCGCCGCTCGCCGGCAAAGGCAAGCCGGAGCTTCTGTTCTTCGACCGCGGAAAGGATCACCAGCTTGAGTGGTCACCGGACGGCAAATCGCTCGCGTTCGATTCACAGCGCGGCGATCACGCGTTCATTGCGATCTTCACCGACAAGACAAAGCCGCTGAATTTCCTCGCACCGACAACCAATCGCGATTTCTCGCCGCGCTGGTCGCCGGATGGTAAGCGCATCGCGTTCGTGCGCATGCCGGGGCAGGGCGGCGCGCCGCAGCCGTTGCTGACGCAGACACCGAACCCATGGGCGGTCTGGGTCGCCGATGTCACGAGCGGTGCGGCGCACGCGGCGTGGAAGAGCCCGTATTCGCTGCTCGGCTCCTATCCGGAGACAGCCGGTGAAGCCAATCTCCATTGGGCGGCGGGCGACCGGCTAGTCTTCCTCGCCGATCTCGACAACTGGCCGCATCTGTATGCTGTGCCGTCGAACGGCGGAAAGGCGACGCTGCTCACCCCCGGCAATTACATGGTCGAGCACGTCGCGCAGACGCGCGACGGCAGCGCGATGATCTATAGCGCTAATGCAGGCGCGACCTCAGGCGATTTCGATCGCCGCCACATCTTCCGCGTCGGCGTCGATGGCTCGAAGCCGCAGGCGATCACATCTGGTGACAGCATCGAATGGACGCCGGTCGCCGCCGACGACACGCATGTCGCGTTCGTCTCCACCGGGGTGCGCCGTCCACCGGTCGCGGGGATCGCGTCGCTCGATGGCAAGGATCGTCACGAATTGATCGCTACGGACATTGGCGCAGACTATCCAATGGCTGCGTTCGTGACGCCAAAGCCGGTGACCTTCAAAGCGGCGGATGGATTGACGGTGCATGGCCAGATCTTCCAATCCGGAAATGGTCCAGCGAAGCCGGGCATCATCTTCGTGCATGGCGGTCCGCCGCGGCAGATGATGCTCGGCTGGCATTACATGGACTATTACAGCAATGCCTACGCGACGAACCAATATCTCGCGACGCATGGTTTTGTGGTGTTGTCGGTGAACTACCGCCTCGGCATCGGTTACGGCCACAGCTATCACCATCCCGATCACGCGGGGCCATTCGGCGCGTCGGAATATCAGGATGTCGTTGCCGGCGCGAAGTTTCTGCAGGGCGTGAAAGGTGTCGATGCAAACCGCATCGGCATCTGGGGCGGATCTTATGGCGGCTATCTGACCGCGATGGGCCTCGCGCGCAATCCGGAGATTTTCAAAACCGGCGTCGATCTGCACGGTGTGCACGATTGGTCGGCCGATCTTGAGAACTGGGTCGGGCCTGCGGGCAAACGCTATGAGAAGGGTGATCGCGAGCAAGTGATGAAGGTCGCGTTCGAGTCGTCGCCGATTGCCGATCTGTCAAAATGGAAAGGGCCGGTGCTTCTCACGCAGGGCGACGACGACCGCAACGTTCAGTTCTCACAGACGGTCGATCTCGCGCGCCGGCTCGACGCGCATCACATCCCGTATGAGGAGCTGGTTCTGCCGGACGAAATCCACGGCTTCCTGCGCCACGCGTCGTGGCTCAAGGCGGACAACGCGACGGCGGAATTCCTGACGCGTCAGTTCAAGATGAAATGATTAGCGGCGGGGCCTGAGCAGCACCATGTCCTGCATGTTGCCGACGAAGCCCGGCAGGATGTCGAGGATATCGAAGTCGCGCGACCAGTTGCGGTGGATGTAATCCTGCGTGTGATAGATGTTGCGATAGTAGCTATCGTCTGCTGTTACGCCCTTGAGCGTCGCCTCGACGCCGGTGTCGCAGAACCCGCGTGCCTTCAGAATATCGCTTACCGGTATCTCGTTTTCCGCATTCGCTAATGAGGTTGCGCCACACACCGAGACGGCGACAATGCCTGTCGGCTTCACGACGCGGCTCAGTTCTTTGAGCCATGCAAACTGATCTTCTTCGCGCAGATGCGTGAAGATCGAAATGCCGATGGCGGCGTCGAACGTGTCCGCCGGGAAGCCGGTATTCGGCTCAAGGCTCTGAAGCTGGAACGTGCCGCCCTTGATGTTCTGCGAGCACCACGCAATCGCTTCCCGATCGATGTCGATGCCGGTGTATTGCCATTCGTGCACGAGATAGCGCGCCATGCGCCCCGCACCGCAGCCCCAATCCAGCATGCGCAGGTTGTCGGTCGATGCGGGCAGGTGAGGCTTCGTCGCCTCGTCGAGTTTGCGCTTGAGGGCGTAACCCCATTTCTCAAAGGTGCGCGGATCGGTCCAGATCGCGCGCTGTGTCAGCTTCGCGGGCGGCAGAGGTGCATCGAGCGCACGTCCGGGTCGCGCCAGTTGAAACTGATCCCATGCACGCATGGGTTCGTCGGACCCAGCGTGCGCAACGCGTAATACAATCTCGTTCTTGTCGCCGAAATTCGCTGCCACATTCAGCAGCCCGCGAAACGTCAGCATATCGGGCTTCTGCGTCGCCATGTAACCGGCGTTGCGGAACGGTTGGCCGTCGATGGTGATCCGATAGCGGTCGGGCGATGCGCCGCCGGGCACGGTTATGAATCCGCTCAGCATGATTGCCGCGCCACGATCCTCGATCTGCGGCATCCACCACGCGATCTGCGGCGTATCGAGCGTGTATTCAGTCATGCGGGAGAAGATTCGAATTGTGGCGAACGCAGCCACAGTGTGGTTCGCGACTCAACCTGTCAACGCGCACCCGGAACTTCGCGGCGAACCTCTGGCCCATCAAAGCGTTAGGGTGGGAGAGGTTGCCGAATGGACGCAAAAAACACCGATTTTATCCAGGAAAACAGGGTTTTATGGCCCCGGTTCCCGGTGTGGGCTTATGTGCTCGCGGCGGTGACGATTCTGCTCGTCATTTTCATCCTGATCTTCGACTGGAACTGGTTCAAACACCCGCTTGAGCGC